>Ga0302247_1001786_pt1 | contig 15568 bp, 17 predicted proteins | sample AAG_UR_Ile_MG_FD_193529 | JGI IMG/M metagenome (GOLD analysis project Ga0302247, IMG submission 193529) | Enriched activated sludge microbial communities from anaerobic digester in WTTP, New Holstein, Wisconsin, United States - AAG_UR_Ile | ecosystem: Engineered > Bioreactor > Anaerobic >...
ATTAATAACAATCATAACCCTGCATCGCACCACGAGTGCAAAAACACGCGCCACCCCGAAGCGGCGCCAACAACACATACCGCCGAACGTTAGGCACAAGCGGAGGACAACAACTGCAACAATGAAACTTAACCGATTAAAAAAAGAAGAATAATATGATAGCCAACGCACAAAGCAAGAGTGTTCCAGCCCATCCCACAACCATCCCTTCGCTTCCACACACTTGCTTTCTTTGCCGACGCACGTTGGATGTATCAGATTATTCGTTAAATTTAATAAACCGATGTTTTAACCTGATTTTTATGATAAACTATTAAGACATGATAAATAATTTAAAAATACAATTGGATGAACTTGAATTTCATGGGCTTATATTCAGGAAAACAAACAAATATAAAAATTACCCTCAGGACTACTGGGATAAATTATTAGAGGAAGGAACTCATTATAGTAAAATAAAATACCTTGAATCACTAGATGGACAAATGATAGAATCAATTCATTTTAAATTGAGTTATTATTATTTATTGTTTACTATTGCTCTCGTAATACTATCGTTGAGTATAATTCTGTTATTTCAGAGACTTTTATTATTAGCAATCATTTTATTTATTACATTTGCTATTTTCTATTTTGTTGGTTGGCTTTTCCAACGTTCTGCTCGTAACGAAAATATGAGTATGGCAATGAACAGACCAATGATTGATTTAATTTTTGAAGAACATAAAAAAATAAAATCAAGATAAAACTTTAATCGAAAAATAATTAGTATGAGGTTTCTGACTGGACTTGTATTTATAATTAATTTACTCCTTTGGATAATAGGAGCTGTAATAGCCTTTCTTGCAGATAGTCTCTTAATTGGGTTACCTGTTCTTATCGGCTTTATAGGATTTTTAATTGCATGGCATCTTAGTGGTGGTATTGTTACGGCACCTGCTGATTACTTTTTTCAGCCAGAATGGAGCGTTTTCAAAATTAAATTAAAATGGTCAAACAGTACTGGTGGGATAGTTTTATTAGTTGCATTTTTAATAATTGGCTCAATTTGGGGCTAAAAACGATATACTATGAAAAAAGTCACTTACAATATATGTTCTGATTTAGGATTTATTGGGTTTGTGGTAATTGTTGAATACCCAAATAATAAACAATCAAATATTTTTCTTTTTGAAGAGTTTGAAATAATGGAAGGTTTTAAGCAATTAATTCAGCAATCATCTCTTTTTCGGATTTTCACTAAAGATATATTAAATTTGAATATTATTAAGGATTTATTATCAGCTTCTATTTCGTCATTTTATAGTAATGATTTGAATTATAAGGCTATTGATTTGTCAGGTAAAACTTATGAAATAAATAAAATGGAGTAACCCGAAAATCCACAATAGAGTAGGGATAATTAAATATCTTTTTTATGAAAAGTTATAAGAAGCCTCGTATTCTTGCGAAAAACAACCCACAAGGTTCTTATGCAGCCGGTTGTCCAACTAAAGTTTCTGGTGGTTGTGGCCCATATGCAGGACATTGCAAATCTTGTGAACTACCAAGGTAGTGTATTTAGGGGGAATCCCCTAATTGGATTCCCCTTTCATTAATTTTTTAATTATGGATAAAGAAAACTTTCAATTAAAGAATCTTCTTATTGAACTTACAAAGAGTTGTAATGAGCAATGTCCGCATTGTTATATTCCAAAAAAAGAATCAAAAATGGGTTTTTTACCAAAAGAAGAAGCTTTTAAATATATAAAACAAGCAATTGAAATTGGAGTTAAAGAAATTGCTTTTTCAGGTGGAGAACCTTTATTGCATAAAAATTTTATAGATATTGTTGAATTTGCAAGTAGTTATTATTTTGAAAATATCTATGTTCTTAGTAACCTAATTTTGTTTAATGATAATTTGTTAAACAACATAAAAAAAATACCTAATCTTACTTTTCAAACAACTTTATTCAGTTGTTATGAAAATATCCACGATGGACTTACAGGTGTTTCAGGTTCTTTCAAAAAAACAACAAATGCTTTAGAGATACTTAAAAAAAATGGAATTAATGTCCAAGTTAGTTGTCCAATATTAAAACCAAATTCTACATCATTTAGGGATTTGCAAAAATGGGTTGACGAAAAAGATTATCCATTTTATCCAAATTTCGACATTGTAGCTCGAACAGATTATGATGTTTCAAATCAACACCTTACTTTAAACAATGAGGAAAAAATCGAATTAATTAAGCAATTGATTTTAATAGACAAACATCCTTATTGGTTGAAATGGAAAGAACTTATCCATGAAGACAATTCATTTAATCTTTGTGAAAATTCTTGTGATGCAGGGATTAATCAACTTGTTATTTCTCCAGATGGGGAAGTTCATCCATGTATGTTATGGCAAAAAGGTGGAATAGGAAATCTGAAAACTTCTGACTTAAAGACTATTTGGTATTCCAGTAAATTTCTTAAAGCCTTACGGAAAACACATTGCACCGATTTTAATATAGAAAAAACAAACTTGGATAGTTTAAATTACATTAAAATTTGTTATGCTCGGAATGCAAATACTAATAATGGAAATTATCTTAAAATCTCAGAAAATGATTTTCGTTATGCATCCTCACTAAAAGAAATGGTTAAAGAAATCAATTATTAAAATCAGAATTAAATGCTAATCAGACAAACAAAAGATACCTTTATTAGACGATATGGAAGTATTGGTTATATTTCTAATCAACTTACAAGACATGACAGAAACTATGATGAAACTGGTGCTATTTTTTTAGAGCAACTTTCAAGGAATCCCAAAACTATTAGTTCTATCGTCACAGACCTTAGTAAGTTGTTTAATGATGTTTCATACGATGACTTAAATTCTGATTTTATTGAATTTGCAAAGGATTTAGAAAAAAACAATTTTGTTGTTATTGGTAATTCTCAAATTGAATTAAATAGTAAGGAACCAAGTTTCACCTATAAAAAAGGTAATCCAAAAACATCAACTTATAATTTTGCAACCAATGAGAATACTAATATTTTGACTGATAGTGCTGATTTCTTTTATGAAGAATTTCATAAAAATCCTAAAATTTTTGGTTTTCAAATTGAATTGACATCACGATGTAATGAAAGATGCATACATTGTTATATCCCTGATTCAAAAAAGAATGAAGGAGTTGATATGGATTTGGACTTAATACATAAGGTGTTAGATGATGCGAGAAAAATGGAAACTCTGCAATTGACAATTTCAGGTGGTGAACCATTTCTTCATAAAGAAATTAATCATGTTCTTACTTATGCAAGAAAAAAAGATTTTTCAATTACTATTCTGAGCAATTTGACCCTTGTTAACGATGAACATATTGAAATATTAAAAGAAATTAATCCTGCATTAATTCAGGTTTCACTATATTCTATGAATCCTTTAGAACATGACGCTATCACTTTGGTGAAAGGCTCTTTTAATAAAACTAAACAAAATATTGAAAAATTAGTACAATCTGATATTCCTGTTCAGATTAGCTGTCCTGTTATGAAATTAAATAGAAAATCATACCGAGATGTTTTAAAATATGCTCAAAGCTTGCAAATTAAAGCTCAAACTGACTTTATTATGATGGCAAAAGCTGATTTTGATGAAAGCAATCTTGCAAATCGGTTAAACCTTGACGAAACAGAAGAATTAATTAATGACATTATTAATTTAGACCCTGACTACATTGAGTTTATAAGAACTTTACAACCTAAAAGTTTTGATATTGAAAAATTTAAAGATTCTCCTATTTGCGGAGTTGGTGTTGATAGTATATGTTTAACAGCAAATGGTGATTATTATCCTTGCGCTGGTTGGCAAGGTATGATTTTAGGAAATGCAAAAAAACAATGTTTAGAAGATGTTTGGAACCATTCAAAGCAAATAAAATATTTACGTTCAATAACAACAAACTCTTTTCCTGAATGTATAAAATGTAATGCAAAGGACTATTGTGCAATGTGTTTAGTAAGAAATTTTAATGAGAATAACGGAGATATGCTTAAAATTTCTAAACATTTTTGTGATGTGGCATTTTTAAACAAGAAATTAGTTGAAGATTATTATGCAAACAAATCAAACAAGTAATTTTATTTGTGATTCCCATTTTCACTTTGGAAAGTTTTATGAAAAATATTTTTCCGCAAACTTTATTGCCGATTTTATGGCTAAAACTGGAATTGATAAAATAGCCATTTCTTCAACCTCAATTTGCGATGAAAATTACGAAGGTGTTATAAATGAATTCAATCAGTTATTAAAAATAAGTGGAGATAGGGTTTTTCCTATTTTATGGATTACTCCTGGAATACTTGATTCAAAAAATTTAAGCACTTTTTTGCAAGCTAATATTAGTTGGAAATTGATTAAAATACATGGTTATCTTCATAAATGGTCAGCAAAAAGCAGAAAAATTTCTCAAGTAATATCAATAGCTAAAAAATTAAACATTCCGATTTTATTACACACAGGTGGTTTAAAACGATGTAATGCAGGTAGCTATGGCAATCTTATTTCTAAACATCCAGATTTAATTTTTATACTTGCTCATGGTCGTCCAATTTCTGAAACATTATCGGTAATGCAAAAATATCAAAATGCGTGGGTTGATACTGCTTTTATGCCTACCGAAGACATTATAGAATTGATAGAAAACGGATGTGAAGATAGAATACTTTATGGCTCCGATTATCCAATCACAGAATTATATAAAGAAACTGAGGAAGATGATTCAGAATATTATTTAAAGAGAATAATTGAAATCAGAAATCAACTTCATAAAAAGCAGCAGGATAAATTATTTTGTTTAAATTTTAAGAAATTATTTTGTACATAAATTATGAATGGCAGAAGTAAGAAAATAGAGAACATTGGAAAGAAATTAGTTAAATGCTCAATCAATTGTAATGGCATTACAAATAATCCAAGTCTTGGTGTAATTCCTCGTTGTTTGTTTTATGAAGATAATAATAGAACTGAATCTAAAGGCTGCGTTGTTGTAGGTATAAATCCAGGGAAGAGTATTATGAACAAGATTGAACGAAATTATTATATTAAAAACGGAATCTCATATAGTACAATTTATAATTTCTGGATAGAACATGGAAATAAATATGGTTATTACATTTATTTGCGTGATTTTATAAAATGTGCAGGTTATTCTGGCCCAATCCTGTGGACAGAGTTAGCCAAGTGTGAAACTGACAAAAATCTTAAATTTCCACCGTTACAAACATTTCGAATTTGTACAAATAAATATTTGAATAAGGAATTAAAACTCATTCCCCCAGATTGGCCAATATTAGCTATTGGACGTGAAGCTCACAAGGCACTTTCATATTTACATCCTAAACGCCAAGTTATAGGAGTTCCTCATCCTACTTCGTCAAGAGGGCACTTTTCAAAACTATTTACTAATAAAAAACGCAGTAGTTTTAAAAACCATATCCAAAATCAACTTAATAAGATTAGAAATACAAATGAAGAAATATGGTTAAGTTAAAACGCCAAACACACACCGTCCCTTCGCTGCAAGGCACATTGGCAAAACGCTCAAGTCCAACGCTACAACCAAATTTTGCCAAAGAGCCTTTTCGCCCGTCCCACCCCAACGCTAGACTGAGAGCCATTGCAGACATGATAAATAAACGGTTTGAGAACAATAACCGCCAGTGCCTAACACATGGTATAGTGCATGCGGGTTTCAGTGGTTTGCGAAGCTTTGTGGCTCGTAAAAAAAGTCGGTGTAACCTGATAGAAAATCGCTTCGAACTCCCGCACGACACCATACCATCATACGTTAGCAACAAGGGAAATTGTGAGAATCTGTCTGAATTAGAACTTTAAAAACATTCATCAAAAGCCCAATACATCATTTGGCACATTTGCTTTTGCCCTATATCAAACCCCTTTGCACCGCAAAAGCAAAAGAGCCAAATACATCAAGGTCTTGCTCGCCAAGCAATTAACCATAGTAATATTCAAGATCGACAACCCGGTTCTTTTTAGTAACTTTGCTTCATGATCGAGCTCCATGATATAGTACCGAATATTAAAGAATTACCAAGTCAATTTGCAGACAGACTTGGCGTTGCCTATACGTCAACCGTTACTAATGGGCACAAGAAGGAAAATGGACAATTCTTTACCCCATTCGGAATTTCAAAATTTATGGGCGACCTAGCCACTTACTCAAAACCGAGTCTTAATATTCTAGATCCTGGATGTGGTGTTTTGATTTTGTCATGCTCCTTGATTGAAAGCCTCATAAATAGATTCCCATTTATTGAATCAATAAGTTTAGCTGCGTATGAGACTGACCTTAATCTTATTCCATTTACACAAAAAGCAATTGACTATCTTTATAACTGGACTGCAAACCGAAATATTAAATTCAAATGTAGTTTGATTACAGAAGACTTTATCCTCGCCAATCAGAGTTGCTTTCAACAGTCCAATTCCCTTTTCGATGAGCCTATATCTGAAATTTATGATATTGTTATTTCCAATCCTCCATATTTTAAGATCTCAAAAGATGATAAGAGAGCTATAATTGCGAAATCAATTGTATATGGCCAACCAAATATCTATTCAGTTTTTTTAATGACTGCTGCACGACTTCTTAAATCTGATGGAGAATTAATATTCATCACTCCAAGAAGTTTTTCCTCTGGAAACTATTTTAGAGCTTTCAGGAGTGAGTTTTTCAAAACAATAAAACTGGATATTATTCATCTCTTTGATTCCAGGAGGGATGCTTTCAATCGCGATAATATTCTTCAGGAAACCCTCATCATGAAAGGGACCAAGAAGAGACTAAATGGATTCTCCTCCCCGGTTTTACTTACACATTCAGTTGGGATTAAAGACCTTGACAAGCCATCAGTAAAAGAGTACCAGATAAATCAGCTTATTGATTTTGACTCAACGGAAAAAATCCTTCACCTTCCAACATCTGAGACTGACGAAAAAATAATCCGACTATTTAAGTCTTGGAAAGGTAATTTAAATAAGTATTCAATTCAGATTTCTACTGGCCCAGTTGTCTCCTTTCGGTCAACGAAATTCCTATTTGAGAAATATTCAAACGATGAAAATTTAAGATTAGTACCTCTTTATCAGCTACATAATACTTCGAAAATGCAATTTATGTGGCCTTTTCCGAAAAAAGGTAAACCGCAATATATCCATTCATGTGATGACTCCAAGACTTTACTATTGCCAAATAAAAACTATATTTTTTTAAGACGTTTTAGCGCAAAAGATGACAAGAGCAGGTTGGTTGCAACTCCTTACTTCGCTGATATTAATCAAGCTGAGCATATAGGCGTCGAAAACCATTTAAACTACATATACAGACCAAAAGGGCATCTTGACCGAAATGAAATATTGGGTCTATCTGCGCTTTTAAATAGCAACCTTTTTGATCAGTATTTTCGGACATTTAATGGCAATATAAATGTAAGTGCTACAGAATTGAGAGAAATGCCATTGCCTCCACTTGAGGACATCAAAGAGATAGGAAATCAGATCATCTTGAAGAATGATTTCTCTCAAAATGCTGTCGATGATGTTGTTCAGTACCATTTTAGATTAATTGAAATATTTGTTCCCAATGAGTAAAATTGACCAAGCCAAAGACATTTTAAAAACACTTGGATTGCCAGATGCTCAACAAAATGAGATTTCGGCACTTACCTTATTAGCCCTTTGTGGTATAAAAAAGAAACACAGGTGGGATCTTGCCACAAGAAATAGTTTGAAGGTAACCAAGGGTATCATGGCTTTTATCAAAACAGAATACAAAAAGGAATACGCCCCTAATACAAGGGAAACATTTCGGCGACAAGTGTTGCACCAGTTTATACAAGCCAGAATCGTAGACTATAATCCCGACGACCCTACGTTACCAGTTAATAGCCCCAACGCTCATTATGCAATAAGTGAGGATGCGCTAAACGTCATAAAGGCTTATAAAACTAGAGATTGGAAAACACTAAGTAAGAAATTCAAATTGGAGGTTGGTGACCTTTCAAAAAAGTATGCTAAGGAGCGTGAAATTAATCTCATTCCAGTTAAACTTAGCAATGGGAAAGTGATACATCTTTCTCCAGGCAAACACAATGAGGTTCAACAAGCTATTGTAGAAATATTTGCTCCAAGATTCTCCAAAGGAGCTCAAATTTTATATCTAGGCGATACAGCCAAGAAAGACTTGTACTTTGATAAAGAAATACTTGACGAATTAAACATTCCGATTACTCAGCACTCAAAATTGCCAGACGTAATAATCTATGATAAAGATAAAAACTGGCTATTCCTTATAGAGGCAGTCACTTCACATGGCCCTGTTACACCCAAACGAGTTATAGAAATTGAAGAATTTCTCAAAGATTGCAAGGCTGGCAAAGTATATGTGTCTGCTTTTCCGGATTTTGCAGAATTTAAGAAACATTCTTCTGAGATAGCATGGGAAACGGAAGTTTGGCTCGTAGAAGCACCTGACCATATGATTCACTTTAATGGTGATCGATTTTTTGGTCCGAGATAATCACATTTTTTTGCAAGCACATTTAAAAGTCTCCCCTACTCATGTCCTATGCACTTTTAAAAGAGCTTGCAAAAAAACTCACTTCATTATGAAGACCATTTGAAACATGAAGTTTGCAACCCAACAAAATGGTTATCAATTAAGAGATTCCGCAGGAAATATTCTTTATTCGATCGAGAAGTCCGACCTTTTTCCTAATTACAGGTCTGTATTAACTGAGGCCTTAATAAGAGGTATTAATCTTGATGGTCTTTTTGTCGAAAATGAAAATCTTGATAGAATTATTTTCCAACAAACGGCATTAAATGGCCTTACCTTAAAAAATTGCTCTATAGAAAGGGCTGAATTTATTAAATGCGAAATTAATGGGTTTCACTCCATAAATTCTAATCTTAAAGGCATCAAGATCAAGCATTCTAAAATCAGCAACCTACATCTCGATGCTTCCGATGTAACAAATTCAAGATTTCAGTCAAACAGTATTCCGAATGCATTTCTTATTGATTCCAACATATCAGACTCAGAGTTTCATAATTGCAATATCGATTCTACAGCATTCCATTCATGCGGCATTAAAAATGTAAAATTTGAAAATTGTTCCCTGTGTGAAGTCAAATTCTTGAACAATCAGAAAGATCCTAATTGGATGAAAGATGTACAATTCAATTATTGCCAACTGGATGATTGTGACCTGAGTGAAATGGATGATTTATCAAAACTACAAATTAAAGAGAGTAATATCCAAAATACAATATCTCAAAATTATAGGTACACTAAGGTTATCAATAATTCCACAACAGTCCTTTATGCTATAGACTCAGACGTTGTATGGTGGGATTCATTCCGAGGGAATCTTGAAAGCTTTAAACATGAGATAGATAACATGTCTACCATCGCCAGCCTTCATCCTCCGGACAGAGACAATGTCTATTATGAGTTGTCGATAGTTAGGGATTATCTACAATTGTTGAAAGGCAGTGACCGGAATGATTAGAAAAGTAGTGCGGTACATTGAATAACCCAAAATCCCCTGTTGCTAACACGGACGGTATATTTAATAGGTTTGTCACGGTTTTTGCAAACCGTGCCCATCACGTAAGCTGGGAACTGTCATTAGGTAGAGAGGCATAAGCAATTTAGAAGTTACGTTCTGAGTAATTACGGTGGATACACCTCGAAACATATTCAATAACAAGACAATACCCTACCCCTCGAAGGATCGATCATGGTGGCAAAAACCGCGCCATACCCTCCTCGGTCGGGCTTTAGAGGCATTCCAGACTGGGCAGTCAGCGCGCGGTTGCGCTGCCCTTCGTCGGCTAACACCTACTAAACATACCGCCGGGCCGTTAGCAAACATTCCAAGAACCATCTACTAACTTATAATCTTGTTCAGTTGTCCAATCAGTTTCACTCGCATTTTTATTCAAATGTAAAATATTATTATCTTCAAATGGATGATTCCAGAATTTGTGTTCTTCAACATTTTCACAATGATATACCGTATTACCATCCATAACTTGTATCATCCAATTATCTGCTGTGTATAAATCACTATTACATATAGGGCATTTTACATTTGATTTTTTTACTGTTCGAAACTTATTTTCTTCTAGTTTTTCTATAATTTTACTCATAAATGAACGTTTGCTAACAAGCAATATATGTAATTGCCTATTAAGGTTTATACGAATTCATTAAGTTGGTGTAAGGCAACTACATATATTGCCAATCGTTACCGCCAAGTGTAAGAGACAGATGACAGTACTAAAATTGAAAAGTAAACCATTGTGAAAGGACAGAAAAACAAAATATTGACAAGACCAGAGAGCCGACACTCAAGCCGACCTAATGTTTTTAATTTTTTGCCCACCGCACATTTTTTAAAACAATTGCCGACCCACATTGCACACATTGCCAAAGCCCCTCAAGACAAGGCTCAAACCAAAACTTTGTCAAAGAGTGCAATTTTCCCCTTCTATTTTACAAATAAACTTTACTTATTAATTAAATGGTCGAAGTTCACAAGAGAACCACCATAATATCTTTTATATCATATTTTTAATGTAGAGTAAGAAAACTACAATAAAAACAAGGCGTATTCTGAAAAGCCATATGAGTAAGAAAAAATAAAAAAATTTTAAGATAATGAAAAAATTAATTTACACAGTTTTAACAGTAGCATGTTTGTTAGGAACTATTCAAACATTCGCCCAAGAGTCAAGCAAAGACTTTAAATATCGCAGAAGTTCACTATCAATGATTCTTATTGAATCTGAAAGTTTTCCTAACAAGGATGCAGTAATGAGCTCATGGAATAATTATCCATTTCCCGATAAGTACAACAAGCATGATATTGATTTAAAATCATTTAACATTAACTCTATTGTATTATCAGAACAAGATTTACTAAAAGCAGGATTTTTGAAAGACACTTTAAAAAATCCACTTCAAATTGCAAAAGCAACAGGAAGTTTAAAACCTGTTAAGTATCTAAATGCTGAACAAACTATTGCAGTAGTTATGCCGACTGAGAAACAAGAATATCAATTAAAAATTGATAAAGTGATGAACGACAATAAACTCGCAAATAAATTAGTGGCAAAATGGTTTAATAGAAATGCTGATGGTAAATTTGATATGAGTTTAATCCAAGAGCGTGGGTTTTATAACGCATCCGAATTGGAAGCAAGTATTGCACAAGGTCAAACAAAAGGGTTGGCGTCGCTTGGTGATGCAGGTGAAGAATTAATAAGAAATACTTTTGTAACTTTTACAAAATTAGAATTTATTGAAAATGAACCTGCTGTTGCTTTGGTTCGTGATGCTGCAAAAGCTGCGATAGCTAAATCTATGGCGGGTAAACCACAAATGTTAATAGATATGGCATTACAAGCTGCTGATGCTACATATGAGAAAACAAAAGAAGGTTATTCTTTATGGTCTAAAACATGGCTTTATCAATTAAATTGGAATGACTCTATTGCTGCTATTTTCTATAATGACTTATGGTCTAATCCGTCAGCTTTTGATAAATCTGATTTATTTAGTCTTGAATTTGTTGGTGTACAGTATAATCAAAGTTTAGTAACTTTTAAGATTGGAGAAACTAGAACACAGGAGCAACTGATAGATTTAGCCTTGGTAAGAAATGTTGACAATGCATTTGCTGAACTCCAAAAGGATAATGATGTTTTTAAACCTAAAGTACCAGTTTTAACAGTAAATCCGATTACGGCTCAGATTGGAATGAAAGAAGGATTGACTGGAGGAGAAAGTTTTGATGTTTTAGAAATGGTTTTTAACCAAAAAACAGGAACAACTGAATACAAAAAAATTGGGACTGCGACTGCTGATAAAAAAATAATTTGGGATAATAGATATAATGCAGGAGAACAAGCAGAACAAGTATTAGATAAAGATGGCAATCCTATTACGGCTACGCTTTTCAAAGGTGGTAAAACAATTCAACCAGGAATGTTGCTTAAACAAGTGAAGTAATTAATATTAAAAAACATAATAAATATGAAAAAGATAAACATGATGTTGATGTTTGTCGCATTTTTGACTTTGCCATACATTTGTATGGCTCAGTCAAAAAAGAAAGCCGACAAAGAAACTGCTGAATGGAGATATGAAATTGAAACAGTTGGTACAGGTACACAGGGTACTTACCAAATTAAAGTATGGTCATATTCTAAAAATCCTGAAACAGCTATAGAGCAAGCAAAAAAGAATGCTGTTCATGGCATAATTTTCAAAGGATTTCCAGATAAAGACAGGGTTAAAGGACAAAAAGCATTAGCACAAAATCCGAATCTGGAGCAGGAAAAGGAAGATTTTTTTAAGGATTTTTTCCAAGATGGTGGGAAGTACCAAAAATTTGTTACTCTAACAAATAATGGTGCTATTGCACCTGGCGATAGAATAAAAATTGGAAAAGAGTATAAAATTGGTGTTGTAGTTTCTGTAAATGTTGCCGCATTACGAAAAGATTTGGAAGACGCGGGAATTATAAAAGGACTTGGTAGTGGTTTTTAATTAAAACAAAAAGTTATGAAATATTTAATTTACACGAAGACACTTTTTCTAATATCAATAGTTCTTATTTCTTGTAATTCACAAAAGAAAATTGCTGGGAACTACTCATACAAAACAGAATGTCTTGGAATTGAAATGGATGGCTCTCAAACTGTTAAGGCATGGGGTAATGGCAGAAACAGATGGGATGCAATTGAGCAGGCTAAAAAGAACGCAGTTAAAGACGTTCTTTTTAATGGCATATACGAGGGCAAACAGGAATGCGAAAAAAGACCTGTTGTTGCAGAAGTGAATGCTCGGCAAAAATATGAGACATATTTTAATAAATTCTTTGCCGATGATGGTGAATACAAAAAATATGTGTCATTAAAAGATGAACGTATTGGTCAAAAAGTATCAAGAGACCGAAAGGGTGCACGACAAAGTGTTACTCATGGTGTTGTTGTACGAGTCCTCCGTACAGAACTTAAACAAAAAATGATAGAGGATGGTATTTTAAAAAAGTAATTAATCATTTAAATAAAAAAACATGAAAAAAATGATTTTAGTAGGTTTTTTGGTTTTATGCACCTCAATAGCTTTTTCACAAGCTAAAAAACCAACAATTATGATTGTTCCAAGTGATGTTTGGTGTAATACTAACGGATATATGATGGAATTTGATAATCAGGGTAAAATTGTCAAAGTGCCAGATTATAAAAAAGCATTACAAGAAAATGCAGATTTACTGTTAGTAATTAGTAAAATTAATGAACTGATGGCTGATAGAGGCTTTCCACTTAAGAATTTAGAATCGTCTTTAAAAACATTAGAAAGTGAAGCAGCAGAAGATGCCATGTTAACCAGTAAAGGAGGAGGAGAAGTTAATGAAAGTCCGATTGATAAATTAAAAAAGGTTGCTAAAGCTGATATTTGGATGCAAATGACTTGGACAGTTAATACTACAGGTCCTAAAAAGTCAATTACTTTTAATTTACAGGGCTTAGACGCTTATACTGATAAACAGATTGCTGGTGCTTCTGGCACAGGTGAACCTTCATTTACTGCCGAATTACCAGTATTATTAGAGGAAGCTGTTCTTGCACATCTTGATAATTTTAATGTCCAACTTCAAAATCATTTTGATGACATGTTTACTAATGGGCGTGAGATTATTTTACGCATTAAAACATGGAACACATGGGAGTATGACTTAGAAAGTGAAGATTTTGGTGATGATGAACTTAGTAGTCTCATTGAAAAATGGGTTACAGATAATACAGTTCAAGGGCGATTTAATACAACTGATGCAACTGAAAATATGATGTTATTTGAGCAAGTTCGTATTCCTCTTTTTGATGAAGCAGGAAAAGCAATTGATGCAAGAAAATGGGCTAATGGATTAAGAAAATATTTAAAAGACACCTACCAAATTGAATCAAAATTAATGATGAAAGGACTTGGTCAGGCTCAATTAGTTTTAGGTGAAAAATAAATTTAAAAAATTAAAGAGATGAAAAAAATAACATTATTAATCGGATTTTTTCTTTTGAATTTTGTTTTGTTTGCTCAAAACAATCAAGGGAAAGCAGATGATGCAGGGCGTATCGCTTTAGCATCGGTTGTTTCAGATCAAATTGAAGGCCTAACGCCCTCTGCTCAATCAAACTTGCAGAACAAGTTAAATCAGATTGCTACAAAAAATGGTATGGGTGGCAGTTCTTTAAATAATCGTTTTATAATTACAGCAAATGTTGTTGTATTAACGAAAGATATTACTGCAACTGCACCTCCAATGCAAGCATATACCTTAGAAGTAACACTTTACATTGGTGATGGTATTGAAGGCACTTTGTTTTCAAGTACTTCTGTAACATTAAAAGGTGTTGGTGAAACAGAAACAAAAGCCTATATGGCAGCATTAAAAAACTTAAAGGTTGCTGACCCTAAATACCAAAGCTTTATTGAACAAGGGAAAAATAAAATCATAGAATATTATAATAGTAAATGTGATTTTATACTAAAAGAAGCAGAAATGTTAGCAGGTCAAAACGAATTTGATGCAGCAATATCAAAGTTAGTAGGTATTCCTGAGGTCTGTAAAGAATGTTACGATAAAGCATTAACTGCTGTTCAGCCAATTTATCAAAAAAAGATTGATAGAGATTGTAAAATCAAATTACAGGAAGCACAGGGTATTTGGAATGCAGGGCAAGACATGAATTCGGCAGAAAACGCAGGAGATATTTTATCAACTATTGAACCAGATGCAGCATGCTTTTCTGAAGTTCAAGCATTAAATAAGAAAATTGCTGATAAAATCAAACAAATAGATGATAGGGAATGGAAATATATTTTAAAAGAGCAAGCCCAAGAGAGTGAAAGAATTGAAGCATATAGAGCAATTGGTGTTGCATACGGGAATAATCAACCTCAAAATGTGACTTATAATTATAAAGGTTGGTGGTAGAAAATAGGTGTAGAGTACTTTGCAAGCACATTGTCAAAGCCCCACGAGCCAACGCTCCAATCAAAGCTTTATCAAAGAGCTTGCAAAGCCAACACACCAAGAGAAATTGTTTTAAAAAATTTTCCGACACTTTAAAAAATAAAAAACGCTGACACACGAGCCAACACAGAAAGACAAGAAAGTAAAATGATAATTACACGGAAACTGAATAATGACAATGGTTTACAAGACTGGAAGACAGAACACCAGGCGGTAACATGCGGTATATTTTATTGCCGAGATAGTGCGGGTTTCAGCGTTTCTGCATCTAATAAACTTTCGTGTAACTTGACAGGACAGTGCTTCGAAATCGGCAACAAAAACATACCGCCAGCCGTTGTATGCAAGGCAAGAAAAAATACAGCGGTAGACAACAGACAAGGGAACCACCTTGACTAAAATCTCTGATTACATTAGATGTGGTCAATGATTTTGTATTATATTTTTTTTAACTTTTAAAA
>Ga0302247_1001788_pt1 | contig 15561 bp, 10 predicted proteins | sample AAG_UR_Ile_MG_FD_193529 | JGI IMG/M metagenome (GOLD analysis project Ga0302247, IMG submission 193529) | Enriched activated sludge microbial communities from anaerobic digester in WTTP, New Holstein, Wisconsin, United States - AAG_UR_Ile | ecosystem: Engineered > Bioreactor > Anaerobic >...
CGGCGCAGGTCTCACCGTCTCCGGAGTAGCCGCCGTTGCAGGCGCAGGTGAAGCTCCCCGCGGTGTTGGTGCAGGTGGCGTTGGAGTCGCAGTTGTGGGTGCCCAGGTCGCACTCGTCGAGGTCGGCGCAGGTGACGCCGTCGCCGTCGTAGCCGTCGTTGCAGGCGCAGGTGAAGGACCCGAAGATGTTGGTGCAGGTGGCGTTGGCGTCGCAGTCGTGGGTGCCCGTGACGCACTCGTCGATGTCGGCGCAGTTCACGCCGTTGCCCATGTAGCCGTTGTTGCAGGTGCAGGTGAAGGATCCGAAGGTGTTGGTGCAGGTGGCGTTGGCGTCGCAGTCGTCGGTGCCCGTATTGCACTCGTTGACGTCGGCGCAGGCGATGCCGTCGCCGGAGAAGCCGTCGTTGCAGACACAGAAGGAGCCGCCCTCCTGTTCGGTGCAGGTGGCGTTGTCGTCGCAGACCACGTCGGTGAGGACACAGTCCTGGTTCGAGGAGCAGTTGACGCCGTCGCCGACGTAGCCCTCGTTGCAGGCGCAGGTGAAGGAACCGTCGGTGTTGGTGCAGGTGGCGTTGGCGTCACAGTTGTCCGCGTCCGTGGCGCACTCGTCGATGTCCACGCACGATCCTCCCAGGTCCGCGAGGCCGTCGGGGCAGGCACAGACACCCAGGGCGCTGCAGAAGTTGGAGGCGCAGTCTCCGGGCGCCAGACAGGTCGAGCCGAGGCCGCAGGGATCGCAGGTGCCGCCGCAATCGATGGCGGTCTCATCGCCGTCCTGAACCCCGTTGAGGCAGTTGTCTCCGGGTTTGGAAGATGAATCGTCGCAACCCGGCCCGGAGAGGACGAGCATGGACATCAGGACAAAACTCCACACTGACTTCAAATGGATTTGTGCTTTCATTGTGGTGACTCCTTTCGGGTCTGCGGTGATGACGACTTGGACAGATGATCTGACAACGTAAGTTAAAATAACCGAGATATCCGCCGGAGACAAGACAATTTATAGATAATCAAGAAAAAAACATACGGAGACCGTATAGTATGTAGAAAGCCATCTATTGTGATAAATGTATTTTTAAAAAAGATTATGTATTGCTGTAATGGATATATGTGATCGTGACGCATTAAAAGCATACACTGCCCCCATTGACGGTCGCGTAAAATATAATATATAAACATAAACGCGTGACGTATCGGCATAAATGGGCATTATACATATTATCAACAGCGCGGTTTGACCAGTTTTCTATGGGCAGCGGAGCCCACCGGGCCGCAGGACCGACCAAGTGAATCACATTCCATCAGGGCCTGAGGCTCGGGGACCGGTCAATGATTTTGGAAGGGAGGTCGATGATGGAAGGTCACGCCTCCTGGCGGGACTGGGTGGCCCAGGGGCAGCCGAAGGTCTCCACGAGGTGGTTGTCCAGTTCGTCGGCCTTGTGGCCCAGGCCGACCAGCTCGTCGCCGATGCGGTCGCGGGCCTCGGGGTCGTCGAGGTCGGCCAGGTGGGTGCGGTAGGAGAGGTGGATCACGTCGTTGCTCATGGTGAACTGGTACGGAGGCACCGGATCCGAGAGGACGTAACTGTACAACTCCACCAGGTTCTTGCGGGGCAGCTTCACGAGCGGCGCGGCCGAGAACAGGAAGGCGTCGCGGTAGGTGAACACGCGCACCAGCGAGCTGCCCCGGTAGTAGGTCCAGAACTCGGCGGAGCCCTTGCGCGCCAGCACCGGATCGATGCCGGCGGCCGCCAGGCGGTCCTCGACGAACTGCTCGACGAAGTTCAGTTCGCGCACCTCGAACAGGCCCGGGTCGAGCTTGACGCCGCAGTTCTCGCAGTACTCCACCGGCTCCGAGAGCAGGCCGGCGCAGGACGGGCAGCGCACGTGGAAGCCGTCGGTGACGCCGTCCTCGCGGAACATGGCGATCTCCTCGGCGATGTACTGCGCCGGCAGCGCGAAGCCGATGTTCTGCGCGTCGCGGTACATCATGGTGTTCATGCCCACCACCTCGCCATTCTCGTTGACCAGCGGTCCCCCGGAGTTCCCCGGGTTGATCGCCGCGTCGGTCTGGATGTAGCGCACCTCGCGGTCCACGTGGTCGGTGGACGACACGATGCCGCGGGTGACCGTGAAGGGCAGGTCGTAGGGATAGCCCAGCGCGTACACGGGATCCTGCTGCTTCAGCGGGCGGTCCTCGACCGAGAGCGACGGCAGCTCCAGCGCGCGCCCCACCGAGACGAACGCGATGTCCTTCTGGGGGTTCACCGTGAGCACGGTCCCCAGGAGCTTCTCGCCGCCGGGCAGCTCCACTGCCACCTGGCGCTCGCCGTCCACGACGTGGTGGTTGGTGATGATGGCGCCCACGTCCGCGTTCCAGAAACCGGAGCCGGTGGCGACGCCGCAGATGATCTTCACGACCGATTGCTTGATGTGCTCGATGTTCTCCATCGTCGTGCCTCCTCGCGTCCTAGGCGAACGCCGGGTCCATGATGCGGTTGAAGCTCAGCCAGGCCAGCTCGCCGGCGGCCTCCCAGTCCTGGCCGCCCATCGCCGAGAGCGTGGCGGCGTACTCCTCGCGCAGCGCGGGCGGCACGAAGAAGTTGTACAGGCATTCGTAGGCGGAGAAGAGGTAGCAGATGGCCACGCCATGGTTGTTGCGGTGGGCTCGGTCCTCCTTGGCCCACTCCCAGCGCGTGCCCATGCTCTTGCGGCAGGCCTCGATCTCCGCGCTCTTCTTGGCGTTGATGAAGAAGTCGGCGCGGTAGAAGTCGGCGGCGAAGGTCTCCCGGTCGAGCTGGAGGTACTCGTCGATCTCGCGGGCCAGGGCGCCGTGGATCTCCTCGGGGCTGCGCTGCTCCCACAGGTGGTTGATGCTGCGCTCCATGCGGGTGCGCAAAAAGCCCTGCGCCGAGATGACGTGATCGATCTGCATGAGCGCGATGCCCAGGATCTCGAAGGCGAAGCCGGCCCACCGCTTGGACATGTAATAATCCGCCGAGCGCCTGGCCTGCTCGAGGGTCTCCCGGAACACGCGCCAGGCCTCGTCCACCTGCTCCGCGGGCAGGAAGGTGACCTGCTTCTCGCGCAGGGGCACGGCGCCGAACTTGGTGACGTACTCGTCGTCGAAGGAGTCGCCGTTGATGCAGATCTCGAACAGCACGCGGTACATCTTGTTGGGTTCGGCCAGCCGCAGCGGACAGCGGTACGAGAAGGTCAGAGCGTCGTCCTTCAGGATCAGGCGCGGCAGCGTGAGGGTGCCGGTGTTCAGTTCGAGCACCTGGCGCAAGAGCGGCGCGCGGCGCTCGGGCGCCAGCTTCACGAACGGCGCCGTGATCACCACCTCGTCGTCGTCGGTGATGCGGAGCTCCAGCACGATGGAGCCATGCGGGATCACCCAGTGGCGTGGCGAGGTCTCGCAGGCGAGGGCCGCCTCTTCGTTGACGTAGCGTAAAAAAGTGCGGAAGGACTCCTCGTGCTTTCCCTCCTCGAACAACTGGACGGCGGGCTGGAACAACTCGCGCTTGAGCTTGACCTCGTACTCCACCACCGGGGGCACATATTGCGGACAGAGATCCATGGTCCACTCCTTCAGGTTGGGGTTGGTCGTTCAACGGGGCCGGCCTGCGGGGCGGGTACGGCACCGTCGGGTAGTATTCCCCGGGGACGGAGCCATTGTCAATGGACATGTGCCTGGTTGGTTACGGCAGCTGGCCATGGACGGGGAAGGGCGTGCCGCCGTGGCTGTCCTGCGTGCCGTCGCCGAAGCGGCCGTAGCCGTTCTGGCCCCAGCAGTAGATTCTGCCGTCCTGGGTGCGGGCGCAGGAGCCGCCCTCGCAGCCCGCGAGCTGGGCCACGTCGAGCAGGAAGGGGACCTGCCAGCCCACGACCTGTCTCGGGTACCCGAAGCCCCAGGTGCCGCCGATGCCCAGCTGGCTGGTGAGGTTGCTGCCCCAGCACCAGGCCGTCCGGTCGTCCCGGATCAGGCACGAGTGCTGGTCGCCGATGTTCACCTGGTCGGCGCCCGTGTAGGGATCCAGGCCGCTCTCGACGAGCACATGAACCGGCAGGGTCTGGGCGGTGCCCGACTGGTCCCCCAGGGAGCCGTGGGTGTTGTGCCCCCAGCACAGCACGGTGGCGTCGGTCAGGCGGGCGCAGGTGTTGGTGAAGACGCTGAAATCGGTGACGCCGGTGAGCGGAGCGGCGCCGGTCGGGTCGAGCACCTGGACCGGAACCCGGGACGCGGCGGTGGTGCCGTCGCCCAGGTTGGCCGCGCCCCAGCACCAGAGGGTGCCGTCGGTCTTCAGCGCGCAGGCCCGCGACGGGCCGGTCTCCACGCGGGCCACGTCAGCGAGGAAGCCCGACGGGTCGGCGGCGTGCACCACCCGCACGCGGGTGGAGGCGTTCGTCGTGAGGTCGTTGCCGAGCTGGCCGGACTGGTTGCGGCCCCAGCACCAGGCGGCCCCCAGTTGAGTCCGCGCGCAGCAGAAATCGCCGTTGCAGGCGACCTGGGTCACGCCCTGCAGTGTGGAGACCTGCACGGGCGTCACGCGGTCGGTGGTGGTGCCGTCACCGAGCTGGCCGAAAAAATTGCGGCCCCAGCACCACACCGTGCCGTCGGCGCGCAGCGCGCACGAGTGGTTGATGCCCAGGGTCACGGTCGTGACGTCGGCCAGCGGCGTTCCGTTGCCGTCCATGACCACGCGCACGGGGATCAGGCTGCAGTCGCCGTAGCCGCAGTTCCCGCCGTGGCTGTTCGTCCGGTCGCCCAACACGTAGTACCAGTCGGCGTCGTGGGCCTTGTTCACCCCCCAGCACCACACGTGGCCGTTCGAGTCCACGGCGCAGGTGCGGTGCAATTGCGCGGCCGCCAGGTCGGTCCACGGCAGGCAGCCGGAGTAGTCGAGCGCCTGGCAGTCGGCGCGGCACGCCGGCTGCCCGCCGGCCCACCCCAGCTCGCCGCACGAGGCGGGGAGCGTCCCCAGTTCGGTTCCGTCGCACACTTCGCCCCAACCCTCGTCCACGACGCCGTCGCCGCAGAAGCCGGTGCAGGCGGTGGTGTCCACGCGGCAGTCCGCATCGCAGACGGCCGTGCCCTCGTAGCAGACGAAGCCGCCAAGGTCCGCGCCGTCGCACGCCTCGCCCGCCTCGGGCTGGACCACGCCGTCGCCGCACACGTCCAGGCAGCCGGCTGTGGCGAGGCGGCAGTCCGAGCCGCACGCCAGCGTGCCGAGCCCCAGGCCCAGGTCCGCGCACGTGGCGTCCCCCAGATCCGCGCCGTCGCACTCCTCGTCGTCGTCCCGCACGCCGTCGCCGCAGCGGCTCCCCAGGCAGCGCCGGGTCACCAGGCGGCAGTCGGCGCCGCACTCGAGCACGCCGCCGTCGAAGCCCAGGGAGAAGCAGTCCGTTCCTTCGGGGAGGCCGCCGTCGCAGGCCTCACCCTCGTCGGGCACGCCGTCTCCGCACGAGGTGCCGCCGGTGCAGCCGCTGGTGTCGAGCGCGCATCCGGCGTCGCAGGCCAGCGTCCCGCCCGCGAACCCGAGGGCGGCGCAGGTGAGGCCGCGCAGGGCGCCGCCGTCGCAGGCCTCGTCGGGCTCGGCGAGCCCGTCGCCGCAGGTGCTGACGCATTCAGTCTCGTCGAACTGGCAGGTCGCGAGGCAGTCCAGGCGGCCGGCGCCCCAGCCCAGGCTCTGGCAGGACTGCCCCCGCAGGTCGAAGCCGTCGCAGGGCTCGCTGGGATCCACCGCCCCGTTGCCGCACATGCTGTCGCAGCCGGACAGGTCGGGCTGGCAGTCGGCCCCGCAGGCCAGCGTGCCGCCGGTGAAGCCGAGCGTGCGGCAGGTGGCCCCGGCCAGGGCGTCTCCGTCGCAGGCCTCGCCGAAGGCGACCTGGACGACCCCGTCGCCGCAGCGCTCGCCGCACCCCAGCGTGTCGAAGGTGCAGTCTGCGTGGCAGGCGGGAAGGGCGGAGACGGAATAAAACCCGAGGCTGGCGCAGGTGGCCCCGGCCAGGTCGGCGCCGTCACACTGCTCGTCGGGGTCGACGAACCCGTCGCCGCAGGCGTCCTTCACCTTCACCTTCGTGTCGCAGGCGGCCAGGGACAGGGTGGTCAGCGTCAGGGAGATGAGCAGGGTGAAGAATTTCAGGGTACGCATGGGCCTCCGTTTCATGTCACGTTGGAAAGTATCCCCGCGGGAGGGGTCCTTGTCAACGTGCGAGGCGCGCATTTACCTTCGCGGCCCTTGATTCGCCAACACGGGTGGCTTACAGTTTTCCGGCCTGACGACGCTGGCCCACCGGCTCTCGGGCCTGGGGCTTGACGGGACCCGGCTGCGCCCCCTGCACGAGCTCGCGGTGGCGCCCGCTCCCTGACCGGCTCCTGGACGGCCGTGCGGGTGAAGTGACCCCGCTCACGGGCGCCCCTTGACCGGGCGTGATTTCTCCGGGATGGTGAGGGCACGGGAGGGAACTGACGATGGAACCGGGCAACCGACGACCCCGCAGCCGACCTGCCCCGGGCGGGCCGGCTTTGGCCCTGACGTGCCTTTTCGCCGCGTGCCTGACCGCCTGCGCCATGCCGCTGCAGACCCGCACGGGGGCGGTGCTCGCGCCCGGAGAGGGTCAGTTGGGCGGCCAGATCGGCGGCAGCCTCGGCCCCTCGAAGCTCCCGGACGCGATCCCGCCCGAACTGATGGCCAACTGGGCGCTCACCGGGCGCCTGGGCGTTCTCCCCCGGCTCGAGGTCCTGGCGGATCTGGGGTGGCTCCGGCAGGCCGGCGCCCTGCGGCTGGATTTGCTCAACGCCCGTCGCCGGGGTCCCGTGTCGGCGGCGTTGATCGCCTGGGGCGGAGGGCAGGTCGTGTCCGAGCGCGACCCGTCGAGCCCGGCCGAGGTGGCGACCCGCTGGGCCTGGGCGCCCGAGCTCGGCGGCGGCCTGGACCTGAGCGCACCCCTGTGGGGCTGGCTCGAGCCCCTGATGAACCTGACCATCTCCCACGGCGCCCAATGGTACCACGTGCCCCGGGAGGAGGAGCCGGTGCACATCGAGCAGAGCCGCTATCAACTGCTCTCCCGCGAGGAGACGCGCCTCGCGTGCACCCTGGGGGTGGCCATCACCGCGACGCCCGAGCGCGTCCCCCTGCAGATCGTCATCGGCGTGAGCCCCTACTGGATCGTGGGCAGCCCGGGCGTTCCCGGAGATGGCGACGGCCGCCCGGACGGCGTGACCTTTACCGTCGGGATTGGCGCGGTCGGCCGCCTGTGGGGCCGGTGAGGTTTCACGGCAGCGGGCGGGGTGCGGGACAGCGCGCGGCGTCGGTGGACAAGGGGAATTCGAGATAATCGAGCTGCGGGGTCGCCGAGATCAGGCCCAGCCGGTCTCCCCAGAGGACGGTCGCGCCGGGATCCGGGCGGTGGGCGGTGGGGACGACCCCCGCGTCCTCCCAGGCGCCCGCGGCGGTCCGTCGGAGCACCCGCACGCAGGCCCGGTCCTGCAGCACCACGAAGGGGTCGAAGGTCCACCCCTGGCCGTCGGCCGGCAGATCGAAGTCGGCGAGGTCACCCAGGTACACCGGCCCGGCGTCGGTCGTCGCCACGTTGAGCACCTCGGCGGTGAAGCCGTCCCCGGGGGTGCCGTGATAATGAACGGCGAGGCGGGGCTCTGGGGCCAGGGGGTGCGGCCGCGGCGGACCGTCGAAGCTCGCCAGGGCCAGGATGTGGTGCTCCCCGCCCGAGATGAAATACTTCCAGATTTCAGTGATCTCGCACGCGAAGGCGCCGCAGTCCGCCGCCAGCTCGGCCACGGGGGACGACAATTGCTCGGGGCCGAACTCGAGAGCGTCATCCTCCTGGTGGCGGTAGAGCCGGAAGGCGGGCGCCTGGCCACCCGTACGTACGAGCCCGTAGAGCGTGCCGCGGGGGCCCTCGTCCTGCTGCCACTGGGCGCGCACCTGGACCACCGGGCCCTGCAGGTACTGGATTTGGAAACTGTTCAGGTCCAGGCGGCGACGATGGACGTACACCACCTCGGGATCCGCGATGCAGAGCGTGTAGGCGAGCGCGTGCCAGGCCGTCAGCACGAGGTCCTGGTCCGGGAAGCCGGCCGCCGGGCGGCAGATCTGGATGTCGATGTCCTTCTCCCATCCCCCGAGCTCGTGGTTCCACAGGAATAGATACTCCGACATCGAGTCCTGGGGGTAGATCAGCGGCCGGCCGTGGGCCTGGTCCTTGAAGATCGCCAGGGAGGAGCCGTAGTTCCCGACGCCGCTGGTGGTGTCCTGGACCCACGAGCGTCCGCGATCCCGGCTCAGGTGCGCGTCGATCATGGTCGAGAAGGAGAGCATGTCCGGGTAGAAGGTGGCGGCGCGCACGGCCGCCGCCTCGTCCTCGTCGGTGCGGAACAGCGCGGCGTGATAGACGTCGAGGGTCTTGGCGGGGTCTTCCACGAGGGGGCTGCGGGCCGAGGGCTCCGTCAGGTCCCCGTGGGGAGGGACGCCCTCGGTCCAGGACCCGCCGGGGAAGGCGGACACGCGCACCAGGTTCCGACGACCGTCGGGCATCACGGAGGATTCCATGGCCATGGTTCCGGCATCCAGATCCACATCGTACAGATGATTGAAATATGGGGAATAGGTCCTGTCGCCGACTCTCGTCGAACGATAGGCCGTCCATTCGATGCCGCCGTCCCGGATGCTGAAGGTCCCGTACTGGATCCAGGCAGGCTCGCCTCCGTCGGGGATTTGCCAGATACGGTACACCGGGCGATGGCCCGCGAGCACGGGCAGGTAGGGATCGTAGGGCAAAAGCTCGATCACCATCAGGGTGCCCGGCTCGTCCTCGCTCACCCAGACGCCGTGGTAGGCGGACGTGGCGTCCGACGTCGAGCCCCCGCCGGGGTCCGAGCAGGCGAGCAGGGTGAGGAGCAGCGAGAGGGCAGCCAGCAGTCGTCGTGGGGTGATGCGCATGGTGCGTCTTCTTTCGGTCCGGCGCGGGGAATGAGGTGTGCGGCGGCACCGGGGGCAGGTTAGCGCAGTTTGTCACGAGGGGCAATTCCCCGGGTGGCGCGCGGGACCACGGACTTGCACGGCCGGCCGGGCCGTTCTTCCCGGCCGCGTCCGTGCCCGTCCGAGACTGTCCGTTCCCGTCCGTTCTTCCCGGCCGTGTCCGTTCTTCCCGGGCCGCCTACGCCACCGGATCCGCCTCCGGCGCGGGCGCCGGGTCCGCGGTCGCCGTGAGCTTCGGGAACAGGCTCTCCACCAGGCGCGGCCGGTCCGGCAGCGCGGTCATGAAGCGGTGGTACAGGCCGTTGTAGAAGCGGCGGGCGTCGTCGGCCACGGTCAGGAGGGCGGCGCGGGCCTGGGCCTCCTTCACGTACAACTCCTCGCGGCGGGCGCGCGCGGCGCGCAGGCGGTCGAGGTGGCCGGCCAGGGCGTCGGCCATCGGACGCAGGGCGGCGTAGGCGCCGTCGGTGCGGACGTCGTCGATCACGCCGGTGACCCAGCGGTCCTGGCGGTCGCTGCCGAGGTCGGCGCCCATCTGCGTGGGGGACACGGGGAAGAGCTTCCGGTAAGCGGGGGCGTTGCGGTCGCGGCCCACCTGCAGATAGAGGGTCTGGCCGGCGTCGATCAGGGCGCGGTCCACCTCCTCGTCGAGGTAGAGGAGCTCGGCCGAGGCGGCCAGGCGCGCCTCCCGGGCCTCGTCCCAGGCCTCGCGGGCGGTCTTCACCCCCGCGCGGCGGTCGGCCACCAGCGGGCGGTGATCGGCGAGCTCGGGGACGCGGGGCAGCCGCGCCTCGAGCTGGCGCAGGACGTGATCCAGGGTGTTCAGGCCATGATGTTCAGCGATACGTTCCATGGTGGGGACTCTTCCTTTCCCGAAGGGGCTGGTGTTCCGCGCCCGAACCGTTCGGCCGCGGAGAAATTTGGATGGCCGCCTCCATAGCCGAGGCCACCGGGTGTGTCAAGTGGAAACTCACCTCCCGGGGTCGCGTTCCGCCGGCCGGCGCGTCCGCCCTGAATCCCCGGGGGCGGCTCGCGCGCGAAAAAACGACCTCCGGGAACTTCGGGCGCGCGGTTTCGCGCGGAAAACCGGCTTCCCGGATCCCCGGGATTTCACTTTGGACGAAGAAAAGGGTCCCCGGGGATTCCCGGGGTCGGCTCCAGCGGAGAAAACGGGGCCACAGAGGATCGAAATCCCGTCCAGTACGGCAAATGGGCTGAGGTTTGGTTGAATGATGCTGCCCATGGCATCGAAGAGCATGGAATCCCGGGGTGACAAAACCCCGGAGGAGAAGTACTATTCTCCGAACGCCTGAGCCGATGTTCGCTCGGGGCCTGTCATGGAGGGGACCATGTCCATCATCGAAGGATTTCGCGTGCAGAACTTCCGCGCGCTGCGAGACGTGACCTTGGGCAAGCTCTCCAGTGCCGGGGGTGAGCCTTTGAGACCTTTCACCGTGGTGATCGGCAAGAACGGGGCAGGGAAGAGCTCTCTGTTCGACGCCTTGGGTTTCGTGGCCGACTGCCTCACCCATGATGTGGAGTCTGCCTGCGACATGAAACAGCGTGGCGGCTTCGAGCGCCTGCGTTCCCAGGGAATCAACGAGCCGATCCGCTTCGAGATTCATTATCGGGAGGCGTTGAACGAACGGCCCATCACCTATGAGATGGCGGTCGACCTGGATGACGGCGGGCGCCCGTTCGTGCTCTCCGAGATTCTCCGGCAGAGGCGCAAGGGGCAGAAGCACGGGCGACCCTTTCCATTCTTGAAGTTGGAGAGAGGCTGCGGAACCGTCTGGGCCGGCGAGGAAGGCCTGGAGGGCGCCGAGGAAGAAGCCTCCGCGAGCAGCCCGGTGGAGTTGACCGATCCCCGCCAGTTGGGCATCGCCACGCTGGGCACGCTCAAGGAGCACCCGCGCATCAAGCGCTTCAGGGACTTTCTCAAGGGCTGGTACCTGTCGTATTTTCATCCCGATGCAGCGCGCGGGCTGCCCGGCGCGGGACCGCAAAGACACCTGAACGTGCATGGCGACAACATCGGTAACGTGGTTCAATTCCTGGAGCGGGAGCACAAGGAACGCTTCAGGGCCATTCTGGATCGTATCGCCCGCAAGATACCAGGGGTGCAGTCCATCGACACCAAGGTGACCGACGACAAGCGCGTGCTTCTGCGATTCAACGACGGCGCGTTCACCGATCCGTTCTTCGCCCAGCAGATGTCCGACGGCACACTGAAGGTCTTCGCCTACCTGCTGCTATTGGAGGATCCGGAGCCGCCTCCGTTCATCTGCATCGAGGAGCCCGAGAACGGTCTCTACCATAAACTCCTGGAGGATCTGGCCAAGGAGTTTCGTTCGCATGCCACCGGCAGGAAGAACGCCCCGCAATTGTTCGTGACCACGCATCAGCCCTACTTCGTCGACGCGCTGGCGCCCGATGAGGTGTGGATTCTCAGCAAGGGGGAGGATGGTTTTTCCCGTGTCCAGAGAGCATCCTCCATCGACGTGGTCAAGCGGATGGTGGACCAGGGATTGCCCCTGGGGGGGCTCTGGTACTCCGATTACCTGGATGCGAGGTGAGCATGCACATCGAGGTGCTGGTGGAGGACGCTTCCGGCAAGAGACTGCTGGAGGCCTTGCTGCCGAAACTGATCGGTGAACAGGGACAGCCGCACACCTGGCGCATCATCGGTTTCAAAGGCGTCGGTCGACTGCCTCGGGATTTGCACGGGCGCACACATGCTCGCGACCGTATCCTACTCGATCAATTACCTCGTCTGTTTCAAGGCTACGGACAGACACCGGGGATCGACGCCGTGCTCGTTGTGCTGGACAGCGACCGGAGGGACTGCGCGGATTTCCTCTCCGAGCTCAAGGCGCTCGCCGCGCGGTGCCAAGGCGCGCGGCACACCATGTTCCGGCTGGCCATCGAAGAAATCGAAGCCTGGTATCTCGGCGATCGGGAGGCCTTGCTGACGGCCTATCCACGCGCCAAGAAAAAGGTACTGGACCGCTATCGGCAGGACTCCGTGTGCGGCACCTGGGAGCTCTTGGCGGACGCGATCTACCCCGGTGGATCGGTGGGGTTGAAGAAAGCCGGCTGGCCGTTGCCCGGGCAGGTCAAGTGCGAATGGGCCGAGAGGATCGGCGTCTTGCTCGAGCCTTCCCGAAACGTCTCGCCCAGTTTCCAGAAATTGTGGGAAGGTTTGCGTCGGATGACAGGGTGAGCGATTCGCGGCGTCCGTGTTCAACCCTCCCGGGCGAAATCGGTTCGATTTCGCTCAGCGACCGTCCTCCGGTCGCCACGCGGCCATGGCCTCGGGGAACATCTGGATCGCGCGGGGCAGGATGCCGTGGAGGTAGGCGATGGCGACCCCGTAGTTGGTGATGGGGACGCCCTGGGTGCGGGCCAGGCGGATGCGCGAGAGGATGGCGGCGCGGTTGACCATGCAGCCCCCGCACTGGATGATCAGGTCGTAGGCGCTCAGGTCCGCGGGGAAGTCGTGGCCGGCGCGCACGTCGAGCTCGAGGGCGGCGCCGGTGACCGAGGCGAGCCAGCGCGGCAGCTTCACCCGGCCGATGTCCTCGGAGATGGGGCGGTGCGAGCAGGCCTCGGCGATGAGCACCCGCGAGCCGTCCTTCAACCTCGAGATGGCGCGCACGCCGCGCACGTTCTCGGCCAGATCGCCCTTGTGGCGGGCGAACAGGATCGAGAAGCTCGTGAGCGGCACCTCGGGGGGCACGTCGGCGTCTACCTTCAAAAACGCCTGGCTGTCGGTGATCACTAGCGCGGGGGGCTCGCGCAGCACGTGGCGCAGCGTGTGTTCGAGCTCGCGCTCCTTCACCACCACGGTCGTCACGTCCGCGTCCAGGAGCTCGCGCAGGGTCTGCACCTGGGGCAGGATCAGGCGGCCCTTGGGGGCCTCCTTGTCGATGGGGACCACCAGCACCACGGTGGCGGGGGGGTGGACCAGGTCCGCCACGATGGGCAGATCCTCGCCCTTGGCCGCAGCCAGGCGCGCCAGCGCGTCCTTGACCCGCTCGACGTCCTGGACGCAGGTGGCCGAGAAGCGCAGCACGGGCGTCTGCTCGAAGCGCGCGTCGAGATCCGCGACGAACGCCGAGAGGGTCGCTGCGTCGGCCAGGTCGGCCTTGCCCGCCAAAAGCACGAAGGGCACCCGGGCGGCCTGCAGGTCGTCCACCAGGGCGGCCTCGTACCGCGAGAACACGCCGACCTCGCAGATCAGCACGGCCAGATCGGCGCGGGTGAGCGCCTTGCGGGTCTTCTCCACGCGCTTCTCGCCCAGCTCGCCCTCGTCGTCCACGCCGGCGGTGTCGATGAGCACCACCGGGCCAAAAGGCTGCAGCTCGTAGCTCTTCTCCACCGGATCCGTCGTGGTGCCCGGGGTGTCCGAGACGATGGACATCTCCTGGCCCAGGAAGGCGTTCATGAAGGCGCTCTTGCCGACGTTGCGGCGGCCGAGCACGGCGATGTGGGTGCGGTTGGAGCGGGGGGTGTTGTTCATGCCTCACCTCCTGGGTCGCGCGCCGGGACGAACCCCAGCGCCAGGATGCGCTCGGGGCGCAGCAGGTCCTCGAGGGCGGCGGCATCCGCGACGCCGAGCGCCGCGCTGGCCGCAGCCAGATCCTCGCCAGTGGCGCGCATGTGCAGGGCGACCCGCTCGGCGGTCTCGTGGCCGTGGGCGGCGATGAGCAGGGTGGCGGACGCGGGGTGGGACACCAGCGCGGCGCGCAGGCGGGCCTCTTCGGCCTCGAGACCGGCGAGCGCGTGCTCCCGCAGTTGGTCGCTGACCTGGGTCAGCAGCGTCAGCGAGTGGAGCATCAGGTACGACGCCAGCGGCAGGAAGGCGTTGAGCTCGAGCTCCCCGCGGGCGAAGAGCCGGGCGCAGGTGGCCTCGTCGCCCTGGACGCGCACGGCGGCGGCCTCGGCGGCTTCGCAGATCACCGGGTTGAACTTGCCGGGCATGATCGACGAGCCCACCTGCACGGGCGGGAGCCGCACCTCGCCGAGCAGGTGCATCAGGCGCAGGTCGTGGGCCAGCTTCTCGAGGTCCACGGCCACGACCTTGACGATGGCGAAGGCCTCGGCGAGCTGGTCGTGGTTGGCGGTGGCGTCCACCAGGTTCTCCGCGCGGGCCAGCGGCAGCCGCGTGAGCTCGCGCAGCCTCGTCGTGGCCTGCAGGATGAACGGGCGGGGCGCGGCCAGCCCGGTGCCGATGGCGGTGCCCCCCAGGTTCACCGTGCGCAGCCGCTCGCGGGCCTTGAACACGCGCCAGCGATCGCGGGACACGGCCTCGGCGAAGGTCGAGAACGACCGCCCCAGGGTGGTGGGGACCGCGGGCGTCAGTTGCGTGCGCCCGAGCTTGATCACGCCGGCGAAGCGCCGCTCGAGCTCCTGCAGTTGCAGCACCAGGCGGTTGAGGGCCTCCTCGAGCTCCTCGAGCAGCCACAGGGCGGCCACGTGCACGGCCGTGGGGAACACGTCGTTGGTGCTCTGGTGCAGGTTCACGTGGGTCAGGGCGTCGACGACGCCGGCGCCCGGCGCGTGGCCGAGCCTGCGCCCCGCGAGGTTGGCGGCGACCTCGTTGACGTTCATGTTGACGGACGTGCCCGCGCCGCCGCTGTGGGGGTCGACCACGAACCATCCGGCGTGGGCGCCGGCCGCCATTTCCGTGAGCGCGTCGATCAGCGCACCGGCGACAGGATCCTTCAGGTACCCCAGCTCGGTGTTGACCTGGGCGCAGGCGAGCTTGACCGTGGCCAGCGCGCGCCAGAGCACGGCCGGCCAGGCGCACCCCGTGGCCGGGAAGTGCGACAGCGCCCGGGCCGTGTGGATGCCGTACAGCGCGTCGGTGGGGAGCGCGAAGGAGCCGAGGGCGTCGTGTTCGGTACGGGTTTGCATGCGCGGATCCCGGGTCAGCATCACATGAACAGATCGCGCTCTCCGGCGCGGATCTTGGTCAGCATGGAGTTCACGGTCAGGCGCACGTGGTCGGGCACGTCGGCGAGCTTGCGCTCCATGAGCGCGCGGCCGGCGGCCTTCGTCTCCTCGGAGGCGTAGTCGATCAGGTACTCCTCGAAGGTGACCAGTGCGTTGGGCAGGCACTTCTCCTTGATGGCGCCGGGCTTGGCGAACTCCATGAAGTCCAGCCCCGTGCGGCCCAGCCGGTAGCACGAGGTGCAGAACGACGGCAGGTATCCGTGGGCGACGATGTCGCGCACGACCTCGTCCAGCGAACGGTGGTCGCCCAGGCTGAACTGCTCGCAGGCGCCGTCCTCGCTGTAGCCGCCGGGGTTGGTGCGGCTGCCCGCCGAGATCTGGGACACGCCCAGATCGAAGCTGGCGGCGCGGATCTCGGGGGTCTCACGGGTGCTCAGGATCAGGCCGGTGTAGGGCACCGACAGGCGCATCACGGCGATGATCTTCTTGAACTCCTCGTCGGACACCGGGTACGGCGGGCGGGCGGCCAGCGGCGCGCCCTCGGCGGGCTCGAGGCGCGGCACCGAGATGGTGTGCGGCCCCATGCCGAAGTTCTTCTCCAGGTG
>Ga0302247_1001792_pt1 | contig 15530 bp, 8 predicted proteins | sample AAG_UR_Ile_MG_FD_193529 | JGI IMG/M metagenome (GOLD analysis project Ga0302247, IMG submission 193529) | Enriched activated sludge microbial communities from anaerobic digester in WTTP, New Holstein, Wisconsin, United States - AAG_UR_Ile | ecosystem: Engineered > Bioreactor > Anaerobic >...
TTGTTGTCAGGCATTAATGCAGTGTAGATACTGTCCTCCACATCGATGGATCCCAGTCTTTCCAAAACAGAATTCGAGATGACAAACACACTGTCGTAAATTACCTGCCCATCTTCATTGGCCCCAATCTCAGTGCTGTTCTCAGCATCAAAAACCTTCTGCGACTGGCTGTAAATATATTCCCGCAAAGAATCCAAACCGTCAGTTTTCCCGAGATATTCCCAAAGATTGTTAACATAAGGTGCATAGCCATCAATTATGTGGATCAAACCGTTTTTGGCAGGGCGGTTTGCTTCTGTGACAGGTTTTTCCCCGAAAGTGAATCCCGACTGGTGTTTGGCAAAACTTACATATTTGTTGTTGAGCATCCGGATATAGCTATTATCAATTCCGGAAGTGGAGATCCTGCTGCGGGTGATGTGGTTTCGCAATGTTTTGGTTAAAAGTTCTTTATCGGAAATATCCAATCCGCTCAATGCATTGTTATTTGGCGCCCAAACCGTGTACGACTGTGAAGCATTCAGAACATCATCGTAACCTGTTATGTCCAGAATATTTGCAAAGGTGCTCAGCTCCGGTTGCGATTTTATAAATTCGGTCACAGTTTTATCGGGAAGATCATATGCACTTTCATCGTAGTGTTCATTCCATTCTTTCGTACAGGCAGCTGCCAGCACCACAATGATCATAGCCGACAGGGGTACAAAGAGCTTTAAATATGTAAATTTCATTTTCAAATGCTTTTCAGTTCTCAATAAATGTCCTCGTATTCCAACACTTCAAGCGGAACAAATTCCAGGTAATCGAACATAAATTCACCCGATTTCACAGCTTTCACTGAAAAAGTATGTGTACTCCATTCATTAAAGGTGTATATCCCCAGAATCCGCCGGAGAACATCCTCGCTCATCCGTGCGCTGGCTCCGGTGTACCACCACTCTGCAATAACCGTATAACTGGCAGGACCTTTCATATAACCACGGTTGCGCATGGCTTTGTCGTTTTCAAAACCTTCCGGATCCCGGGTATCGGTGCCCGGATACTGATATCCGATGTCCGGGTCGTTGGCTAACGTTCTCAAGTCGAGCGGAATTCCCGTTGGAATGCCATCCCAGTATAACTGGGCCACACCACGAAGCCCTGTAGGCTGATATCCAAACCGTACTTCATATGTGCCCGGAGGGATAGGGATTGTTGTAATATCGAAATCGTACAATCCTGAAAGAAACAATTCGTCTCCCTGGTAATCCATAAACCGGTCATCCGCATTGAAGTAATGGACCTCGGTGGATGCAGAGGCTTTAATCCGGTCCACAAAGCCATTGGGGAGATAGTACCGTTCTGAGTATAAACCACCACCTACGCGGGAATTTCCAATACGGATATTGTTGTTGACAAACTCAGGAAAGAAACTGGCAACGTCCATCCTCAGCCGCTTGGTGGAAAGCATCCGTTCCACTTCAGCGGTATAAACCAGAATATTGTCAATTTCGTGATAAACCCCGTTCAAAGCATCATTATCGAAATTTGCAGTCAGGCGGATAGCCTTTCCCGATTCAGGAATCATATTGAAGATGTTGTATTCATTCGTTGTACGAAGTGTACGAACTTCAATCAAGGTATTCGGGCACAGGGTTTCAAGGTACTCGAACATATCCACCACTTTTACCGAGTGGGTTTCGCCTGTAGATTCGTAATTCATCCCCGTGTTGTCATATTTCTCAATAAACAGCCTCATGGGAAGCTTTTTGTTGATCAGGTGATACGCCACAAAACGGTTCAGACTGTTATTCCTGTTTGTTATGTCGGATATTGAAGCATCCTGGGGATACAGTTTATCATATGCCTGTTTCGCATAGGCTTTCAAGTCATCTAAATTGTTGATCCCATTTTTCTTAAAGGTTTCATTGCTCTCCATTAAAGCTGTGAAACCATATTTCCTTTCGCGGGGCACACGGACTCTCGCATAGTTATAAACTACGCCTGTGTTTTCCCTTGTCACATAATCCGGATCAGGAACATAATCCTCGTCTTTGATCAGACTGATATTCTTATCAAGGCCGGTCGCCTGCAATGCTTCAAAAAAGAGTGAAAAATCCTGATCGGCGGAAATCACCTCTACCAAAGTATTTTCTGTTGGCGACAATACTTCACTGATCACATGGATGATACCATTATGAGCCTCAATATCCTTTTCCGTAATTTTCGAAGTAGTGTTAACTGTATATACAAGACCGGTTTCATCCGATGAAATCCCGATATCCACATAACGACCACTCATGGTTTGTTTGGTCAAAAAACCTTCAATAAAGTCCTCTGTAGCTATAGTGAAGTCCTTGATAATATGATCATAGGCGATTTTTTTAAGAACATCGAGCGAAAAATCTTTGATCGAGGTTTTCCCTTTGCTCTTGTAAAACCGGATTACAGCCTCGTTATCAGGGAGGAAACAAGTATAATCCCCATATGCATTCATTAATCCCATTACTCCTGTAGTATCAAGAATATGGGCAAATTCGGAGTATGTTTCAGGCCGGTTTTTAATGTACTGACCGACTGTTTCCCCTGTGAACGTATAGAAATTGTCGCCGACATCATCGCTGTTACAGGCAGGCAACAGGAACAGGACCGCTAAAACGATGGCTGACCAGGTTAATCCTTTTCCTTGAAGGCGCACTGTTATGAACCTGTTGCAGAGGTCTGATAAATTCATTTTATAGATTTTCATAATCGTACTTTTTCTTGTCATACTATTCCTCACCGGTAACCTTATAAAATTCATTCTGCACCAGCGCCGAGTTCGCCTTTAATTCATTGGTATGTACCGGCAGATACAAGGCTTCCATGATCGACATTTTTGTGGATTGAAGGGAGCCCCCTCCGGAGAATTTCTTTGACACATAGCTTAACAACGGTGCCGGTGAATTAACACGTCGTGACAAACGCATCAGGTCGAACCAACGTTTCCCTTCAAACATCAGTTCGCGCTGGCGTTCTCTCATTAACAATTCATCGAGTTTGAGTTTTGAAGTATAATTTTCGGCCATCAGACCTTGCTCATCCTCTTCAATATTGGATCTCATGTAAACCGTGTTGATCAGCTCAACGGTTTCTCTTGGGTTGATCTCCAGCTGGATCATTGCTTCGGCTTTCATGAGGTATATTTCTGAAAGACGGTAAACGATCCAGTTGGCCGTTACATTACGGTAATAGTAGGTACTCACCTTGGTGGTGGCATCCTCCCTCCGGCTGGCACCGGCATATTTGAACACATAGTAACGGTCGCCACCGGTTTCCTGACGAAGGAAATCTTTTTCACGCAAGTCTTCACTGCTTTCTTTTCCGTTGCCTGCAATGTAGTTGAACGGGCTGAATTTCCCGGTGACCAGCACGCCCGGGAAACTCCACTGGCCGGCTTGATTGCCAACGTCGCCGTAATAGTCGCGTACCACCCAGTTGAACATCTGGTCGTCGTCGAACTGTAATTCAAAAATGCTTTCTTTCGAATTACCCATATAGAATACACGGGAAAGCACATTTTCTCCGGTTTCGAGTTTCAGATCAGATTTGGAGTCATTTAAGATCAGATCGCATATTTCAATGCATTTGTTGTACTCCTCCCTCCACAGGTATATATCAGCCAACAGTGCCCTGACTGCATTGGTGGTTATCCTTCCTTTGGAATATGTATTGTTTTCGTAAGAGTCGCGTGAATACTTCAAAGCGGTTTTCAAATCGCTGACCAGGTTGTCGAGGATTTCATCTTCGGATGATTGGGGAATGTGGTAATCCTGGGAATCATCGATACTTGGGCTGTTTACCCAGGGCACTTTCCCGAATGTGCGTACAAGGTAAAAATACATGAGCGCACGCAGGGTAAGCACCTCGGCTTCCATTGAGTGAAGCTTCGATTCAGTGAAGTTGGCGTCGAGCTCGACGACTCCCGGCGCATAGTGCAAAAAGTTATTGCAATTGTTAATGACCGTATAAAATGATCCCCAGTGACAATATCCGTTGTCGGCTGAAATATCGACATTGAGCATTTTGTTCATGTCAGTGGGCATGTTTCTCCCATAGGTTACATTGTCTGACCTCAGCTCTCCCCAAACCAGCATCCTGCTCATCACATCGCCCTCAGTGATCGAACGGTAACAAGCCGATAACACCTGGTTCACCTGGCTTTCGTTCTGCCAGAAATCATCCAGTACGATTTCACTTTCAGGCTTTACGTCGAGCCATCCCGAGCAACCTGACGCCAGGATTATGAGGCCTGTGATGGATAATATTGAAAATGCTTTTTTCATCGTTATACATTTAAAAGGTCAGTGAAACTCCTAAAGTCGCATCTTTCGAACGTGGGGTGGGGGAGTTGTCGACGCTGACGCCGAAAGAGCCGTAGCCTACCTCCGGATCCACACCCGTATACTTTGTTAATACCCACAAATTGTTAATCGTAAGGTAAAAGCTCACTTGCTGCATTTTTAATTTTAACAGTTTTTCCTTCGGGATGGAATAATTAAAAGTAAGGTATTTCATCCGCAAGAACGAGCCCTCTTCCACATAACGGTCGCTCCCCAGCCAGTTGTAACCATGATTGTACAGTGCCCGTGGCATATCGGTCACATCCCCGTCTTTTCTCCATCGCCAGTTCACCGAAATACTCTGGTTGTTCAGATAATACATGTTTTCGGCATTCATCCGGGCCATGTTGACGATTTTGTTCCCGTACCGGAAATTGAAAAAGGCCGTCACAGAGAATCTTTTATAGCGTACGGTGGATCCAAAACCACCGTTAACTTTGGGATTCGAGTTGCCCAGGTACACGATGTCCAATTCATCGATCGAACCATCCTTGTTGATATCTTCATAAATGGCGTCACCGCCCCTGAACCGGTACTCGTTGCTTTTGCCATAGGCAAAATACATGGGTAGCGGATTACCTTCCTCATCGGTAAATACGTATCCGTTTTCATCCCGGGCAACAGGGGCACTTTCCTGTTTTTCAGGAATGTAATCGTTGTACTGGTAAACACCTTTGTACCTGAAACCGTAAATCGAACCATAGGAGTTGCCTTCCTGGATACGTGATAAATAGGTTCCGTTTGTATAGTCGTAGTCGGCATTGTAGTTTGCCAATATGTCATCCCTCAGTTCGATGATCTTGTTCACATAATTCGATAGGTTGAAGTTGAAATCAACTGCAAAATCCTTTCCCCCGATTGCCTTGTTGGTGGTAAAATTCAGTTCCCATCCGTTGTTTTGCATGATTCCCACATTCTGATAGGGTACGGAGGAGAATCCTGAGGAACTTGGAACACCTAAGTTAGCAAACAATAAATCTTCCGTGAGTTTATTGTAGAAGTTGAGATCAAACACCAAACGGTCATTAAAAAAGCCGAGGTCAAAACCAAGGTTGTAAGATGTTGATTTTTCCCATCTTAAATCAGACAGACGAAGGGTTGTAGGACGGGTTGCCGGCATATCCATATAGCTTCCGTAAGGCGAATAGCGGCTGAAATGCAGGTATTCTGCCCCTGGCTGGTTACCGGTGATCCCCCAGCTGGGACGAATGGCCAGCATGCTTAACCATTTTTTTGTGGATTGCATAAATTCCTCATCGGTAATGATCCATTTCGCGGAAATTCCCGGGAAGTTACCATACTTGTATTTTTCACCGAATTTTGTGCTTCCGTCCCTGCGGAAGGTTAATCCCAAAATATAGCGGTCTTTAAAGGTATAGTGCCCTCTGAAGGTGAATGCATTGGACCGGTATTCAAACCTGCTGGTGGAAATTCCGGTTGAATATCCGTAGGATGATGCATCAACAATATCGCCCGATGGAAGATTCGTAACTCCTATGCCCTGGGAAGCACTGTTCCCGGTAATGATCTGAAAAGATCCCTGAAGCAGCAGAGAATGATCGGTATTTTGAAATCTGGGCTGCCAGTTAATGCCATTGTCTACCAGGACCGTTACACTTTCGGAATCGAAACTTTCGGCAAAGTTCTTGGCTCCGTCGTTCCAGGGAGCATTGGAAACTTCCGCGGGAAGAAACTTACTGACTTTGTCGTTGTTAACATCGAAGGAAACGTCCAAATTATACTTGAGGGTTTGTATCTCCGGATCAAGCAGATCATATTGTAACCTGAATGTCGGCCTGATGCGGTAATTTTTCAGGTTGTTGGTGGCCAGATTTGCCAGTGCCACCGGATTCCGCAGATCACGCTGAGATCCGTGGAGACTGGATGATCGTGAAATGTTGTAATATACATTCGTATTTTCTCCATTTAAATTCTGCTGATAAACACTTACATTAGGCATTTTCCGGTAAGAAATCCCCAAAATATTGTCATAATTTCTGTTGTTATCCGTAAAAAAGAATGATAATTCAGAGATAAACTTGATCCGGTCAGATACGGAATAATCCAGAGATGCTGTTGTGGTTATTCTGTTCAACATCTGACCGATAACGGTGCCTGTCTGAGTCAGAAAACCCCCGGAAACCCTGTATCTGGCTCTTTGGCCACCCCCTGAAATATTGAGGTAGTGGTCGTGTTTAAAACCGGTTTTGGTCACTTCGTCCACCCAGTCGGTATTGTTGTTGAAGTTCTCATATTCCGAGAATGTCGGGTCATACAAAAATTCACGGACATTCGCTGCATTTTCGTCCTGCTGTGGATTGAAATAGGCTTGTTTGATCATCATGGAGTAGTCGTCGCCATTCAGCATATTCATGCCTTTTGGCTGTCTTGCCCCGGTAAAACGGTATGAATACTGAACCCTGGTCGGTCCTGTGGCCCCTTTTTTGGTTTTGATAACCAATATGCCGTTGGCTCCTTTTGATCCCCATACTGCGGTGGAAGATGCATCTTTCAATACGGTAATCTCTTCAATATCATCCGGATTGATGCTCAACATGTTGGCATACTGTTCCTGGTTAGCCGCTGCAAAATCAAACGACGGATCTATCTGAATCTCATAGGGAATACCGTTAACAACAATCAAGGGCTGTGTATTGGCATTAATCGAGGAGGTTCCCCTGATCGTCATGGTTGCCCCGGAGCCCAGGTCTCCCGAGTTAGCTACAATGTCCAGACCGGCAATTCGTCCCTGCATGGCCTCATCGATCGAAGTTACCTGAATGCCTTCGAATTCTTTAGCGCTGATGGTTTGAACAGCCGTGGAAACCTCACGTAACGGAATTTCAAAGGCCCCGTCAGAAACCTTCTTTTCGGCAGTCACCACAATACCTTCTATTACCTGCGTTTCTTCTTTCAGCGTTACATTGATCAGGGTCTGGTCTCCGATCTTCTGGCCTTGGGTAATGTATCCCACAAAGCTGAAAGCAATGTTGTTGGCAGGATTTTTTATTCTAAGAACATACTGTCCATTTATATCGGTAATGGTTGCAGTGATGATCCTTTTATTATCGTCAGCCTCAATAACAGTGGTTCCCGGCAACGTCTGGCCATCGGTGGCCGAAGTAACCGTTCCCCTGACCACCCGCTCTGTTCTCGTGCTTTGGCCCACTGACATAAAGGGTATAAGCAGATAAAAAAGCAGAATTGCCGCAACAAGTTTCAATTTCATATCTGTGATCATTTTATTCAAACCTCAAAACATTATCAATCTGGTGGATAACCGCAGTGGAAGAAGTAATAATGGTTGAATTCGAGAATTCCGTACCGGCCCCGGTACCGTCGATCTCACGATAAGCCTGCGGGTTACCGCTGAAAATGTAATCCCGTGTCAGAATGTTGTACAGGCCGTTGTCTCTGATCAGATTGGCAGTACCCCAGTTTTCGGTATCCAGTTTAATGTTTTTGCCATCGCTTGTAATCCCCAGTCTGTAATATTTGTCTTTATATGTCCTGAATTGGGTAACATCATCATCTTGTTTGATAGTGGCCGTTTGGTAAAGCTTGTAAAAGATGTCACTGTCAACAAAAACTGCATTGTCCTGGAAGTGGTATCGCAGAAAACGCTCAAGCTTTTCCATTTCAGCAGTTTTTTGCTGCGTGTCTGGAATTCTGTTTATATTGTCCCAGTTTAGGATTAAACCATCGCTGATCGCTTTTTGAATTGCTTCATTCGTTGGAACATATACGGTGTAGTTAAAGGTATTGAAGAACTTGATGTTGAAATCCATCCCGTAATAGTTGGTCTTCTTCACAAATATTTCCTTGGAGGCCGGAAATCCGTTAAGCAAAGCAAAAAATTCTTTAAACTCAGGCGTTGAGCTTAGTATTTTATAAACTGATTGGAGGGGTGCCTGGAGAGGTTTATCGATAAAGAAGGTAGTGCCGTTTTGCTGCCTGTAGACACCATTGGGCACAACATTTACCACAGTGCCCGAATTAAGGTCGTGTCCCGCCTGGACTTTCAGGTCAGCTCCGGCTCCTTCAACCAGCAATATGTTGCCGTTTTTGGTGAAATAGTATTTGGCGCCTGATTCGACATCGCCGATCACAATATGCGAATCCAGCAGGTCAAGCAAACGGTTTCTGAGAAAGGACTCACTGGTAATCGTATTTACTGAGTCGCCTGCCTGGCCGGTCAGTGGATCAAAGGTATAAACCGTTGCGTTCACGGTGTTTGTTTTGGTGTTGTACCAGTACTTCATTACACCTTTAACATCTTTTGAATAGGCGACCGGATCGATATAGTGATCAAAAAATTTATCGGTAGGCACAAAGAAAGTATAAGTGCTTTTAAGGGCGTTCAGGTAAAGGTCGAACTCGTTCTGGGAAACCGCCCAGTTAAAAACGCTGGTTTCTTCACTTAACAGGACCGGAGCATACACCGAAATATAGTCATCAGGCGGATATATTTTGTTGGTGTTGTACACAACGCCGTTCAATCCGATGTATGAACCGGTGATATCGTCAGGCTCAATCGGGATCGGAGAATTATTGCTATCCACCAGTTTAGCGAAACGGCCAGGTACTGTTTCGAGAAATGATTCCCGGAGATGCCTTTTCAGCAGTTTCATGATGATATAATCCGGTGTGTTATCCCAGCTTCCAAAGCGGTTCTTCAGTATTACGCCGGCTCCGGTTTCAAAATAGTTGGTCATTGCCTCGTTTGTGGGCGCAAGAACTGCCGCCATATCCGACTGCATGGAACTGCCGGCAGCAGAAGAAACATAATTGTTTCTGCCCGGATTGAAGGGTAACAGAAGTTCCGTCCTGATCTGACTTCCATCGGGATAACGCATTTGCCCTCCATAGGCCGAAAAATATATTTTTTCGAAAATTGAATCGACGGGACTTTCCGGATTGATCTGGTTGTAGGCACTTGTCTGTGATGAACTGTAATAAGGTGCACAAAAACGATCGAGCAACTTGGAAAAAATAGTTGTATTGGGATTGGTTTTCAGGTATTCCGCCACATTTACCGGAGGGATGAGGACTTTCTCCAGAACGTGGACATATCCGTTTTTACAGGTGATGTCCCTTTCCTTGACCCTCACACTGAAAATGTGGGCGTCATTGTCTTCGCGGTCAACTCCGGTGATCAGCCTGAAATCGGAATTGCTGATCCCCGCCTTTTTGAGGGATCCTGGGAGAAAGTGGACCAGCGTCCACGCCGTGGCATCTTTCAGGAGGTGGATCCCCTTGTGATGGTATTGCTTCCAGTAAGTCCCCTGCGGCAGCTGATCGCCTTTCTCGAAGGGAATGCTGTCGAGCACCGAAACCGCTGTTGTACGCCGCAGTGCCGTCCCTTCCTGAAGCGAACCGTTGAAATAATTGGACAGCGTCTCTATCAGATAAGCATTGTTGATCATCGTGAAATTGATGATCAGCTTCTTCTGGGTCAGACTCATGTCCTCATACCGGGAAACATTCCAGGGATTGTTTTTGAAGAATTCCTCAAATGCTGCGTCGTCGGCAACAAACAAGGTCTTGCTTCCGGTTTTGGCCAGTACCTCCCTGAATCCGACATCATCAATGATCCGGGTGTAGTAGGTGAAATTCTCCTGCTCCTTCAGGTAGTCGTAAATGCTGGCTCCCAGCCATTCCGGTTCCTCATTGTCGTAGATGTATTCATCCCGGCAGGAAGTAGACCAGAAAATCCCGGCCAGCAGAAACACTCCCGTCAGAATATGCCTCATGATATGATACCGCATTTCTTTTTTCATAGTTTGTGCCGATTTTATGCTTTGCCACAAAAAAACCTTCATGAAGGAGATTCGGACCGACCAGCTTCCCCCTTCATAGATGAGTTTAGATTTTGCTTTAAAGTTAAATTTTTCTGGAAATAAAAGTCAAAAATACTTGTTAATTTTTGGGAATAGTCAAAAATCATATTCCGCCCGGCTATTGTCCTAACTTTGCAAACGCTTTGATAAAAACTAATTAATGGTAAACCGGCTGATGTTCAGCCTGAATACTCCCCGATCAATGAATGTATCAAAGTTTTGCCGAGCTTTTTTATATCAGTTTGACGGAGATTTAAACTTTGGTATGATCTGTAACATTTCAGCTCAGAAAAACTCTTTCAGGTAGCTCTCTTTCCAGACTTCAAAAACCGACCGGTGGATAATCCGGTAATGAGGATGATACTGTGCTGAGAAGTTTGCACTATGATGCATTGTCACCTCGCCTTTATCAAGCATTTGTTCAATTTTTAGACTATCTTCGTCAAATCCCGGAAGATCGGGTTTGATTTTCCTTATCGCAGAAGCTGTTTTCCGCCACTCTTTTATCCAGGATATTAAGTCTGGTTTTCGGGCAAGGGGGGAGCTGATAACCATGGCTTGAAGCATCACACTACGCGGAATGATGCCTTTTCTTACAAGATTAAGATTAATCCGGATAAAATCATGGTGAATGCCCAACTCCTGAAAACGCACGGTATCCTGATAATCAATCTGTGAAAGTTCCCAGTCGAGGTAAGCGGCCGCTGACAAGGTATCCGGAATCAGATGTCCGGGCCCGAAAGCATCCTGAAAATAATTCTTATACAGATCGGTGAGTCTGCTCTCAGGATAATTGGTTAACTCTTTCGCGACATACTGTTTAATCAGGAGTTTTTCATTTGAGCAGGAAGCTAACGAAACCAGCAAGGCCAGTACTGTATATTTCCGTATCATAGTTAAATCGTTTCTTTGATAAACATTACTATTTGCTATTCCGGATTTTCCGCTGCTCTGCGGCGGAGCGTTCCAACGTAACTGTACCAGTTTTTCAACTGGTGAGTTTAAAGATAACTCCGGAGGTTGAAAATCCAAACAAAAAGTTGCAGCAATGTTTCAGCAGCGCCATGAAAAAACCTCTATAATCTTCTGATAATTTGTTGATTATAGAGGTCTTTCAGTGCCCAGAACAAGACTCGAACTTGCACACCCTTGCGAGCACCAGCCCCTCAAGCTGGCGTGTCTACCAATTTCACCATCTGGGCTTTTCAGCGGGGCAAAAATAATAAATTTTCCGAATGGAAAAACCAGTCGCCCCGAAATTTCAGGATTAAGCCTGCCGGAGCGTAACGACGGCCATCCGTTGTTGTTAGTTCAGGACAAATTCCTCCCCCTGTTCCGGAATTTCAATATTTACAAAGCCGGCTTCTTCAAGTTTTCCCTTGTAAAATTCCAGGGCTTCCCCGTCTCCGTGTACCAGGAATATCTTTTTCAGACGGTTTTTGTCCTGGCAACTGATATAGTCGATCATTTCATTGAAGTCGCCATGGCCTGAGAAAGCTTCAATCCTTTCGACATCGGCATTCACTTCATGCTGTTCCCCGAAAATGGAGACCACCCTGTCGCCCCGCAGAATTCTGGCGCCCAGGGTGATGGGGGAACAATAACCCACGGCCAGAACGGTATTCCGGGGATCGGAAATGTTGTTGGCAAGGTGATGTTTGATCCGGCCGGCTTCCATCATCCCCGAGGCCGAAATGATAATACACGGCTTCTTGATCTTGTTCAGCTTTTTGGAATCCTGGACCTTTGTGATGTATTTGAGCGACTTGAATCCGAAAGGATCGGGATCGTATTCCATGACCCGCTGGACATCTCCGTTCAGGTTGTCGGTATGCAACCTGAATATTTCCGTAGCATTTACGGCAAGCGGGCTATCGACGAATACGCTTACTTTGGGAAGTTCTCCCGAATTGAAAAATTTGTTCAGGGAATAAACGACTTCCTGGGTTCTGCCTATGGCAAAGGAAGGAATGATCAGTTTTCCCTGTTTTTCGACACAGGTCCATTTTACGACCTTCAGAAGTTCTCCCTCTGCCTCCTGCATTTGCGGGTGAAGCCTGTTCCCGTAAGTCGATTCGGCAATCAGGTAATCACATTGCTGAAAGGGTTCCGGGGACTTCAGGATTCTGTTCGAAGGGCGGCCGATGTCCCCGGTGAACCCTATTTTGTACTGTCTGCCGTTCTCGTTGATCTCCAGGGAGACCACGCTGCTTCCGAGCATATGCCCCGAATTGGTGAACTTTACCCGGATGTTGTTGTCGATATTGAATTTCCTGTTATATGCGACGCCGATGAAAAGCTCCATTGAAGCGCGGGCCTCCTTTTCCGTATAGATCGGATCAAGGGGTGGTTCTCCCCGGGCTACCCTCCGTTTGTTGAAAATTTTCATGTCACTTTCGTGGATGTGGCCGCTGTCGGCCAGCATGATGGAACAAAGGTCCCGGGTAGCGTTGGTGCATACCACGGAGCCCCGGAATCCCAGTTTGTAGAGATAGGGTATCAATCCCGAGTGGTCAATATGGGCATGCGACAGGATGATATGGTCGATTTCAGCGGGTTCAAATCCCAGATTGCGGTTCATTCCCTCTGTTTCCAGGCCTTTCCCCTGAAACATACCGCAATCGAGCAGAATCTTCTTCCCGTTTTCGATGGTAATTAAATGCTTGCTCCCGGTAACTTCCCGGGCGGCACCCAAAAACTTAATTTTCATTGAAAACAGCTTTGTAAATAATACGATTTTACCAAGTCGTCAAATGTAATTAAAAACCCGGCTCAAAAAAAGGAGATTGCTCCCGGTAAGAAAATCAGGGCTATTTTCTAAACCAAAAACATTATTTTTGACAAAATATGGGTTCCGGAATTACAATGAAGAGAAGGTTTCTGATTTTCCTTTTATTTTCCCTGGTCTTTCAACTGGAAGCCCAGGAAATGTACCCGTCATTTTCTGAGACAGGTGACAGCCTGCAGATGACCGGGACAGCGCGTACCGGAAATGATGCCCTTTCTCCGATGAATACCGGCGAGCGCATTCCCCGTCCGCCCGGCGATGGGTTAAGCGATCATGACACTATGGAAGTCCTCTACGGAATCGGATTCCTCGCCGGTTCTGCTGCCAGGGGTTTCAATGATTTCATTGCCCCTTTCAGGTGGGATGATCTGTCGGCAATCCGCCTGTCATCCTTTGATTTCACTGCTTTCAGTGATTTGCGCCGGGGAAGTGATTTTTTTTCGTTTGACGGGTTTCCAGGCCGAAATGAGAGACTTTTCATGCCTTACGGCGTTTTTTCATCTTTCCCTTTCGCGGGGTATGGCGAAGTGTTCCATCAGGCGAGTTACAGGCTTTCTGACAAAATCAGGATCGGGGGCAACAGTTTCGGGGTGAATTCCCTGCTTACGGCTCCTTTTACCCGCCGGGGTGCCAACCAGTGGGAGTGGCGGGGAGCATCCCTGTTCATGCAATACAAGGTTTCGGACAAATTCAGGATTGAAACGCATGTGTCGGTCACGGGGAATCAATTTCAGCCATAATTATCTCCTTTTATGCTCACCATCTACAAAGCTTCGGCAGGATCGGGAAAGACATTCCGCCTGGTGGCGGAATACCTGAAGTTGATACTCTCCAATCCCAATGCTTATCGTCATATTCTGGCAGTGACCTTCACCAACAAAGCCACTGCTGAGATGAAGGAGCGGATCCTGTTGCATCTGGGGAAGATTGCCCGGGGGGATGAATCGCCCTATATAGAACTCTTCGCAACGGAAGTTGGCTATCCTGAACCGGAGATCAGAGAAAGGGCTGGCAGAGCCCTGGAAAAACTGCTTTTTGATTTCAACAGGTTTTCCATAAGCACCATTGATAAGTTTACGCAGCGAATTTTGAAGGCTTTCAACCGTGAAATCGGCGTCAATCCCCGTTACCGTATTGAAACTGACAGTGATCTGCTGGTTTCGGAGGCCGTTGACCGGATGATCGCAACCATGGAAAGCAGACCGGGGCTTCAGGCGTGGCTGGAATCCTTTATCGGGGAAAAGATCCGCAACAACAGGAGTTTTGACGTGGAGAAAGACCTGAAGGTGCTTGGCGGCGAACTTTTTAAGGAGAGGTTCCAGGGCATGATCCATCTGCTCTCCCCCTTTTTCGGGGAAAAGGAAAATAGCCGCGCATACCTTCAAATGCTGAACGGTGTGATTTACGGCTTTGAAAACTCCTTTCAGAACAAGGCCAAGGCGCTGGTGGATTGTTATGTTCAGAAGGGTTATCGAGCCGAAGATTTCAACGGCAAGCGACTGGGGGTGGCGGGTTTCCTGGAAAAGTCGGCTCTGGGGGACCTTCCTTCCGCCATAGGTGTCAAGATACGGCAGGCGGCTGAGGATGCGGGCGCGTGGGCGGCTAAAAGCAGCAAGAGGCAGCAAGAAATCGTCACTTTTGCAGCAGCCTGCCTTCAGCCCGGACTAGCGCTTCTCCTCGCTTTTTATGATGAAAATATCAGCAGCTATTTAACAGCCAAAGTCATTGTCAACGAGTGGTACACCGCTTCGGTTCTGGTCGATTTGAATGAAGAGGTGCTGGCTCTCGGTAGGGAGAAAGAGATCCTTCCCCTGGCAGGGTCCAACTTGTTGCTGAAGACGGTCATCGACGGGAACGATACCCCTTTTATTTATGAGAAATGCGGAACCCAGTATCGTTATTTCATGCTGGACGAGTTTCAGGATACCTCCGAAATGCAATGGGAGAACTTCAGACCTTTGATTGCCAATTCAATGGCTGACGGTTTTAACAACCTTGTGGTCGGGGATGTGAAGCAGAGCATTTACCGGTGGCGGAACAGCAACTGGAATATCCTGGATCGTCAGGTAATGAATGATTTTTCCGGATTTCCCGTCAGGATGAAGACCCTAGGGACCAATTACCGCAGCGCCCGGGAGATCATTGACTTTAACAACGCTTTCTTCGGACGACTTGTTAAGAATATGGCTTCCTTTCCAAAGCTCGCATCGGCACCCGAAGACTATGTCGCCCGGTTCGAAGAAATATACAGTGACGTTCAACAGAAGTATCATGGTGAAAAGAATGATCTTCGCGGCTTTGTATCGGTAACGCAGTTGGATAAGGGGGAGGAGGGATTCATGGCAGCTTCCCTGCCGCTATTGGTGGAGCAGGTCAAAGAACTTTCAGACCATGGTTTTTCAGCCAGGGATATTGCCATTCTTGTCAGAAGAAAGGATCAGGGAGTTGCCGTTGTTAATCATTTCCTCGAAATTGCGGCCCGTCCCGAAAACAGGAATTACAACCTGAAGGTGATCTCAGGGGAGTCCCTGTTGTTGAAAT
>Ga0302247_1001796_pt1 | contig 15493 bp, 15 predicted proteins | sample AAG_UR_Ile_MG_FD_193529 | JGI IMG/M metagenome (GOLD analysis project Ga0302247, IMG submission 193529) | Enriched activated sludge microbial communities from anaerobic digester in WTTP, New Holstein, Wisconsin, United States - AAG_UR_Ile | ecosystem: Engineered > Bioreactor > Anaerobic >...
GATAATTAGTTTTAATCATGTTGAACCATACCGGGCAGCAGCAGCTTGTCAGGAAAAAATCCTCTTCACTTTTTACAAGTTGGTTAAACTCAAAGGCTTCCTTTATGGTAAGTATATCGGCAAACATAGCCACTTCAATCATATCGGTGAAGCCAATCATCTTCAAGGCAGCCCGCAGCATACCCATAGTGACGTCTTCTCCGAACTGCCCGACTATCGCCGGTGCTGCACAAGCGAAGACAGGTGTTTTTTCGTCTTTCAGCAAATCAATAACCGGTATGAATTCAATCTTGTCAGCCAATGCCCCGAAATCACAATCAGGAGCACTGTATCCGCAGTTTAGACACTTATCATTGGATATTATCGGTTCACTTTTTCTGCTATACATATGAGTTTCGTACTTGCCTGCTTCTGTATGTTTGCATTTGCCGCATTCACAATCTAACTTTCCGCAATGTTCACAGGGGCCCTCAATCCTGGCAACCACAGGCCGGCTTATTTCCCTGAAACCTTTAATTATGTCCAGTTCATCAGTGAATGTGCCGTCTCCTTTAGGATCCAATCCCATCGCCACTCTTATATGATCCTTTATAAACGGCAACTCAGCATCGCTGAAGCCGTATTTTTGCTTAATATAATCGGCCAGTACGGTGAGATCATGGGCAGTCTTCAGGCCTCCGTTCCAGTATCTCTTTACAAGCTCACTGAATATGTACATCCGCTTTTCATTAAAATTCACATACCTGTTTTCCATAAAATTTCTCCTCTGTTTATGGTTGCTTGAAGTTTTCGCACCATTAAGAACGCATGTCACAGCTTCTGATACTAAAAATTATTTTCCCGATTGGAACAGTAAAATATTCCGTATTTGATTATTTGAAGCAGAATAAATTACCATGTCGACACATGATGCTCTGTTATGCTACTATTGGCATAGCAGGATATTATCGTCAGGACTTGCAGTTAGAGTAACAATGCCGTGCTTGGTCAATAAGCTGATAGGATGACAGGCCGCCGTTAAGAAAGGATGAGAATATGAGAAAGGTTGAACCGGAATATCGTAGTAAAAACAAAGGCCATTACACGCCCGGAATTATTTCAAACGGGATGTTGTACATATCCGGACAGCTATCCATAGATCCGGATACCAGGAATGTGCCGGAGGGCGGAATAGAAGTACATACTGAGCTTGCTTTGAAAAATGTAGACCGTGTTCTGAAGGAAGCCGGGCTCAACCGTAATAATATTGTCCAGTGCAGGATATATATAACGGATATGGACCAGTGGGGCACAGTTAACAAGGTATATGCCGAATTCTTCGGTGAACACAAGCCGGCTAGGACAGTTGTGCCTGTTGATAAACTCCATTTCGGATGCCTTGTGGAAGTTGAAGCTATTGCAGAGGTGAACCATAAATGAGATATATTTGCTCAAAGTGTGCTGCGACGGAAGAGATTACAACAAGAAAAGCGAAGTGTGACTGCGGAGGCCTGTGGAAGTTGGATTATAAACCTCCGAAGTTTGACCTGTCTTTAGTGGATCATGATACCTGGAGCATTTTCCGGTATCGTGCTTTTATGCCGCTGGAAGGGGCACACTGGCAGGAAATAAGCCTTGGTGAAGGCATAACACCTGTTGTTCAGTTTAATGAAGATGTCCTCCTGAAGATGGATTATTTCATGCCGACTTTGTCTTTCAAGGATAGGGGTGCTGCGGTACTGATTGCCCACTGTAAGGCAATCGGTGTGGATTCCGTTGTGCAGGACAGCAGCGGCAATGCCGGAAACAGTGTGGCGGCATATTGTGCAAAAGCAGGTATCGGCTGTGAGATTTTTGTACCAGAAGGAACATCGCCCCAGAAGATTAATATGATTAAATCCCACAATGCAAAAGTAAATGTCGTTCCCGGTACAAGAGACAATTGTGCGGATGTCTGCAGGGCGAAAGTGGATATGGAAGGGAAATATTACGCAAACCATGTGTATAATCCTTTTTTCTATGAGGGTACAAAAACCTATATTTATGAAGTATATGAGCAGATGAACAGAATACCTGAGAATCTTTTTGTACCCCTTGGCAACGGTACGCTGTTCATTGGTATTGTAAAGGCATTGGAAGAGCTTCTGGAGAGTGCTGTCATTGACAAAATGCCGAAGATAATAGCAGTACAAAGTGAGCACTGCGATCCTTTTGCAAAAGCAGTTATTACCGGAGAAAAGCACCCGGTCAGGATAACACCACGGCCGACGATGGCGGAGGGAATTGCTGTCGGTGTGCCGATGCGGGGTGAGGAAATCCTGGAATATATATACAAGTATAAAATTGATATAATCACAGCTCCGGAAAACCGGATTCTGGAAGCCAGAGCCGCTCTTGCTGCAAAGGGTATTTACTGTGAGCATACAACAGCAGCCACATATGCAGCCTATCTGAAGTATTGTGAATTAAACGGGCGGACATCTGATTGCCTGATTCCCATGTGCGGAGCAGGCCTCAAATCCGATCACTGAAGCGGCTTAAAAGGAGGGAGAGTAATGAATTATCGGGAATTGGATACACCGGCATTATTAATTGATAAGGATATAATGATAAATAATTGCAGAAGGATGCAGGATTATGCGAATCGCTGCAATGTGGCACTGAGGCCTCATACGAAAACCCATAAAATGTCCAAACTGGCTCTTTTACAGCAGGAGATTGGAGCAAAAGGTATTGCCGTAGCCAAGGTTGGTGAGGCGGAAGTCATGGCAGCCAAAGGGCTGAGAGATATATTCATTGCAAATGAGATAGTCGGTGAAGAAAAACTGCGCCGAATCCGCAAGTTGGCAGAAACAATCGATATATCCTTCGGGCTTGACAGTATCCCGCAGGCAGATATGATTGAGAAGGCTTTTGAAGGCAGTAAAAAGCAGGCAGTTGTACTAATCGAGATTGAAGTGGGTGAACAGCGTTCCGGCGTTATTGAAGAAGCTGCCTTTGTTGAGCTTATTAATCATTTGAAGAAATGTAACAACATATACTTAAAAGGAGTTTTCTCCCATGACGGTCACTCTTATGCAGCGGAGAATGCGGAGGCATGCAGGGAAATCCATTTGAAGGCCCAGGAAAGGACGCTACGGTTTGCCCAACTGGCAGCGGAAGCAGGCTTTCATTTGGAAACAGTCAGTATCGGTTCCACGCCTTCCATGATGCATGATTTTCCCATACTGGACGGGGTAACGGAAATAAGGCCCGGCACATATATTTTCATGGATGCGTCCCAGGGAAATGCATACGGAAGCCTTGAACACAATGCCGCAACTGTCCTGACTACCGTAATCAGTTTGCCTACTCCGGAGCGGGTGATTACCGATGTTGGAGCCAAGGGGCTTACTGCGCAAACCAGAAATAAAGGCTTTACTGCAACAAAAGGCCTGGGCTTGATTAAAGGATGGCCGGGAGTAAGCATACATGCCGTATATGATGAACATGCAATTATATATGACAAGGAGTTTCATGATTCAATCGGAGTCGGTGACAAAGTGGAGATCATTCCCAATCATATATGCCCTGTGGTCAATCTGCATGAAACAGCATATATTGTTTCAGGCGGAGAAGTAATAGATGAAATCCCGGTGGATTGCAGAGGCAAACTGAAATAGGTAGCAGGCAGAGGGCTTATCTGCCTGTTACTAATAATTTGATTCCTATATATCCAAGGCTGATCAACATTAAAACAGCTCCGGAGATTACAATAAGCGGCCCGTTTGAAACAGGAAATACCGGACCGGCAAAGCCGTAAAGAAATATTCCCGTTCCTAAGCACAAGGCTTGCCACCTTTTCACCGCTCCCGACCTATAGAGGACCACTGCAAGCATTAGTATCCCGATTACCAGGATTAATGGCCCTATTACCAGGAAAGGCAGTGAGAAACCGGGTGATTGCGTAATTGCATCGTAAAGCCTTATCATTTCTTCTCTCGAACCGTTTATAGCCATCACCCAGGTAATCAGATCAAAGGCCAATAAACCGGATACGGCAACGGTACCCACGGAAATCAGCCCCGCGGCAGTGCGGCTTAGAATAAGGCTGTGTTCTCCAATCAATACAAGAAGCCCTTGAATTGCATAAGGCAGAAGTATGATAGCAAACAGTGCAGCCATGTGGGCCAAATACCACTGTGTATGATTTGATGCCACACTTTGCAGCTCTTTAACTGCTTCGTCCTGGGTTACAGGGTGAAGCAGTTCGGATATCAGAAAAAACAGGGGGGACCCGATAAGAGAAAGCCCTCGGATTCTTTGTATAGATTCAGTTACAGTCATATTCATTTCATAACCTCCTTAATAGACTCTCATAAGTTTTCTTTGCACTCTTAATGATTCTGTCCGGGGTATCGCCCAGCAGCTCAGACAGGAAGGCAAAGCTTCCCTTCTTTATGCAGAGTGCCTTTTCAATAAGCTCCTCAGATGCTTTAATCCTTTGAACATATTCCTCTCCGGACCATTTGAAGATTCCCAAGTCCGTTACAAAATGAACACCTGCGACTATTATTTCGGATACTTCCAAGGGGTAATCCGTTTTGAACAGCCCTTCATTTATACCCTGTCTGACTATTTCAGCAATAACAGGAGAGAGTTTTTCAACCATGCGGACCAATATCCGCTGATGCATATCAACATTTTTGATATTGTGTATATGATTATCCGGGTTGTAGTTTGCCATGCTCAGCCTGAATTCTTCCTCCAGGACACATCGTAATTTCCCTAAAGCATTCAAGCCGGGCTCATCCAATGCTGTTTCCACTGTTTCAACAATATTGGCAATATGCTGTTCAATCAAAGTATCCAGAATCTGATCCTTTGTTTCAAAATAATAGTAAAATACTCCTTTGGCAGCTCCGACTCTTCTCATAATGTCATTAATCGACGTGTCATGGAAGCCTTTCTTATTGAATAGCTCCTGGGAAGCCCGAAGGATTTCGTTTCTGCGTTGTTTTGATTTGTTCGTCGGTTTAACCATAATTACTCCTTTATTATTTTTGACCATTGGTCAATTTTATTATAGAGTATTTTTGACCGGCGGTCAATAAAATGAATTCAGCGCAGCTGCAATATCAGATTTGAATCATTGAAATCAGTATTCTGCTATGATACTATTGGCATAAAAGTATAATTTTGTGGTTACAAAGGAGGAATGCCCTCATGATAGAACTTCCGGAAGCCAGTACAATAGCTCGGCAATTGAATGAGACTATAATAGGCAAGAGGATAGTAAATGTTACTGCGGCACAGCATCCTCACAAGTTTGCCTGGTATTATGGAGACCCACGGGCTTATCATGAACTGCTGCATGGTAAAGTCATAGGCAAGGCGGCAAGATACGGCAGTTTCATTGAAATAGAGGCTGATAATACACGTGTTCTTCTGGCTGAGGGTGTTAATGTCACTTTCTTTCACGAGGGTGATAAGCTGCCTGCCAGGCATCAATTGCATATTGAATTTGAGGATCATTCATCAATAGTAGGATCTGTACAGATGTACGGCGGATTATGGGCATTTCCTTCCGGAGAATATGTCAATCCATATTATCTTACGGCAAAAGAGAAACCCGATCCTTTTTCTGAAGGTTTTGATGAAGCATATTTCGATAATATTATGAGCCAAAGTGCCAAAAGTCTTTCATTAAAGGCATTTCTTGCAACGGAGCAGCGTATCCCCGGATTTGGCAACGGCGTTTTGCAGGATATACTTTTTAATGCAAAGCTGCATCCGAAGAAAAGGTTGAATACACTAACTGATCCAGATATACATATTCTTTATCACTCTATAAAAACAACGCTTGCCGGAATGGATGCCAATGGCGGCAGGGACACAGAACGTGATTTGTTTGGCCGTTTTGGGGGATATAGGACAATACTTAGTAAAAATACATCGGGTAAGCCATGCAGTACATGCGGAGATATCATAAAAAAAGAGGCTTATCTGGGCGGAAGTATTTATTATTGTCCCACATGCCAAAGGGGTTAACTGTAATATTGACTTTTAGCCTTTGAAAGCGTTGAAACAATAGAAGGAGAGTAAAAGTGCCAGGCTGTCAGCCTGGCACTCATCCTCTTTGTAATCTATTTAATAGTTTGCTTTATCATTTCATCGGGCATTGGGAACACAAGGCTTTTACCCATTTTCTCCATGTATCTGTTCAGCATCATTTCAACATTTTTACCTGTCCAATCCCCTGTAAGGGTCTCAAATTTGGAATCACCCTCAGTCTCTTTTCTGTCGTCCTTGTATTCAAGTATGATTTCAGCTCCTTCGTAGATTATGACTATTTTGTCATCCCACCTTATGGTATAGGAGCCGTCAACCAAATCGGAATATATATCATATTTATAGCCCTCATAACTGTCGAAAAGATCATCATAGAGCAGCGTTATAATATGCTGAGGAGCTCCCTGCAGTAATTCGGGGATATCCATCTCCTTGGACTGTATCCGGATGCCCGGGATGACTGCCGTTGGCTCCACTGATTCCGGCTTAACAGCAGGGATCAGTTTTATGTTCGTAAGATTCCTGGTCGCAGATGCTTTGGAAGGCTTCGGCTCCCAGTACCATTTCTTTACTATTGTATTGACGAAATATGATGATCCAAGGCTTTCAGTATCATCATCCTTCATCGCGATGAGCTCTACTGACTTTTTTTGCTCAGGCAGCCCGAAGGACGTCATAATGGGCAGCCCGGTGTCAGGGCTGATTATATAACATCCGGCTGCTTCCTGGGTATAACCGTTTACAATAAAATCTGCAGCTCCTGTATATTGCTTTGTCCCTCTCATATTGGTTATGATTACTCTTTCACTGACATGTGTCACATCCGCCGGCTTGCCATTCTCAACGGTCTTTTCATAGGAAACAGGCATTCTGATCGCCTGAGCCTGAAATTCCACCGTCGGCTCAATACTGTTTGATATAACCGCCCAGCCGTCAAATGTAAGCTTGCAGGAAGCGATATCCGAGGGAAGGACATTAGCTGCTCTCAGGTCAAAAAAGCCCTTCTCGTCTAATGTGACCGGCAATTCCTTATTCGAGAGCCTTACTGTTATTGAGCTGTCCTGGCTCTTTCCGGGATCAAAGACGATTTCCTTCTGCCCGTCATTGCTCCAATCCTTAACTATGACTGAGGGTACATAGCCTTTGACATAGTCATTGAAAAAGTCAGCCTCTTGTACAATTACACTGTCAAATGGGAAGGTAGGGGTTATTGAGTCTGATCTGACAATGTCTGTGCCGTTTCTTTCCTGTAATCTGATATATACGTCGTCATCCTTGCGCAATTCTACCCCTGGGAAATGAAAACTGCCGTTTTCAGTGGTTTTCGTCGTATAGGTTTTTTCAATACCTTGGGTATTCCTTACATGCAGGGTTATATCTTTGTTTGGCTCCGGAACATTGCCTTTCACCCCTGCATCGAAGAAAAGGGTGCCCCACACCTCGTCCCGATAGGCGCAGGCTTCTTTGAAGGTTACAATATAGCCGGCGGTGTTTGCCTGTCTCTTATGCATTATTGTCGGCTGCCAGTTAATCAGATTCTTCTGCTTTCCGAGGAATTTCGCATAGGCCTGGACAATCCCGTACAGATCCGTCTCGATGTATTCCCCTGCAACAGCCGAATTTGCGCCCATACCGACAAATGTACCTGCCCCGACTATATCGAGGCCCAGCAGGTTCAGCTCAAGAAGTGCTCCTGCCTTAACATACCCGTTCATTTTGCCGTTGAATTGGGAATCCAGTGAAAAGCCGCAATCCCCAAGGGTAAACAAAGGCCTTATTGAACAGGGCACATAAAAGAAATTCTTGCCTTTCAAGCCTGCTTTATCAAGGGTGGTCCACTGACGGGATTCGATTCTGAGGGTAAAATCACCGTCAATTCCTACTATGAGAAAAAGTCCTCCTGCAATACTGCCGATGTCCGAATTAAAGCCTATATCCACCCCTAATATCGGTATACGGACTTCTTCTTTAAGCTCAGCAGCAAGTACAGCCTGAAGCTGCATTTCCTCTTCCATCGAAAAATATAAGGCATAGTCCCACTTATCGTAATATCCGTTCAAGGACATGTCGCCAATTCCCAGGTAACCCTTGACGTTAATGGATACCTCACCCCCGCTGGGGGTTGAGCCATTCAGCGTAATTCCTTCTGAAGGGAAGTAGAATTCTGCTATAGGGTCTTTCAAGTGAGTGGGCCCAATGGGTCCCATATCTGTACTTGTATTCTGAGACATGACATAGGTTTGACCGGGTTTTTTCAGATATTTATCCAATTTGTTCCCGTCGGCATCTTCTGCAAAATGTGCTATATTTGATTTATTCAACTGAACTGTTTGGGAAGGGATTTTAAAATCCTTGATTACTTCCTGGATCTCAGGTTTTATTACAGGCAGATACCCTTGGAACTCCTCACCTGCTTCAAAGGGCTGCGTGGGGGTTTTGAAAGCAAGACCGTTTTCCAGGTCGACAAATACCGAGCCGGGTTTGATTGCGGAAAGGCCTGCGGCAGCTTGGAGCTGATCAGCTTTTATCAGCCCACCTTGACCGATGATTCCGTCTATGCTGCCGGAAGCCGCGATGCCCTGGGTTTGCACCTGCCGGATTGAGCGAATGTTCTTGGTAACCTCCGGGTTTACTTTTACAACATTGTCCGCAAGTTTGTAAGTGACGCCTTCAAATTTAGCCGGTTCAGGGGCATCCGGACCCCAATCATATCGGGGCAGCTCTTTGTAAAATTGAAAAATGTTTTTTAGGGGATTGTCATTTCCGGTAATTTTACCGAAGGCTTCTGCCGAAATCTCAGGAAATACGGGCAGACTATCAGCAGCCGCCACTGTCACAGGAAGGAAGGAAAAGATTAAAACAATAGACAACAGAAACGATAGGAGTCTTCTTGCTCTCATAGAATCATCTCCAATTAAAAATATGTATCATTTTAAGTATAATATGAAAGCCTGTGACGTACAGACGGAATACTGCTGTATTAAGACGAAATATTGCTGAAAAAAAGGTTTTGAAATCCTATGCGGATTCAAAGCCTTTCTATCAGAAGTATTTTTATTTTTGTGTTGATTTGCGGTAATCTGAAGGGGTAAGGCCTGTTTTTTTCTTGAATAATTCAGCATAGTGGCCGTGATAATGTATCCCGCACTGTGCAAAGGCTTCCTCGATGGAAAGGCTTAAGTCCTGCAGCTTATCTTTTACCTTGCTGATTTTTACATTTATGTAGTAGTCATGAGGTGTCATTCCAGTCTGATTCTTAAACATGCGGGCAAAATGTGCCGGACTCAGAAAAACAGCTCCGGCGACTTTATCTGCATGAAATTCATTTTGCCAGTGAGCCTCAATGTAGGCTTTGGCTTTTGCAATCTCTATCGTATCAACCATCTTTCTTCTGACAATCAGTACTACAACCACACAGAGGATTTTGCCGCTGTCGCTTTTAAGTGGGAATGCCGAAATGTCCAGGTAATACTCTTCAATATCCTTTGCCGGAATGTTGTAAGATTTTTTTATTATATGAACCGGAACCTTTACATCATTGGTACAGGTAACATTGCCTTCAAAAGCGGCCAAAACGTTATGCACCACATCATGCCCTACTGCCGTATAGTCTTGGAGGATGTTGGATTTTCCGATGATAAGACTTGAATCAGGTACATTAAATTCTTCGAGAAAAGCCGGGTTGATCATAATCAGGGTTCCATCAGGAGAATATACTTGAGCCGGATAGGGAAGGCAGTTAATCATTTTTGTAAATAAGTCGTGGTTTTCTGCAATAGCTTGGAGCATTTGCCCGGCATCATCAAGAATAGATTTATCTTCATTACTCATGTAAATTTTCCTCCAATTGGTGAATTTATATTTCCTTGGAGAATGGTGTCCTGTATGAATCATATCAGATTGGAAACATTGAAATCAATATATACTTATACTATTATCGGAGTATTAAGGTGAAGTATTATGATAACCATATCAGACTTTATCCAGTTAATAACGTATTTTGTATTGGGATATGTGATTAGAATGATTTGGAGGGAAGTAAAATGAATATTAAGGTAATGTATCATACCATAAACGGGAATACGGGAAAAGTAGCAGAAGCCATTGCTGGGGCTTTGGGGGTCAAGGCTGAAAGGATAGGTGAAGTCAGTATTTCTGAACCTGTTGATATGCTGTTTATAGGAGATGGAATATATGCAGGAAAACCGGATATATCAACTGTGGACTTTATCAGGACATTGAACGGCAGTATGGTTAAAAAGGCAGTTGTTTTCGGAACCTATGGAGTACAGGAAAAGGCAATCAAAATTATGAAGGAGCTTTTGGAGGAACAGGGGATAAATGTATCGGCTGAAAGCTTCGGCTGCAAGGGCAAATGCTGGGCAATCATGAACCGCAGGCATCCCAATGCAGATGATCTGCTTGCGGCAAAGGAATTCGCCAAAGGTGTATTAAATGAACTTTAATATCTGTACTTATAATTCATAAAATGGGAATACAAATAGTAGTACACAGTAATACGTTATAAATGTTCGGAGGGATTAGGATGATAATAACTACAACTCCCAGTGTGGAAGGCAGGAAGGTTAAAGAGTACAAGGGGATAGTTTTCGGAGAAGTTATATCCGGAGTAAACTTTATTAAGGATTTCGCTGCCGGACTGTCAAACTTTTTCGGAGGCCGCTCCGGATCTTATGAGGGCGAACTGATTGAGGCGAGGGAAGCAGCATTAAGAGAAATAGAGAAGAGGGCAGTTGCTCTTGGTGCCAACGCAATCATAGGTGTAGACATTGACTATGAAGTGTTGGGGCAGGGGGGCAATATGCTCATGGTAACCGCTTCGGGTACGGCAGTAATAATTGAGTAAAAGAATAAGATAAAGAAAATATGAGTGCATTTCTGTTGTTATTGCAGAAATGTATTTTTTTTTACGATTTTACTTGACAATGTATCTTTTGTGTTATATAGTTAATTACATGGGTAGTTAACTAACTAATAGAGGGGGCTGGATCTCATGCTCATTGATTTTAACAGTGAAAAGCCGATATATCTGCAGCTGGCAGAAGCCATTGAAGACAATATATTAAAAGGGATTTTTGAGGAAGAAACCCAAATAGTTTCTACCACTGAAATATCAGTAAAATATAAAATTAATCCGGCAACAGCAGGGAAGGGAGTAAATGTGCTTGTGGATGAAGGTATTCTCTATAAAAAGAGGGGGCTGGGCATGTTCGTTTCAGCCGGAGCAAAAGAGAAGATACTTGAGAAGCGCCGGAACAGCTTCTATAAGGAGTATGTGCAGTCCCTCCTTGAAGAGGCTGCGAAGCTGAGTATATCAAAGGAGGATATCATTAAAATGATAGTGGGGGGTAACGGAATTGAAGACAATTCAGATAAAGGGAGTAAGTAAGGTTTATGGGTATACGAAAGCCCTTGACAAGGTTGATATTACCATTGAATCAGACAGGATTTACGGGTTATTGGGAAGAAACGGAGCAGGCAAGACAACTCTTTTAAACCTTATGACTAACAGGATATTTCCGACAGAGGGTGAGATTTTAATTGACGGAGAAACGGTTTTTGAAAATGATCGGGTTCTCGGGAATATCTTTTATATGACTGAGAAAAACCTGTATCCCGAAGATGAAAGGGTAAGGAATATATATAAATGGATAAAGGAGTTCTATCCCTCCTTTGATGTGGAATATGCTAAAGACTTATCGGAAAGGTTCGGGCTGGATACGAAAAAAAGGGTAAAGAGCTTATCTACGGGTTATACTTCAATATTCAAGGCTGTTGCAGCTCTTGCCTCTAATGCGGATATTCTCCTGCTTGATGAACCGGTGCTGGGATTGGATGCAAATCACAGGGATATGTTCTATAAAGAGCTTATTTCCAATTACAGTGAAAGCCCAAAGACCATAATCATATCTACCCATCTTATTGAAGAAGTGGCTTCGATAATCGAAGAGGCAATTATAATTAAAGAAGGAAAGCTGGTACTGAAGCAGTCAGTGGAAGAGCTTCTGTCAGGGGCTTATATGGTTTCGGGAGAAGCTTCAAAGGTAGATAAATACATTCAGGGCAGAAAATGTATAGGTATTGATTCTATCGGAAGCTTTAAGTCGGCTACTGTATTGGAAGCCGTGAATAACAAGGATGAAGCTCTGGCGGAGGAGCTGGAACTGGAGTTTGGCAAGGCAGAACTTCAAAAGCTTTTTATAAGCTTAACTACCTAGATTTTGTACAAACAGATTATTCAAAAATGGTTAAGTAAGGAAACTCAATTGAACGCACTCCGGTTCTGACAATGCATCAGCCAGCCACTTTGCTAGCTTTGAGAGCGGTTCTATCCTTACACTTATGCTACTAGCAGTTCTTTCAACAAAGCCTTTTATCCTAGAACATTTTTGAATTAGTGTTTTTACACCTATATCAGTAAGCTTTGTTCCCTGAAGCTTCATAAGCCTAAACCAAGAAATAAGATTGTGAGTCATAAAAGCAAGCCACAAAAACCCGTAGATTCCATAGAAGCTGCTTGTTCTTAGGCTTTTGATTCCGTATACATTCTTTGCTGTCTTAAAGAAAGCTTCGATGGTTTGACGACCGTTGTAAAAGTAAAATGCCTCTACTACAGAAAGCTTGCTTTTGCTAATATTCGTATGAAGTAGGGTATAAGTTAACTCTCCCTTGCTTCCTAATATCTGTACCAGTATTGTACGCAAGCCTCCTTCCGAAGATGGAAGCTCATACACCCATGCTGCATCATCAGCTTGTTCATAGGAATCAAAGGGTACTTCTGCTGCAATGCTTGCTGCTTTCCTGGATGAGTAACCTTTTACGATAAATTTTAATCCTCTGACAGCCATTAGTTTCTGTATATTCTTAAATGCTCCATAGCCGCTGTCAGCACGCAGAATGACTCTTCCTTCTCCAAGTTGTTCAGATAGTTTGTGTCTGATGGAGGATACCAAGCTGTCCAACCGATCTTGGCAATGAACATTGCCTGGATCAAGATAGAAGTCTAGTATCTCAGAATATTCGCCAACAAAGGCTGCTGAAACCTGATACCCAGTCTTACCCCGTTTATGAGGGAAGTACCCTTTTTCAGCAAGTTCATAGGTCTTAGCACTGGCTACCAAGCCAGATTGGTCAATATCTACAACAATATCTTCTATGGATGAAAGTGAATTGCTGTGTTCCATAAAAAGCTGGCAATGTATTTCCTGGAGCTGATTCACGCTATCCTGATCCATACGGTTTAATACCACATTAATCTGAGACTGATCTGGGAAGTGTTCCATTCCAAGCATATTAGCAGCTAAGACCTCGGAGCTTAACACAGGATTTATATCCTTTGTAGACTCACAGCCCATCATCACAGAGGCCATAATGGTCGTTAATTTTTGGAAGACAGAGTAATTCTTTTTCTTCATATTAAGCTTAAAAGCTTGAAATGGCTTGAAAAAGTTAATATCTTTAGCAAATTGGATTAGAGAAACCAACCAAGTAGAAGTAGTCTCCACCTTGCAACTGCTTTGAGAAATTGTTATCCTATTCATAGGGTAATACCGCCTTTCAAAAGTTTGTTGTAGTAGGCTAAACTATTCTGAAAAGCGTTGGTATTACCCTCTTTGTATTTATTGGGGCATTTGCCAAAGCAGATTTATCCAATTTTTATTCATTTGTTTGTACAAAATCTAGGTAAGTAGGTACAGATATCACAAAGGAGGATGGCCGTGTCAAAAATTGAATTGGTGGCACCCTGCAATTTTGCGGTAGAAGCGATACTGTCAAGGGAAATAAAGAGCCTGGGATATGAAGTAACAAAGGTAGAGGATGGCAGAGTCTCATTTATGGCGGATGAAGAAGGAATATGCAGATCAAATCTGTGGCTTCGCACCGCTGAAAGAATACTTGTTAAAATCGATGAGTTTGAAGCCCTTTCCTTTGAGGAGCTTTTTGAAAAGACAAAGAGGCTGCAGTGGCACCGCTGGATACCCAAAGACGCGGAGTTTCCCGTAGCCAAGGCTTCATCGATAAAGTCAAAGCTTTTCAGCACTTCCGATATTCAGTCAATAGTAAAAAAGGCCGTGGTGGAAAGCCTGAAAACAAAATACAAGCAGCAGTGGTTTGAAGAAACAGGAGAGCGCTACCCCATACATGTATTCCTTAACAGGGATAAGGCATCACTGTATTTGGATACAAGCGGTTTGTCCCTCCACAAAAGAGGCTACAGGGAATTGTCAAATGCAGCTCCCATAAAGGAGACCCTTGCCGCCGCCATGGTGCTGCTTACACCATGGAAAGCAGATAGGGCCTTTATTGATCCTTTGTGCGGTTCCGGGACAATTCCTATCGAAGCAGCCATGATCGGGCTCAATATTGCTCCGGGGCGAGGAAGGAGCTTCGTCTCAGACAACTGGAGATGGATAGGAAGCAAGCTGTGGAATAGGGCAAAGGAGGAAGCCGGAGCCCTTGAAAGGCGTGATGATGTCCTCAATATTCAGGGATATGACATCGATGAGAGTGCTCTTAAGGTAGCAAGAATAAATGCGAAGATGGCAGGCCTTGAGGATAAGCTTCATTTTCAAAAAAGAGACATCAGTGAGTTAAGCAGCAAGGAAAAGTATGGCTTCATAGTGACAAATCCTCCATACGGCGAGAGGCTTTCCGACAGTAAAAGCGTGGAAGGGCTGTACAAAGAAATGGGAAAGGTATTTTCAAGGCTTGAAACATGGTCCTTTTATATTATTACCTCCCATGAGGGCTTTGAAAGGTATTTCGGAAGAAGGGCGGATAAAAAAAGGAAGCTTTATAACGGAATGATGAAGACAGATTTATATCAATTTTTCGGCCCGAAGCCCCCAAGGCAAGTTGAAAAAATTGGTGAATAGCCCGGTCAATTATCATACTCTCTTAATATAATGTATAAAGGGAGGGAGTTATGATGGACAGAAAGTTTATAAAAAAGCTCAGGAAGGTGCTTGTGCTGGAAGCGCTTTTTCATGGTGCTTCATCTTTGTCAAAGGTCCTTGATGCTACCGAGAGTGATTTGGCGGATATAATGAAATATTTTGATAAGAAAGGCAGCAAAAAGGAGCTTTCGGAGGGTAAACCAAACAAAAAATGAGGTAATTAGCTTTATACAACAGGAAAGCCATACATAAATAAATGACTGTATGCCAATTATATAATCACGAGGAGAAAAGGTATCCCTCACTTGTGTCTGCATTTTCCTGCCCTCGTTTAAACACTGTACAGATCTTACTTATGAGCCGGGAGTTGGTAAAATGAACGTGGACAGTCATGAAGGAATAGGAGTAACAGCAGATCCGCAAAAGGTAAAACCGGGTATGATATATGTCGATTTGTCATGCAGAAGGAACAGAAGGAGGATATATGAAGCCTACGAAAAGGGAGCATATATGATATTCACTCCTTACAATATATCAGATCCTGC
>Ga0302247_1001804_pt1 | contig 15432 bp, 9 predicted proteins | sample AAG_UR_Ile_MG_FD_193529 | JGI IMG/M metagenome (GOLD analysis project Ga0302247, IMG submission 193529) | Enriched activated sludge microbial communities from anaerobic digester in WTTP, New Holstein, Wisconsin, United States - AAG_UR_Ile | ecosystem: Engineered > Bioreactor > Anaerobic >...
CGGCGTCGTCTACCTGAGCTCGGGCAACGTCGACGGCGCCATCGCCGACTTCGGCAAGGCCATCGAGCTGGAGCCGAACTTCCCCAAGGCCTACATCAACCGGGGCGCCGCCTACACCGAGAAGAAGGACTTCGAGGCCGCCGGGAAGGACTACACGAAGGCCCTGGAGCTCGAGCCCGACAACGGCCGCGCGTATGTGAGCCGCGCGGTCAACTGGTTCAATCAGCAGAAATACGACGAGGCCTGGGCCGACGTGGCCAAGGCGCGCGCGCTCAAGGTCGAACCCTCGAACAAGTTCCTCGAGGCGCTGAAGAAGGCCAGCCGAAGGGAAAAATAACTAGAACGCGGGCGTGTGGACCAGCTTCACCTTCCCGTCCAGCGCGGACACGAGCTGGCGGGTGCGGACCATCTTGAGGACGGCGAAGATGAGCGGCGCGAGGATGCGGTCCTCCTCGACGAAGAAGATGCCGGGGTTGGACTCCATCAGGTCGAACAGGATCTGGGTGCCCGCGCCCAGCTCCTTGTGGAAGGGCTTGCGGAAGTGGAGCGCCTGGAAGGCGGTCAACAACTCGATGGCGATGATCTTCTCCACGTTCTCGATGACCGTGCGGGTCTTGCGGGCGGCGATGAGCCCCATGCTCACGTGATCCTCGGTGTTCTCGCAGGTGGGGATGGAGTCCACCGAGGCGGGGAAGCACTGGCACTTGTTCTCGGAGACCAGGGCGGCGGCCGTGTACTGCGGGATCATGAAGCCGGAGTTGAGCCCGCTCTTGTGGATCAGCAGCGAGGGCAGGCCGTTGTTGTGGCGCCCGTCTACGATCTTGGCCACCCGGCGCTCGGAGATGGACCCGAGCTCGGAGACCGCCATGGTGAGGTAGTCCATGGCCAGCGCCAGTGGCTCGCCGTGGAAGTTGCCCCCCGAGCGCACCGCCGCGCGGCAGGACTCGATGGTCAACGAGGCGCGGTAGGCCTCGAGCTCGGCGGGGCCGTCGGGCGGGAAGATCAGCGGGTTGTCGGTGGAGGAGTTGGCCTCGATGAGCAGCATGTCCATGACGTGGGACAGCGCGTTGCGCGCGGCGCCGTGGACCTGGGAGGCGCAGCGGAACGAGTAGTCGTCCTGCACGCTGGGGATCCGCGGGACCGCGCGCTCGAGGAGATCGGCCACGGCCGTGAGCTGCTCGCGCAGGGCGGCGGCGGTGGTGGTCTCGGAGTCGAACAGGCGGCGGATGCACGCCTGCAGTTTCACCTGCAGCGGGTGCAGCCCGCGGCGCAGGGCCAGGGTGAGCGGATCCGCGGCGGCGGCGGCCCCGGGGACCGCGCCGTCGGCGTCGGGGCCGGCCGGGGAGGCCGCGGTCAGCCGGTTCGCTTCGGCCAGGCCGTGGGGATCCGAGCGGGCGGCTTCCAGCCCGGTCACCAGCGCGGACACCTCGGCCTCGAGGCCGGTGGCCCGGGCGGCCGCCAGGTGCTCCTGGAGCTGGCGGATGCACTTGTCCAGGATCGCCAGGTTCAGCGGGCTCGAGAGGATGGCGCTGCCCTCGACGAGGAGCCGGACGTTGGCCGCCGAGGCCTCCTGCCCCGGGTAGGGACGGGCGGCGGCGATCTCGGCGTCGAACGCCGTGCGGATGCCCTGGAACGCCTCGAGGGACAGCGCGCAGCTCATGTCGGCCTGTGTGGCCAGGCCCTCGGCGTCCCAGGCGTTCATGATGCCCAGGGCGCAGGTGACCTGCACGCCGTTGGTCAGCGCAAGTCCCTCCTTGGCCTCGAGATCGATGGGCGCGTAGTCGTGGAAGAGCTTGAGGTTCTCGGGGGAGGCCGAGACGAAGCCCTCATGGTCCGGGGTCTCGACGATGTCCAGGTCGCGGCGGCTGTTGCGGCGGCGCCCCGGATCGTAGATGCGGCCGCCGGGATCGCCCACGAGCACCAGGGACAGGTGCGACAGGGGCGCGAGATCGCCCGAGGCGGACACGCTGCCCTGGTCGGGCACCCACGGGTACACGTCCCGGTTGAGCAGCTCGATGATCTTCTCGAGGACCGCCGGGCGCAGGCCCGAATGCCCGCGGCAGAGCGCGTTGGCGCGCAGCAGGAGGGCGGCGCGCACGATGTCCTCGCCCAGGGGGGTGCCGATGCCCGAGGCGTGGGAGCGTAAGAGGTTGTGCTGGAGGATCTTGGTGTCCTCCCGGCTGATGAACACGTTGCGCTTGCTCCCGAAGCCCGTCGTGAGCCCGTACACGGGCACGTTGTGCTCCACGAGCAGGTCCACCACCGAGCGGCAGCGCGCCGTGAGCCGCAGGGCCTCGGGGGTGATCCGGACGCGTCGGCGACCGCGGGCCACCTCGACGACGTCCCGCAATTTCAGGTTATGGCCATCGATCCACAAGACTTCCATGGGCGACTCCCGGGAAAAATGATTCCGGCGCCGCGGGAAAAAGCTGTTCTCTCTCGACAGCTCGGGGCGCCTTTGTTAAGAGGGAGTGGTATCACGAAGACGGGGTGTTTGCATCCCTTTTCCGAGAGACTGGTGACCATGTCCACGACCATCCGCAAATCCCGACCCACACCCCGTTCGCGCGCGACCCAGGTCCGCCGCGCGCAACTGAAGATCAACCCCGAGGCCGCCAAGGCCGTGCGCCTCGGGCACCCCTGGGTGTACCGCCACGCCATCGTCAACACGGCGTTCTCCTGCACCGACGGGGACCTCATCGACGTGGTCGATCCCGACGGCGGCTTCCTGGCCCGCGGCTTCTTCGAGACCGAGGGCACCGTGGCCGTGCGCCTCTTCACCCGCGAGGAGAAGACCGCCATCGACGCGGCCTTTTTCCGCGCCGCCTGCGCCCGGGCATTGGAGCTGCGAAAGCGCTTTCTGGGTGAGGACCTCACCGTCTACCGCCTCATCCACGCCGAGGCCGACGGCCTGCCGGGCCTCACGGTGACGCGGTTCGGCGACTGGCTCCACGCGATCCTGTATTCCCCCGCGTCGGTCCGCTACGTGCCCGACATCTACCCGGCGCTCCTCGAGCTCACAGGCGCCTCCGGCATCTACGAGCAGGCGCGCTTCAAACCCCTCACCGCCGCCGAGTCCCCCACCCGCAAGGGCAGCCGTCTCGTGGCCGGGGAGCAGGCGCCCATCGACGTGGAGATCATCGAGGACGGCCTGAAGTTCCTGGTGGATGTCACCGCCCCCTCCTCGGTGGGCTTCTTTCCCGATTACCGCCTGGGTCGCCGCCGCGTGCGGGAGCTCTCGGCCGGCCGCCGGGTGCTGAACCTGTTCTCCCACACCGGCGCGTTCTCGGTGCACGCGCTGGCCGGCGGCGCAGAGCACGTGGTCAACGTCGACATCGCGCAGAAGGCCCACGCCCGGGCCCGCCAGAACGCCGAGCGCAACGGCTTCGATTCCGCGAAGATGATCTGCCACGCCGACGACGTGTTCCGCATCCTGGGGATGCTCGGACGCAAGCAGGCCCGCTTCGATCTGGTGGTGGTGGACCCGCCGACCTTCTCCACCGACAAGGGGCGCACCTGGAGCGGTCCCCGGGACATGGCGGACCTCCTCCACGAGGCCGCCAATCTGTGCGCGCCCGGCGCCCTGATGCTGATCACCTCGAACACGGTGAAGCTGCCGCTGGAGCTCTTCGAACGCCAGGTCGCAGCCGGGCTGGCCCACCGCCGCCCGGTCATTCTCGAGCGCCCGGGCCTGCCCCAGGACTACCCCGAGCTGCCCGCCTTCCCCGAGAGCAACTACCTGAAATCCCTGCTGGTCGGGCTCGACTAGGCGCCCCATGGACGCGCACTGGGAGTTCCGCCGTCGCGCCGAGGCGCGCCTGGACGCGGAGCGCGGGCGCGGCTTCAATCCGGGCGGGCACCGCTTCGCGCTGGTGGTGCCGTCGACGTATCCGCAGGGGATGTCCGGGCTGGGGGCGTTGTGGGTGTACGACCGCGTGAACGCGCTCCCCGGCTGGGGCTGCGAGCGGCTGTTCGCCCCGGACCCGCCGTGGCTGGATCGCCCCTGGCGCTCGTGGCCCCACGCCGCGACCGTCACCCTGGAGACGCGCACGCCCCTGGCCGAGTTCGCGCTCCTGGGCGTGAGCCTGAGCGCCGAGGTCGAGGTGGTCGCGCTGCTGAAGCTGCTGCGCGCGGCCGGGATCGAACCCCTGCGGGAGGGGCGTGGCGCTGGGATAGGCGCCGGACCGGTGATCCTGGCGGGCGGGCCGCTGGCCCTGGTGGCGCACGGCCTGGTCGGCGCCATCGCCGATCTCGTGTTTCTCGGGGACGCCGACGAGAGCCTGCCGGCGTACCTGGGGCGCGTGGGAGAAGGTGCTGGCTTCTTCGAGGCCGCCGCGGGGCTCGACGGTGTGTGGGATCCCGCGCGGGTGGAGCTGCCGCCCCCCGAGCGCGTGCTGCTGGCGGGCTCGTTCGCCCCGGCTGTGTCGCGGCTCACCACCCCCGAGGGGGAGTTCGGCGAGAAGATCCTCGTCGAGGTGGGGCGCGGGTGCTCCCGGGCCTGCGCCTTCTGCATGATGTCGCGCCGGGCGCGGCCCTGCGGCATGAGGCTGTTTTCCAAGGACGCGATCCTGAACGCGCTGCGAAGCGGGGAGCATTTCCCCGCGTCCGTCGGCCTCGTGGGGGCGGCCGTGTCGGATCATCCGCATCTGGTCGAGCTGGTGGAGACCCTGGCGGCCGCCGGTACGAAGGTGAGCCTGTCGAGCGTGCGGGCCGACCGCGCGTCACCAGAGCTTCTGACGGCGCTCGTGGCTGGCGGGCTGCGCACCCTCACCCTGGGCCTCGACGGCGCCTCCGAGCGCCTGCGCGCGGCCATCGAGAAGCAGTGCACCGTGGAGGACTTCCTCACCGCCTGCGAGCACGCCGCGGCCGCCGGCCTGAACGCCGTCAAGGTCTACTGCATCCTGGGCTACCCCGACGAGACCGATGACGACATAACTGAACTTGCCGACCTGCTCCTGCGCGTCCCGCGCTCGCTTCAGGTGCGGCTCTCGCTCTCCGCGCTCACGCCCAAGCCGGGCACGCCGCTGGCCCAGGCGCCTTTGCCCCATGAAAAGACGCTGCTCTCCCGCGTCCGCCTGCTCAAGAAGCGCCTGGGTCACGTGAAGATCCAGGCCCCCTCGGTCAAGGACGCGGCCTTCGAGCACGCGGTGGACCACGCCGACGCCACCTGGGTTGCGGAATTGTTGAATCAAATCGATCGGACGTGACAGATTCCGTCACCCGCAGGCGCGGTCGAACAGGTCCGCCAGGCGGGCGCGATCGTCGTCGGTCTCCCGGGTGCGGGCGAGGAGGTGTTCGGGGGCCGGCCGGCGGTCGAACCACAGGCGGCCGCCGGGCGAGGGGTTGGTCAGCGCCAGCCACACGGCCGTGTCGACGCCCGCGAACGGTGTGCGCAGCCACGGCCTGGTGACCCTGTGGAAGCGTGGCAGGCTCGAGCGCACGCCGGGGGTGTCCGCCCAGCCCGGGTGCATGGCGTGGACGCGGATCCCTTCGCCGGCCCAGGCGGCGTCGAGGCGGGCGGTCTCGAGCAACAGCGCGCGTTTCGCCTGGGCGTAGGCGTTGACCCCGGAGAACGGCCGCGGCGGCTCCACCAGGGCGCCCACGTCCAGGCGCACCCCGTAGAGCCCGCCCGAGACCACGTTCACCACGGCGCCGCCGGCCTCGCGCAGGCACGGGCGCAACAGGCGGGCCAGCAGGGCGGGCGCCACGGCGTCCACCACGGTGGTCCGCTCGAGGCCGGCGAGGGTGCGGGCCTCGTCGTGGAGCGCGCCGGCGTTGTTGATCAGGGCGTGGACCGGGCGGGAGTCGGTCGCCAGCGCGTCGCCCAGGGCACGCACCGCGTCGAGGTCGGCGAGGTCGCACACGCGCACCTCCAGCTGCCCCGTGGCGCCGGCCTCGACGAGCTCCGAGGCCACCTGGTCCAGGCGCTCCGGGCTGCGGCCCACGAGCACCAGGTCGCAGCCCTTTCCGGCGAGCGTCCAGGCGGCGCTCCTGCCCAGCCCCGAGGTGACCCCGGTGATCACGACCCGGAAGCCCGGCGCGGGTGCCGGCGTGGCCCGGAAGCGGGCGCGGGCGGCGTTCCAGCCCGGCGTGGTGAAGCGCCAGGCGAGGTTGGCCAGGTTCAGGCCGGCGTCGGGGGCGTCGTCGGCAGCGGTCGCGGGTCCGAAGACCTCAGCGAGGCGCCTGGCCACCTGGTCCGCGACCCGCTCCATGAACGGCCGCAGCGCGGCGGCGCCGAGCACGGCGGCGCCGAGCGCGGGGCGCGGCTCCACCTGGGCCTCGTAGGTGAGCTGGGTCCCGTCGCCGTCGGCGGACAGGTGCAGGCGGTCGGTGAGCCGCACCCGCTCCCCGCGCCCCTCGAAGACCAGCAGGCGTCCGGGTTCCATGGCCACCAGCTCATAGTCCAGCGGGAGCGTCGCGGGGCCCATCCGGTACAGGAGCCGGAAACGCGATCCGACGCCGATGGGCCCCAGGTCCACACGGCCGGCCTCGGGGACGTTGGGATCCCACTCGAAGATGTTGGAGAGATCGGCGAGGTATGCGAACGCGACCTCGGGTGAAACGGGGAGCCGGATTTGTCGTTGGACGTGCATGGTGGGGACTATCCGATCGTCCGCGCGGGATTGTCAATAGGGAGGGGATGGACGCGGGCGCCCGGGGACGGTCGTTCAGCGGAATCGCATAGCGATTCCGCGCGGCCCTGGAAGAACGGACGCACACGGACGGCCACGGACGGCCACGGACCGGAATCACGGACGGCCGCACGGATGGCCGCACGGACGGCCAATCCCCCGGCCCCGGGTTCACGTCCCATCCACCCGCGCCGCGGGTGAACGCGCGCTACCAGGCGTGCATCGACCCCGTTGGGGTGGACGCATGCCTTCGCTACCAGGCGTGCATCGACCCCGTTGGGGTGGACGCATGCCTTCGCTACCAGGCATGCATCGACCCCGTTGGGGTGGACGCATGCCTTCGCTGGTCTGTACACCGGCGTTGCCGGTGGGCCGTTCGACCCCGTCGTGGGTCGCGGTCATGTGTTCCCGCACGCGACCGTCACGCGTTCACGCCCCAACCCGCCACGCGTTCACGTCCCATCCACCCGCGACGCGTTCACGTCCCCATCCACCCGCGACGCGTTCACGTCCCATCCACCCGCGACGCGGGTGGACGCGCGCGCCTGCAACGCAGGCGTACAGACCAGCGAAGGCATGTGCGACCCTGAAAGGGTCGCTTCATGCCTGGTGAAGATGCCTGGTGAAGACGCCACCGCCCTTTGTACCCGAAGAGGAAATCGCCGGTCTTTCGCCCGACCCAATCTGGGGTCGAACGACCCGAGGTGCATGCTTTTTCCGGGAATTGCGCAACCGGACATGTAAACGCACGATAATGGTGGCATGAAGGGAGTTCGATCATGCCGCAATCCTTGTCTGCGATGTTCATTCACGTCGTCTTTTCGACCCACCAGCGAATGGCCATCTTCCAGAACCCGGAGTTTCGCCTCATGGTGCATCGTTACCTCGCAGGGGTCACGAGGAACCTGGACAGCCCGGTCTATGCCATCAACGGGACGGCTGACCATGTGCACACCCTGGTCCGCCTCGGGAAGACCGTGCCGGTCGCGACGCTTGTGAAGGAGATGAAGAGAAACGCCACCCTGTGGATCCGCGAGCAGCAGGAATTCAACGCGGCCGGGTTCTCCTGGCAGGCCGGTTACGGTGCCTTCTCCGTGAGCGAGAGCAATGTGTCGGCCGTTTCGGAGTACATCGGACGACAGGAGGAACACCATCGGCGATGGACCTTCCAGGACGAATACCTCCTGCTCCTGAAGAAGCACCGGATCGCCTTCGACGAGAACCACCTCTGGACCTGATTCGACGGACCGTTTGACCCCGTTGGGGTCTGGCGGGGTCGCGGGCGGTGGTGTCTTCAGGTACAAAGGGTTTTTTCCTCTTCACCAGGCATGCATCGACCCCGTTGGGGTGGACGCATGCCTTCGTTACCAGGCATGCATCGACCCCGTTGGGGTGGACGCATGCCTTCGTTACCAGGCATGCATCGACCCCGTTGGGGTGGACGCATGCCTTCGCTGGTCTGTACACCGGCGTTGCCGGTGGGATCGTGAGACCCCGTTGGGGTCTGGCGGGATTCGTGGGGGTTCCTCTTCACCAGGCATGCATCGACCCCGTTGGGGTGGACGCATGCCTTCGCTGGTCTGTACACCGGCGCTGCCGGTGGGACCGTTTGACCCCGTTGGGGTCTGGCGGGATTCGTGGGGGTTCCTCTTCACCAGGCATGCATCGACCCCGTTGGGGTGGACGCATGCCTTCGCTGGTCTGTACACCGGCGTTGCCGGTGGGTTCGTTTGACCCCGCCGGGGTCACGGTCAAGCGTTCACGCCCGCATTCGCCACGCGTTCACGTCACATCCACCCGCGACGCGGGTGAACGCGCGCGCCTGCAACGCAGGCGTACAGACCAGCGAAGGGTTGGGCAGACCCGTCATCGGGTCTGCGGCCCCAACGGGGCCGCCCCAACCCTGGTGAAGAGGAAAGACCCCTATGTACCCGAAGAGGAAATCGCCGGTTTTTCGCCCGACCCCGTCGGGGTTGTACGTAAAACCTAAGGTGCAGAACCGAGGACAGGCACGGGGAAGAGGGCGCAATTCCAATTGGCGGCGTAGTGACCAAAGGAGATATCTCCATCACCAACTTCACCATTAGTGTCTGCGGACCAGCAATAAATCTGACCTGCATTGCTTAAAACACAGAATCGGTTAATCGAGGATGCAGTGGAAAAATAGCCTCCTCCGTTCGGCCCTTTAAGTCGCACCGGCAGCAATCTCGGGCTGTCGTTGGTGCCATCACCACACTGGGCCACCGCGTTTTCGCCCCAACAAAACACATTACCACCATTGGTTCTCGCACAGACGGAACGGTAAACGCCTAAAGCGTTGACGGACAACTCGACTACATCCATAAGATAGCCCGATGCATCTTCATTCAATACAGTCACAGGATACTGACTTCCGCTTGGTTGATTGTTTCCAAGAACGCCATCTCCCCAACAGATCACGTTTCCATTGCTGCGAATTCCACATGCAATTCGGTCCGTGCTTTCGACTTTGACCATGTTCATCAGATTGTTTGTTCCGCCAGTGTCCTTAACATTGACGGGATGAATATAAACCGAGCCCGGATTGCCTTGAGATGATCCCCATGTAACCAGAGAACGACTGGTGCCGATGATGGCTTTTCCACCACATGCCATCTGATTGAGAGCGACATCCTTGACCTCGATAAGCAATCCAACTCCGTTGACGCCTACCACCTGGGATGGAAATGACGCGGTGGCAATAGTGTTGTTGATTCCAAGACAAGCTCCAGAACCGTTGAGGCCCCAGCACCATAAGGTTTCATCACTTTTCAGTGCACAGACAGATAGTTGACTGGTAAAAATGCGACTCACACCTGTCAAGTATCCAATACCACCATCACCTCGCACCCGGACTGGGATGGCGCTGTTGGTGGTAGTTCCATCTCCCAGTTGTCCATGGCTATTGAGTCCCCAGCACCAGACACTGCCATCGTTCCGAACGACGCATACTGCGGACTGAGCAACAGCAAAATCAATAATGTTGTCCATCCATCCCATACCAGCGGGGCCCAGTACGCGAACTGGTGCTGTCTTGGATGCCCACGTTCCATCACCCAGATTCCCGCTAGTACCATTCCCCCAGCACCACAATCCACCGTTGGAGTCCAACGCGCACCCATTGGACTCCGACTGCTTCACTTTCACCCACGTCAGGCAGTTGTACTGCGGGGTGCACGTCGCCAACTCACACGTGCGCGTGCCGCCGGCGAAGCCCAGTTCGCCGCAGGGCTTCGTGGCCGGGTCGAAGACAGCGCCGTCGCACTCCTCGAAGCCCGACTGGATCGTGCCGTCGCCGCAGTAGCCCTGGCAGTTGAAGTCGTTGATCTGGCAGTTGGCCAGGCAGGCGAACGTGCCCGAGTAGCAGGTGCGGCCGCCGAAGTCGGCGCCGTCGCAGGCCTCGCCGAAGGCCGCGTCCAGGGTGCCGTCGCCGCAGCGCCCGGTGCAGCCCGCCGTGTCGAGTGCGCAGGCGGCGTCGCAGGCCAGCGTGCCCTCGTAGAAGCCCGCGGTGACGCACGTGTTCGTGCCCAGGAGCGCGCCGTCGCAGGCCTCGCCGTGGGCGTCGTCGAGCGTGCCGTCGCCGCAGAAGCCGGCGCAGGCGGCGGTGTTCACGCTGCAGTCGGCGTTGCACGTGACGGAGCCCGTGTAGAAGCCCTCGGTGACGCAGGTGCGGCCATTCAGGTCGCTTCCGTCGCAGGCCTCGCCGGGATCGGCCCTGCCGTTGCCGCACAGATCGATGTTGTTGCAGCCCAGGGTGTTCCACTGGCACGAGGTGGAGCACGTCAGCGTGCCGCCCAGAAAGCCCAGGTCGCGGCAGGTGGTGCCAAACGGCGCTGTGGGCTCGCAGGTCTCGCCGGTGTCCACCTGGCCGTTGCCACAGGTGGCGCCCACGCAGCGCGAGAAGTCGAGCCGGCAGTCGAGCCCGCAGGAGAGCACGCCGCCTTGGTAGCCCGAGCTCACGCAGGTGGCGCCGCCCAGGTCCGCGCCGTCGCAGGTCTCGGGGGCGTCGATGGCACCGTTGCCGCAGGTCGAGGTGCCGGCGCAGCCGTCGAGGTCCAGGGTGCAGTCGGGGTCGCACGCGAGCGTGCCGGACTCGTAGCCCAGCGCCTCGCAGGTGAGCCCGCGCAGCTTGTTGCCGTCGCAGGCCTCGCCCGTCTCGAGCAGGGCGTTGCCGCACGCGGTCTGGCAGGGGGTCTCGTCGTAGGTGCAGTCCGATCGGCAGGCCAGCGCGCCGCCGGAGTAGCCCAGGGACTGGCACGAGGCGCCGCCGAGCAGGGCGCCGTCGCACAACTCCCAGGCGTCCAGCGTGCCGTTGCCGCAGGTGCTCTCGCAGGCGGAGGTGTCGAAGTGGCACTCGTCCGAGCAGGCCAGCGTGCCGCCGCGGAAGCCCAGGGACTCGCAGGTGGCGCCGCCGAGGTTCTCCGCGTCGCACTGCTCGTTGAAGCCGGTCTCCACGACGCCGTCGCCGCAGGAGCCGCCGCAGTCGGAGAGGTTGTAGGTGCAGTCGGAGCGGCAGGAGAGGACGCCGTTGACGTTGTAGTGCCCCAGGTCTCCGCAGGTGATGCCGACGATCTCGCCGTCGCAGTCCTCGCCCGGATCGAGGAACTCGTCACCGCAGCGGGGGACGGTTTTGGTGTCGGCGTCGCAGGAGAAAAGACCGATGAGGGTGGTCACGACCAGGAGCCAGTGGCGATTGCGCATGATGTTTCCTCCAGAAGTGGAAAAATTATTGGTTGGTTGGAAATGATGGTCAAGTTGGATTTTTTGACATGGAGATACCCCTGGTCCGCCCCGGGCGGACGCGCTATACCCGGGACACCCGGGAGGAGGCCACCATGAAAATGCTCGGCTTTTTGTTTGTTATCGGTATCGTGACGGCGTCCTGCGCGAAGAACGAAGGGAAGGACGCACCGCCGTCCCAGGCGGCCCCGACGATGGCCGCGTCCGGGGACGCCATGGCGCCGGCCACGACGCCCGTCCCCGGGTCCGCCACGACGCCACCCTCCGCCCCGGCGGTGGACGTCGAGGCGCTCGCGCGCGCCGCGGCCGGGGCCGTGCGCGACGGCCGGCACGCGGAGCTGGTCGCGATGTTCGACGACACCATGAAGGCGGCGCTGCCCCTGGAGAAGCTCGCCCAGAGCCTGGCCGTGGCCGCCATGTCCGTCGGGAAGATGAAGTCGATCGGCCAGCTGGAGTCGAAGACCCGGGACGGGTACACGCGGGTTCAGGTCACCTGCGAACACGAGTTCTACCGGAAGGTGTTCCTGCGGCTGACCTTCGACGGGCAGGGTAAGATCGCCGGGATGTTCACGGTGCCGGACCCGGGCTCGCACGTGTGGACGCCGCCCGCGTACGTGAAGCCCGGCGCGGTGATCGCCGGAGAGGTCACCGTGGGCAGCGGCGAGTGGGCCGTGCCGGGCACGATCACCCGGCTCTCGGGCTCCGTGGCCCCGTCGCCGGCGGTGGTGCTGGTGCATGGCTCCGGGCCGCAGGACCGCGACGAGACGGCCGGCCCGAACAAGATCTTCAAGGATCTGGCGATGGGGTTGTCGTCGCGGGGGATCGTGGTGCTCCGGTTCGACAAGCGCACCCAGGTCCACGGCGCGAAGGTCGCCAAGGACAAGGCGTTCACCCTGCGCCAGGAGAGCGTCGAGGACGCGGTGCTCGCCGTGCGGCTGCTGGCCTCGGACAAGGGCGTGGATCCGAAGCGGATCTTCCTGCTCGGGCACAGCCTGGGCGCCCGGGCCGTGCCGCGGGCCGCCGCGGAGCTGGGCGACGGGGCCGTCGCGGGGCTGATCCTGATGGCCGGCTCGCCCCTGGCCCTGGAGGACAAGATCGTCGTACAGACCGCCTACCTGGCTGCCCAGGCCGGCCCCGCTTCGGCGCAGACCGCGGCCCAGCTCGCGCTAATCCGGGAGCAGGCCGCGTTCGTGAAGAGCGACCGCCTGACGGCCGACGCGCCGGCCGCGAAGCTGCCCCTGGGCATCGGCTCGGGCGCCTACTGGCTGGATCTGCGCGATCACGACCCCGTGAAGCAACTGCGCGGCCTGAAGCTCCCGGTCCTGATCCTGCAGGGGGAGCGGGACTACCAGGTCACGCTGAAGGACGACTTCGGCGCCTGGAGAGAGCGCCTGCGCGGACGCCCGGCGGTGACCTTCAAGTCCTACCCGGGCCTGAACCATTTCTTCATCGCCGGGGAGGGCCCGTCCACGCCCGCGGAATACGAAAGGCCCGGCCACGTGGAGCCGGCCGTCCTCGAGGACCTGGCCGCCTTCCTGCTCGCGCCGCGCCGGTGAGCGGGTCCGCGGGGTCAACCGGATCGCACCACTTGACTTCGGCGTCCGTCGCCACGATCATTTCTCCGGAGGTCGGTCATGCACTTGTCAAATTCGGGGGAACACGTTCGGGGAGGTTGCGGGAACGCAACAGTCGTCGCGCTCGGGATCATGCTGCTGTTCACGGCCTGCGGACCGAAGACCCCGGAGAATAAGCAGGGCGGCCCCGCCGCGCCGCCCTCCACGCCGGCAGAATCGGTGACGCCGGCGACCCCGGCGGCCCCCGTCGTGCCCGCGAAGTGGGCGTGCAAGACCGATGACGACTGCATGAACTCCTGCAGCCAGGGGGCGGTGAACCGCGAGTGGTACAGGACCGCGGACGTCCGGGAGTGCGAGGACGGGTGTGAGAACCAGCTCTCGGAGTCCCCCCGCTGCATCGACGGCGGGTGCGTGGCCTTCAAGCACGATCCGTCGGACGAGCGCAAGGTCACCCGCGACGACTTCTGCACGCGCCGCAAGACCCGCTGAGGGCGGAAGGAACCACGGAATGTACGACTTCGAGACGCCGGTGGACAGGTCGGGGACCCAGAGCCTGAAGTGGGAGCACTACAGCGGCCGCGACGTGATCCCGATGTGGGTTGCGGACCTGGATCTCCCCTCGCCGCCGGCGGTGGTCGAGGCGCTTCGCCGGCGCGCGGGGCACGGGGTGTTCGGCTACACCCTCCCGTCGCCGGAGCTCACCGGAGTGATCGTGGAGCGGTTCGAGCGCCTGCATGCGTGGCAGGTGGACCCGTCCTGGATCGTCTACCTGCCCGGGCTGGTGGTCGGGCTCAACGTGGCCTGCCGCGCCGTGGGCGCGCCGGGGGACGAGGTGGCGACCTTCACGCCGGTGTATCCGCCTTTCCTGAGCGCGCCAGGGCTGTCGGGCCGGGGCCTCGTGACGGCGTCCCTTCGCGAGGCCGGCGGGCGATGGGAACCCGACTGGGACGCCCTCGCGGCCGCGCTCACGCCGCGCACGCGGCTCGTGCTGTGGTGCAGCCCGCACAACCCCTGCGGGCGGGTGTGGACCCGGGCGGAGCAGGAGACCCTCGCGGAGTTGGCGCTGCGGCGCGACCTGGTCGTGGTCAGCGACGAGATCCACGCCGACCTCGTGCTCGATGAAAGGGCACGCCAGGTCCCCCTGGCGGCGCTGTGTCCGCAGCTCGCGGCCCGCACGATCACGCTGTTCGCGCCGAGCAAGACCTTCAACGTGCCCGGCCTGGGCTGCGCGTTCGCCGTGATCCCGGACGAGGAGCTGCGCCGCGCGTTCACCCGGGCCATGGACGGCATCGTGCCCCACGTGAACCTGTTCGGCTATTCGGCGGCCCTGGCCGCGTACCGCGACGGGGAACCCTGGCGCCTGGGGTTGATCGACCTGCTGCGGAAGAACGCCGCGCGCGTGTTCGAGGCGGTATCGGGCATGCCCGGCCTGCGGACCTGGCCGGTGCAGGCCACCTACCTCGCCTGGATCGACGCGCGGGGCCTGGGCGTCTCCGATCCGGCCGCGTTCTTCGAGGCCGCCGGCGTCGGCCTCTCGGACGGCGCCCCCTTCGGCGCGCCGGGCTTCGTGCGGCTGAACTTCGGCTGCCCCCGCTCGCAGTTGGAGACGGCGCTGACGAGGATGTCCGCGGCCGTGGATTCTCTTCGCTAGAAGAGGTTGGGGACGATCGCCTGTCCCCAGACGAACCACGATACCCGGGCTTGACTTCCGCCGAACCATTGGGCATTGTCCATAATATCCGGAAGCTGGCTGGGGTTCTCATGACTCCGGTCGATGCAAACCGAAGGGAGAGAACCCCCATGATGAAATCAACCATCACGTACCTTGCACTGCTCGCACTCGTGGTCACCGGGACGGCTTGCAGCGACAACTCCAAGCCGACCTCAGGGAACACTGAGGTCACCGCCGCGGCGTGCCGGGACGGGCTCGACAACGACGCCGACGAGTCGGTGGACTGCGCGGACCCGGACTGCCAGGGGTTCACCTTCTGCGCGGTCGACCAGGAGATGACGGCCGAACAGTGCACCAACGATGCCGACGACGATGGGGACGGTCTGGTGGACTGCGCGGACCCGGGCTGTGTCGGGTTCATCTTCTGCGCCTCCGATGTCGAGCTCACGGCGGTCGCCTGCGACGACGACGAGGACAACGATGGCGACGGGTTCGTCGATTGCGCGGACCCGGATTGTGGAGGGTTCACCTTCTGCGCGACACCCTCAGAGTCGGCGGCCGCGGAGTGCCAGGACGGGCTGGAGAACGATGGCGACGGGCTCACCGATTGCGAGGACCCGGACTGTGGCGGGTTCGTGTTCTGCCTGCCTTACACCGAGCTCACCGCCACGGCGTGCCAGGACGGGCAGGACAACGACGGCGACGGGTTCACCGACTGCGCGGACCCGGACTGCGCCGGGTTCGTGTTCTGTGCTCCTTCGATGGAGAACACGGTGGTCTCTTGCCAGGACGGGCA
>Ga0302247_1001805_pt1 | contig 15423 bp, 14 predicted proteins | sample AAG_UR_Ile_MG_FD_193529 | JGI IMG/M metagenome (GOLD analysis project Ga0302247, IMG submission 193529) | Enriched activated sludge microbial communities from anaerobic digester in WTTP, New Holstein, Wisconsin, United States - AAG_UR_Ile | ecosystem: Engineered > Bioreactor > Anaerobic >...
GTTCGGCGGCGCCCCAGAGGAGCTGATCCCCCACGGTGAAGGCGGTGAGGAACCGGGGGCCCATCTTCATTTTATGGATCCTGCCCACGGGGATGGCCAGGGTTCCGGAGACCGCCGCGGGGGTCAGGTGTTTCAGGGTCTCTTCCTTCGTGTTGGGGACCACCCGGACCCAGGGGTTGGAGCCGGCGATGATCCGCTCCGCCTCCTCCAGGGGAATGTCCCTGTTCAGCTTTATGGTGAGCCCCTGGCTGTGGCAGCGCATGGCCCCCACCCGGACGCAGATGCCGTCCACGGGGATGGGGTTCTTCAGCCCCAGAATCTTGTTGGTTTCGGCGAAGCCCTTCCACTCCTCCCGGGTCTGACCATCCTCCACTGCCTTGTCGATCCAGGGGATCAGACTCGCCGCCAGCGGGACGCCGAAGTTCCCGGCGGGCATCTCCGGGCCCCGAAGGGTCTGGGTGACCCGCCGGTCGATGTCCAGGATGGCGGAAGAAGGGTCCCGCAGCAGGTCTTCCACCGGTCCGTGCAGGGCTCCCATCTGCTCCAGAAGCTCCCGCATGTTCCGGGCCCCCGCCCCGGAGGCGGCCTGGTAGGTCATGGCGGAAACCCATTCCACCAGGCCCTCCCGGAACAGGCCTCCCACCGCCATCAGCATCAGACTGACGGTGCAGTTGCCTCCGATGAAGTCCTTTACGCCGGCCTTGAGCCCGGCGTCGATGACCTCCCGGTTCACCGGGTCCAGAACGACGATGGAGTCCTTCTCCATCCGGAGGGCGGACGCCGCGTCGATCCAGTAGCCCGTCCAGCCCGCCTCCCGGAGCCGGGGGTAGACTTCCCGGGTGTACTCGCCCCCCTGACAGGAGACCAGGATATCCTGCTCCGTCAGGGCCCCGATGTCGAAGGCGTCCCGGAGGGCGCCGGTTTCGGTCCCCACCTCGGGACCCCTGCCCCCCGCCTGGGAGGTGGAGAAAAAAACGGGTCTGAACCCGGAGAAATCCTTTTCCGCCCGCATCCTTTCCATGAGGACCGAGCCGACCATTCCGCGCCAGCCGATGAAGCCCACACCGAGCATACGTTTCACCTCACTTCCGAATCTGAGTCATATATACGCAAATAAACTGACTGAATCAATCGGGAAAGATCATTCCGCCGCCGATTCGCTTCCCTTATGCCCCACCACCCGCAGATGCAGCTCCTCCAGCTGACTCTCCTGCACGAAAGAGGGGGAGTCATCCATGGGGGAGACGCCGAGGGTGTTCTTCGGGAAGGCGATGACCTCCCGGATGCTGCCTTCGCCGCACATCAGCATCACCAGCCGGTCGAAGCCCGGGGCTATGCCCCCGTGGGGGGGCGGCCCGTAACGGAAGGCGTTGAGCAGGAAGCCGAACCTCTCCTCCGCGTCGGCGGGGTCGTAGCCGACGATGCTGAAAATTCTTTTCTGGATTTCCGGGTCGTGGATCCGGATGGAGCCCGAGGCTGTCTCGTAGCCGTTGCAGACCAGGTCGTACATGTCCCCCTTCACGGCGCCGGGGTCCTTCTCCATATCCGCCAGATACCGCGCCTGGGGCATGCTGAACATGTGGTGGGCGGCATCCCATTTCCCCTCCTCCTGGTTCCACTCGAAAAGGGGAAAGTCCACTATCCAGAGAAAACGAAAATCCCCCGGCCTGGCCAGACCCAGGTCCCTGCCCAGCCGGGACCGCACCGCCCCCAGGGCGACGCGGGCGATGTTCTTCGGGGCCCCCACGAAAAGAAGGAGGTCCCCCTCCCGGGCTCCCAGGTCACGGATGATGTCCGCCGCCGTGTCCTCGTAAAACCTGGCCAGCCCCCCCTCCAGACCCGAGGAGGTGACCTTGGCCCAGGCCAGACCTCCGGCCTTGAAGGTTTTGGCCGTTTCCTCCAGCTCGCCGATCTGCTTGCGGGAGTAGCCGGCGCAGCCCGGGGCCACCAGGACCTTCACCGCCCCGCCGGAGGCCAGGGCCTCCTGGAACACCGAGAAGGAGCCGCCCGCGACGTGGGGCCCGAAGTCCTGCAGTTCCAGACCGAAACGCAGGTCCGGCTTGTCGGTGCCGTACCTCTCCATGGCCTCCTCCCAGGAGAGCCGGGGAAACTCCCGGGGAAGCTCCAGGCCCAGGGTGTGGCGGAAAACATGGCCCAGCATGCCTTCGGTGACCCGGAAGACATCGTCCCGGGACACGAAACTCATCTCCATGTCGATCTGGGTGAACTCCAGCTGGCGGTCCCCCCGGGCGTCCTCGTCCCGGTAGCAGCGGGCTATCTGGAAATACCGGTCGAAGCCCGAGACCATCAGGATCTGCTTGAAAAGCTGCGGGCTCTGGGGCAGGGCGTAGAACTTGCCGGGATGCACCCGGGAGGGAACCAGAAAATCCCGGGCCCCCTCGGGGGTGGATTTTATCAGGGTGGGGGTTTCGATCTCGCAGAAGCCCTGGCTCCGCAGATACTCCCGGACCCGGAACGCCGCCTCGTCCCGGAGGCGGAGGTTCCGCTGCATGGCGCCGGAGCGCAGGTCCAGGTACCGGTACTTCAGGCGAAGGTCCTCCTTGGCGTCGCTTCTTTCGTCGATCATGAAGGGAAGGGGCTCGCAGGTGGAGAGGACGCGGATGTTCTCCGCCGCCACTTCGATGCCTCCGGTGGCCATCTCGCTGTTGACCATGGCCTCGGGGCGGTGTCGGACCGTCCCTTCCACGGCGACGCAGTACTCGTATTTCAGACCCGCCGCCGATTTTTTCAGATCCTCCGGGGCGTTCTCGTCCACCACCACCTGGGTCAGGCCGAATCTGTCCCGCAGGTTGATGAAGCCGATGCCGCCGTGATTCCGCAGGCGGTGCACCCAGCCGTTCAGGATGACTTTTTTCCCCCCGTGCTCCGGCCGCAGTTCGCCGCAGGTGACGGTGCGTTTCATGTTTTCCATAGGACTGCAATTTATCATCGGAAAGGGAAACGGTGCAAGCGACGGGGTCCGGGCATCGCCGCATCGGGACCCGTGCTTTACCGCATCAGGCCCCCGGCCCGTGCGGGGGGCCCCGCTCCTCCCGCGCGGCGGGGAGGGACGTCAATCGAGAAACAGCTGCAGGACGATGAGCAACTGCCCCGCGTAGTAGGGCGGGAGGATGAACAGATCGCTGTGGGGGATGGATACCCGAAACAGATTGTGCGCGATGAGACTGTCGGAGGTGTAAATGAGAAAGGCGCCGCCCAGGAGAAGCATCTTCCGTGGGACTGTCGGATCGGGGGCGAGGACGAAGGAGGCGGCCCCGAAAAGCATCAGCGAGACCACGACGATGTATACCAGCACCGGCTCCCTCATGGCCCGGGGAAGACTGCGGAAGGTGGTGTACTGCAGCCCCGAGGCCAGGATGAGCAGGGCGGCCACGCCGATGGAGGCGGAACCCAGGACGCCGTGACCCAGAAACGTGACGCCGTAGCAGAGGTAGGCCAGAAGGAATCCGGCGAGCCCGAAGATGAAGAGCCGGGAATTGTCCCGTTTGCCCAGAATGAAATCCCCGGGAACGCAGAAGACCAGGCCCAGCAGTATGCCCGCCGCCAGGAGGGAATGGCGGCCATGGGTGAGGGCCCACAGGGTGAAGAACAGGAGGCTCAGCGGGTACAGGGCCTTCACGTACTCGACTCCCGGAATCTTCCGCGCCCCGAAAAAGACGCCTGCGGCCCCGAGGACTCCGCAGAGGACAAGCATCGCGGTTATCATTCCGTCAGTCTTTTTTTGGCCTGCTTGCAGAGATACATGCGGGAATCGGCCAGCCGCAGGAGGTCTTTCGCCTCGGCGGCGCCGGTCGGGTCGTATTCGGCAAATCCATGGCTGACCTCCAGGGGAAACAGATTTGTCTGGGACATTTCCCGCAGCTCCTCGTGAATGGTCCTAACCGTCTTCTCCGCCTCCTTTTCGGTCTTTCCGGGAAACATGAGGATGAACTCGTCCCCCCCCATGCGGGCGCAGGACTCGCCGGGGGAAAGCGCCTTTTCGATGGTCCGGGCGATGGTTTGCAGGTAATAATCGCCCTCCCGATGGCCGAACTCGTCGTTGACCCTTTTCAGCCCGTCAGCGTCGAGGAAACAGATGGTGAGGGGGGTGTTCCTGTGGGAGGCGGTCTCCAGGAGGTTGGACAGGATCGCCAGCCCGGCCCGCCGGTTTCGCAAACCCGTAAGCTCGTCGGTGCCGGCGATCTTCTCCAGTTCCCTGTTTTGCCGCAGGGTCTGGGACTTTCGCAGAAAGTCCTGAAACCTCATGCTTTCCTGGACCACCGAAACGACGGAAATGGCTATTCCGGCGTAAAGGGCATTGGAAAGGATGGAAAAGTCCTCGAAGCCGAAACCGCCCCGGATTGTGAGCGCCGCGACCAGGAAGAAAAGGGGAGCCCCGGCGATGATGGCGAAATAAGGCCGGGCGATCCCGGAGAAAAGATGGACGGTTATCAATCCCGCGAGGATGCCCGAAGCGGAGGCGGATCTCTGCCAATGATTGAAGAAGCCGTCGGAGAAGACGATGAAGCCGATGCCCGTCATCATGCAGGACACGCTGAACAGAAGCAGTGAGTGGGCCCAGAGGAGGAGCCGGGGGATCCGCGCCCACCGGGTGAACAGGAAAACCGCGTAGAGGCCCAGGGCCACGGCGGGGATGAGCCGGAATTTCAGAAAAACGGGAAGGCCGATGACGAGACTGTCCTGAACGATGAAATACGCCAGAGTGGCAGGGCCCAGTATGATGAGGAGCCTTCCCAAAGACAGGGTCTCCGCCGCGCACTCCGCCCGGTACTGTCGCCGCAGTTCCGGAGTCGCATGTCTCCAATCGCAGATCTGGTGCACTCTCATACGCCGCCTTCAAGTATAACGCAAAATTGCCGGTTTTGGCTCTTTTCGTTCACACTCCGGTCAAATCGCCGGTCATATCTCCTTTCGGGCGGGGCAGGGAACTGTTGTCAGGATCCGCTGTTTTTCGGATGGGAGCCTTTCCGGCCCGGTTTCCCTTTCTTTTTTGCGGAATCCCCGCCGCTGTCGGCGCCTTTTCCGGCGCCGCCCTTTCCCGGATCGCCGCCCTCGATGAGGCTGAAGGACCGCAGCCGGACCGGTCCCGGGGGTTCGTCGGGCAGTTCCTCGATGAGCTGCACGGTCTGGACGGGAATCATCAGGTGACGCGCCCCGCCGAAGGTTTTCCGCATTTCCTCCTGGGACGGGTCGATGATGATCCGGGGAGCTTCGGGAATCAGGATGTCCTTGATGGACACGAAATAGGGGTGGGTCAGATCCAGACTTCTGGCCTGAAGCTCCATTTCCCTGTTTTTCCAGGTGAAGTGAACCCGGTACAGCGGCATGGCGGCAGGATACCCCATTCGGAGGTCCCGGTCAATTTGCCCGGGAGGGGAAGGCTTCAACGGCGGTGCGCCCCGAAAGAGGGCGCGGCTCAAAAAAAAAGGGCGGCCCCATGGCCGCCCTTTTTCGATTGATCCGCCGGAACCGGCGGAGGACAGAAGCCTGTCCGAACCCGGCCTCCGGAAAGCGGAGGACCGGAGCGCGGCGCTAGAGCTTCTTGGACACCGCCGCCAGGGCCGCGATGATGAACAGTCCGAAGAGCATCAGGCTCCGCTGTTCGATGGACGCGATTCCGAAGAACGCCACTAACCCGATGAGGATGGGGATGACATACTTCACCACGGCGTACCACAGCTCGAAAAGTTTGAACTGGACGGTCCCGCCGTTGGTGAGTTCGTCCTTCAGGTCCTCTTTTTTGTTGAACCACCCCACGAAGATGGCCAGGAGCATTCCGCCGATGGCCAGGAAGATCTTGTCCGTCAGGATGTCGAAGAAATCGAAGAAGCCGACACCGAAGAGCTTGACCCCCGAAATGGTTCCCAGGGACAGGGAGGACAGGATGCAGAGCACCACCATGACCAGGATGGTGGCGTTGGTGGCGGTTTTCCTGTTCCATTTTTTCTCGTCCATGAGGTAGGCGACGCATACCTCCAGCAGGGAGACCGAGGAGGTCAGGGCGGCGATGAACAGGGAGATGAAGAAAATGGCGGAGAAAAAAACACCGATCCCCCCCATGTGGGCAAAAAGCTTGGGGACCACCACGAAGACCAGGCCCGGGCCCGCCGCGGGCTTCATGCCGAAGGCGAAGAGGGCAGGAAACAGCGCCACTCCCGCCAGCAGGGCCACGCTGGTGTCCATGGAAACGACGATCAGCGCGTTGCCGGGAAGCCTTTCCCTTTTATTGATGTAGCTGCCGTAGGTGATCATGCAGCCCATGCCCAGGCTGAGGGAGAAGAAGGCCTGCCCCAGGGCCGCCAGGAAGGTCTTGCCGGTGACGGCGGACCAGTCGGGAACGAAGAGGTAGGAAAGCCCCTTGCCCGAGCCGGGGAAGGTGAAACCCTTCACCGCCACGATGATGAGAAGAACATAGAGGAGGGGCATGAGGATCTTACCCGCCAGCTCGATGCCCTTGGAAACGCCCCGCCCCACGATGACGATGTGGATGGCCATGTAAACGAGCATCCAGATAATCGGCTGGAGGGGGTCACCGATGAAAGCTCCGAAGGCGTCGCCGATGGCGTCCGGCGCGGACAGGAGGCCGGTGAAGGATTTGACGATATAGGCCATGGCCCAGCCGCCCACCACCGGGTAGAAACCCATGATGAAAAAGGCGCTCAGGACCCCCAGGACTCCGGCGAAGGTCCACTTCCTGCTCTGGGACTTGTAGGCCCCCACCGCGGCGAGCTGGGTTCTCCGCCCCACCGCAAACTCGGCGATCATGATGCTGAGCCCCACCAGAACGACGCAGCCGATGTAGATGACGATGAACGCTCCCCCGCCGTTCGCGCCGGTCAGATACGGGAACCGCCAGATGTTCCCCAGCCCGACTGCGGAGCCCGCGGCGGCCATGATGAAACCGAACCGCGTAGCCCAGTGTTCTCTTCCTGTTTGAGCCATTCCTATTCCCCTTTTAATTGTGACGGTATCGTGATTTACATCACAATGCGAAACCCGTGATCAAACCGGCGCCTCCCGTTCTCAGGCGGTCGTGCAACCGTTCGACTCGGCAACGGACCGATCGCCGTATCTTACGCCCTGTTTTTCGGCCTGTCAAGCTTAGGCCGTTCGGGGGATGGGGAAAAAAAAGGAGGAAAAGATTATATTCGATATGTGCGGAACGAAAATCGGAGCCTTTTCCGGGGAACGCCCCGGAAGGCCTGAGGAGGAAACGGCATGCCCAGAATCGTGGATTTCAGAATCCATACCGCCACGTCGCGGGAGTCAAAACCCATCGCCGACGCCACCCACACCATCTCGGAGATCTCCTTCTTCGTGGTGGAACTGGACCTCGACACCGGGGAGAGGGGGCAGGGCTATCTTCTGGCCTTCGATTACCTGAGGGAAAAAATTTGCTTGACAAGGGGAGAATTTTCGGTATTTAATAAACCGGTTTAGTTGAATGAGTCCGTCGTAACGTGCCGGATGAAAAGTCCGGAGAGCATGGTTTCTGCTGAAGGAGGAGCACGTATGTACGATGTAGTCAAGAACTACGAAAAAGTGAGCGCTGAATTGATAGAACAATTCAGCGCCCTGGATGAAAGCGCTTCGATAAATGAATGCATGCCTCAGAACGGCGCTTTGACCCATGATTTCAGACCCGTATGGCCCGAGCAGAAGGCGGTTGGCCGGGCTTTTACCGTCAAGGCGCGGCCGGGGGACAATCTGATACTGCACAAGGCCCTCACTTTGATCAAACCGGGAGACTTTATCATTGTAACCTGTGACGGTTTTCAGGAATCCGGCGGCATGTGGGGAGGAATCATGAGCCAGGCCGCCCTGACCATGGGCGCTGTGGGCCTCGTCACTGACGGCTGCGTCAGGGATACCATGATGATGAAAAAAATCGGGTTCAAGGCCTGGTCCCGGGGCATCAGCATCAAGGGGAGCACGAAAGTCACGAAAGGTCTGATCAATCATCCCATCACCATCGGAAATGTACTGGTAAATCCCGGAGATCTGGTGTTTGCGGATAACGACGCGGTGGTGATCATTCCCCGGCAACAGGCGGCGGAGGTCCTGAAAAAAGCCGTCCTCCGGGAGCAGCACGAAGAAGAAGCCCTGAAAAAGGTGCTGAAGGACGGGACATTCACTTTTTACGGCAATCCGTTTCATGAGACCTATGCGGGACTCGGATTGATGGAAGAGGACTGAAACAGTGCAAGGAGAAAAGCGTGAATAAAAAGGTTTACCGACAGTCTCTGGCTGCGGGCATCGTGGTTCTCGCCATATCTGCGACCGCTTTTATTCTCACCTTCGAAATGCCCGGACTGGAAGCGATCTTTCCCCGTATAGCCTCCTCCATACTCTTTCTGCTGGGATCGGCCCTTGCTGTGACCAATGGGCTGTATTTGCTGCGCGACGCTCCCACGAACGAGGCGCCTGTGGTGTTTTCCCAATTTTACAATCCCGCTTTGACCCTCATAATCATCATCGCGTATGCGCTGGGAATAAAAATGCTGGGGTTTTATGTTTCCACGGTGATGATGATGTTCGTTTTCATGTATTTCATGGGGATCGATTCCATTAAAACCATCCTGTTTACCACCGGGGTGGTCACCCTGCTGGTCTATTTCGTTTTCAGCATGCAGCTGCGGGTTCCGCTGCCGAAGGGCTTTCTGCTGTAAGGGGGGCGGGTATGTTATCCATATTGCAACAACTTTTTACATTGGAGTGCCTTCTTGCGCTGGTTCTCGGCACTGCGGGGGGATTGGTCGTGGGCGCACTGCCGGGCCTGACGGCAACCATGGGCATGTCGCTTCTGATTCCCTTCTCCTATAAGATGGGCCCCGCTCCGGCGATGATCATGATCGGGGCGGTGTATGTCTCGGCGGTTTACGGAGGAAGCTTTTCCGCGATTCTGATTCATACCCCCGGGACTCCGGCATCCGCGGCGACGGCCATCGACGGATATGAATTGACCAAACAGGGCAAGGGGCTCAAGGCGATAGGGGTTTCCACCATCGCGTCCGTCATGGGTGGAACGATAAGCGCCGTCGCACTGCTGTTCGTGGCGCCGCAATTGGTCAAAGTGTCGCTCCTTTTCAGCACGCCGGAATATTTTCTGATCGCCATTTTCGGCCTGACCATCGTCGGGAGCCTGTCCAGCGACAACATGCTGAAAGGGCTCATTTCCGGGGCCTTCGGTCTTTTATTGGGAATGGTGGGAATGAATGTCGTTCCCTACGCCCGGTACAGCTTCGGGAATCTGAATCTGGCGGGAGGGATTGACCTGGTCCCTGCAATGATCGGGCTCTTTTCCATTCCCCAGATCCTGTCCCAGGCGGAAAAACGGGTGCGGCGGAAAAAAGAGGGAGAGTCGTTGTCCGCGGATCGGGAGCTCCGCGGCCTTATCGATAATACGCGGGGCCTGAAAGGCAGCTTTTTCCCGTCCTTCGAGGAGTTCAAGACTCTTCTGCCGACCATTCTCCGCGCTTCCGGGCTGGGGATATTCATCGGCATCCTGCCGGGCGCCGGCGGCGACATCGGCTCCTGGGTTGGGTATAACGATGCCAAATCCCGGTCCAAAAACAAGGAGCTGTTCGGGAAGGGGAGTCTGGAGGGAGTGGCGGGGTCCGAAGCGGGCAATAACGCAGTGTGCGGAGGGGCGCTCATCCCGGCTTTCACTCTGGGAATTCCCGGGAGCGCCGGCGCCGCGGTCATGCTGGGAGCCTTGATGGTGCAGGGATTCTCACCGGGACGCGAGCTGTTCACGAAATATGCGGACATGACCTATGCGATTCTCATCGGATTTCTGGTTGCGAACATCCTGATGGGTCTTTTCGGGTATCTTGTTGCGCGGCATACGGTGAGGCTGGCTTCGTTGCCCCAGGGGATCCTTCTGCCGGTCATCACCCTGTTGTCCGTGGTCGGGTCATTCGCCATACGGAACAACATCTTCGATGTTTACGTCATGCTGTTCTTCGGCATTGTCGGATACTTCATGAAAAAATTCAGTTTTCCGGCGGCGCCGACGGTTCTGGCTCTCATTCTTGGCCCCATGGCGGAGAGGAATCTCATCAATTCCATTCAGATGGCGAAAGTCAACGTGGCGCTCTACTACCTGTCCCGACCGCTCTGCTGGGTTTTCCTGATTCTGATAATCGGTTCCCTGGTTTCGCCGGTGATATCAAAAAAACGAAAAGCGAAAAAAGCCCAAAAATATGCTTAGGAGGCATTTTATGAAAAGAACGATTTCGGTCCTGGCTGTCGCGGCATTGGTTCTGGCGCTCTTTGCCGGCTGCGGAAAAACGGAAGGCGGCAAAGCGGCGTCTTCGTCATCCGCGGGCGCATCCCCCAAGGAGGTGACCTTTCTCTGCCCCAGCGCCGCTGGAGGGGCGATGGACGCCAACTCGCGGTTGATCGCACCCTACATTCAGAAGCATCTGGGGAAGCCCGTCAATGTGGTGAACATGGGAGGAAGCGCCGGCTGGGTGGGATGGAAGCATCTGCATGATGCTCCCCGGGACGGATCGATGCTTTCCTACGCCAATTTCCCCAACATGATAAACGGCTATCTCGATCCGAAGAATACCGTTGGATTGGACAAGAGCAACTTTGAGTTCCTGGCGCTCTATACATCGGACATCAATGTGGTGGCCGCCAACGCCAAGGAGAAACGATACTCCAACGCCAAGGAGTTTTTCGATTACGCCCGGAAGAATCTGGTGACCGTGGCCGATGCCGGGGCCAGGACCGACGATGCAGTGGCGGTCGCCCTGCTGGAAAAAGCCCTGGGATTCAAATTCAAGAGAGTCCATTTCCAGAACTCCGCCGAGGGGCTTGCGGCTCTCTACGGCGGACATGTGGACGCTTGGGTCGGTAATGTCAGCGAGGTGTTGGCGCCGTCCAAGAACGGTGAAATGAAAGTTCTGGCTGTCCTGGACAAAAAGCGGAGTGAGTATCTTCCGAACGTTCAGACGGCGCATGAAGTCGGGGTCGAGGTGGTCAACTCCTCCAGCCGCGGCATCATCGCCGCGAAGGGATTGGATCCGACGGAGAAGGAGAAGATCATGCAGGCCATCAAAAAGGCGATGGAGGATCCCGAGCAGCTGGCGGCGGCGGAGAAGCAGGGGGTGGGGGTCACACCTCTTTACGGCGCCGACTTCGAAGCATGGGTGAATGAGCAGGATAAAAACATACGAGGAATATTCGATCTGCTGGACTGAGGCGCTTCCGACCAGTCTTCATTGCACGGCCCGGCCTGGTCTGTCGATCAGGCCGGGTTTTTTCTGCGATAAGCCCAGACCGCCGTCGACCGAAGCTCTGATTTACGTTCCTTTTCCAGCAGTCCTTATTTTCCGGCCGGCATGCGCCCCTGATGATTCGCGTATTTCCAGACGACCTTCGAAAACATACTCTTCCGGACTGCCGTGGCCATCGGCCGTCTTTGCCCTGATTTTTTGGAGCAGAATTTCCGCGGCCTTTTTCCCCATGCCGAAAGTGGGCTGGGAGATGGAGGAGATGGGAGGATCGAGAAGATCCAGATATGGGTTCTGGTCGAAAACTATTATGGACATCTGTTGGGGAATTTTTATTTTTCGCTGCTTGGAATATTTCAGCAGTTCCTTCAGGATAAGATCGTTCCCCAGTAAAAAGGCCGTGGGAGGATGCTTCAAGGAGAACAGCCCGTCGAGACTGTCCTGAATCGCCGTTACGGGAATGGTGAGGACATAGGATTTGCGCAGAGGGATTTTGTTATCCGACAGCGCTTTTTTGTATCCCTCCAGCCTTTCGAAGCGGGGACTTTGTTTTTTTACGGGTTCGATGATTATGGCGATGCGGGTGTGCCCCTGTTGTATGAAATGATCGGTGGCCCGGTAAGAAGCCGTTATATTGTCAAAAACCACAATATCTATGGCTAAATCCTTTATTCTTCTGCCCAGCAGAATGATCGGATATTCGTTTTTTACCAGTTCTTCATAGACTTCCCTGTTGTAACCGGTGGGGAGCGAAATGATGCCATCCACCTGTTTGTCCAGAAGCATTCCGATGTATTCTTTTTCCTTCGCCGGATCATCATCGCTGTTGCAGACGATCACGTGATAACCATGGGAATAACAGCAGTCTTCAATCGCTCTGGCGACCTGGGAGGAAAAGCTGTATAAAACGGTGGGAAGGATAATGCCGATGGTGTGGGATTTTTTTTGCTTCAATCCCCTGGCCAGGACGTTGGGCCTGAAGCCGAGTTCCTTGATTGCCGCATCGATCTTTTCTTTTGTCTCGAGGGACATGTATTCGTATCGCTTGTTCAGATACTGGGATATGGTGCTTTTCGATACATTTACTTTCTTTGCGACATCATTTATCGTGACTGAACGGCGCATTGTGAATCCGATTATTTATGGTTTTGGATGAGGGTGTCAAGGAGATGCCTTTCCCCGGGAGGGGGCAGGCCGGGGTTCCCTGAGACAATGGAAGCCCGGGCCATGTCCGATCCGGCAGTCCCGTCGCTGACGGGCTCGGCGGAGATGGAGATGGCTCCACAGGCGAGGAGAGAAAAGGCAGTGGCCGGCGGAAGAGGCGGCGAAAAGGAAGGCGCGGCCGGGGCGGGGAGGAGAAGGCGCGGGATCGCCCGGGGCCGGGGCTCCAAGGTCGGGCTGCCCCCGGGGACCATGGTGTTCATCGGGGAACGAAAAAAAGAGAACGCCCGGGTGGATGTGATGGATTTCGACGGGAACCGCCTGGAGGAAAGGCGGGATGTTCCGCCGGAGAGGTGGGGAGACCTGGCGGAGGCGGGGAGGGTCCGGTGGATCGATGTCCGGGCCATCCATGATGTGGCCCTCATCGGGGAACTGGGAAAGAGTCTGGGCCTGCATCCCCTTACCCTGGAGGACATCGTCAACACCGGCCAGCGCCCCAAAGTGGAGGAGTTTCCCGACTACATCTACATCGTGCTGAAGATGATCTCCTTCAACGAAGAAACGAAACAGACGGAGATGGAGCATGTCAGCCTGATCCTGGGAAAAAACGTCGTGGTCTCTTTTCAGGAGGGGGACTCCGACCCCTTCCGGGCGGTGCGGGACCACCTCCGGGCGGCCAAGGGGCGGATCCGCTCCATGGGGGCGGACTACCTGGCCTACGCGCTGATGGACGCGGTGGTGGACAACTACTTTCTGACCATGGAACGCATCGGGGACCGGATCGAGGACCTGGACGACCGGATTCTGGCGGACCCCAGGCCTGAGGCTCTGGAGGAGGTGCACCGTCTCAAGCGGGACATCCTGAGCCTGCGCAAGGCGGTCTGGCCCCTGCGGGAGGAGTTCGGGATGCTGGACAAGAGCGAGTCCGGCCTGATCCGCCGGGAAACCCGGGTCTTTCTGCGGGACCTCTACGACCACAGCATCCAGATCATCGACATCGTCGAGACCTTCCGGGACATCCTGGGGGGCATGCACGACACCTACCTCTCGGGGGTGAGCAACCGGATGAACGAAATCATGAAGGTCCTCACGATCATCGCCACCATCTTCATCCCCCTGACCTTCATCTCGGGGATATACGGGATGAACTTCGAACACATGCCGGAGCTGAAGCTGCGGTGGGGGTACTTCCTCGTCCTGGGCATCATGCTCGCCGTGGGCGGGGGAATGCTGCGCTACTTCAGAAAAAAGAAGTGGCTGTGACGGGTCTGCGTGGGTTTCACCTCCCGGGCCGCCGGGGAAAGCCCTCCGGGGACGAGGGGCCGGACCCCGCGCTTGACAGCGAAAAATACCGCTCCTATACTTCTCCGGCGCCTGCCGGGCTTTGAAGGGCTCCGGTTCGGGCTTTTTCCTGCCAGAACCCAGGTCCGGATCGGGTCTGGGATACGCCATCAATTGTCGAGGAGACTGTATGAGCATCACCATCACCATCGCCGACGACCCCCGGGAGCTGGGGGACAAGGCCGCCGCCCTGATCGCGTCCTTCCTGCGCCAGGCCATCGCCGCTTCCGGAGAAGCGCGGATCATCCTGTCCACCGGGGCCAGCCAGTTCGAGACGGTGGAGGCCCTGATCCGGTCCGATGTGGACTGGTCCCGGGTGGAGATGTTCCATCTGGACGAGTACGTGGGCCTTCCCGAGAGTCACCCCGCGAGCTTTCGCAAATACCTGAAGGAACGCTTCGTCGGCAAGGTGAGACTGAAGGCCGCCCACTTCGTCAGCGGCGAGGGGGATGTGGAGAAGAACATCGCCGCCCTGAACGCGGAGCTTCTGAAGCGTCCGGTGGATGTGGGGGTCATCGGCATCGGGGAGAACGGCCACATCGCCTTCAATGACCCGCCGGCGGACTTCGAGACCCGGGAGCCCTACAAGGTGGTTAGCCTGGATGAGCGCTGCAGGATGCAGCAGGTCGGGGAAGGCTGGTTCGGCTCCGTGGCGGAAGTCCCCCCCAGGGCGATCACCATGACCCCCCGGCAGATTCTGTCCTGCAGGCACATCGTCAGCTCCGTGCCCCACGGGGTGAAGGCCGAGGCCGTTTACAACACCATCACCCGGGGTCTGGACCCGATGGTGCCGGCGACCCTTCTGAAGACCCATCCCGACTGGCATCTGTTCATCGACCGGAAGTCCGCGGGCAGACTGGTGACATGGTAGAGACAAGGCCCCTTCGGCCGATTCTCCCACCCCTTTCCTCCAGGGCGGACCGCACCCCCGGCCCCGGATTTTCCCCTGCGGACGGTGGCCCGCAGTGACCGGCGGCGATTCCCTGGACATCCGGCCCATCGGCGTCATCCGGACGCCCTTCGAGTCAGTGGCGGGGATCCCCGTCCAGCCCCTGTCGGGGAAGGGCATCCGGGGAAAGATCATCCTCCGGGAGGAGTATGCGGAGGGGCTGAAGGACCTGGACGGGTTTTCCCATGCCACGCTGATTTATCACCTCCACAGGGCCGCCGCCCCCGCGCTGCGGGTGGTCCCTTTCATGGACGACGAAGAGCATGGGATCTTCGCTACCCGTTCCCCCCGGAGGCCCAACAGGATCGGCATATCCACCGTCCGGATTCTGAAAGTCGACAAAAACGAAATAGAAATCGAGGACCTGGACATGATCGACGGGACCCCCCTGCTGGACATCAAGCCCTTCTTCCCCGAGTTCGACAACCGCCACGGCGGACGGGCGGGCTGGCTGGAAAAACGAAAAGGGGAGAACAAGGAAGGCTGCCGCTCGGACGATCGTTTTACAGGGGAATGAAGCAGGGAAAAATTGTGGTGCCTGGTAAGCTTCCGGATTTGGCCCCAGATTTGCCAGCCTGGTGCATAATAGCTTAGACTTGGAATTGGTGCCTGATTATTATTCTTCAAGGACTCTATGTGTGAAGGCCGAAAAAGAAAATCGATTTATCACCGATCACTCTCCCGAAGAAAGGAAAAAAACTCTGGATC
>Ga0302247_1001807_pt1 | contig 15389 bp, 13 predicted proteins | sample AAG_UR_Ile_MG_FD_193529 | JGI IMG/M metagenome (GOLD analysis project Ga0302247, IMG submission 193529) | Enriched activated sludge microbial communities from anaerobic digester in WTTP, New Holstein, Wisconsin, United States - AAG_UR_Ile | ecosystem: Engineered > Bioreactor > Anaerobic >...
GTGGTATCTCCAAAAAAAGGCAAGGCATTCATGGAGGAAGCCGCTGCCCTTGGTATAAAAAATATCTGGCTGCAGCCGGGAACCTGTAATCGGGAAATCCTGGAGCTGCTGAAGGAAAAACAGCTGACGGGCTTACAGGCATGTGTCCTGGTTGCATTATGCTGATTGCTTGCTTACCTTACCAATAATCCCATTACAAAATAGTTTACAACAAGAACAGCAACCAGGGCGGCAAGAAACTTCCGATACTCCTTATACAAATCAATCATGTCCACCTTCATGTATTCACAAGTAAAGAGCTGGCACAGATGCAAAGGAGAAAAAAGGTATCCCACGAATGACCAGATAAAAGTAAAATGACAATATAGCAGCATCGTATTTTCTGATAACGGCAGAGTGATGATAATAGGTATAATAACTCCCAGGGCAGTAGGCTGAAAGCCCGTTACCGAGCCAAAGAACACTGTCGCCGCTGCGATTCCGAGCATAGCGGTGCTTGGATTTGCAAGAATCAAATTCAAAAATGAAGTAAGTGAGTCCATCCGGCCGATTATCCCCTGGATAAGATAAACACCGATCAATGCATATAATACGTTAAAACTAAAAGCACGGGCTGAATCAGTCAAGAACCTCTTTGTAGGATAAAGCAAATAAATAATCAGCAAATTAACCAGCATTCCCAGATAAAAAGGAATTCCCAGCATTAGATTCAACAGCACGGCAGCATAAATAGGAGAGGTATACTTCAAAAGGCCCGGCAGGCTTGTCCATTTGAAGCCGTAACCGGTGACTGTATCATTTTGAACTTGCCGTACGTATAAAAAGTAACCAATAATAACATACATCACAACAAAAAAGCTGTTCAATCCTATAAGCTTATAAATCGAAATCCGGGGTGCGAGGGATGAGACTACCAAAAATCCGATTGTATACGGCATGATGTTCATAAATGCATGCCTATATATCAAATTGATAATCGCTCTGTGTGACTTTGACAGATCCGACTTTTCGCCCAGTTGATCAATCAGAGGTGCTGACATGATGGCACCCCCGGGTACATTCAGCATACCGATCAGCGCAGGGATAAACATCATTACCATTCTTTTACTCTCGATAACCTTTAAAAGACTATCGAGCATCTTGTCAATAATTCCATATTTCTTGAGAAGTACCCCTATAACGGAGATTTCAGCTATAACCACAAACTGCTTCAATTTTTCGAAGTTTAAAAATGTATCCGAGATTACATTCCCAAAGTCAGCGGCCCCAAGTCCCCCCAAAAAAGCCATGATAACTGCACAGATACAAATCGCGATCCCGACAGGGATCTTTCTTTTGCTTAAAATCGGAATAATGAGAAAAGAAACCATAACTGCCAAGAATTCCTGCATATGCTTCACCTTTGTTTTCATATTGTATTCATTATTAAGAATACGTTAATATGATTCTATTGTCAATTCATGTGGGACGGGGGGACATGAGGGGACATGGGGACGTTTCGCGTGTCCCACTGGAAGTGGGACAGGGGAAACGTCCCCATGTCCCCCCGTCCCCGTGTCCCCCCGTGTCTCACCCGTGTCTTATCCTATTCCTTATGTTTTTCCGTCATACTCAATATCAGGTTAAGAAGGATTCCAAATATAGCCGCACCTGCGATGCAGGGAACCTGCATGCCGAAGAAGGGGATATTCCCGCCGAAGCCGAATTGTCCGCCAAGTCCTATTATCATTATGGTTGCAATGATGGCAATATTCTTGGAACTGAACAGGTCAACCTTTTTCTCTACCATAATTGCGATACCTTGAGCTGCAATGGCACCGAACAAGTATACTTCAAGCCCCCCTATTACCGAGGTGGGAATGGAATATATCGCGTTTACAAGAGGAGTGAAGCAGGCAATAATCATAGCTATAATCGATGCTCCCATCAGAACCGGTATTGAAAACACTCTTGTGATTGCCATGGCGCTGATGTTTTCCCCGTAGTTTGTCCCGGCAGGGCCTCCTATGAAACCGGCTACCATATCGCCGATACCGTCGCCAATAAGGTTTAGGCCTAATTTATCTGCAATATTGTACCTCTTGTCTGATCCCTTTTTCTTAGCCAGGTCATTTACATAAATATCAAGCTGGTATACGTGTGCCGTTGATTCCGGTATGGTTGCGATAGCAATGGGCATGATAGCGGCAACTGCCATTAATGATGCTTTTGGGAATGTAAATATCGGAAGTGCGAAGATTCCGCTGTTTGCCGTATCCGGCAAAACCTTGAAAAGGTCTATGCCTGTTGCAAGTTTGATTATAAATGCAGTAAAGCATCCGATTATCGGGCCTATCAGAAGGGGAAGCTGTCCTAAGAATCCCTTAAGGTATACTGACAGCAGAATAGTAGATATCAAAGTAACAAGAGAAATTATCCAAGCCATATTGCCTGCAAATGCCACTTGAGATTCTGCCACTGAGATTGTACCTGCGGTATCGATGGCAATAGAAGCGGCATCACTCATTGCAAGCCCTGAAAGAGTAAGGCCTATAACCATTGCAATAGGGCCTGTGATTGTTGCCGGAAGAACCTTCTCAATAGCGTCTCTTCCGAAACGTTTTATTATAAGGCCGGCTGCAATAGATACGAAACCGGACATTATTATGCCGAATTGTGCAACTGCTATTTTTTCGTTAAGAGTGTATCCCGCCAGTGCATCCGAAGCCATTAAACTGCCTATGGCAGCTACGTATGAAAAGCTTGAACCATAATACAGCGGAATTTCCCTTTTGGTAACCAGTATAAAGCAGATTGTTGCAAGACCGCTGGCAAATATGGTGGTTGAAATGTGGAAGCCTGTGATGATTGCAACTGCGACTGTTGCAGGAAACATTACCACCACCTGCTGCAATGCATAAAGGAACAGTTTCCATATCGGTGGTTGTTCATCAGGTAGATAACCGATTATTTGTTGATTTTTTGCCATAATAACATCCTCCTTATTTTTTAGTATAGCCTTTGCTCCATAAAAAAATCCTGTCTGCAGCTTTACAGACAAGATCTTATTTCTCGTTGATATTAGCTATATTACTATAGCCTGTATATAATCTTGCCGGTATCACTGTACCAGACTTAAAGACTTTTATCCTTAATAAGAGTATCACACCCAAAAATGCTTTTCAACATATTTCGATATTTTTTTTAAGTTTTTGTTGTTAATTTTGATTCAGGGGTAAATTACATTATTGCAGCATAACTACTATTATTTATCCGAAGTAAAATATATAATTAATACATAATAGTTGTATAACAAGATAATATTTATTAAATATCATACTATTAAGGAGGAAAATATTATGTCTTATTTGCTGAAGCCACTGAAAAACGGAAAACTGCCCTTGAAGAACAGACTGGTTATGCCTCCTATGGCTACTGCCAAATGCGAGGAGGACGGAAAACCAAGCAAGTCTCTTTTTGACTATTATGATGAGAAGTCCCGAGGGGGATATATCTCCTTGATAATTGTTGAGCACAGCTATATATCACAGCAAGGTAAAGCCCGCGACAGGCAGCTTTCTGTCGCGGATGACAGCCTGATTGACAGCTTGAAGGAACTGGCCGGTATAATTCACAAAAACGGTACTAAAGCCGTAATGCAGATAAACCATTCCGGAAGTGCTGCGAAGTATGAGGTTACAGGTATGGATGCGGTTGCTCCTTCAGCAGTATCCAATCCGCGTCACAACGGCCCGCTGCCGAAGGAGCTTACCCTTAAAGAAATAAAAGCAATAATTGAAGAATTCAGAGCTGCTGCATATCGGGTAAAAATGGCAGGTTTTGACGGAGTGGAAATACATTCCGCCCACGGATACTTCCTAAATCAATTTCTGTCTCCTCTTGCCAACAAGAGAACTGATGAATATGGGGGAAACATACACGGCAGAATAAAGATTCACCTGGAAGTCATTAAGGCAGTAAGAGAAGCTGTTGGTGAGGATTTCCCGATTTTTCTGCGCCTGGGCGCCTCTGATTATATGGAAGGCGGAACCTCCATCGAAGACAGCAGAATTGCAGCAATGGAATTCGAAGAATCAGGAGTGGATATAATTGATATTTCCGGCGGCTTTTGCGGATATATCGGACGTGGTACTGACGAGCAAGGTTATTTTTCCGAGCTTTCTGAGGCAATTAAAAAAGTTGTATCTGTTCCTGTCATTTTAACCGGAGGAGTCACGGAAGCCCAAGCTGCCGAAAAGCTGCTTGCAGATGGAAAAGCTGATTTGATTGGAGTCGGAAGAGCTATTCTTAACGATTCAGATTGGGCAAAAAAAGCTGTTGAATCACTGAAACTCTAAAGAATAAATGCCAGGCACCGTACATATCTGCTCTGCGTCGGCAAGCAGTCAAGTTCGGTGCCCGGCATAAATCTATTTGTTGACTAACAAATGTTTTATTTTATATCCTTTTTCATTAAGCTTTTTTTCTATTTCGGGAATATCCGACACTGATGACCTTATTACCAAATCCCTGATCCCGTTGCCGGCAAACATCGCTATATGGGTTATATTAATATTCAAAGAAGAGAATACTTCAGAAATAGCTGCTATGCCGCCGGGTACATCTTTTACTTCAACGGTTATACGGCTTCCTTTTTCTTTAAAGCCCATTAAGTCTATGAAAGCATCAAATATATCGCTTTCTGTGATTATTCCCACCAATTTTCCCTTTTCCATGACCGGAAGAGTGCTGATTTTGTTTTCTCTCATTGCCACTGCCGCTTCTTCCAATAAACAGTCAGCATCTATAGTGATTACTTTTTTTGTCATTGCTTTTTTTACCGTTATTTTTGACAGAAAATAATTGACTTCATAGATACTCAAAGATGTGGCTTTTGTTGGGGATACTGACTGAATATCACCTTTTGTAAGAATACCCACCAGTTTCCCGTTGTCTACTACGGGAAATCTTTTGAAACCCTTTTCTCTGAAAAGTGCCACCGCGTCTGCAATAGTAGTGTTGGATGGTATTGTACACGGATTCGGGGTCATCCTATTTCTAATATACATACTATTCTCCTTTCGCTTATACTATTTTTCCGCTTCATTATTGTGATACTCTTCAATATCGTTACACCAATGAATATTTCCACTCTGCCCTTTATATTACAATTATATCAAATGACAATGCAGCAAGCAATAAACAATGCGGTGGCAGGCGCTTGCATACTGATAATCCATATCGCATCTCCCGAATATATTTTTCATGTATTACAACACAAAATCGTGCATAATGCACGTTGTTGAGGCATATTCACATGGTCACAGGCTCTGCAGAAAAGGTGTTTTCCTCTTCAAAAAACAAATTAAACCCTTGTAAAATCAAGGGTTTTCGGACAAAATATGGTGGAGATAAGGGGGTTCGAACCCCTGACCTCTTGAATGCCATTCAAGCGCGCTCCCAACTGCGCCATACCCCCACTTATTTGTTTTGACAAAGTATATCCTATATCATTTCAGAGAAAAATTCAACACAAATAATCAATTCGTTTTTGTATGAAAAAATTGGGTTTCCGCACTCCTGATTATTCATTCAAATAATAAAGCATATAAATAGCCTCGGCTCTTGTGACAATTCCGCTCACGGAGCTGAAGCTGCCCGACCTCTTGTCCTTGTTCAGCGCCATTTTTTCGGCTATATAGGACCATTTAAAATTCTCATCTCCGGTTGCTTGCTTCATAAGCTTTTCAATCTCGGTATAAGTCACGGTATTATTCGGAGTTTCCGGTGCTGGCAGTTTAGTTTTATAAACGTTGTTTATCCAAGCCGCCGCCTGGCCCCGGGTAAGCGGGGAATCAGGCCTGAAGCTTCCGTCAGGATATGCCTCCGCAATCCCTCTTCTAAGATATGCCGCAATTTCATCCTTTGCCCAGTTCCCTCTTAAATCATATGGATCCCGGGCATTTTCATCTATAAATACCCCGTAGGTACAAGTTCTATTATTGATACTTCCTGGGCTCAGTTTCGTACTGATGCTGTTTCCGTTTATCCTGCTCGGCAGATAAATCCAGGTGCCGTTGCTGTACTTGTAAATGCCTCCGTTTGCAGGGCCATAATATTCAAAGCTAAGCTCCGCTGATTTGTCCGGATTTACGCTGCTGCTTGAATTGGCAACGGATATGGTATAAAACTCCGATGCCTTTATCATTCCTTCCTTTGAAGGCAGCTTTATATTGGCATTGCTTGTTACTGTCTTGTCTATTGAAACTGCTGCAATGTTATAGAATGTACCCTTTTCTATGGTAAGCTTCATTAACCTATCTCCGGAAAATATCTCCGCACCGCTTATAGGTATTGTCTCCGTAACAATCTTTCTTTTACCGTATTCATAATTGGAGTCCCGGTATTCAGTAATATATCCTTCTTTCAACCCTTCTCTGAATCCGCCTATAAATCCTTCCCTGTATTTCTCATCTTCATTGAAGAGCATGTATTCCTTTATTATATCCTGGTCGTTATAATTCTTTCTTGTATCGTAATTGGTTAAATTCATGGTGCGGTCAATCCTTGCAAGGCTGGCTCCCCTAATGACTCCTATTTCCCTGCCTTGCTCATACCCTCTTTCAAAAATCAGGAGGTTTTTCTCAATGTTTGCTTTCCTGTATGCTTCCTCATACTTTGTCCTGTATGCGGACTTGAAGGCAGCCAGGAAGGCATTTCCATAGCCTTCGGAATCCTTCGGCAGAAGGAATATGGCTTTTATACTGCTGTCTGAAGGCAGCTTCCTGTCCCATTGGCTTACTGAACCGCTGTAGTAATCCAGCCTTCCTCTGCCGGCACCCATGATTCCTCCGAACAGCTCCCCATCCTTGACTCCCTGTTCCATAGCAGTCTTCATAGGTTCGAATTTTGCCATTCTATATCCATATTCGTAGCCCTTTTTATAATTAACCCTGAATTCCGTTATAAAGTCGTTCTTGTAGGCTTCAGACTCCATTTTCAGCCCGAATAATTGGATTATTTCTATTGTTTTGGGGACATGGAGATTCCATGAGTTTTCAAGGCCTTCCCAATAGTCCAGCCTGCCCCTTATTTCACCCATTGAATAACCTAATTCCCGGTCATAGTTAACCTGGGATGCAGCTCCCGACTCAGGATTCTCATAGCCGAAATTATATCCCTCCCTGAATCCGTCCCTGTAGCCTTCCAAAAATCCATCCTCATAGTCGTTGCTTTCTTCATCCAGTTCATAGTATTCCTTTATTTCCGAATTGCTGGGTATTGCTTTGCTGTAGCTCTTTCTTCTGTCCTCGTCCAAATCCTCCCATGCAGCCTCCATGCCGTCTGTCCAGCCGGCACTGTATCCATCCTTGTATCCCTCGTCAGTATCCTCTGAGCCTGCACACACAGTCATTCCGGAAAACAGCACCAAGGCAAGCAATACAGCTGCAGCAATTGCGATATATCTGGTTTTTTCTTTCATTCCAATCACCCTTCCCCGCTATTTTCTAATTACCAGTATTCTGCCCGCTTCCGGCGCACTGTTTTTGGGAAGTCCGTTGTCCTTCGCAATACTTGTGTATCGGGATCCCGTACCGTAGAACTTTTCACTTATTCCCCTAAGGGTATCTCCCGGCTGCACCACATAAAACTCAAAGCTGTCCCGGTTTTCGGCGCTTTCCTCATTGTCAGTGTATTCAGCTTCTATACGGTCAAACAACAAAACACCGTAGTCATCCTTTTCAGGGCCCAGTTCTATATATATCCTGTCAAGCTTCAGGGGGTATACATTCACATCCTGTGTCGGAGAAGCTGATATATACTTCCAGCCGACCCAATTGACTCCTTCCGACAGCTTCAGGTCTATCTTTTCCCCTTCCTGGCTTTGGAACCTTAACCCCACCGTAACAGGTGAATAACCGTAAGAATATGCCCATATTCCTATGGATGAGGGCGGATATTTAATATTTATATTCTGATCGTCCAGCACCACATAAGCCCTTTCCGGCTGATAACCGGCAGATATATAATACTCTGCCCTTACGGAGGTCCTTCCGAATTTTCCCTCCGGTATTTTTTCAACGGCTCCCGTTACCCCTGAGCCAATTGACATAAAGTATACTGCATCAGACTCCAAATCGGACAGCAAAAGCCTCTTTTCCTCATCCCACGATCCGCTATTGCCTTCAGCGGCCTCCGCGTATCCCTTGAAGGCTTCAAAGGGATCAGCCTTACCCTGGGCAGTAAATTCATTGGCATAAAAATATCCGTCCTTTTCAGTTTCTTTGCCGCCGAAGGTTACGGCACTGAAAGCAACTTGTCCGCTCAGCGTTTCCGCATCCTCTCTATGTATAGACAGTTCCTCAATTAAAACCCTCCTGGGGTTGTTCCTCAGCTGGGAAAGCAGCTTCTCCAAATCGGAATAACTTCCGCGGTATGCAAGGGAAACTCCCGAAAGCTTTGCATCAATTCCCTCCAACTCCGCGGTTTCAGTCTCCCTGAAGCTTATACCCGGAATATTAAGCTTGCTTCTGTCTATAATACCGTTTATCATATACATAAGCTCAGGCTGTTCATCACCGGAATAATATTTACCGGCAGTCTTCCCGTAATCTTCAAGTAAAGCGGCATATTCTTTTCTTATGGTACTCTCCTTTGACAGGATTTCCCGCATCTTCATATACTCTTCTTCATAACTGGCTTTTTCCGCTTTCAGCCTTTGTATTTCGAGTTCCTGCGGAGTAATAACATATTTATGGAACAGCCACAGCATAGTAACTACAGCCAACAGCAGAAGGAGGCTTTTTTCCTTTGTGCTGATATTCAGGCCGCTTCCGGGCTTATTGTTTCCCAGTTTCAGCTCCACTAGGCATTTCCCCCTTTAATTCGATATCCATATAAAAGCTGTAATATTCGTTTTCGTTGGTAACCCGTGATACAAAAACCTTCTCCAGTCCTTCATCCTCCCTCAAATTATGCTCGAATAGGGCTATGGACTCCTTATCCTTTGATTTTCCCTCAAGTTTGATACTATGCTGATTCATCTGCATTGCATCAAGGAAAAGCTCGGCAGGAGTATTGACCCTTATAGCTTCAAGCAAGAATTCATTTATCGTATCCCTGCTTTCAATGTATTTATCCAGGGCATAAAGCCCGGACAAATCCTCCTTCAGCAAAGCCGCTTCCTTTTCCATGGCCATGATACCTTCAAGCCTCGGATCCTTCCTGACTGCTTCCAGTTCGGTATTCAGAGCATTGATTTCTTTACCCAGCCTTCTTATGGATAAATGATTAAACGCACCATAAGCTATAATGCCAATCAAAACCAACACTGCCAAACCTTTAATAAATATCACAGGTTTTTCAATATCCTTTTTTGCCCTCTTACTGTTATAGGGTGAAAAAAAATTCATATCGTTCATACCATCATACCCCATTGTCCCTGATTAATGCTCCTGCGCAATTGACATACGCGTTTATATCCCCATTCGGATAAATCCTGCTTGTGCTGTTCAGCACTAAAGCCGGAATATTGAAATATCCGGAAAACAAGTTATCAATTCCTCTGATCCTGGATAGGCCGCCGTAAAGAAGAAGTACTTCCAATCTTTTTTCCGGTTCCTTGGAAGCATAGTATTTGAATACCTTGTCTATCTTGTCCATTATACCTTCTATGCTTGTCTTGACAATGTTTGTATATCTGTTTTGCTCGGAATAGCCTTCCTGAACCGTACTTACATCAATAATTCCCTGTTTGCATGCTTTGATTTCCCCGCCGCTCAAGCCTGTCAGGCTCGATATATTTTTGTCCAGGCTATACCCTCCGCTGTCAATAGCCCTGTTTAATTTAGCCTTGCCCTCGCTGATAATTGTCACATTGGAGCTGCTATAGCCCAAATCTATAGCCGCAATGGTCTTATCCTGCGGGTACAGGCTGCCGTTGACACTGCCGGCATGGTTCAGGAATTTCCATATGCTGTTGGACTGGTAATCCATTACCTCCGGCTTCAAGCCCAGCTTCCTTACAAAATCATAATGCGTTTCCACCAATTCCTTTGGTGCCGCTGCCACCAGCACATTCAGCTTTTCCTTTCCGTCTTCCGTAATCCTCTCTATCGCCTTATGCTGTATTACGTATTTGCTGAAATCCATAGGCAGGTGTTCTTCCATCTGGTAATGCAGCAATCCTTCTATATCCTTGTCGGACAACTTCGGAAGAAGTATTTCCCTTGTCAGTATTGAGGTGCTTTTTACGGTTATGTGGCAGGTGCCCCCTGAAATATTGTTTTTTGCCAATTCCTCCCTGACAACTGCTGCCAGCTTGAATCCGTCCTCAATATAGCCGTTATCGTAGGTATTGGGAGGAGTTAGAAAAGAAAATGCCTTTTTTACAGATATTCCTTCTCTTTCCTGCTTGCCTGCGATAATCTTTGTTTCATAGGAGCCCAAATCAACAGCCGTTATGCTGCTGCCCAAAAACGAAAACACCTTCAATCGGATACCTCCTTCCATTCGTGTATCTCCCAGCCTACGTTGACAGGCTCCAATATGTGCGGCGGGTAATCGCAGAACATTCTGGGGTCATGGGAGTATTTTTTGTTATAGCCGGTCCTGTCAATAATCCCAACGGGGCGCCTGGTTCTTTGCGTGATGCTTCCCCATATGGTGATATCGCCTTTCCTTACATATTTCGATTCCCCATTCCGTTCATCATACCTTTCAAAACCAAATCCGCCGTTTATCGCAAACAATGCAGAATGTATCGTGACATCCTTGGGTGCAACATCATATTTATAGTTTTCCTTGACATATCTTTTTGTTCTGTTGTTCCATTTCCATACAAAATCCCAGCAGGGTTCATCCCCTCCTACCGACATCTTAGGCCAGTTGAAGTGAAGTATGGAGATATCCCTGTTTGCAACAAGGCCCAGCATATCCTTCCCGTTGGCCTCCCTTATGTAATATTCCTTTCCTCCCGGCTTATGGGAGGAAGTGAAGGTAGTTGATTCATACTCTATACTCCCGTATTCAGGATAGTCATAGTTCCTGCCGTCAGACCAGCGGAAGCTGACAGGAGGCTGATTGGGTGCCGGATCCCTCCTGGTGAGGTCTTCGGCGGAATAATCGTACCAATTGGTAGGGTCTCCGTAGGTTATATATATATCGTTGGCGGCTGCGATAGTCAGAACTCCTTTTATTGTGCCTGAGATAAATATATTCCCCGATTCAAGGTCAAACTTGCCTGTTCCCCCGCCAGCTGCCTTATCGACATATATAACCTTGTTATATATATCTGAAATTTTGTAGGTTTGTATTTCAGCAGCTGATGCATTTCCGTTCCTTATCTTGATATATTCTCCGTCCAGATATATGCAGGTCCTTCCGTAAAAGACCATATTGTCCTTCTCCGCCCAAGCCTTCAGCTGGGAATTGGTTGCCGGAAACTCCAGTATGTCCGTCTTTGAAGGATTTCCGGCCAGGTATGCATCATCCCGGTAAGAACTTCTTATGTTCTCGGTATGAGTCCCCGAATAGCTTACGGTATCAAAAAATACCGGGTAATATACCGTCTTTTTCAGAGTCGTGTTGTATATACTCGCTCCCTCTCTGGTATACAGATTCTTGTTGGTATGGTAAGGCCCGTGGCTTTCATCCCCGGAGGTCCACCAGATGGAGCTTCCGTCATCATTACTGACATAAACATGATGCACAAACTGTTTTTTTCTTATCTTGGCCTCTATAGTCCTCTTTATACCCGGATTGTCTTTGGTCCAACCGGTTGATACTATGGTTATGAACCTATCCGTATCACTGGGCCTTGTAACACTAAGCTGATAATAACCGTCCATGAATTCTATAGGAACCCCCTGCATATCGTCACTTTCCTTGGTGCTGTAAAATTCTACGTTGTCGTTCAGGTGCCAGAGGTATGCGTTGTATCCTGCTTCAGCATATTCCATGGCTTTTTTGCCGGAATCATCCATTATATTGAATCTGGCTTGAGAATCCAGCATACTCAAGGAGAAAAATCCGAATATCGAAGATATGGCAAGAACAATAATTACTATTGGCAAGGCGGCGCCTTTGTTGTTCCGAAACCATCTCATAAAATTCAGCTCCTTTCTACTCTGCCTCTGTTCTGCTCTTTGAAATAAGATACCCCTGTACTTCTATGTCATTGGGCTCCCCTTCTATGACCAGCCTCATTCTGAGCTTTCTCCTGTAATCAGGGGACTCCTGGCTGTCCTCACTCACAATCCTTATGGGCTCTTGTTCCGAGAAAATATCCGTATTTGATATATTCCTCAATACAATTTCCGCAGTACCGAAATCCGAGGTATAGGTATAAGGGTATTCTGTACCTTGCGGCTTCTTAACATCCCTCTGAAGGTTTCCGCTTACAATCCTGTACCTTACTATTTCCGGTATGTTTCTGCCGTCCTCATTATCCACGTCGGTATATATGTATATTTCCGTTGAGCTGATTCTGTGGAGTGCATCCTTTTTCTCCTCAGCCTTTTTCGCCCGATTTGCTTCACTGTATATGTTCTTTTGGAAGAACCTTAGTTCTTCGGTTACGTCAACGGTTCTGCTGACACAGCTTAAGCTATTCTGGGCAAGGAAAAACATGTTATAGCCCAGAAGGAATACCATTGCAATCAAAGGAACGGCAATAACCAGCTCAACCAGTACAAAACCCTGCCTGTTGTATATTGAATTTTTCACACGTCCGTTCATAACCCGGCTTCTCCTTCTAATCTTCTGTGAGAATGCAATAATTCCTGTCCTGCACAAGCTTCATGCCATATTCGTTTACCAGGGTATCCGCTTCTTTGTTGTCCGCTTCAAACCTGAGTTTATTCCCCGTTATGCCGGCGGATGCCCTGAGATTTATCAGGAACTTGTTGTTCATGCCGCTGACCGCCTGGGTTATTGTTATGTCCGTGCAGGTTATGGGAGTATCCCCGTCATAAAGTGAAAACTCCAAGGTGTCTATGCCGTTTATTTCCGAGGTAAACTCCACTGTGAGGGTTATGCTGCCGTCAGCCTCCCTCCTGAAGCTTCCATCCCTGAGCCCAAAAGCCAGCTTCAGTTCCTTCCTTGTCACTCCATTCTCCATGTAGTCAAAGCTTCCGTCCCATAGGTTTCCGGTGTCCTTATCAACGAAATAATAGCTGTATGCACCGCTGGTTATGCTGTGCTCATAATCCCAAGCCCTCCATATTTTTTTTGTCATCAGGCTTGTCAGATTGGTATCAAGGTCATAGGCCGCCGTATCACCCTCCGGCTGATCATATATCGGATCCAGCCTTACCCGGGAGTTATCCGTCAGAGCTTTCGGGTAACCGGTCAAAACTATATAAGCAGGATAATCCACATAAAATATCTGTTCAAGAAAATCATCCCCCGTTGCCTTTACTTCAACCTGCAAATGGTATATCCAATCCTCATTGGGATATGCTCCGGACGTACCTGTGGGCCTCGCCGTCATTTCCCCCTTCTCCCATTCCTCCGGACAGACATTATACTTCGCATTGGCCAGTTCGGCAAATAAGGCTTCTCCCTTTTCATCGGTCCTGCTCCAGGAAACAACAGTATTGCTGAGGTTTTTTACCGTTACCTTTACATTTTTGGCCGGCTTCGTAAAATCCTCACCGGTTATTGTCCTTACCTTCAGGGGAACATAGGAGTACAATGTCCTCTCTCCTTCAAAGGCTATAAGGGTTCCTAACACTGAAAAGGCCTTCTCTTTTCCGGATAACGGGTCTCTCACCCTGACAGTTACGTCAGCCTTTTTTGCAGCATTGGCTATATACTCCCCCTGGGAGGATACTGCACTTTCCCAGTAAATGCTTGTCATCAGCCTGTATTCTATCCCATCTATGACCTTTGGATCGGAGCCTGTTTCATTAAGGTAGAGATTCTCTTTTACTTTCCCCGAGGGGGAATAACCCGCCGAATCCAATCCGAGTTCACTGTTGTAATCCAGAGTTTTCAGCCACTCCACCTGGGTGTAAGCCAGATTTATTGCCGTAAGCCTGATATTGTTCCCCCTGGAATGCTGTATCGAATAGGCGGACAAAGGCAGCAGAAAAAGGGATATCATACCCAGCAGCGCTATGGATACTATTATTTCAATTATTGTGAAGCCTTTATCCCGCCTCATTCTCATGTATGCTCCCCCTAACCGGTAAAGCTTTGCAGATACCGGTAAATAATACCGTCACCAAAAAACAATGTGATAAAAAAGGAAATATTGATAAAGGGTCCGAAGGGTATCTCATCCTTCCTTCCCTTTCTGCCGGAAATCAGCAGGTACAAGGAGACCAGCGCCCCTATAATAAAGGACAGCAATATGTTTAAAACAGTTTTTTTTAATCCGAGTATAAGGCCGAGAGATGCTGTCAGTTTTATGTCACCGCCGCCCATGGCACCCTTGGATACAACTGCAATAAACAGAAAAAAAAGTCCTCCGGAAAGAAAGCCGTAAATGCTGTCCCTGAATAAAAGCGGGGTTCCTAAGATAAAATGGCCCAGCCCCTTGTATAAAACCGTTGCCGCCAGAATGGCCAGCACAAGCCCATCCGGTATTATCCGTTCATAATAGTCAATCAGGCATATTACTATAAGAATGCTTGCCATAAAACAGTAAAAATAGAATTCGAAAGATAAACCGAAATAATAAAAGATAAATAAATATAAGATACCGTTTAAAGCTTCAATAATCGGGTACCGGGGCGAAATGCCCTCTCTGCAGTACCTGCATTTCCCCTTCAGAAATATATAACTAAGTATTGGCATCAGGTCGTACCAGGCCAAGGAATGGCTGCAGCGGGTACAGCGGGAGGGAGGAGAGACTACGGATTCCCCCCTGGGTATCCTGTATATGCATACATTAAGGAAAGACCCTATTGTTATGCCCATTATGAATACTGGTATGTACATGCGCAGCCTCCTTTTTCAGGTTATCCCTGCACCCGTTTGCTAGTCACCGGCACCTTCAACGCTGACGGTTACTTTACCATCGTCTGTAATCTCAACTTTATAAGTTCCTGATTCAGTAGCTCCTTTCGGTACTTCCGGCCATTCCTGCAAATAATTACTCCAGCCTAATTTCGTGCCATCTGTCGTTTCTCGACCTGTATCCTTATCCCATGTAACGGCATCGGTGCCGTCTGCAACGGCCATAGAGGCGGCACTCTGCAATATTTTTATATTAGTATCATTAACCGTGTCTGCCGCTTCTTTTCTTGAAACTGTATACTTTGGCACTGCAACAGCCGCCAGTATGCCCAGTATGGCTATGACCACCACCAGCTCGACTAGTGTGAAGCCCTTCCTGTTGCGGACTTTCTTTAAGAACCATTGTAACATAATATTTTCCCTCCTAAAATCTTATATAATGATAT
>Ga0302247_1001813_pt1 | contig 15358 bp, 12 predicted proteins | sample AAG_UR_Ile_MG_FD_193529 | JGI IMG/M metagenome (GOLD analysis project Ga0302247, IMG submission 193529) | Enriched activated sludge microbial communities from anaerobic digester in WTTP, New Holstein, Wisconsin, United States - AAG_UR_Ile | ecosystem: Engineered > Bioreactor > Anaerobic >...
CGTGCCCGACAGCGACGGGCGGCGCATCCTGATTGCCTGGATGAACAACTGGAAGTACGCGATGGGCATCCCCGCGATGCCGTGGCAGGGCGCGATGGCGATTCCCAGGCAGTTGAACCTGGTCAGGGACGGCGACGGGACCCTGACACTGACCCAGGCGCCCGTGAGCGAGTTCAAGTCGCTGCGCAGGGGGCGCGTCGTCGAATTGACGGACATCACCTCCGGATCGGCCGCCCTGCCCGTTCATTCTTCGGACACCGGCATGTACGAAATCGACATAACGGCCCCGCGCTGGGACAAGTGGTCGATCGGCATTGCCTCGATGACCGCCCTGATGACGGCAGAAGGCGCCGAAATGGATCCGATGCCGATAACCGAAAACGCCCGGGTCGAGATCGGCATCGACAACGGCATCCTTTCGATTGACCGCACCGGCGCGATTTGCGACGAATGCCCAGCTTCCATGGAGCGGATTTTCACGGCCATTCTGGAAACAGGGTTGTACGGGGACGGTACCGCGCTTTCGCCGCATAAAGCCGGCCTGATTCAGGCTGACTACCTTGTCACTCTGAAGATCATCGTCGATCGTTCAGGCGTCGAGGTCTTCGCAGACGACGGCCGCACGACCATGACCGCCCAGGCGTTCCTGCCGGGCCGTGCGTTCACAATCACGCTTGAAACACCGGAAGCCACGCCGGATCGCCCGGTCATCTTCGACAGCATCGACTTGTACGAACTGTTTTCGATCTGGGCGGTGCCCTGAGTTCCCGTCATCGGCTGACCGACCCGCAGACCCCTTGACATCGATGCCGCGCAACCAAACCATGACAAAAGCAGTCCTGATTTGACAACTCTGAAATTGAGGAATTTGAAATGAACAATACAAACGAAAACCCGATTGTTTATGGTGTTGCACCGCTGGTTGGCCGCATTCTGCTTGGCGTGCTTTTCCTGATGGCGGGCATCGGAAAGATATCCGGCTGGGAAGGAACCGCCGGATACATGGCTTCTGTCGGCATGCCCTTTGTCCCGCTGTTCCTGTTCGGCGCGATCGTCCTGGAGGTCGGCGGCGGCCTGAGCCTTCTGCTGGGCTTGAAGGCCCGTCTGGGCGGGCTGCTCCTGGCCATGTTCCTGGTTCCCACCACCTTGATTTTTCACGCCTTCTGGAATCTTGAAGGCCAGGAACGGTACATGCAGATGCTGATGTTCAACAAGAACCTGGCGATTATCGGCGGCCTGCTGTACGTCGCGGTATTCGGTGCGGGAAAATTCAGCCTGGACAACCTGGTCTGCCCGTTGCGGAAGAAAAAGTGACCGTCGTCATGCCTTGCGGGCGACGACGACGACAAAGCCGCCCAGACGTCCGAACGGCGTGCGGCTGACGATGGCATCCTGAAACCCAAGTGCCCGATCCAGAACAGGAATCTTCATGAAAACGGCCGCGGGAATAACCGTTCGAATGCCACGGACGCGGATGATTTCCATGCCTTGCGGAAAGTACGATTCTGCTTGGGAAATCGAATCGTAACGGGTGAATACGTCGGTATCGACAACACCCGCCCCGATTTCGGAAGGCTTCTTGGCGAACTTGATAAGCGACCTGATGCTGTGGCGGTTGTAAAACTCGGCCGCAACGATTCCACCTGGGCGCACCACCCGGCACATCTCGGACATCGCGGCCTGGATGTTTTCAATGTGGGCAAGCACCTTGAAACTGACCGCCGCGTCGAACGATGCGTCGGCAAAAGGCAACTTCGTCGCATCGGCCTGCATGACGTTCAGTCCGCGTTCGCGTGCCTTTTCCAGCATTCCCGCCGACAGGTCAACACCGGTCACGTGACGTGCAATCGGCGCGATGCGCGTCATCATCAGCCCGGTTCCGCAACCGACTTCCAGCACGTCGCGACCGCGAATCAGGTCCGAGATTGTGTCAATTTCGGCACGATCCAGCCACGCGTGATATCCGTGGTGCCGCTCCTTTTCGTAACCCTTTGACATCACGTCGTAATAACTTTGATTTTCCATTTGCCCCCGTCAGCCCGCCAGCCTTCTGTAGATCACCGCGTGGGCCTGCGCCATGGCCTGGGCACCATGATTGGCAAGCACGTATCGCCGTCCCGCCTTTGCAAGGGTATCGCAGTTGCCGCCGGATCCGAAAACGCCTTCCACGGCATCGGCCAGGGCCCGCGGATCCCCCGGCGTCACCCCGGCCGCCGCCCCGCAGGCCACAAGTTCGTCCATCGGCGTCCCGGTGCCCACGATTGCCGGTACCCCCGCCGACAGTCCTTCAAGCACGACCAGCGGAATGTCGGTCTTCGCGTATGTCGTTTCAACCGGAAGAACCTGGCAATCGACACACGAAAGCAGATCCCGGAAATTGCCGACCTGCCCCATGAAGCGAACCCTGCCCGCCGATGCCTCGACAGCCAGGTCGGCTTCAATCCTCTTAAGCACCCTTGACGCGGCCGGCGTCTTCGGGCGACACGCAAAAACGAAGACGGCCCGCATGCGATCCGCAAGCATCCTTACCGCGGCGGCGGTCACGGTCGCGCCGGTTGAGAATTCCAGATCCCCGGCATAAAGGATTATCCGTCCGTCGGGCGGCAGGCCGAACCCGGTGCGAAGGAACCGACGGTGCGCTTCCCCGATGGGCTCAATCGGTTCGATCCCGGGCCGGATGTGGACGACATCGGACGACAGGCCGCGGGCCGCCACGATTTCGGCCACCCGACGGCGGGCGTGTTCGGACCAGACGACGACCGTATCGGCAAAAATTCCCTCGACCAGATCGCGATCCTTCATCGGAAGGCTCATGATCGTCTGGATCATGTGCACCCCGCGATGCCTGCGGGCAACAAGACGGGCCGCCATCGACGTCGGACGGTTCGGCGAAAAGAAGAAATGGACTACCGGTGGCGTCGCGCGGCCCATCAAGCGGGCCATCAGCCGCAGTTTGTCACCGCCAGGCACCGAAAATGCCTGGCCGGCAGCATAGACCTCCTCGGAGACGACGTTGGGCAGGTCAACCGGCTGTCCGGCAGGCGCCATGACCGAAATCCGCAAGTCAGCAAGGTTCTTCGCGACAAGGTAGGGAAGCAGGCGGCCTGAATCGGCCCATGGGGCCACAAGAGGCTTGGTGACAAAGAGGATTCCGGGTGCCTTCAAGAAGTCACCTCGTTTCGCCCCACAAAGTCGCCCCCGCCGCCCTGGCGCCGGCCGTGATGACCTCGATGGCCGACTTGATTTCGTCGTCCGAAAGCGTGCGATCCGCGGCCTGGAACACTATGCGATACGTCATGCTCTTGAAACCGTCCGGAATCGGCTTTCCGACATAGACGTCAACCAGTTCAACGGCCGCCAGGAATGGCCCGCCGCCCTGGACGATGGCGCCTTCCAGCACCGACGCGAACGTCCGTTCCGGGACAATCAGGGAAAGATCAATCTGGCTTGAAGGGAAGCGCGGGATGCTGCAGAACTTCGCGCCCTGACGCGGGCAATCAAGCAGGGCCTCGAGGTCGAAATCCACGTAAACCGCGCCGCCAAGAACGTCAAGGCCACGCATCACGGCCGGGTGCACGCATGTCGCATACCCGACAAACCTGTCCGCAATCCTTATCGCAAGCGATGCCGACGGATGAAGCCACGGGAAGGCCGGCTGGTCCGGAATCCCGGACAACGGCTCGGACATGGTCACCGCCTTGAATCCGTGCATCTGCGTGAACCGCTCGACGACGCCGCGCATCTGGCGGAAAAGATCCTCGAGCTGACGCGGCTTTCTGGCCAGTCGATTGAATGCCAGGATACCGATATGGTAACCCTGGGTCGGAATGCCGTCCTTGTCGTGGGTCGCAGAAAAGACGCGACCAACTTCAAACATCTGGAATTCGTTGAAGTTCTTGGAATTCAACTCCATCGCATCCAGCATATTCGGCGCCAGTTGGGTACGAAGGGTGGCGAAATCGGCAGAAATCGGGTTCTTGATTCGCACCGGGTCGGCCGGGGAAAAACCGATCCTTTTCAAGATGTCCTGGCTGTCGAACGAATAGCGCTCGATCTCGTCCAGCCCGCAGTCACCGGCAAGAATGTGCTTGCTGCGGTATATGAACGCGCGGCGCTCGACCCGTGGAACCAGACTTACCACGGCCTTCGGCTGAACCGGCACGATGTTGTCGTACCCGACGAAACGGCCGACCTCTTCAAGCAGGTCCTCGGCAATCGAAACGTCCTTGGTCGCCCTCCACGACGGAACGGTGACCATGAAATTTCCATCGGGCCTGATATCGACGACGAACCCAAGCCTGGTAAGGATGCCCAGGGTCGTGTCGGAGCTGACCGCCGCCCCGAGACGGCGCGAGATGAATGAGGGATCCAGCTTCAACCGGACAGGTTTCGTGCTGAAATTCGCCACATCGTAAAGTCGGGACGACGGGGCCGCGCCAGGACTGACCATGGCAAGCATCTTCACGAACATCGACATCGCCTGGGCTGCCGCCCGCGGATCCAGGCTCTTTTCAAACCGTGCCGACGAATCCGTTCGAATGTTGTGGCGGACCGAAGTCCTGCGAACCCTGCCTGGATGGAAAGTCGCGCATTCGATGAAAAGCGTTGACGTATCGTCAAGGACTTCGCTGTTTTCCCCGCCCATGACACCGGCAAGCGCCACGCCGCGCGAAGCGTCCGCAATCAGCAGATCCTCGGCCGACAGGACGTGATCCTGACCGTCCAGCGTCCTGAAAGGTTCGCCCTCGGCCGCGCGACGGACGATGATGGTGTCGCCGCCGACGTTCCGGCGGTCAAATGCGTGCATCGGCTCGCCGACGGCGCACATGATGTAATTGGTAAGATCGACGACGTTGTTGATCGGACGATGTCCGACCGCCCGCAGCCGATGCCGGATCCAGAATGGCGACCGTGCAATCCCGACGCCGTCGAAGCACATGCCTATGTACCTGGGACAATCAATCGGCTCATCGACACGCACTGTCATCAGATCCGCCTGGCCCTGGGGGATCGTCTCGTCAAGCGGCTTCAGGGTACGGCCGGTCATGGCGGCCACTTCCCTGGCAACGCCGTAGTGTCCCCACAGGTCGGGGCGGTGTGTGATCGACTTGTTATCGACTTCGAAAACGGTGTCCCTGACGGGAATGGTGTCAACCAGCCTGGCACCCGGCACGCTGTCGGCCGGAAGCTCCATGATGCCGCCGTGATCGTCCGAAATGCCCATTTCCTTTTCGGACAGGGCGACCAGGGCACTCGCGACGCCCCGGACTTCAACCGCCCTGACCTCGACTCCGCCTGGAAGGACAACACCAGGAAGGGCAATCGGCACCAGGATGCCGGCCTTGACGTTCGGCGCCCCGGAAACGCCCGAGACCACGCCTCCGGCGGCCCCGACGTCAACATCGATCAGCTTCAGCTTGGCCGAATCGGGGTGATCCGCGACATTAACGATACGGCCGACGACAACGCCTTCAAGACCTTCACCGACCTGTTCGACGCCCTCGAGTTCGGCGACGGTCATGGTGAACCTGCCGGCGACCGTCATCGGATCGATGCCGGCCAGATCGACATAATCGGAAAGCCAGTTCCAGGAATACTTCATATTCAGTCCCCACGGGCCGCCGGTGGCCCGGAATCGTTCAGAACTGCCGCACGAAACGCAGATCGCCCGACATCAGCCAGCGGATGTCGTCAATCTCGTAACGCATCATGACAAGGCGCGAAAGACCAAGCCCGAACGCCCAGCCTTCCCATTCGGCCGGATCAAGGCCGCCCGCCCTGATGACGTTGGGATGGATCAGGCCGCATGGCATCAGTTCAACCCAGCCGCTGCGCTTGCAGACCGGACAACCGGAACCCCCGCAGACCATGCACTGGATATCCAGTTCGAAGCCCGGTTCGACGAACGGGAAGAAACCGGGCCGCAGACGGACCACCACCTGGCGGCCGAACACGCCGGAAAGCAGCGTCATCATTGACGAAATCAGGTTGGCAACCGAAACCGAACGGTCGATCATGATGCCTTCGACCTGGTTGAAAGTGTGCTCGTGACACGCGTCGGTCGCCTCGCAACGGAATACGCGGCCGGGGAAGATGGCCTTGAATGGCGGCGCAAATTCGCGCATCGCCCGAACCTGGCCGGGTGAAGTGTGCGTCCGCAGCAGGTTGCCGTCCGTCAGGTAGAAAGTGTCCTGGGTGTCGCGCGCCGGATGATCCGACGGGATATTCAGGCCGTCGAAATTGAAGAATTCACTCTCGGCCTCGGGATAATCCAGGGTGAAGAAACCCATCCTCTCGAAGACATCGACAACCTGCTCGGTCACCATCGTCAGCGGGTGCAGGTGGCCGGATCGGGCCCTGATGCCCGGCATGGACGTATCGATGAAAAGCGACGCGGCCTGCTGCTGGATTTCGCTGGCCGCAACGGTGACCGTGCGCTCGGCGATTGCCGTCTGGATCTCGTTCTTCAGGATATTCAGGTCGCGGCCGGCATTCTTGCGTTCTTCCGGCGCCAGGGTTCCAAGGGTCTTCAGTCGCTCGGTGATCAAGCCCTTCTTGCCGAGCCAATGCACCTCGACTTCCTTCAGGGCCGCCGTGGAGGTCGCATGGGCTATCTGCCCAAGCGCTTCATTTTTCAGTTCTTCCATGGATTTACCAGTCCTTGCACTATCAAGGAAAACCGGCGGCCCTTTTACCACTAAAGGGTCGCTTTGTCGAGACGGGACAAGGATTTTCAGGCCTGAAATCACTCAAGATAATCGGCGGGCGACGACGACGGCGCAAGAAGCTGTTTCATGCGACGCGTCAATCCTGCTATCATCCGCGCGGTCGCTTTTCCCTGTGACAGGCGACTAACCTGATTCCGGCAATTTTGGGGGCAGACAATGAAAAGACTTTTATCTTCAGTGACTTTGATTGCATTCGCAGCCGCCATGGCCACATCGGGCGTCATGGGATGCGGGGATTCCGAAACGCCAGTAAGCGACACCACGGATGATTCGACGATGCCGGAAGACGTTGCCGACGACTCCACGGCGCCGGAAGACGTCGCCGGCGATGTTGCGCATCAGACTGATGCGACGGGCGACGCGGCAACCGACGCCGTGATTCCGCCCGCCGTCACAAGATTCGTCTTCGTTTCCGACATCCACTTCAGAACCGTCGAAGGACAGGAAAAACATTCGAAGGATATCGGCGACCTGATTCCCATGATCAATGCGCTTTCGGGCGACTATGACATCCTGGTCACGGGCGGCGACAATTTCGACCACGTTCTTCCCGCGTGGGACGAAAAACCGCTTGAAAGCCCGATGGCATGGTTCGTCGAGGAAATGGACAAGTTGACGATGCCCTGGGTCGCGGCAATTGGAAACCACGAATTTTACGACTATTTCGGGGACGTTCCGACGCTGACGACCGACGGCGCCAGGCGCGGTCAGGCATTCTCGACGGTAATGGGACACCCGCTTTACTTCACGACCGAAATCAACGGGGTCAAGCTGATCGTGCTGGACTCGATGGAAGACGGTTCGTGGGGCGAGACGCACGGGCTGATGGGAAAATTCTCCCAGACCCAGCTCGACTGGCTGCGTGCCGAACTTGCCCAGGGCAAGCCTTCTTTCCTGTTCTTCCACCATCCGCCGAGTTCGCTGTCACCCAACGCTCCCGGCGGTCAGCTCTGCTCGGTCGTCGAGGAATACCCGGGGGTGGTCAAGTCCATATTCACCGGGCACACCCACGGATTCTGGAGGGGCGATTACTGCGGCGCGCCGTACTACGTTGTCGAGGATTACCACAGCCAGGTTAACCTCTGGTATGAAATCGAATACGACGCCGGAACGGACACCGTGACCATCCGGAACCAGGAATATATCGACTTCCCGGAAATGCCCGAATTCACATGCGAACCTGGCGAAAGCACGATTGCCGACCACGAACTGGCAATCGGAACGGTTCAGAAACTGGACGTCACGAACGGCGTGTCCGACGCCGAAGGCCTTGGCGAGATGCTTGGCGAGGGGCTGGCCCAGATTCCATTCGTGATTTCGTTTGACGGATACGAAGACGGCACCGGTTACGCCAGCAGAATGACCATCGCCTCTCGCTGGGAAATCGACAACTTCCTGACGTACGTCGCGGGCTCCCCATGTGTCGAGATGGGCATCCACTGGAAGGGCGGCGAGCCGTGCTTCGAAGCGGGACCGTTCAACATCCAGGCGCAGTTGATATCTTTCCTTTCGTCCGTGTCGGAAGATCCGGTCAATCCGGATTGGAAGGCCAACCTGGACATCAGGAACATGGTTTTCGAAGGATGCATCAGGAACGACGATAACGGCATCCCGGTGATCGCCGACGGCCTGGTGTACGCGACAATACTGCGCGACCCGACCATAGCCGACCTGTCGAGGATCCTGGTCGATGAATACTGCGCGGGCCGCATCGAAGGATGCACCCCCGGTGCCGATTCGCTGCCTGCCTGTCCGGGAACCCTTGACGTGGGCACGTACGAATCGATCTTTGCCGACATAAGGTACAGTTGCGACGTCCAGGTGATGGGCTTCGGGCTTGTTTCACTGATCGACATGCTTGCGACACTGCCGGACGAGACACACGTAACAGGCCAGATTTCGACGTCCGTGATAACGGTCAGCGACACTCCCGAAGAAGGCGGCCAGGCCAGCAGCGACCTGTTCAACGCCGAACCGGGCCACAACTGCGCCATCACCGACTGAAATCCCCCCGGGACGTCGGACGGAGTTTCACGCAAACGGGCGAATTTTCATTCGCCCGTACAGATCAAAAGGCGACATACGCCCGGTTTGGGTTTTGCATCGGCGGGTTGAATGCACCAGCGAATTTTTGACGCACTTTGACACTACACAGCAATCAAGCTTCTGCCTACAATGCCGCGGTCTCTTTTGTGGTCCTGCTTCATGAACTGCCGAACAAGAATTGCGATACCGACGATTGCGACACTGATTCTTGCCGCCGGGTGCGCCGTGCCGGTCGAGTGGACCGTGGCGATTTCACCCACGGCGCCCGAGGCGGTGAAACTGGCCGCCGACGACGTGGTCAAATACCTTGGCCTGATGGGCCGAACCGCCGTACTGGACGACGCGAACGACAGCACGAAATGCCGCGACGGCGTGGGTCGCGTCGTATTCCTTGGCGATGGCGTCGGTGAAGCGGTTTTCGACACGGAAGCGCCGACCGACCAGACCTTCCGCTTTCAGGAAACGTGGTGCGGCAGCGGCATCCTGATCGAACTGTCGGGCGGCGGGCTGCTTGGACGCCAGTACGCGGCGTACGACTGGCTGCACGGCCTTGGCATCAGGTTCTTCCACCCCGAACAGGAGTACGTTCCGGCCGAAATGGCAAAGCCGGCAGAACCGGCCTTCCGCGAATTCACGCCGGCGTTCAAGTACCGCAGCGTTTCGCTTCACCTGACCCACCCGCTTGAGATGGGCGACATCTTCACGCTTGGCAAGGCGGAGCATCTTTCCGACGGCATCAACTATATCGACTGGTGCGTGAAGAACCTGGCTTCCGACGGTCGCGGCGGCATCCCGGTTGAAGGGTACGAACAGTACGGGATCATGCGCGGGTTCACGACCAGCGCCGGATTCCGCCTTTACGGCATGCAGCAGGGAAACCACGGACTGATCGACCCGGACGACCCTCGCCCGGCCGACCAGCAGATAACGGACAAGATTACGGAATTGATGGGCACCGACCCGGACAACTACCCGGACTTCTTCAGCTTCAACTTCGACCCGACCGAATTCACCGAGATGGACGACCAGCTTGTTGTTCACCAGATGACGGTGATCGCCGACTTCATCGACCAGAACTACCCGGGCGTCCAGATCGTCACGACGAACCACGGCACGTACGGCGAACCGACCGCCCATTACGGGGTCAGGTACTTCAACCTGCCGCAGTTCGCCCCGGAATCGATTGGCGTAAAGTGCCACACCTTGATGTTCTATGACCTGGAAAGACCTGCCCCCGTTTATGGGAACACCGACTTCCATTTCCTGTATGACTTCATGGAGCAGGAATACCAGAAGCGGCAGTTGTGGTACTTCCCCGAGTCAGCCTGGTGGCTGACTTTCGACAACCAGCTTCCGCTGTACCTGCCGATCACGATCGAGGCGCGCGACCGCGACATCCAGAAGCTGAAGCACATGCTGTCGGGCAAGCTGGTCGGCCACCACGTGTTCGGGACCGGCCACGAATGGGGCTACTGGCAGAACGAATACTGCAGTTTCAGGATGTCCGCTGACACCGACTACCGCTGGACCGACTGCCTTGAAGACATCACGATGCCGATGGGCACGGCCGCGGGCGAAGTCCGGGCCGTCATGGAAGACGTCGTGGCCATGCAGGAAAACGAGATGATCTATGGCCACATCCTGCGTTACCTGGTCGGGACCGACCCGGAAACCGAGGCCGCCGCTTCGATTGGGGTCGTTTTCCACGAACTTCCGCCGCCACCGAAGGCGATCATGAACTGGACGAAGGAAGAAGCCGAATCGTGGCAGGCGGTCGAGGCTGCCGAACTGGCAACCATGGTTGCCGGCTATGAAGCGCTGGTCGCAAGGCTCGAAGCGGTTCGGGCGGACGTGCCCGGGCCGGCGGCGCCCTTCTTCGACGAGATCCTTGACGGAATCAAGGTCACCGGCCTGCGCGCGAAGCACCAGTTGCTGGTTTACGGCGCCGTCGTGAAGTTCCGCCTTGCGCAGTTGAACCTTGACGAAGCGATGCAGACGGCCGCCAGGGCCGACCTTGAAGCCGCCATACAGGTCACCGCGGACGCAAAGGCGGTGATCGCCGCCCGCGAGCAGCAGTTCAGGTACCAGCCGCTTGCTCGTTCAATCGGCGGCGGGGAAAACTGCGACCAGGACGAAAACTGGACGACTTACGGCTTCCGCGTCCACTGCCGCACGCACAACGCTTACTACTGGACCCGCATCGACGAACTGGCGGCCGAGGTCATCCTGAGCACCAGCCAGGCCGTGTCGCTGCAGGACGCGTTCCTGACGGTCAACCAGAATTTCCAGGTCGCCGTGACCGATGCGGCGGTCGGCGCCGTCGATATCGATTTCGGCGACGGATCGGCAGTCCAGAACGGCACTTCCTTCACCCACGCCTATGCGACGACCGGGACATACAGAATTCATGTTTCGGGCAGCAGGGACGGGACCGAATTCACATGGTCGGCCGACGTTGTTGCCGTCGAATCGAAGACGATGACCGAATTCACCGGCGAAATCCTGAAGCCGACCGGCATGGAAATCGTGACGTCCGTCATGCCCAACATCGTTTTCGGTCGCATCGACGCGGACACCGTCGCGGTCGGATACAGCGCCTTCCACGAAGGGTATGTCGAGTCGGGCAGGTTCTCGATCCTTGCCGACAACGCGGATCCGATCTTTGGCGGTGTGGCGGAAACCCTGCTGGTGCCCATCATCACGAAGTCGGACAACTCGGTTCTGGCCGAACTGACGGTCAAGGCCGGCTCGGTCGGCACCGCGGACGAAGGCGCCACGCTGGTCATCCAGGGCCAGATGGTGACGCAGTCGGTCGTCAACGCCATCATCGCCGTGGCCGGCGGCGGGTTCGACGAGGCCGGCGCCCGCGAGGTCGTGGCCTCGACCATCGGCTACACCCCGGACACCCTGCCGGAATCGGTCGAATTCATCATCCACTATGAAATTCCCACCGAATAGTCGTTGCGTCCTTGTACGGGCGAATTACATCGGCCCGCTCCCTGATTGACCACCCTGCCCCTTTCTGCAATCATTTGGCCATCCTGCGTTTTCCCGTTTGGAGGACCAATGAAGAAACTTCTTGAAACGGCCGATGCGGCGGTTGCCGACATCAACGACGGCGCGGTCGTCGCCGTTGCCGGGTTCGGGCTGTGCGGAATCCCGGAAAATCTTATCGACGCACTGGTCAGGAAGGGCTCGAAGCACCTGACACTTATCAGCAACACCTGCGGCACCGACAACCAGGGCGTCGGCCTGCTGATCGCCAACGGCCAGGTCGACCACGTAATCGCCAGCTATGTGGGCGAAAACGCCGTCGTCGAGCGCATGGCCGCCGAAGGCACCCTGACATACGACCTGATGCCCCAGGGGTCGATCGCCGAGGCCCTTCGCTGCGGCGGCATGGGCATCCCCGTGTTCTTCACCCCGGCGGGCGTCGGCACCGTGCGCGCCGAGGGCCGCGAGACCAGGACGTTCGACGGACGAGACTACCTGATGGAAAAGGCGCTGAAGCCGGACTTCAGCCTGGTGAAAGCATACCGCGGCGACCCGACCGGCAACCTGCGCTTCCGCTACACGGCGCGCAACTTCAACCCGTGCATGGCGATGGCGGGCAAGGTCAGCATCGCCGAAGTCGAAATCATGGAAGCGGTTGGCGGAATCGAGCCCGACGACATCCACCTGGCTGGCATCTACGTCGATCGGATCGTCTTGGGCACCGAATACCGGAAGCCGATCGAAAGGCTTACAACAAGGCCGCGGCAGGCCTGCTGACGGGACGGAGGAATATCATGCTGACTCGTGAACAGATTGCCATGCGCGTCGCCCAGGAAGTGAAGGACGGCTACTACGTCAACCTTGGAATCGGCCTGCCGACGCTTGTTTCAAACTACATCCCTGAAAACATCCAGGTCGTGTTCCAGGCCGAAAACGGCCTGATCGGCGTCGGTCCGTTCCCGTACGAGGGCGACCAGGACGCCGACCTTATCAACGCCGGCAAGCAGACCGTCACGGCGATGCCCGGCGCGGCGTTCGTTGACAGTTGCGAATGCTTCGGAATGATTCGTGGCGGCCACATAGACATGACGGTGCTGGGCGCGATGCAGGTCGGCGCCAACGGCGACCTGGCGAACTGGGCGGTGCCCGGCAAGCTGGTCAAGGGCATGGGCGGCGCCATGGACCTGGTCAGCGGCGTCAAGCACGTGGTCGTCGCGATGGAACACACGGCAAAGGGGGCGCACAAGATCGTCGAAAAGTGCACCCTGCCCCTGACCGGCGTCCGCTGCGTCAACAAGATCATCACGGACATGGCCGTGATGGAAGTGACGCCTGACGGACTGGTGCTGCAGGAAACGGCCCCCGGCGTGACGGTCGATGAAATCCGCGCGGCAACCGGCGCATCCTTCAAGGTCGCCCCGGATCTGAAGGAAATGGCCTTATGAGGGTGATGGCGGTCGATCCCGGAACGGTCCGCTGCGGCATAGCCGTGTGCGACTGGCTTGGGATGCTGGCGTCGCCCGTCGGAATCATCCGCGTGAAGGACGGTCGGGAACTGGCCGCAGCCATCGCCGCGAAGGCAGTCGAACTCGAAGCCGGCCTGATAATCGTCGGGTACCCGATACAGATGGACGGAACAGCCGGTCACCGCGCACTGGCCGCGGAACGGCTTGCCGAACAGATTCGCCGGCACACCGACCTTGAAGTACGGCTTTTCGACGAACGTCTGACGTCGGCCGAGGCCGAGGACCTGTTAAAGGAAGCCGGCAGAACCATCAAGGAATCCAAGGATATGCGCGATGCCGCCGCGGCCGCCGTCCTGCTTTCGTGGTGGCTGGACAAGAACCCGCAATCAGCACCCCGCGACCCAGACCAAGACCCTTCGGATCTAAATTTCTGACAAAAGGTGACTCTTTGGTGGGCGGGCGAATTTACTGCCCTGAGCCTGCCCTGAGCCCGCCGAAGGGCCTGTCGAAGGGCCCGCAGAAGGGTCTTTCGCCCCTGCGGCGGTGTACCTGGGGCCGGTTATTCCATTATGAACACTTCAATTGTTCCGACGTGACTGTCGTGAACAGATCCCGGGACCAGGCTTCGACAAGACGGGAATCAGCGATGTATGGGGCGATATCCCTTCTGGCCTGTTCATAATCGACACGGGAAAAACGGTCCTTCAAGAGAACGACCAGCCGATCCCGATCAAGTGGCCCGGCATCGATCAGATGGCCGCTCTGACGCATCCGGGCTTCAAGGTGCGGCAGGTTGACGGATACTCCACGCCCAAGCAACCAGAGATAGTCGAAAAAATCACGTCCCTTGACCCTCTGATTCCAATTACGGCAAAGTACCGCATGAATCTTGCCGGCAAACAATGACGGCAGATCATAGAGCCTGACAGAGTACGGAATGGGCAGGAGTCGGTACTTGATTTCAAATGTCGCACCGGCGGGCGGGTCGGTATCGACTTCGAACTTAATCTTAAGCATCTCCCCGGCAGGAACACCGGAAACCGGGGGCGACATTCCCACGATCCTGACCAGATGAATAAGCGTTCCGCCCTTGATGAATGCCGACTGGACGGCACCGGCGGCCGACTTCGCCTTCCTGCTCACCTCCATGTCAAAACCGAAAGAGGCGAGTTCCTGGCGGACGGGCTCGAGCCACAGGCCCAGGTCAAAGGCCGGATCTGGTTCGAGAAGGGAAAAATCGAGATCCTCGGAAAATCTGCCCAGCCCGTGGAATATCCGCAGAGCCGTTCCTCCGTAAAAGGCCCCCCGGTTGAAAAATCCGTTACGGGAAAGGGCAACAAGCGTGATTTCCTGGACGATCTCCTTCAACGCCGATCGACGCTGATCATTGTTTCTGCACTGACAGGCTTCCAGCATCTGCCCGACAGGCCCGTTGTCAGTCATCTTCAGTCCCCCGTTTCAAGTGCCCTGACCAGATGGGCAACTGACCGCCTTCCATACATCGGGGCAATCCAGGATATGAACGCCCGATCCAGGTTGGCCAGATCCGATTGCTGTATTCGCCAGTCATCGAACAGAAGGTTCACGACGTCACGCGGCGAATTCAGACCCTTGACCTTATATATCGAATCACAAAGGGCCTTTTCGGGGGTCGCGATCAAATATCCAGCCCCGTCTTCGATCTCATGCTTGATGCCATGGGGGTAAACAGCCGCCGGAAGATACCGGTAAACGAATTCCCCGATGGGGGTACGAAACACCTTGTCCTTGTTCTTGTTGAAGGTTGCCGAAGTGACTGCGGCAACCCGTTCCGGAATCAAGCCGGCCGTGGCCAGCGCGTATTCGAAGGAAATGTATGACGGACCGTACAGGACCGGTGCAACCACGCGGGGCGAAATCGAGACGTCATCGACGAACAACCCGCGCCGCAACTGCACGATTGAACCGGACTTCAGCATCCGCGTCAGCTTTGCCCTGGGCGACGCGTAATCCTTCAGTTCATCCATCAGCGCCAGGTGGGTCTTAAGCATCATTACCTCCGGCAAGTATCAATTTACGATACTTTCTGGAGATAATCAAGCAACGAGTTCGACAGAGCCGTGCTGCAAGGTTCCAGGCGGGATT
>Ga0302247_1001815_pt1 | contig 15336 bp, 12 predicted proteins | sample AAG_UR_Ile_MG_FD_193529 | JGI IMG/M metagenome (GOLD analysis project Ga0302247, IMG submission 193529) | Enriched activated sludge microbial communities from anaerobic digester in WTTP, New Holstein, Wisconsin, United States - AAG_UR_Ile | ecosystem: Engineered > Bioreactor > Anaerobic >...
TTTCTATCCCTTCATCCCCGCCCCCGCCATCGCGAAAACCCCCAATCATTTCAACGCCTCCCCCGCCGCAGCACCCCCGCGCCAACACCCGTGTTCAGAAATATGGCTTTATTTTCCCCGTTGACAATAAAGACCATTGTCACAATCATGATCGCGTCGAGTTCGCGTCCCTCTCTCCAAGGCCCGGTGTGTTGCCCATGCCGACTCCCAAGTGCCCGTTCTCGCCCGCCGACGCCCGGCCCGTCGGCTCGCCCCTCAACCCCGCCGAGCTGGTCGAGGCCCTGGCCCCCGCGATCCTGCAGGCCAAGGACCAGGGCAGTCAGTTCATCGTGGCGGTGAACGACCCGGCCTTCCCGTTCGCGGCCGACGCCGAGCTGGTCATTCCCTGCGAGCGCGACCGCTCCGGGGCGGGCGTGGGCACCCTCTCACCCGCCGCCGGCGGCCTGGACAACCGCCAGACCGCACTATGGCTCCTGAAGAACTGGGAAGGCTCGGCCAAGGTCTTCGATAGGAGGCGGCAGTTGTACGCGGGCGTGCTGGGTGAGGTTGGTGCGGAGGAACGCCGGGGAGAGATGGTGAGGGAGTGAGGGCATGGCCTAGGCTTCTAGAACGTTTAAAATACGAGGTATGCGGGAGATGCGATATCCAATTATAATCGGATTGAGGAGTTTGAAATGACCATAATACAAAGACAATTGGTGAGAATTAACTGGGACGGCCCATTCACTGTTGAACAGGTAAAGAACCGAGATTACGTGGAAGCCACGGAGCATGGAATTTACCAAATCTACGGAAATCACGTCATTTTTGGTCCAAATTCACTTTTGTACATTGGAAAAGCCGAGGATCAGTCTTTTTCTTGCCGAATTGGCCAACATCTTGATTGGCTAATAAATTTTGAAGGTATTTCAATTTATCTTGGGACCATAAATGATGAAGATTTCGCATTTGAGCCTGAGGATGACCGCTGGACTGAATGGCGCCAACTTCTGAGGAAGGTGGAATCATATACAATCTGGTGGCATTCCCCTCCTTGTAACAGTTCAAATATTAATACTCACTCACTTCAGAATACCGACACCCTACATGTTCAGAATTGGGGGAAGATCGGTCGTCTAAGTTTTGAATACTCATTCCCTTGGGCACAATTTGGGAATTCAACGGACACTAAAAGATTTCCTAGAATTGATGAAGTGGAAGAAGTACTGAATCAACCAAAGTGATTTTTCAGGAGCAATAAGATGTCAACAAGTTACCTTCCCAATGATTTTGTTGCTCGCTATGCTCGACCTCCTTCAGACTCGATCATTGCGCAAGCCATCTCAGTTCATACTAGCGTTCGAGGGCTCTTGGGTGATTCTGATTACGCGACAATTCTACAAGGTAGCTACAAGAATGACACTGCTCTGTGGGACATGAACGATGTCGATATTCTTGCAGTATCACGAAACCTCGTTAGCACTCACTTCACGGGCAATGTGTCGAGCAACGGCGTTCCATGGTCCGCCATTTTTAATCAAATCGAACAAAAGCTTCAGGCTGATCCTCGTTATCAAGGAAAGTGGATTCGTGGGGATAAATGCATCCGGCTAAATACCGGAATTAAAATTGATATTGTACCTGCTGTTCGAATCGGGGATGCAGAGGCGGATCCTGTCGCTATCTACTCCTTCAGGTCAGTGGGCGAGCGTAAGAATTGGCCAAGAGGTCATTACGAGGGCGGCGCAATCAAGAGTGGCAGAACTAACGGAGCATTCAAACAGACTGTGAGGCTTTTCAAACGATGGGCGCGTTGTTGGTTTTCCAATCGGAAAGTTGCTCCATCCTATTACTTAGAGTGTCTTATATACGGTCAACCTGATGCCGCATTTACTGGCAACCTGGGTCGGGACTTCGTCGCGATCTCTCGTGCTATTTCGATGATGCTCTATGGCTTTACATTACTACCGCGTATTGCCGGTGAAGGAAATCTTCTAGCACCTGATGAATGGTCGTTGGCGGATTTTCACGAATTTCAGCGCACCCTTCATCAGGCTGTTGTTTTCGCCGAAGCAGCAATTAGTTCGAATTCTGAGGCTCAGGCAAAAGCGAATTGGCTCGTCGCATTCAACGGAAGGCAACCAACATGAAAGGGTGGCACCCATACGCACATTCTAGTCAACGCCTGGCAACCGTCTGGTTGGCTGTGCTGGGTATTTTCTCTGCTTGGTTGTGGGGCGTTGCCATTCGCTACTTTGATTTGAATGTTCCATGGTGGTTGGACACTCCAGCGGTATTTGGCTTCTATGGTATGTTTCATTGTCTATTCGACCGCTTTATCTGGCGGCGCGGAATTTTTCGTTTTCTACATAATATTCCAGACCTGAATGGCCGCTTCGATGTGGTTATTCGTACATCCCACGATTCACACGAAACATTGCGCGAGGGCACGGTGTCGATTGTTCAAAGTTGGAGCAACATAGTGATCCGATTGGAGACAGCCGATTCCAATTCTTGCAGCGTTTGTGCATGGCTTTCGGAAGAGCCAGGGGCAGGCTTCACCCTTACTTATGTGTATTTTAATAACCCGAAGCCTGCAGCACCGTCCCAATTGATCCCGCACTATGGCACGGCCTTTGTGACATTCAGCGACATAAGGAATTGCAACGGTTCTTATTATGCAGGCAGAGGGCGTACAAACTATGGCGCCCTGACATTTAAGAAACAAGAAAGTTCATCTTGAATTGCGGTAAGCAGGTTAGCAGCCATTTTCCTCAATTTCTCTTACTATTCCAGTTAATACCTTTTTGCCCTAATATGGGGGTGCATAACATGGAGTCCACTGATTATTCTTGTCTGGAATCACCGAAAAATTTGCATTGCTTTCCAGAATGGCTCAACTATTGCAAGAATCCTTCTCAAACGTCATTGAAAAAACTTTTAATATCCACAAATAAATGTATAAAAATTCATGAGTTAGTTGCCGGCTTGGTACACTTAAATTGCGAACTTGATAACTGGAAAGTTTCACAACATATTGCTATACTACTAATGAAGGAAAATAGTATTGCTCTGTCATTCCATTATGCGAATAGAGCTTTGATCGATTCTAATGGTGATATAAGAGCAAGATTGGTATTTACAAAACTTTTGTGGAAACGACGTCTTCCTTACGCGATCTCTTTCCAAGAGCCAATTTTATTAAAGGACGTTCGCAGAATTAAACAAAAAAGCTATAGAAAATGGATGCGATGCGAAATATATGAATTGCTTTTATGCAACTACTCGTATTTATTGGACTTAAAAAAAATAAATTATTACTACCATTGCATATCAAAAGAGCGGCATTCGATTTCATTTGAAACTGCTGTCAAAATACTTCAGGCATCGCATCATATAAACATTCGATATTTATATATTAAAATGGCAAATTACCTCGCTCCTGCATTTCCCCAATTAGGTAGTCGTTTACAGAATGTGGTTAAAAAAGGTGTGCGAATTGGTTTCACCAATTTGTTGAGAGGAAGAATGCATGTCAATTCATAAGCATGATTTTTTCTACTGCGGACTTGTTGATATTAGGGGCTACCAGTTTCCTTCTGAACCCTATTTTTTAGGTCAATTCGAAATTACGCGTTCAAATGAATTTTTTCCTTCATGTGAAGAAGCGTTGCAAAAATCTGCAACTCTCTTTAACTACAAATGGCCTCATGATCCATACCAACCGCTACGATTTAGAACTCATTTTTACAATATTGATGAAATCGAAATAGTCCGCAGTGCTCAACTATTCCTTAAAGAAACAATAAATTTACTAAGGTTCGAATTATCCATACCTGTGGAAATTACAATTCTAAACGCTGGGTATTATTTGAACCTGACAAATCAAAAAATAATAATTATTACACCACCTGAGGTTTTCTCCTGGGGATGTGTTGTGTCAATTGATTCTTTCGCAACTCATCCTCACACACTTCTCAATAGAATGCTTACCTCAGATCCAAAAAATTATGGAGAATTGGGAATGGCATTTATCAGAAGTGCACACTGGAGCAATTTGGCCAATGAGGTTGATGATGAGGGCGAGAAGTTGTTAATGTCCTGGATTGCATGCGAATGCCTCACTCGCACTAATGAGAATGAGGTTATAACTGATAAACTATTAGCGGCTCTTGGATTTGCTCGGTCGATATATTTTCAACAACTTCCAAAATCATACCAGGAAAAGATAAATTTAATTGAAAACAAGAAAATTTGGGAGGAAATTGTCAAGAAAAGGCTCGATGACTATAGGCTGAAAAGAAACAGAATTGTTCACTCGGGCTTCCGGGCGCTTGACTTGAGTCTTGAGAACAATATTAACGAAATTATAATGTTGGTGAAAATTATAAAATTGCTGGTTCCGAGGCTCCAACGGCTTGCACTCAGTGCCCTTGAATTTGGGCAAAAAACAATCGACGAATTATGGGCGAATTATTCAATGTATATTACTAAAGGAGATGTTGACATTTTGAACGATTTGAAAGGCAATGTAATATATACCCTCTCAAGCGAAAATTGAGGCGCAATATTTCCAATTTTTAAACTGAGGTTGATGCGACTGCGAAAGAGGCCTCACCTTTTCTCATGCTTTCAATCAATGAGAGTAACCATTTTATGACCGAGCAGCATTCCACTGATGACATCTTGTACTCGCTCACCAACTTTTATCAGGCGTGTTCGGCGAACCCAGAGTTTGGAGGGCAGTTTACAAGCCTCCTTCGCGACACGGAACTACAATCACGGGCGCCGATGACCTGGCACGCCCAGCTCGAAGACCTGGTAAAATCCAATATGGAGTTCAATGAGAAGACTGTTGAATTCATTCTGGAAAATCCGGAAATCATGAATGCTATCTTGCCTGGAAATTTCGAGGAGGTGAGCGCGGACGTCGAACTCGTGCGTTCTTCTCCATTTGCCAAAGAGGCGTTCGACCTCTGCTTCAATGCTCTGGATGGCCAGCCTGCGCCTGAGACGGTGGAAACCTTCCTGAATTATCAAGACCTGCGGCTGGGGGTCTTGCCGGAGCTAATGGGGATGAACCCGGTGAATATGCCAGTCCTCTTCGAAGAAAAAATGCAAGCCATCCGCAAATTTCTCTATTTCATGATCACCCATTTGTACCAGGAGCAATTGACATTCCTGCTGCGCATGAGTTCCCTGTATTTCGAAAAGCCACAAAAAATGCCTGACGAACTTGGAAAAATCATTAATCAGTGCCGGAACATCTGGACGAACCAGCGACCGGAGATGCTGTGTCTGCTGAACGAGGATTTCCGGATCGTCCGCAACTCCGAGGCGCACAAGAACACAGTGATGGACGTCCGGGCGGAAACGGTCACTTTCATCAACAAGCGAAACGGCGAGGACGAGGTACTGGGTTCATTGACGGGCTTCGAGGTTGCGGAGCTTCTTCAGAAACTAATGGCCACCTGTTTCGGCATGCTCTCTGGAATCCGGCTCGCCAGGTTCGTTTACAAGAATGGAATAATTCGCTCGTCGACATCGGGCTTTTAATATTTGTAGGAGTTTAGCCATGCCAATTCATCTTCTGAATATAAAGAAAAAAGTACTTATGGTCGTAGCAATGATTTTACCGGCTAATAAAGGAGTGTGTTGAAATGACAAGCGATTTTTCAGATGAACAAGTTGGTAGTATAATTTTACAAATTTTCAAACAGTTCCACACCCCAGCAGACGGAGTAGAACAAAGAAATCTATTCTATAATAATATTGAAAATCACAAGCCCGCACTGGTGGGGGACATTGATAGGGGTATGATTTTCTTAGAGAAACAAGGGTTTATATCGAAACACGGCCCAAACACAGTTATATTGACCCCATCCGGATTTGACTTCATCAAGGAAAACTTGTAGCTGCCACAACAGGCGCCCTGACTAATTAATAATCAATAGTCTTCTTCAATTTCTTCTTCAACAGGCAATGGGGACTGGTTCCCTTCCGCATAAAGTACAACATTTCCGTGATCAAGTGTGCTCTCAACATATGATTGCAATACTGTATCTGTCACCTGATTTGTTCCAATCCAACCATCGGAAACGAGTTTCGCAAATAGAGTTCTAGTCAACCATCGTTCAATAATTTCTGGTGTAATGGACTTGCGACTGGGAGTATTCTCCTGGATTTCGCATGTCAATTTTTGCAAATAATCAAACGAAACATAATGTCCTCGAAATAATATACCATCGTTGAGTTTTTGAATAGTTCTCGGACAGAATTTGAAGAAAAATGATTCATTCGCTAATCTATATTGTTTAGTACCCGGCAGTGTTTTAGAATTTGAAAATACTTGTTTGGCCTTTTCAATTCGGCTTACATCTTCATAATATTGATTATTAAGATGAAATTTATAGCTATCCGTTTTATTACGAGTGCTTTTTTCGTACATTTTATATTGCACAAAAGTAAAACTATTGAAAAATAGATTATGATAAATAAGATCAACCCCAAGAGCCCTCTCTCCAGGTCTTCTATTGACATTAATAACTTTCAAAACCTTTTTACCTTGAGTGAAAATACAACTTTGAGGATTGGAAAAACTTTTTAGAAAATCCGGAAAGTTCCAAGTATCGTGTGCGATAATAACATCCTCAGTGGGTAATCCAGTAAGAGATTCTAATAGTGATTTTCCCTCTGATAATCCTTGTGAGAGATTCGCAAAGCATGAATTATATTGAATTCCAGAGGCTTGGAGAGCTACCCCAATTGCATCCTTCTGAAAATAGTTTTCATATGCAAATTCATCTCGCTCAAAATCAAATGAATTTTCAAATCTTCGTTTTTCAATATGGACAATTTGATTAAATGAATCAACGCCCAAGTCAAGAGATTTAATTGATTTCCAAATCAATTTCCATTCTGATAGCGAAGGCCTGAAATCGGCAAGGTTCAATTTGGAAATAATAGAAGTCTTTAACTCGACGGAAATAGTATTTAACAACTCATCAAGTGGTACTCCAATCTTTACACAGACATCCCCCTTAAACCCATTCGTTCCAGTTGTGGCACTCCTTGCTGGTCGGACATGGGCCACAAACTCGACAACATTTAGAGGTGAGACAAGTAAAACTATGTCAGATTGTTGTAATTTAACATGATCATATGAGACAGTGCTTGTAAAGTAATTTTTATCAGCAATTTTTTTAACTATCCGATCAAGTATAGCTATTTCAGAAATCTTTTTTATAAATCCGAGCCCTGGAAGGAATTCTTTGGTTGAGGGGTGTTCCATTTTTTCAAATCTCCAACTCAGGCAATCCGTTCACTAGCTTCATCGTCTCGAGGCTGACGGTGATGACGCGGCAGAAGAGGTCGAGGGGATAGCGGGGGTTGTGCATGGTTTCGAGGGCCCAGGCGTTGGCGTCGTTGACGATGCCGGAGTCCTTGTCGGTTTTGACGCACTGGCGTTCGACGACCCAGTCGAGGGCGGATTTGCCATTGACGACGTAGTCGTAGGCGGCAAGGGGAATCTCGGAGATGGTGATATAGGCGTTGTAAACCAGGGTGGACTTGTCGGTCTTTTTCGGGAAGCGCATTTTCTCGACACGGTAGAACTGCTCGGGGGTGAGAGCGTTCTGGTGGCCGGTGATGGTCACCGGGTACGGGTCGACGGTCTCGTAGTTGATGTGCAGGTCGGCCAGCGCGCGGCCGGCGCGGGAGAATGCCCAGAAGTCGGCCGCGGATTTGACGCAGGGGATGCGCGGCAATTCCTTGGAGAGATTGTCCGCGTAGCGGGCGCGGTAGTCCGGGGAGTGCAGCAGCCCGTAGACGTAGTAGAAGATGTCCTCCTTGGTCAGGCTCTCGCCGGGATATGCGGCCTGGAAGTGCGCGAGGCCAGCGTCGGTGATCGCGTCGCGCCTGCGGCGCGTGGATTGGGGAGTGGGGACTGGGGAATCGGGAATGGGGGTTGGGGACTGGATGGTGGAGAAGAGATCGGGCTCGGCCGCGGTGGTGGTGGCGGCGGAGGACTCGGGCTCGTCGTACAGGTAGAGGGGGAAGCACTGAGATGGGTCAAGACCATTAAGATTCAAATTGGGAACATGATTTGTTGCCAAGACAGAGAATGCACTTCGAGATCCGACGGAATTAAAGCAAATAACAATATTTTCCGCGGCTCTATTAGGAAACAAATTCTTCATTTGATACGTTCTAGCATTCATTGATGTACTGAAATATAAATACTGCTTCGTGAATGGGCGATACATGCCAACAAGTATTGATTCCTCTTGATAATCGTGTTTTCTATCTCGTGATAAATCTTGTAACAGATTTTCATTCCAGCTAATTTTGGTTTTATCTGTGTTTATGAGAGACTTTAGGTAATCAGGGGCAATTGTACCGGCAGCGTTGGCTGCACTTATAATCCGAGCAACCTCATTGTTGTAAAAACTTATCATCCGAGAAATATTACCTGCCACTTCTTTATAAGAAAAATTATAGCACCACGCATCTCTACCTGTTGCAACTCCAAGGGAATAGTTGTCAAATATCGTTAATAAAGCTTCTTTCTTTTGTCCCATTGAAATGAAGGTAAAAAAGCTTTCATCCCGTTGACGAAGCCAGTCACCATGCATGTCGGGGGAAATGAAGATCCATCCATCTGACTTACTGATACCTGTAAAATTATAAAATTGGCTTAACCTTGTGAGTTTTTCCTCACGAGAGAGGTAGTCCCCAATGAAATGCACGTTGATTTTTCCGTGCTCAGTTGCCTCCGGATTCTTTACCAGAAAACTAATGGCGATGGGGGCGCGGGAGCCGCTTCCAAAAATCTTGCCACCTTCCTTGCGGGACTGTTCGCCGGAGGTACGCTGGTTCCCTCGCAAATGAATCACGTAGATGCTAGAAAACTCCTCAGCCAAGCATTTCCTTAGCCCATCACATGAATTCGCCTCTAAATAACCAGCATTCGTAACAAAACCGATTATTCCTGATTGACCGATGCGATCGCTGGCCCAGCGGATGGCGCGGATGTAACTGTCGTACAGGTTTCTGACGTTTGCCGCTGCGGATTTGGCGGCATACGTCTTCTCTATGCGCTCGTCGAGGCCGGGGTAGGCGACGTTCTGGTTGTTGTCGTTGGCGCTGCCCTGCCCCACTGAGTACGGGGGGTTGCCGATGATCACGCGGATGTCGAGGTTCTTCTGGCGCGTGCGGCGGTCGGAGTTGTCGACCATGAGGCGGCTGATGAGGTCGTCCTTCTCGTAGAGTTGGAAGGTGTCGGTAAGGCATATCCCGGGGAAGGGGGTGTAGCCGCCGCCTGCGGCTGCGGCGGCGGGAGTGGGGGGACTCGGTGTCCCCGGGTAGCCTCGGGGACTCGCCAACCCGGGGCTAGCTTCCGGGGAAGATAGTGGACTCGCCAACCCGGGGCTAGCTTGGGGGAAGTCCGCCATCAAGCTGTGATAGGTCGCTTCGATGTTGATCGCGGCGATGTAGTAGGCCAAAAGGACGATCTCGTTCGCGTGGAGCTCGTGGAGGTACTTGTGGGGGAGTTCCTCGGGGGCGATGAGCCCGCTCTGGAGCAGGCGCGTGATGAACGTGCCCGTGCCCGTGAAGGGGTCCAGGATGTGCACGCCAGGGCTGCCCAGGGTCAACTGGAACTCTTGGCGCAGCAGCGCGTCAACGCTGTGCAGGATGAAGTCGACGACCTCCACGGGGGTGTACACGATGCCCAGGCGCTCGGTCATGCGAGGGAAGGCGTTGCGGAAGAACTTGTCGTACAGCTCGACGACGATCTTCTGCTTGCCGGCGGCGTTGTCGATGCCGGCGGCGCGAAAGCGCACGCTCTCGTAGAAGGCCTCCAGCGTGTCGGCTTCCTTGTCCAGGCGGTGCTCGTCGAGCAGGTCCAGGATGCCCTGCATGGCGCGGGAGACGGGGTTTTCGGCGGCGAACGAGTACCCCGCGAAGAGGGCGTCGAACACCGGGCGCGTGATCAGGTGCTGGGCGAGCATCTCGACGATCTCGGCGTCGGTGACGGCTTCGTTGAGGTCGTCGCGCAGCTCGTTGGCGAAGTTTTGAAACGCTTCGCGCTCATGGACGTGCTCTGGACTTTCCAGGATGCCGCGGATGCGGTCGATGTGCGTGCGGGCGATGGCGGCGATGTCGTTGGCCCAGTCCTCCCAGTGGTGGCGGTTGCCGCACTTCTGCACGATGCGGGCGTAGATGGCGCGCTCGAGCTCGCCGAAGTGCAGGTCCAGGTCGAGCTGGTTCTCGCGGGTGGTGTTGTAGCGCTCCTCGCGCTCGCGGGCGCCGATGGCCGAGCCGGTGCGAGCCGCGCGCAGGTTGCGGTCCCGGGGGGTCTCGCGGGGCGCCTTGCGGGCGTAGTCGTCGGCGATGGCGATGACCTCGATCTTGTCGAGCATGGAGCGACCCAGCTCGAGGTCCATCTTGTTGATCATGGCGTCGAACCGGTCGTCGTGGGAGCGCAGCGCCTGCAGCACCTGCCACACCACGGCGTAGGTCTTGTTGTCGGAGAGGGCCTCGTGGGGCTCCATGCCCGCGGGGATGACCACCGGCAGGATGACGTAGCCGCGCTTCTTGCCCGGGGACAGGCGCATCACGCGGCCCACCGACTGGACCACGTCGACCTGGGAGTTGCGCGGGGTCAGGAAGAGCACGGCGTCCAGCGCCGGGACGTCGACGCCCTCGGAGAGGCAGCGGACGTTGCTCAGGATGCGGCACACGCCCTCGCCGGCGTCGTCTTTGAGCCAGCGCAGCTTTTCCTCTTTCTTGCCGGCGTTCATGGAGCCGTCCACGTGGGCGGCTTCGCAACGGAGGCGTGCCTCCTGGGGGAGGTCCTCCTCCTGCTCCTGGTAGGCGTCCACCACGGCCTGGAACTCGGCGGCGATGGTCTCGGAGGCGACCTGGTGGTATTTGGCCTTGCCGGTGGCGCGGATGACCTGGCAGAAGGCCACGGCGCGGCGCATGGGCCCGGTGTCGCCGATGAGCTCCTGGGTGAGGCCGCGCTTGCCCAGGGCCTTCCAGCAGCCCACGATCTTGGCAGCGTCGTTGACCTTGACCTGGCGGTCGTCGTCGGAGAGGAGCGCCTGCAGGCGTCGGCTCACGTGGGACTCCTCGACGGCCAGCACCACGACCTTGTAGTCCACCAGCAGCTGGAGCTGGACCGCGCGGGAGAACGAGATGGTGTGCAGCGTGGGCCCGTAGAGGGCGGGGTCGTCCATGGAGCACAGGGTGACGCTCTCGGACTCGGCGCGGACCTTGGCCGCGTCGCCGTAGATGCGCGGGGTGGCGGTCATGTAGAGCCGACGGCGGGCGCGGATGAAGTTGGCGTCGTGGACGCGCACGAAGGCGCTCTCGTCCTCGTCCTCGAAGATGGCGCCGGTGGTGCGGTGGGCCTCGTCGCAGACGATCAGGTCGAACGCGGGCAGGCCGTGGCGGGCCTGGGCCTCGCCGAGGACCTCGATGGAGTGATAGGTCGAGAACACTACGCTCATATGGCCGGCGTCGTGCACGCGGGCCATGGCGCGGGCCAGGGAGGCCGCGTCGGTGGTGGCGGGGTACTTGAGCTCGTGGATCAGGGTGCGGACGTCGTCGTCGTTGGGCGTGGTGACGCGCTTCTTGCCGACGTCGCTGTCGGAGCACACGGCGAACGAGTGTAGCGGGATCGCGCTCTCCTGGGTCCACTCGGTGAGGATCTGCGAGAGCAGCGACAGGCTGGGCACCAGGAACAGCACGCGGCCGCCCGCGCCGGCGAGCTGCTCGGCGATCTTGAGCGAGGTGAAGGTCTTGCCGGTGCCGCACGCCATGATCAGTTTGCCGCGGTCGGCGGTGGCCAGGCCGGCGAGCACGTCGCGCACGGCGGCGACCTGGTGCTCGCGCAGGGTCTTGCGGGGGCGAAGCGGGACGGTCTCCTCGAAGGGTTGATATTTGGACCAGTCGATGCGGCTGTGCTCCAGGTCCTCGAGGTCGAGCTTGGTCACCGGCGGACGCTGGTCCGCGAGGGCCTCCTCGGCGGGGCGGCTCCACTGGTTGGTCGAGGAGACGATGATGCGGCGGGCGAAGCGCGACTTGCCCGAGGCGGTGAAGAACGAGTCGATGTCCTTCTTCTGGAGGGTGTGGTCCTCGGCGTAGAGCTTGCACTGGATGGCCACGAGCTCGGCGGTGCGCGTGCTCGCGACCAGGTCGATGCCGGTGTCCTGCGCGGGCAGGCCGTTCTTGCGGGCCCAGTCGGCGTACATCCACACGTCGGTGAACAGGTCCTCGTAGCAGGGCTCGTTCTTGAAGTAGCAGCGGATCAGGCGCTCGAAGTAGGTGCCCTTCTCGCGCTCGCTCAGGGCCTGGGATCGGTAACTGTCGAGAATGGTCTTGAGGGCGAACATGGCGGCAGTCTACACGAGGAGGGGGGATTGGGGAATGGGGAATGGGGAGTGGGGAATGGGGAATGGGGAGTGGGGATTGGGGAATGGCGCGTTGACAGGGGCGCGGCGGTTGTGGTGAAAATGGACGGCACCGGAGGAACGGCATGAGCCGCAAGAGCGCAGGCGATCGCAAGAAGAAGAATGACGGGGCGCGGATCTTCAAGGCCAACCAGAAGCGCGCCGAACTGAACCAGTGGAACGCGCTGGTAGGCAAGATCGCCGAGGCGTGCGGGGCGGGGCCGTTGTGGGACACCCTGACGCCGCAGGAGCGCCACCTGTACGAACAGGTGCGGGTCGGGCCACCCGTCGTGCGGCGGGACCCGGCTGCGGGCATCCCGGCGCGGGTCTACGACAGGCTGGACGTGGCCCTGCAACGGGTGCTCGACCGCAGTCACGTCATCATCCCTTCCAGCGGCCGGGAGTTCACCTATCGGGAATACCTGACCGCCGGGTTCGTGCTGAAGGCGCTCCTGGTCTCCGCGTCCGGCAAGGAGACCTTTCGGGACCAGCAGTGGGTGAAGAGACTGACGCAGTTGATGGACATCGAGCAGTACAGCGGCGGAGGCCTTGGGATCGTGGGCCAGGTGACCCTGGAGCTGGGGCTGGAGGCGACCCGCCAGGGGGACATGGCGCGGGAGATGTACCAGGTGAGCTACGACATGGTGCATCGGGACGGGATCTCCCTGGAGACGGAGAACTACAGGAAGCGCCCGGGTGACAGGCGGCCCTTGCTGGTGCATGAGGTCTTCGACGTGAAGCGGGTGCCGGGCGAGCTGCGGACGCTGCACACCGAAGACGGCCCGCGGCGGTGCTTCCGCGTCTTCGAGGAGGATCTGGCCACTCATGTGATCACCCCGCTGATGCTGCGCACGGACCAGCTCCCCGGGCATGAGGATCTGCCGGTGCGCGAGCTGCCCGTGTTCGCCCTCAACCACGTGCGTCATCGCATGACCGAACGGTTGGAGCCGCTGGACGTGACCCTGATCGATTACTTCCTGGGGCAGTCCGTCCGGTACGCGGCCCCGGTCCCTTCCGAAAAAGGCGGCTTCCTGATCAACCTGAAGTACTACCAGAGCCATGTGGGATACCTGGTCGGGGAGGTCGTCGACGACGTGGTGCTCCTGAAGACCTTCCTGTTCATCACGCAGAGCGGCACCCCCACCGGAGACCGGCTCGACGCCCTGCTGAAGGTGGGCTCCTACGAGAAGCAGTACTTCGAACTGGACCGCCTGAAGACCTTCTGTACAACCGATCTCAGCCGGGATCCGGTCTTCCTGGAGCTGCTGGAGATGTGCGGAATCGTCGACCTGTCGGCCCTGGTCCGGTTCTCCGAAGAGGTCGAGGGGACGCCGCCGGGCACCGACGGCTATGCGCAGAAGGTCCGCAGCTGGATGAACCTCGACGAGAAGGTGCTGGTGCCGCAGGGCGCGCGGTCGCCGGAAGCCCTGGGGACGACCGATTCATGAAGGCGACGCAGGAAAACTCGGGCGGACGCGCAAGCAGGGAGGCGCGCGAACGAGGGGACGCGCGATCGGGGGACGCGCAAGCAGAGCTTGCGCACTCCTTTGAAATGGGCGGTTACGCCTTCGGGGCGGCGGGCTTCTTCGCCTTGGCCGGGTTGGGACGCAGGGCCCGGTACATCTCGAGGCGCTCGGGATCGGTGGCGAAGGCCAGCTCGGCCGCGCCGATGATGGCGGCCATGGCCGTGACCAGGCGCTTGTGGGCCTCGTTGCGGGCCTTGGTCTGGTCCTTGGAGGTGGTCTTCTGATGCTCCTGATCCGTGTCGGTCGCGGCCAGCCGGTCGCGCAGCGCGGTGATGCGCTCGATGTCCGTCGGCAGCACGCCCGCGCGGCGCAGCTCGTCGGTGTGCTCCTGGTAGCACTTGACCACTGAATCCGCCGCGTCGGTCACCGACTTCACGGACTTCACGTTGATGGCCTTGCCCACGCCGACCTTGGCGAGGATCTCCGGGGCCAGCCGCTTATCCTTGCAGCCGTTGAAAAGCTGGAAACCCGGCTACAGCATCTCGTTGAGCTGGAAGTACTGGCGGAGCTTGCAGAGCGCGTGCTCCTGGATCTGGCGGATGCGCTCGCGGGAGAGCTTGAAGCGGCGACCGATCTCCTTGAGGGTGTAGGCCTCGGAGTCGCCCAGGCCGAAGCGCAGGACCAGGATCTCGCGCTCCATGGGGGTCAGGGCGTCGTAGAGCGCGGTCATGGAGAGCTCGCCCTCCTGCCCGCGGATGACCTGGGCCGGGATCCCCTCGGCGGTGGCGGGATCCTCGAGCATGTCCAGGAACGAGCGGGCGTCCTCGCGGTTCACGGGGCGGTCGAGGCTCAGGGAGCCCTCCTGCAGGTAGCTCTGGATGCGGTCGGCCTTGCGGCGGGTGACGCCCATGGCCTCGGCCACCTCGTCGAGGTCGGGGTGGCGGCCCAGCTGGACCTGGAGGTCCTTGCGGATCTTGAGCAGCTGCTGGTAGGCCTCGATGAAGTGGACGGGGAGCCGCACGGTGCGGCTCTTGTCGGCGGCGGCGCGGGAGACGGCGTGGCGGATCCACCACGCGGCATAGGTCGAGAAGCGGTAGCCGCGGTCGGGATCGTAGCGGTCCACGGCCTTCATCAGGCCCAGGTTGCCCTCCTGGATCAGGTCGATCAGCGCCATGGGCCCCGACGAGTACTTGCGGGCCACGGCGATGACCAGGCGCAGGTTGGCCTCGACGAACGCGCACTTGACGCGGCGCAGGCGGTCGAGCCCCTCGGTCACGCCCTCGAGCGCGTCGGCGGTCGCGCGGGGCAGCCGGCGGCCGGCGGCCTCGGCGCCGTCGCAGGCGTGGCGCAGCACCGCGATGGCGGGGACCATCCAAACCTCGTCCGGGTCGCGCTTGGTGAGATACTCGGCGGCGCGCCGGGCGAGCTTCTCGAGG
>Ga0302247_1001822_pt1 | contig 15261 bp, 17 predicted proteins | sample AAG_UR_Ile_MG_FD_193529 | JGI IMG/M metagenome (GOLD analysis project Ga0302247, IMG submission 193529) | Enriched activated sludge microbial communities from anaerobic digester in WTTP, New Holstein, Wisconsin, United States - AAG_UR_Ile | ecosystem: Engineered > Bioreactor > Anaerobic >...
GACGGCAGGCGGGGAATTAGTCCGAGGTGGCGTGACCGTGGGACGATGGGGCCTAATACTCAGAAGTCGTGGTTCCGGTAGTGAGCGGGATTCAAGAAAGGGGATAGATTGCGGTTCTCCTTTCGGAAGCGGACATAGGTGTTTAGGAGCGGAGAGGGGCTGAAAAAGGAGATGCGATAACCGAGTGAGGTCTCGCGGGAGTCTCCGTAGTTTCGGAGTAGGGATGTGGCGGCCCGAAGCAACCGTGAGAAGTCTGCGGCATCATAGTAGTTTCGAGAAATCGGAATGAAGGGTGCCACCGTATAAAAGCGGGTAAATTCATTACCGACGGGCCAGGGCATGTTCCAGGTGAAAACGTCCGGAACCCTGTAAAAAGGGAACCGACCGGTGGTGAAGACTCGCTGACGGAGGAGCAGTGAGAGAGAAGCGGATACTGCACAGCGCAATAGACAAGGTGTACAACTGGCGCAATCTTCGGAAGGCGTCACAGAAAGTGATGACGAACCGGGGAAGCGGCGGTGTAGACGGGATGAGTGTCGCGGGCTGGAAAAGGAACGAGGAATCGCACCTTACGGCCCTGAGACGGAAACTAATCCGCCGGGAATACCGGAGCAAACCGGTACGACGGCTCTACATCGACAAGCCGGGAAGCAAGAAGAAGCGCCCACTGGGGATACCCACGATTGTAGACCGGGTATGCCAACAGGCGGTGCACAATGTGCTTGCGCCGGAGTTTGAAGCTTATTTCCACGAGGGAAGCCACGGGTTTCGACCGGGGAGGAGCACAAAGACTGCGGCAAAACGCATTGAAGAACTTCGTCGAAAAGGGTATCGCGTAGGTGTGGATATCGACATCAAGGGTTTCTTTGACAATGTAGACCATGAAATCCTGATGGGGCTTATGCGCAAGGTTGTCAAGGACCGACGGGTCCTCGGCCTTGTGCGAGGCTGGCTTAAAGCCGGAGTGTTGGAGGAAGGAAATGTAAAATATCTTACTTCCGGTACTCCACAGGGTGGCGTGATAAGCCCATTGCTAAGCAATGTATATCTAACGCCGCTGGACAATGCGCTTGAAGATGCCGGGTACCAGTTTGTTCGCTATGCCGATGATGTATTGATACTGTGCCGCGACGCCGAAGGGGCGCGAGACGCGCTTGAGTGCGCACGGACGGTGCTTGCCATGCTTAAGCTTGAAATGAACGAGGAAAAGACAAAGCTTGTTAGCTTTGCCGAAGGATTCGACTTTCTCGGCTTCCATTTCGGCAAAAGAGGCAGGGGCGTGGGGACAAAGTCGCTCAAATCCTTTTACCTGAAGATGCGGGAATCTACCCGCCGCAATCAGGGAGACATTCCTCTGGAGAAGGTGATAGGAAAGCTCAATCCTATAATTCGGGGATGGGGCAACTATCATCTGGAAGGACGGAATGTGGGACTGTTTACGAAATTGGACAAATGGATACGGAACCGTCTTCGCTCCTACTACTGGAAGGGGTGGCGTAGTCGTGCCATGTTCGATGTTAAACCGTCAAAAAATGATTTGGAGCGATTGGGTCTAATGTCTTTGAGATGCATGATAAAGCCAAATGAGCTTCAACTCTCGTTGTTTTGACGTTCCCTGTGAAGGGAAATCTACGGGACGGCCGTATGCGGGAAAACTGCTTGTACGGACGTAACGGGGGCTTGGCCATGGCGACATGGCCATTCCACCCAAAAGAGTTGCAAAGAATTGCGTTCCCCGACCGAATGACATAGAGAAAGTCCTAGTGTTAACATTCTATTAGTCAGACATGAATTTGAACAAGAATGATTTATTCGACGTACATTAGAAAAGTTAATTTTTCCCAATGTAACTAAAAAATATTACAGGAACCATCATTAATTAAAAATATGATGCTTGGGATTATTACAAATCAGATTGTCAAGCTTTGCTCATACATAAATTGATCTGAGGAGGAAAAGATGCTCGCGAAAGTAAAAAATTTTATCAATAAATACTTATATAATAATAAAACTATTGAAACAAATAATATTATAATAGAGACAATTTCTTATTGTAATGTACGTTGTGTTTGGTGCCCAATGCAAAATTTTAAAAAACATAAAATTGGACGAATGACTCTTGAGAGTTTTGAAAAAATTATCAAAACAAATAAAGATTATTTAATAGAAAATTATAATGGAGTAGAACCGTATTTTCGCGGGGAACCATTACTTCATCCACAATTTTGGGATTTATGTGAAGTATTAAGAAAAAACGGTATTAATAACGGAGGTATAAATAGTAATTTAAGCATGAAAATAGATTATCAAAAGTTTCTTGATTATGAGTTAAATGTTCTTGTTAATCTTGGTGGCATTACGAAAGAAATACATGAATCTGTAATGAAACAATCTAACTTTGATCTTGTCATTTCAAATCTAAAAATGCTTTATAAATATGGTGCTAAAGTATCAGTTAAAATGAATCCAACAAAAATAAACTATCACCAGCAAAAAGACTTACCTGATTTTATTGAGTCTTTAGGTGGAAAGAGAGATTCCATTCTATCATATACGACATGCTATCCAATTCCGTTTGAAGCGACGATTCAGGAGCTAAATTATTTTTTTGAACAAATTGTATCTTCTGAAATAAATGACTTATTAAGATTTACTTATAATGTATCTGATCCTTATTATGCAATTAAAACAAAAACGCCAGGATGTAACTTTTTAATGGATGTTATATTTTTTGATGGCCAATTTTCAATCTGTTGCCATGATCAGTTGCAGAAAGTAAATGTAGGGAATGTATTTGATACACCCATAGAGAAAATTAAATCTTCCGATTCATATAAAGAGGCTGTTGCTATTGCCAAAAAATGTGGCTATGATTTTTGTAAAGAATGTAATTAGTATAGTAAACGAGCTTTGATCTGATGATTCCACTTATTGGATATGATAATAATGGGCAAGTTTTTGATGCTGGTGACTTTATAATAAGAAAAATCAAGTCGGAATATATTAATAAAGCTGTTGAGATATTTCAAATATATAGAGATAACAAGCTGCATAATTATGGTATAGTTAAATCGCAGCATGATGAAATTACTAATTGTTTAATTCATGAAAAACATATAATAACGTATCCTCATGAATGGACTGCGAATATGTTCAAGGAAGCGGTTCTGTTTCATATTGGTCTATTCAAAGAACTTGATAAATTTGGCCTTACATTAAAGGATGCAGTACCTTTAAATATTCTTTTTGATTATTGTAAACCTGTTTTCATCGATTTTCTTTCGCTCGTTAAAAAAGAGAATCTCAAGGACGAATCCTGGCTTACATCGGGAGAATGTTCTCAAGACCCGCGCTTAATTGTAATTACAAAAATGCTGATACCGTTTCTACTTATACCGTTCGTGGTTCTTTATGCAAAGAAGTATAATGAATTCAGGAATATCTTATTTAATAAAGCATGTAATTCGTCATTGGGCGGGACTGGTTGGAGTGATCTTGCATTTATAAATAATGCTCCATTGAAAATAAAAATCAAGAGACAGGTCAAAGCCGTCAAGAATTGTCTTTTCCGTGATGAGATTATAAGCTCAATGGATGATGCAATAATAAGGTTAAAGAAAATTAAAAACATTGCATCAAAAAAAGGGGATGACCATGCATTTGAATTATTATTAAATGAGATATATATGCTTATAAACAATTGCGATGTAACGCCTGTTTCAAGCGCGTATGCCTCTTATTATGAAGAAAAGAATGAGATTTTTAATTTCACGGATAAGAACACCTGGAAAAATAAGCAGATCAATGTATACAGGGTATTGGAAAATCAAAGGCCCAAACAGGTGCTTGATATTGGATCAAATACCGGTTGGTTCTCAAGGTTAGCGGAGACCCTTGGCGCGCGAGTAATTGCTATCGATGTGGATGAATCTTCGATTGATAGATTGTATCTATACTCCAGGGAGAATAATTTAAGAATTCTTCCCCTGCTCATGTCGTTTCAGGATTTTAATAAAGAATTATACGGTTTAATCGACGAAGACCCGGTATATGCCGGGAGAGATTTTGTAAATAATCCAATGCTCCGGCCCGCAACTCAACGATTGAAATCTGATCTGGTTCTCTGTCTTGGCTTGTTGCATCATCTTATTTTGGGCATGGGGGATAGTTTTTGTAATGTGTTTTCTGTTCTGGGGGAATTGACCCAAAAGACATTAATAATTGAGTTTATCGATTTGTCGGATCCATTGATACGTAATGAACCGTCATATTTTAAAAATCTATCATCCTACAATAAAAATAATTACAATATGGAGATTGCAATTGCTGAAGGTCTTAAAAAGTTTTCATCAATTAATATTACTGATTCGCATCCGGAAACCAGAAAACTTTTAATATTTCAAAAGTAAAAGGTAAAAAAATGAAGGCGAGAACAATTATTAAAAGGATTATTAATCGACATAATAATATGGAAATAATTGAAAATTTAGAATCACTGCGAATTAATCAACATAACTCAACAATCTCACAGACCGCTGTGTTCACTGCTTATCAATACCTAATCAAGCAAAATTATGTCCCGGATTGGAAAAATATTGGTTTCAGGGAATATTCTCAAACAGATGAAGACGGTATTTTATTATTTATATTTTCGATAATTGGTTTTACTAATAAAATGCTTGTTGATATTGCATGTGGCAGCCCCATTGGTTCGAATTCGGCCAATCTTTTATGTAATTTGGGGTTTTATGGATTACTCATTGACGGCGAAAAAACAGCGGTTGAAGCAACAAGAGAATTTTATAGAAAACACCCGGTTACTCATATTTTCCCGCCGGTGGTTAAATGTGAGTTTGTTACTGCAGAGAACATTAATCAAATATTGTCTGATAATAATATAACAAATGAAATAGATTTATTGCTACTTGATGTCGATGGCATGGATTATTGGTTCTGGAAAAAAATTGAAATAATAAAGCCTCGCGTAGTGGTACTTGAAGCGTGCACTTACCTTGGCAGAGACAAGTCTATCACCGTCCCGTATAATCCAAGATTTAATCGATTTGACATACATCCGGATTATATGGGCGCATCTATTATGGCATATCAAAAATTAAGTCTTTCAAAGGGATATCGGATGGTCGCGTGTAATCAATTCGGATTCAATTTATTTTTCGTGAGAGAGGATATTGCCGGTGATTTCTTACCGGAAATATCAGTCGATGACTGTTTTTTTTATGAACCAGTTGAATTGAAAAAAAAGAGAATGGAACGATTGAATGCGATAAAGGGTTTTGATTGGATTGAAGTGTAAATATAAGGAAATATGAAAGTTAAAAATATGAATTATAAAAAGAAAATATTATTCACAACACCGGTTCTTGAACATCCTCCAGCAGGAGGACCGCAACTGCGTATTGAAAATTCTGTAAAAGCGTTAAGCAAGGTATCGGAACTGCATCTAATCTCAAGAGTATCAAGGCGGAATATAGGAGGTATGGAGAGCGAAAGTTTTTACAAATCGAATTGCCATAATTTTATTTATTCTCCTTCCGCAAGACAGATACAGATTGGATTGTTTGGTAAATTGATGTCATATAGATTTGATATTAAGAATAAAAAAGTGAATAGAATAATTAATATTCCCTTTAAAATAATTGATCGAGTTATTAAAAAGATTATTAATTATGATCATGCGGATACATCAATAGAAAACGATGCTGAATTTATAAAACAATATGTTTTGCAAAATAGAATTGATATACTCTGGTTCGGTTATGGCAATATATCATATCAATTAATGAAATCTTTAAAAGAAATGATACCAGATATAAAAATGGTCTGCGATACGGACAGTGTTTGGTCAAGGTTTGTATTAAGAGAATTGCCTTATGAAAAAGACCCTGCCAGGCGCGATAGAATTGAACGTGATGGCCGATTAAAAGAACAAGAAGAGAGTAAATGGGTTGAATTCTGCGATGTAACAACAGCAGTATCTGAAGTGGATGCACATTACTACCGAGGATTGACTCGGAACCCATCGAAAATAATGCTCTTTTCAAATGTTATTGATTTGGAGTCTTATAAAAAAATAGAAAATAAACCAATAGGTCTTCAGAACCCTAGTATATATCTGGCGGGAAGTTTTGGCCCAAAAAGTCCTATGGATAAAGCAGCAAGGTGGTTTTTAGCGGATATATATCCGATAATTAAAAAAGAAGTACCAAATATTCATTTTTATATTATAGGCACCGGATCAAAAGAAACTCTCAACGATATAACTGATAGGTCAATTACAGTACTTGGAAAAGTAGCGTCAGTCTTACCATATCTGCAACATATAGATGTATCGATTGTGCCTTTACAATTTGAATCAGGCACACGTTTTAAAATCATGGAGGCAGCGGCCTGCAAAAAACCTATTGTTTCCACGACTCTTGGGGCTGAGGGCATTCCTGTAAAAAATGGCAGGCACTTGCTCATTGCTGATACGCCACAATCTTTTGCTGAAGCTGTTATAAAATTATTGAAAAATGATTTATTATCCAAAAAAATTGCGAATGAATGCCACAAATTAATAAGCCAAAGCTATAGTATAAAAAGTTTAACTTTGGAAGCCCTCTCCATTATAGAACGATTATCATGATACACTCCATAGAGCACAACAGCCGCCAATTGGCCATCATCATCCGCCGCAACTTTAAAAAAGACGGCGTAGAATTCTTTACCCCGGGCTCGTATTCCCAGCAGGTAGGCTACATGAACAGGCCTGAGGGATATGTTGTTCCGCCGCATTTCACTTTGTTCCGGCATCGCGAATGACCTTGGACTATTTTTGCAAAAGAGCGTTCAACCAGGGAATATCTAATTCTTTTTCTGAGACAAGAAGAAAGTATCTATGATACAACTACTGAAAAATATTTACTCCAGAATTCTAATTAAGGCATTCTCTCCTGTTATAAAACAAATCGGCCAGGATAGAGCTTATCAGACAAAAATGGATTATACCATATTGATTGAAAGGGCATGCAGGGCAGGGTATGAATATCATCAACGTATGCTGAAAAAGAACCCGGAATTGCTAAACTGGGTTTTAAAAGATAACTACCTGGACGAAGATTAAAATGTTCGAAGAAATAAAAACAAAAAACGATATCCTTGCAATAATCGTCCGCTCCAATTTCTCTCACCCGGGAATAAAATTCTTCACTCCCGATGATTTTTCCCAACAGCTTGCCTTTATGTCCCATCCGGCAGGCAAAGTAATTGACCCCCACGTCCACAATCCGGTAAAAAGAGAGGTCCATTTCACAAAAGAGGTCTTGTTTATCCGCAAGGGAAAACTACGTGTGGATTTCTACGACGATGACCGTAACTACATTGAAAGCCGAATTATTGGCTCCGGCGATGTTATTCTTCTATCCTCCGGCGGGCATGGTTTCGAGGTGATTGAAGACATTGAAATGTTCGAAGTAAAACAGGGGCCCTTTGCAGGAGATCAAGACAAAACACGGTTCCAGCCAGTATATTCAAACAAACTAAAGATTGTAGAATGAATGTTTATTCGGAGAAGGGTTTAATGTTAAAAATTGTTAAAAAAATTATAGCATGGTTAACGCCGTATGGTATGGTTTCTTTATATAATAAACTGAAAAACAGCAAACAGCAAACAGCAAACAGCAAACAGCAAACAGCAAACAGCAAACAGCAAACAGCAAACAGCAAACAGCAAACAATTGACTTTAACGAATATAGTCAATTAAATAAATTAAAAAATATCAATGGGAGTCGTTTAGTTGAACTTGCAATTCTAAGACATATAAAAGATACGGATTTTGTATATAACAATACTATCACTCATTATTCTGAAAAGGAGCATCGGGATTTATGGAATATAGTCAATGAAAATATAAACCAGAATCAAAATCCAAACGAATTTTATACATATCTGAAACAATTTTTAACACAATTTAGTCCTGACAACAATCAATATCAAATTCATAATGTGAGTCATATATCGCGTTATGTGCATACGGCATTAGAATTTCAAAGTTTAATTCAAACAGAAAAAAAACTTAACATAATTGAATTAGGAGCAAATCATGCTCTTTTATCAAAGACTCTCGAAATGTTGGGCCATAATGTGCTTTGTTCAGATTTACATCATGGAATTATTGGCGAATCAATTATGCCCTATAAAGCTGGTACGTGGTTACGTGAGAATTTCATTGGATTAAAAGCTGTTGACACGTTTATATTTAACGTAGACCCTATTTCAAATTTATGTATTTTCCCATCGGGAGTTGACGCGATTTTGATGCGAGGCACCGGAATTCTTAATCTATGTCATGACAAAGATCAAAATGATCAAATAATTACTAACATACTAAGGCTATTGCCAGTACTTAACGATAACGGTATAATCTTTGCCAAGAATGAAAATATTTATTTTGATCAAAATTATGAAATTAGAATAAAAAAGCTTGAAAAGCTGAAAAGGAAATTGGAAAACTCATGTTCTATTGACTTCAAAGTTGAAACAGCAACGTATTCTAATCCCGGATGGGAAACCTTTAATATTACGCTGGTTTGCAGAAAAAATGCTAAACAGATAGAGAACTTACCAAATAATCAGACTTTTGGACATAGTTAACTTAAAATATAATATGCTAAAATCATTATCCATTAAAAACTTCACCGTATTCAAATCGGAAAAAATAAAATTTGCTTCCGGACTTAATATATTTATCGGTGAAAACGGGTCAGGCAAAACTCATCTTTTAAAACTGCCTTATTCAATATCCTCCGTAAGTTTTGAGATGTCAAAAAGGCACAGCGGCCTGAATCCGACAAAGGCCCTGCTTCAGCCGGCCGTTGCGGCAAAGCTCTTTAATGTTTTCAGGCCGGATACCCTTGGGCGGCTGACTAAGAGAAAACAGGGCCGGGAAAGATGCGAAGTATTTTTAAAATATGAAAACTCTCGAAATGATATAAGTTTTTCGTTTACGACAAACACCAAAACAGAGGTTGATATTGGCCACCTGCCATCAGAGTGGAACAAAAAACCGCCGGTTTATTTACCGACAAGAGAGCTTCTTACCATATATCCGGGTTTTGTCTCATTATACGAGAACTACCATCTCGAGTTTGAAGAGACTTGGAGGGATACCTGCCTCCTGTTGGGAGGCGCTCTTTCAAAAGGGCCTCGTGCGAAGGAAGTGGGCGATCTACTTGAGCCGATTGAAAAAGCAATGGGCGGGACAGTTGTACTCGATTCGAACGGCAGGTTTTACCTGTCAATTCCTGGGAGCGGCAATATGGAAATTCCGCTTGTAGCGGAAGGCATCCGCAAACTGGCCATGCTTGCCCGCCTTGTAGCGAATAATTCACTGGTTAATAAAAGCTCGCTTTTTTGGGATGAACCGGAAACAAATTTGAATCCAAAGCTTATTAAAATAGTTGCGCAGGTAATTATAGATCTGGCAAGGCAGGGGGTCCAGATATTTATTGGGACACACAGCCTTTTTTTAATGCGGGAGATAGAGATTTTGCTTGAAGTCGCGTCTTATAAAGACCTTTCTGTGAAAGTGTTTGGAATAGGCTACGACGGAGATCACTCAGTAATTGAGAGTGGAAATACTTTTGACGATATTCGCAACATAGCGTCCCTCGACGAGGAGCTTTCTCAATCGGATAGATATATGGGGATTTCCGGGTCCAATGAGAATTAAAGTCGATGGCGCTCAATTTTCATTTCCAAATGATTGGATAGCCGAAAAATACGACGAATGGGCCTTTTACAGGAAACAATTTCAAAATTGTGCCGGTGGAAACAAAGCGGTCGATATTACCGCAATAGACCAAAAAAACAATACCCTCTGGCTTATTGAACTCAAAGATTATCGAAGCAATAGAAGAACAAAATCCATTGATATAGCCGATGAAGTGGCAATAAAGGCAAGAGATACAATTGCGGGGCTATTCGCTGCCGCGAGAAATGCTTCAAATCGAGAAAAAACTTTCGCGGGGAAAACCCTTGGATGCTCTAAAATAAGAGTCGCGTTACAGTTGAGACAGCCGTTGAAAAATTCGAAATTGTTTCCAAGAGCGATTAATCCGGCTTCAGTAAAGCAAAAGCTGCGAAAAATAATTAAACCGATTGATGCCCATCCGATTATCAACGATAGAGATACCGCAATGAGCGTTAGATGGGAAGTGATATAAATATCGTAATGCGAAAAGCGATGAGCCATAAATTCATCCCCGTATGCGAACCCTGCCTTGCGGGGAATGAACTTGAATATATAACCGACGCGGTGCGCACCGGCTGGATAAGCTCGGCCGGAAAATACGTTACGGAATTCGAACGTACTTTTGCAGAATACTGCGGGGTCGATTACGCCGTGGGCGTCTGTAACGGAACAGTGGCCCTGCACCTTGCGCTTGTGGCCCTTGGCGTGGGACCGGGAGACGAGGTAATAATTCCGGATTTTACAATGATAGCCACGGCCTTCGCCGTGTGCTATACAGGGGCCAGGCCGGTGTTTGTTGACGCTCACCCGGACACCTGGAACATCGACGCTTCGAAGATGGAAGAGAAGATCACAAAGCGCACCAGGGCCATATTGCCCGTGCACATAATGGGGCTTCTCTGCGACATGCCCGCAATCGATAAGCTTGCGAAAAAACACAGGCTCTTTGTTCTGGAGGATGCCGCGGAGGCGCACGGGGCGGAATACAGGGGGCGGCGGGCCGGCTCTTTTGGCGATATTTCGGCCTTCAGCTTTTTTGCTAATAAAAACCTCACCACGGGCGAAGGCGGAATGGTTGTTACGAATAATGCCGATTTATACAAACGCTCCAGGTATCATAAAAACCTCTGCTTTCCGCTTGAGGGCGGCAGGGAGTACAGGCACGATGACATCGGGTTTAACTACCGTATCTCGAATCTGCACGCGGCGATAGGCCTCGCGCAGGTGGAAAGGGCCGATGAACTAAGGGCAATGCGGCGAAAAAACCACGCCCTTTACGTTGAGATGCTCTCAGGCATTCCGGGGATATCTTTTCAAAAAGACGACAATCCCGATTATCTGCATGTGCACTGGATGAACGCAATACTTGTGGACGAAAAGGAATACGGCATGGGCCGCGATGCTCTCATGGAACGCCTCCGGGCAAACGGCATCGATTCGAGAAAGCTCTTCACCGGCATGCACCGCCAGAAGGCGCTTGAGAGATACGGCTGCGATACGCGGGGCGAATATCCGGTAACCGATATGCTTTCGGATCGGGGATTGTACCTTCCTTCCGGGAGTGGGCTATCGGAGATGGATATTCAGAGAATTTGCGATGAAATTCGAGTATTTAAAACTAGTGAACTCAAGTAGGCTGGAATGAGTGTTTTCGGCGCAAACTATGCTCGATATTACGATCTGCTTTATAAGGACAAGGATTATAAAGGGGAGGTCGATTACATTTATGAAATAATTACGAGGCACCTGCAGTATAAGCCGAAGAGCCTGCTCGACATAGGTTGCGGTACCGGAAGGCATCTGGCGTTTTTCAAAGAAAAAGGGCTAAATGTTGCCGGAGTTGACCTTTCGGAGAGCATGATAAATGAGGCGAAAAAGCACGTAGGGCAGGGAGTTGATTTACGTTGCGCCAAAGCCTCGGAATTTGATCTTGGAAGGAAGTTTGATGTCATAGTCTCTTTGTTTCATGTGATGAGCTACCAGACCGAAAACTATGAGCTTGAAAAAATATTTAAAAATGTACACAATCATATCAATGAAGGAGGGCTTTTTATTTTCGATTTCTGGTACGGCCCTGCTGTTTTAACCGATCCGCCAGTTGTGAAGGTTAAACGCCTTGAGGATGAAGCTATAAGGGTTATTCGTATTACTGAACCGGTAATGCATGTAAACGAGAATATCGTTGACGTTAATTTTGAGGTGTTGATTGAAGATAAAGAGACTCATGTTGTTGAAAGAATTAAGGAAATTCATAGAATGAGATATTTGTTTTTGCCTGAGTTGGACTATTTTTCAAAAATAAGCGACGGAAAGCTAATAGGCGCTTTCGGTTGGCCGGGGTTTGAAAGACTTTCAATGAGTTCGTGGTATGGAGTGGGGGTGGTTGGGAAATGAGGGTAAGTGTATTTTTTTATACGGCAACACGGTAGCCCTATGGAGATGAATCTTTTTAGGTGACTGCATTTTATGAATAAATCAAATAATTACATCGGAATGGTTTGTTACTCATATGCAATACATGTGTCCCCGTTTTTAAAAAATTTATGTTATTATATATATAATAGATTAAATCAAAAAGTGGAATTATTCTGCGATTTTTATAATAAAGAAGTACCACTTGAAGGGATTGAATTAGTTCAAATGGATAAAATAAGTAAAGAAAAATATATATTTGGATTTATAAGAAATAAATATTATGAAAAACGCAAATTAAATAGTTTTATAGGTTGCTTAAAGAACAAGCTTGACAAATACAAAATCATCTTTGCGGTTGATTTTTTAGCTTTGGATATTATTTATAAATCTGGTTATAATCTGAGCAATGTTGTTTTTTTATCACTTGAGGGGGGTAATTATTTTAAAAATTATGATAGTGAATATATTTTGCTGTTAATAAAGGCATGCAGAGAAAGGATAATTGCCGATAAGGATAGAGAAAGCGATTTAAAAATGTTATTAAACGATGAAACACTAAAATTCAAACATATTCCTGTTTCTTTATATTATAGAAAACCTCCATTAAAATTATTAGATTCGGATAACTCAAATAATGAAATTAAACTAATTTACTCAGGTTATTTTGCTGATTGGGGATGTGTGAAAGAAGTTGTTGATATTTATATTTCTTCCGGCATAAATTATCCATTCCTTTTGCAGGGGCATTCTTGGGGCACCGAAGAGTATTTGGCATCAATAAAAAAAATTACGTCTTTTAAAGATAACATAGAGATTGATACCAATTTTTATGATGATAATGAATACAGCCAAAAATTGTCAAAATATGACATAGGATTTGCATGCTATAAAGATGTTAACAACGATGGAAATTTTTCTAATATAATATATTCTTCCGGTAAAATAGCTAATTACCTCTGGAATGGTCTTGCGGTAATTACCAATATAGATAGCCAATTAACAAGAAAACCGCCTTTTATTCTAATCAAGAATGATCCAGTTAAAGATTTTTTAAAAGGATTAGAATTATATAAAATTAACAAAAATAATTATATTAAAGCTGCATATAAAACGGCTAATAAATATTATAATATAAATAATTATGGTTCGATTATGGATGCTCTGTTATTAAACTGATTGTTAGGTTTTATAAAAAGGAATATTAGAAAGGAGAAAATATGAGTGATTCAATAATAGTAGCTATCATATATTCATTAGGATTGATAATATCTTCATTGGTTGCTTCTTGTGTCGCTCTATATGGGTTAAAGAAAAAGAAATCCATAAATCGTCTTTTACGGGAATTGCTTATGGCTAAACAGGACCTCGTCTATATGAATATAGTTGAAGAAATATGGTCTGATTCAAATAAAAATGGTAAAAAGACAAAACGAAAAGTTAGAGAAATTGCAACTGAAAAATTAAATTACAAAAGAACAATATATTCAGAACCGGCGAGATTAGATGTTAGAATAAAACAAATAGAATCCATTATTCCACAACAAGCACAATCGTTATCAGATGATACAAAATAAGAAGTTAAAATCCTTTTAGAAAAAAACAATTTATGGGAACTTTAAAATATTATTCTTTGAAGTTTCCATGAATTGTAACTACTGGAATGTGCTGGTCTTATGTTTTCCAACCCGCCTTTGTCAAGCTGGAAAACCTATTTATTGGAAATTGCCTTAACATAATAAATAACTGAACGGATATGCCGTGATAACTAAATTGTTGAAAATAATTAAGAATTTATTGGTGTTATTAAAGAAGAAATATAGGTTCTGGAAAGATTATAATTATTTTATAAAAAACGATAAACGATTCCTTATTCGAGCAAAAGATGTTTTACCATGTCTAAATGATAACACATCTTCCCTGCTTTATGACCGCCATTATGTATATCACACAGCCTGGGCGGCCAGGTTGATTTCGCAAAATAGGCCCCAAAGGCATATTGATATATCTTCTGATCTGAGATTTGTAACTCTTGTTTCTGCATTCATACCAATCGAATTTTATGATTATCGACCTGCAGATCTTAATATGAGCAATCTTAAATGTGGCGCAGCAGATTTGAAAAAGCTTTCTTTTAATGACAATTCAATTGAATCATTATCCTGTATGCACGTAGTTGAACATGTGGGATTAGGAAGATACGGAGACGATCTGGATGCCGATGGCGATATAGCCGCAATAAAGGAGCTGAGCAGGGTGATTGCCCCGAAAGGGAAATTGTATTTCGTGGTACCTGTGGGAGGTGAGGCAAGGATCCAATTCAATGCGCATAGAATTTACAGAAAGGAAGATATAATCAATTTATTTCAAGAAAATGGCCTCATAATAGAAGAGTTTACATTAATACCAGATGATCCTGCCGATGGCGATCTTATTAAAAATCCAGCAAGTATATTGCTCGAAAAACAAAAATATGGATGTGGTTGTTTCTTATTTTCGAAATAAAAATGTAAAATGTCATGAAAATTATTAAAAGAAAAGAGTTAACCATTGGATTAAATAATCAAGCTACAAGGGAAGCCTGGCTGGAAAAGACCCTTTTAAAAATTCCCAAAGGGGGTAAAATCCTCGATGCAGGAGCAGGTGAATTACAATACAAAAAGTTTTGCAAACACCTTACCTATGTATCGCAGGATTTTGGTAAATATAATGGCGTGGGCGATGGGACAGGTCTGCAAACTAAGACATGGAATCAGGAGAAGCTTGATATAGTCAGCGATATTACTTCTATTCCAGCCGATAAAGATAGTTTTGATGCAATCATGTGTATTGAGGTTTTTGAGCATTTGAAGGAACCTGTTCTTGCTATTAAAGAATTCGCAAGGATCCTTAAGCCAGGTGGATTTCTTATAGTAACAGCCCCCTTTTGCAGTCTGACCCATTTCGCACCTTATCATTTCTATACAGGATTTCACTACTGTCCCATACATTTAAAATCCGAAATCCAATTGTAACTCCGGAGGAACGAATTTAAGGCGTTCTAATTTCTTTCTTGGGCTTAACAAATCCCAAATATTTTTATCCGAGAAAATATTTC
>Ga0302247_1001833_pt1 | contig 15215 bp, 47 predicted proteins | sample AAG_UR_Ile_MG_FD_193529 | JGI IMG/M metagenome (GOLD analysis project Ga0302247, IMG submission 193529) | Enriched activated sludge microbial communities from anaerobic digester in WTTP, New Holstein, Wisconsin, United States - AAG_UR_Ile | ecosystem: Engineered > Bioreactor > Anaerobic >...
CGGCTGGAGAGCATCTCCGATCCCGAGACTGACGAGAGCCACCCACAAGGCATGAGCGGCTAAGCCATGCACTACCGCAAGCTGTATCTCTGGCGTGTCAAGGTCCGTGGCATGCTTTTCTGGTGCCATGAAGCGACCCAGGAGGCTGCTCTGGTCAATCTGGAGAAGCAGACCGATGCCCCCTTGCGCGAATGGTGCCTGGAGTGGAGCATCAAGAACCTTGACGGCTCCGACATTCCCGAGGACGAGTTGATCCACATCTGCTTCGACGGGAAGCTGGACAAAGGGGATTGACATGAACATTTTGTCTGGACTTCTCTGCGCCCTGCTCTCAATCCCCGCCTGTATCTTGGCAGCGGCTCTGATCGTCTTTCTGTTCGCCCTGGTGATTGCGATTACTTCTGCGATTCTTCTTGTTGCGCTGGCAGTGGGCATCGTAGCAGTTCCCATTGTCATTCTGTGGGTTGGGCTGACAACGGATTAGCATTTGACATTGGCGGGAAGTCGCTACACTTACCAGCATGAGCAACGACCTACCCCTCATCCTCTCCAACGCCATCTTCTCGGGTGACATGCGCCCCCTGCGCGAGCGGGTCAGTGCTGACCCCTCGCTCAAGTCGCTTTCCTTCACCTACTCCTATACCCAGGAGTTAGGCAGCGATGGCTGCTGGGATCGCACCGTGACCGAAACTGCGACCATCGACAAGTTCCTGAAGGCTGGCATCAAGAACTCTGGCAACCGCTGCTACAACTACTATCTTGTAAAGGTTGGCTGAGTCATGAGCGAACCAACCAACGAAACCAAGCTGTTTCATGTGCTGTGGAATGTCGCTCGCCAGGAGCTTTGCACGAAAGCCCACAAAAAGGACGCCAAGTGCATCGTGTTGGTCACGGAGCCTGACTTCAAGCAAGTTGCGGCTGCCCTACTCCAAAACGACGAGTTCATGGAACTCATCAAAACTCTCTCTTGACATTGGCTCCCCAACTCCTACAATGACCCACATGAGCAACATCAAGCCCCTCTCCGCTGGCACCCTCACCGAGTCGATGATCTGCGGCAAGCGTCTGCCCATCAAGATCCTGAGTGCCAAGCTCCCAGCCGATCCCCGCAGCTTCATGGGCAACGAGTACGAGTGCGCCTATGTCGGCACCGAGAAGGTCTGCCTGGACTTCGGGCAGAACTGGTACGCCAGCCCTGGCGACAAGTTCACGGTCCACCAGCGCAACATCGACTCTGCTGCCGAGTGGAAGGCAAAGGGCTATTGACAATCGGTTGAAAGCCATATACTCCACACAACGAAAGAAACCATGAGCAACAACCCCGAATCCTATGCCCGTCTTCCCGTCACCAAGCTCGCCAGCATGATCAACGGGCTGTATAAGCGTATCGTGCGTGTCAGCCACGCCAATACGCTGAATAAGCTGATGAGATACTACGAGGTCTATCGCAAGTCATTCATGCTGCGCCTGCGAGTACGCCTGTTCGGCGGAACTCCCCTTGATTTCCACGCATGGGTCAAGGAAAGGAAGCAGGAGCATCGCAACGCTGGCATCTTCGATACTACGATCTTTTGGCGCTGCTTCGATGACCGAACCTATGCCACGCTCATCGGCAACATGGAGAACCTCGTCAAGTATTCGGACGAGTATGTCCTTCTGGCTGACACTGATCTGGCGTGCCTGACTGACGCAATCGCCAAGGGCGAGAAGCTCAAGGAAGCCGACGAGTATCTGGCGAAGATGGAAGCCGAGTATCCTGGCATCTACGACACGCTCACGAAGAATGATTGACATGCGGCTGAAAGTCGCTATACTGCGAGCATGAACACCGAAGCCATCACCCGCCGAGTCGCTTCCGAGAAAACCGAGGACGGCGATCTGCTGCTCACCTGGGAAGTCCGAGCCAAGGGCTTCGATTCCGCCCGCAAGTGGATGCAGGAGGCGGATCGCTGGATCGAAACTTGGACCGCCTGTGGCGATGGCTGGCTCGTCGCTCGCTACTGCGTCCTCGTGGATGGCGCTGAAGTCGCCATAGAAGCCCACAACGATGAATGGGCGAGCCGACAGCAAGAGATTGAGGATGCTGGACGGGGCTGCTGGTAATAGTCGCTTGACATTCACTCCCAACCCATACAATCAAACCCATGACCGACATTCAGACCTTTTCCCGCCTGACCCCCACCGAGAAGCGCATCGAAAGCTACGCCACCATGCCCAACGGCATGCGGCTGTCGATGGTCACTCACAAGACCTTCGATGGGCTGCTCGTCACCCGCGTATCGGCTGCCCGAGTCGAGGACGGCTTCGTCAAGTATGTCATGGGACGGGACTACAATGTTGTCCTTGAGCGTGCGAAAAAGCGATGCACCAGCAAGAATGTTCAGGAGCAGCATGACTTCCACCTGAAGGACTTCCCGATCCTGATGGAAGCGGCGACCAAGTATTACGGCGTGACCATCGTTCAGATTGGCGCTTGACAACGGCTCCCGAGCCATACAATCAAGCCCATGAGAAAAGAACTCGCTGACGCTGCCAAGAAGCTCGACGCTGCTCGTCAGGCGCTTGCCGACAACCCCAAGAGCAACAAGGCGCTGGAAGCCTTGGTCGATGCCGAGCAGGCTTACCGAGAGGCTGCGAGTCGGTGAGTCACACAGCAAGCGCGCCCGTCTCACACACCTGAAAGAAACTTATGAGCAACAAGATCACCCGCTACACCTGCTCCGAGTGCGATGAGGGCAACGGCATGTTTGCCGACATGGTTGAGAGTTCGTATGGCTCCTATGTCAGCATCTACGACCTCCAGAACAAGCTGAAGCATATGCTTGAGGATGCGTGTGATCCAGGCGAGAAGGACGCGATCAACAAGATGCTTGACTTGCTGAAATAGGTGTTATGATTACACTCGTCAAGGGGCGGGGCAGAGTAGAAGCCGAAATGTCCGTAAGTCCCCTTGACATATGTTGGGTGCCAATAGCGAATAGAGGACGGAAGTCATGACTCCGCTCCTGAACTGGGGGTAAGAACCCCAGCCCGACACCAAACGAGAGACGAGTCCGGCGGACCAGAGGACTGGGACGTAATACGCCTGCACTCTCGCTAATAAAAAGCAGGACGTTATGGGGTGAGGACGCTAGTAGGAGAGGGGTAGTGATCCTCTTCGGGCGCGTCAAAGAACACGGGAGTCACTTCCCGTAAGCTTGTAGCCAACCAAGCCCATCCCAGTATCTCGAAACTCCTGGGCAAATGCCTGGGAGTTTTTTGTTTGACTTCTCCTGCCGCTTCATATACTCACACACATGAACATCGCGCTCGAAATCCCCCGATCTGTCACCGTCAGCGACATCGGCACCTACGATGGTGTCGAGTGGTTCCGCACCTTCGTTCCTGACCTGGGCTACGACACCTACAAGGCGCTGCCCCGCGTCGTGAGCTACAAGGGCAAGTCCTTTGTCAAGATGAGCTACAACACTGACAACGGCAGTGTGTCATACAAGGCATCAACCGCTTACGCGGTGGAGGCTTCCAAGTGACCAACATTCTCAAATCTGGCGACCAAGTAATCGCCTCGCGCACCGTCCTCAAGCCTGAGCATGTTCGCAATAACGGCGAGGTAATCCCCGAGCGGCTCAAGACCACCATTCGCGAGGGTAGGCTGCTTCATCGTGCCAAGGGTGGCTGGATCGTGGAATGGCGTGGAGCATCTCGTAGGAGCTACACCGAGCATTTCTTCGACCACGAGATTACCAAGGTCGGTACTAACCCCCTGCTACTGGAAGCCAGCGATAAATAATAATGATTGCCTAACGCAATCTTTATCATATACTAACAGAACAAGGAGAACACAAGTGTCGAAGAGTTGGAAAATGGGCGCGGACAAGTTCGCTCGCGCAGCCAAGAAGCAAATCAAAGTCAAGCGCAACCACCTAGAGTGGGATGACGAGGATGACAATGATGACTACTCTAGCAGCGTCAAGCGAAACACTGAGCCAGTCGAAAGCGACAGCCCAGAAGCCACTTCGCATCGCTGATCCGTTCGCTGAAACTGACATCTTGGATGCAGTGGAAGTCGAGCCAATAGAGCTTGACAAGCGACTTCCGTTCTTCAAGCATCTTGACGGCATGGTGTCTCTCCGTAGGCAATGGAGCAAGTTCTGGCGCTATACAGACACTTGACATTGGCTCCCTGTTGATATACTACGAAGCATGAAGCACAAGCACGAAACCACCGACCAGCAAGCTGCCCGCGCCAATCGGCGCTGGATGCCTCCCCCGAAGCGCGTGTTCAAGGACAAGAACCGCTACGACCGCAAGGTGATGAAGCGGGAGTCGTTCGAGTGACCGTCCTCTACTTCCTCATCGGATTTCTGGCTCTCATCGGGCTGCTCGCCATCTGTTTCGTCATTCGTCGCTTTCTGGCGACCATCAAGTACATTCTTGATACGCCAAAGGTGATTGACGAGTTTATCAACGGCAAGAGGCACTGACCAGACTCTCCTTGATTTTCGCTTCCTGCTTCATACAATCATCATAGAAAAGGAGTCTAAGCCATGTTCATGGTCAAGAATACCCACAACGAGTTTTTGAGCGTCGAGCCGAGGAAGTTCACCAACGTTCCTGCTGTCGTGGCTCGCTTCGTCAATGAGACGAGCATGCGGAGCTACATCAAGGACAACCATCCCGAGGTTGCTGCTGGCACCAAGCTGGAAATGGTCGATATGGACTCTGGTCGCATCACCGAGGTCGTGCTGTGAGCCTGGAGAGCTACTGGAACCGAGTTCGCGGCTTTTTGACCCGACATGGTGGCGTACAGGATCAAAGTGACCATAACCGCACGCGGCAGGGCGAGCATTGGGAGCTTCCTGTAGTCGCTCATGGGCGAGCGGGAAAGCTGCTCATCAGTTTCCATCCCGAGTGCCAGAGTCGAGCGATTTACCAGTGCTTCGACAGCGGCTTGGGGCGACACATTGCAATGGAAAATGACTTCCGTACCAATGGTGTGTCATACAAGGGTTTAGTCTTTTCTCCTTTTTCGTATAAATGGAACCTGTTGGCGAGTCGCGATGTTGACCTGAACAGGTGGGAAAGTGCGCTGCTGGAAGTGGTGCCGAAGAAGTCGCTCGCTGCTGTCGCTTGACTTCCCTCCCCGAGTGATACAATCACTTCCATGAGAAACTCATACACCGTCAATGTCCCACCCACCCGTGACCAGGGTGCCAGTGCCTTCTACGCTGCTGCGAGCTATATGCAGACCATGCGGAAGGATGCACTTGACACTTATAATCGCATGCGGGCGCACGATGGGCAACCTCCGTTAGAAAAAATGCCAAACGGAACCAAGTATATCCGCAACAAGCGGGCGACCATCGTTCACAACGCTCCTTGACTTCCCCTTCACAATCCCTACAATACAAGCGTAAGGAAAGGAGAAAGCCACATGAGCATCGACCGCATGAAAATCGCAAGCTGCTGGAAGCTGCGCCATAAGCCTCTGTGGCGTAGCCTGATACGAGCCTACATCGGCAACGAGAAGGGTGGCGGGCGGGTTGCTCTAAAAGACATGCCCAACGAAGTTGCGAAATACTGGAAGCACAACGATGATTATGTCATCGGTCCTGGGCTGAGTCACTACCTCAAACTGATGCTGATGGACACCAACCTCGACCGACTCCTGACTCTGGGTGTCAAGATAAATCTGGAGGCTTAGAAGGTGTCCAAGTCAGCCTGTGGCACTTCACGGTTCGCTGCCTGACTCTTGACAAGCTCCTGACCGATTGGGTTCTTGGGAGTGCCAGAGAAAAACTTATTGACTTTCTCAACCATGTAGTCAACGTCCAGCTTGCCTGGGTTGTTATCGACTACGATGCAGTTCTCACCGAATAGTTGGTGATACTTGGGTATATTGTCCTGAACCTGCTTCCAGATTTCTTCAACACTTCCCGAGCCATGTGCAGGCAACTTGCGGTCACGCTTTGCATTGCGCTCCTGGGCGACATCCAGCGAGGTAGAAACAACAAGTATCATGGTGTCGTAGCCGAGGCTTTCAAGCTTCTCTTTGCGAATAACCATGTTCTTGTAGTTCTTGCCAGTGCCGTCTATAAGTATTGGAAGATAGGAGTTGAGGTAGTTTTTGAGGAACTGCTTGATACTCTCCAGTGCCTTATTGCGTATGTCAAGCTGCTTGGTGCGTAAATCCTTCTCTTCTGGACTTGGCGCGTTCTCTGGTGGAATGACTTGGGGCAGATTAGCGACTTGGAGCTTCTTGACGAATAGCTTGTCGCTATCAACGACCTTTGGCTGTGGATAGACATTATCCATGAGCTTCTTGACAACGTAGCTCTTGCCGCTGCCAGGACCGCCACATAATAAGATGGCTCGTAGTTGTCCTGCATCTGTAATAGCCTCATCAACAAGTCCAAGGGCTTCCAGCATCTTTGCGCGAATAGGGTCCATAAGTATCTCCTGACTTGGTTATTTATAGGGACTTGACTTTGCTTGGGAGTTGCTATGATGCTGGTATGAGCGAACCATCGAAGGAATATGTCGAGGGGCAGACCCAGGCGATGGAAGATGACTTCCACGGTGTCTCACCCAGTCCATTCACCAACCCCTACGATCCTTGGTTCCCCACCCGAGCGGCTGAGTGGGAGCAGGGCTACCGTGATGCGATGAAAAAGATAAAGGCAACAGCATGAGCAATACTCTCCATCCATGTCTTGATACGCCATACCTCAACAAGTGCATCGACCAAGTGTTCGGTCCACCCCTCGCCACCGAGGCAGAGGCAGATGCGGCTCGACAGGAACTTGCCTACCTCAAGCAATGCGTCAGAGACATGAAGGACCAGATGGAGCGATCCAGCAAGGCGCTGGGTGAAGTGTCTGCTGAGCGAATGAAGTCCGTGGATAAGCTGTGTGACATACGGGACACTCTCAAGCCACACCTGATGCCTTTGGGCGAGTGGACTTCGGGCGCTGAGTGTGCGATCCGTGAAGTGCTGGGCAAGCACTTTGGTGTTGACATCTCCAAGTGACTCCTATAATAACACGCATGATCACCTACCACACCCTCCAAGACCTCGTATTCGGCAATGGTGGGATCGCCAATGTGACCTTCATTGTTCCCACCCGACCGATTCGTGTTTGCGGTCCAATCGCATATTCTACTTCCAGTGACAAGGAAGTTCCCGTCGAGATGCAGATTGAGGACAAGCCCGAGGATGACCTTGACAGCATCCACGGCACCTACAAGGTGCGCCTGATTCCTACCGACCCGAAGCTCCGTGCTGTGTTTGGCTACGAGCGGTTCTACCAGAGTGATCTTATGGGGATGATACGGGATGGGGTAATCAAGGTCAAGATTGGCGAAATGGTCGCTTGACATTGCTTCCCGACTCCTATAATAACCCCCATGAGCCAAGACAACGACCCCACCTACACTGAGCTTCTGAACAAGAAGGTCGAGCTTCTCACGGTCATTCACGGCGCTCCCCTGGACGGTGAGGGCGCTTTCAACGCCTTCATGGCGAAGCTGGAACTGATGAATGTGGCGAAGGCGCTGAAGTCGCTCGAAGCAACCCTCCCTTTCTGAAAGAAAAACATGAGCAAGCGCATCACCACCCCCGGTCGTATCGAGTCCTTCCAACGCATCAAGCTCCAGGGCAACCCGTGGGAGAACGACCACTTGCAGTTTGCCCGCCTGCTGGGTGAGATGGTCGCCTGTGTTGATCTGACCCACGATCAACTCATGGCGCTCTCTGAGAGCATGGATCTACCCATCGAAGAAATCCACAACCTCATGGACCGCGCTCAGAACGCTTGGGACGATGTGAAGGAACGAATCTGACGCTTGACATTGGCTCCCAGCCGCTACAATCATACGCATGAGCAACTACGACACCCCCGACACCATCGACCTCCCCTTTGAGGACGATGCCTACGAGATGGCGCTCGACAACGCCGATCTGGATCACATGGAGCAGATGGACTGCGAGCAGGACCAGTTCATGACCGATGCCGAGGCTGACGAGGACGCCATGACCTCTGCTGGTATGGGCGAGAATGAGAGTTATGGCGGTTGGAGTGATGACGGGGGCGACTGGTGATCGCTCCCCTCACGATCAACGGCAAGACCTTCCGAGTCACTCGTCAAGTCACTGGGGGCGACTCCAGGGACCGCATTTACTGGCGAGCAACTTCCGAGCATCCCATCACGCTACATGACGCGGCTGATGTCCAGATGACGTGCGGCTACAACACTGCTGGCTATGGTTTCTATTCCTTCGTTTGCCGAGCGACTGACAAGGGCTTCCAGGCAACTTGGCATTGCCAAGCAAGCTGCGATTTAGGGGCTTGACTTCTCTTCCCAGTCGCTATACTCCACTCATATGAGCAAGATCAAGACCTTCCTCAACCTCTTCTGGGCGACCCACTTCATGGACGGACTGAAGGCGCAGGGCAAGACCTCCTGGGTTTCCTATGACAGCATCCTTGAGATGCATGTTGTGGAGTGGGTGGACTGACCATGCCTACCTTCTACGACACTTTCATGGTGAACGGCGGGCGTGTGTTCGCCACGCATGTGCCGATCAACGCCTTCGTCACTGACGGCAAGGTCAAGCCGACCAACTCCTACTACGGCAACTCCCAGGTATATCGCCCGACCTACGAGGCGGCTGTGATCCCGAAGGGGACTCCCCTGCTGGCTTGCCCTGGTGGCATGTGGTTCGTGATGGGCGGCAAGCTGCTGGGGTTCTCGCTGGATGATCGTGACCCTGGCGAAGTGGGTGCTTTCGAGAAGCATCACGACCCGACCAATGCTCGGCTCATGCGCCTCTACGAGAAGGGTGATGTCCAGTTCATCGATGAGGGACTGCCAAGCGACTTCCAGCGCATGTACGACGAATGGCTCAAGTTAAGGGCTTGACATTCGCTGCCACCCGATACACTCAACCCAACAACCAACCAAGGAACCTCCCATGCCCAGCAACATCAAGTCCGTTCTGCGTGTGTTCGATGCCGCTGGCATCCCCGTTGTCACCCAGAAGCGCGAGGGCGTGACCCTGCGCCGTGGCGACCGGATCGAAGTGAACAGCAACGGCGTCTGGGTGTTCGAGGGCAAGTTCCTGTCCATGGATGCGGCGGTCCAGTCGCGGCTGCTCGCCGGGAAGCGTGTGGTGCCTGCGTGAGCGGCTTCATCATTCCCATTCCGGGGCTGAATAAACCCTTTGTCGTTCCTTCGATTCCAGACCTCGACATGACCTGGGGCAAGGGTGACGGCAAGATCAAGAACGAGAAGCGGCTCAAGCGGCAAGCCGAGAAGAAGCGGAAGAAGCTTCACCGCAAGCAAGGGAGACACTAATGTCTGACATCCATGACCGTGAGCGGCTGGCTACTTGACGGCAAGCTGATAGATGCGGTCAATATAAACACCATACGAGCAGAATAGTGGCTTGATTTATTTTCGGCTACTCGTATCATAAATAGAGGTATGGGTAGCCTTGTCTGCATCAACGAGGAAAACTGCTACAAGGCGCTCCGAGCCGTTGAGAGGCGCTTCCAGCGTTCATCGGCTCCCGAGCGGCTCAAGCAAGTCGCCAGAACCATCAATCCTTTAGTGTTTGTATGTGGTAGAAGGGGAAATACCCTTGGACAAGCCGTAGGAGTAAGCCTGCGGTCTTTTGACTCATTACGCACAAGATACAACTTGCGTGAAAGCGTCCACCCCAGCACCAAGATTGGCAACCGACGCTACTTCATGATCATCGAAATCAACCCACTTGCGTTCAGCAAGCTGCGTATGACACGCTGGAAGTATCTGTGTCGTGTTTTTGGACACGAATATGCCCATTTAATAGACACAGTGTATAGAAAGCAGGCATGGGGCGGAACCACCGACTCAGACCCCGAAACTGACCACGATGAGCATTGGCAGAAGATAAGTCTCTGGTGCGGTGGCAATACGGACCCTATCATCAGCCCAAGTTAGGCATTGACTTCCTCTGGGAGTCTCTATACTGCTGGCATGCCCTACATACTCGAAGCCTACGCCCCCGTTGAAGTGATCCTCAAGCGCAAGGATCCTGATAGTCGTGCATGGGTCGCTCGTCCAGAAACCCCCGACAATGAGTTTTGGATCGGCACCATGCATGTGTATGACACAGAGGAAGCCTGCATCCGAGGCAATGCCCATACGCTGGAAAGCGGCATCAAGCAGATGGAATACGAAGCCAAGCAGAACATGAAGCGTGTGGAAGCGGCTAAAAAGCTGCTCCACAGCGTCTCACCGGAGGCTCGCATTAAGAAGCTGGAAGGGCTGCTCATTGCGCTGCATCACAACCTCAACACTATCAAGTATTCTTGTGGAGAAGATGGTTGCACGGCTGGCAAGAACCTTGCCCACGAGTGTATGGACTGGATCGAAAGCCACAACATTCCCAACCTTGACACGTAGGCGGAAGGCATTAGGATACTGACATGACCCACAACATCCTCAACGCTCTGTGTAGCGGCTTGACTACCACTTGTGACAAGAAGTCACTCAAGGAGCTGCTTCTGTCCACTGGTGGCTGGACTATGGCACAGGGGCGATCCTGCGACATTTGCACCAAGCATCTTGCGGCTGGGGTCTATAAGGTGTGGTTGGAAGCGAGGCGGTAAAGTCGCTTGACTTCCTCTGGAAGTCTCTATACTCACGCTCATGAACATCAACGAAATCCCCACCGAGCAACTGGAAGCCGAAATCAAGCGGCGGAATGCTGCCAAGAGCCTCAAGTCGCTCTACCCCAAGAACCTCAAGGGCGCTAAGGCGCTGCTGGGCGCGATCCTTGAGTCCTACGAAAACAGCGATCCCTACGAGCGGAGCATCGACTACGACCTGATTGAGTATGCCAACGAGTATCTGGCGGAGAAGGTGAAGTGACCGACCTACCTGCCGACTTCCAGAAAAACATTGACACCATCAACAGCATGTCCCGAGAGGAAATCGGGCGGCTGATGCGCTTTCATCCCTGCGGCGAGCCTCACCCCTACTTCGACAGCACGCTTCCCTACTGGAAGTACCTGAACGCTCGCTTTCAGGAGCTTGGCGGCTGGGACGCTGCTTTGAGCAAGCATATCGGCTGGGATAGGGCTTGACATTGCTTCCCAACGCCTACAATACCAACATGAACATCAACGCCCTTGCCTCCCTCCTGAAGATCACTCAGGACAGCGATGTAGATGCTCGTGTGTCACTCGGCTGGGTGACGCTTGCCCACATTGAGGAAGAGGACGGCTTCTGGTTCGTTCGCCTCAAGGGCGAGTCGGCACCGATCAGCATGCGCGGCTCCAAGAGTGTCGAAGAGGCTGTCGAGGCGCTGGTCAAGTACCTGACGCCCGAATAGTCACTTGACAGCGGCTCCCCGCTTGATACGATACGAGCATGAAGAACGGCATCAACCTCTGGCTGGACGACAAGCGCAAGATGCCCGAGGGCTACGATCTGCATGTGTTCACCGCACAGGCTGCTATCGCTGCTCTGGAGACTGGCACGGTCGAGAAGGTGAGCCTGGATCACGATCTTGGTCCCGAGTGGGAGACTGGCAACGGCTACATGGTCGCCAAGTGGATTGAGGAAGCGGCTTACCTGGGCAAGATCCCGAAGCTGGAGTGGCATATCCACAGCCAGAATAGCGTCGGGGTGGCGAGCATGAAGGCTGCTCTGACCAACGCTGACCGCTACTGGGAAGGGGCTTGACATGCTCGAAGACGCTCCCATCCTGAGAAAGCAACTTGAAGAGATTGCCGATGTCTTCAACGGGGCTGACATGTCGGGCTATATGAAGCTCTACCAACTACTTGGAGCCATGCATGAGAAGCATATGGCTGGCGACAAGGATGCTGGGAAGATCCTACTGATGGTCACACGCTTCCACTCTGTCATCAAGGCGGCGAAGAATCAGAAAGTCGCTTGACATTCGCTCCCTGCTCCTATACTCACACACATGAGCATCAAGAACCTCTCCAAGTCTGTCCCCGCTGACCTCAAGCGGGAAATCCGCAAGGAGTTCAACGGACCCAACCACGCTGCTGTCTATGGCAAGCTCGAAGCCTTCCTGGGTGAAGAGTTCTGCGTCTACGAGGACGGCACCATCTATGCGGTTGCCAAGAGCATCGCTGGAGTCTGCTAACATGGCAACGATCAGCATCAACGCCCACAAGCGCATCAACTGGACGCTGGAGGACAACAACGGCAAGGTTGCCCTGGAAGCCACTGACTCCGCTGGCACCTTCGATGGCTTCAACATCTCCGCCAGGGAGTCTGGTAGCGTGGGACCGACTTGGCTGAGCCTGGAGGAAGCCAAGAGTCTGCGGGATTGGCTCAACAAGGCGCTTGACAACGGCTGAAAGGCTCTATACTACGAGCATGACAACAGTATTTCATGTCACTCCCAAGAGAAACATTCCGAGTATCTTGAAAGGTGGATTGAAACCGAGAGTCGGTCCACGGAGCAAGTCAGCAAAAGAAAAAATACCCCGTGTCTATGTTTTCCCTGATATGGTTTCCCTAGAAGATGCTCTGTCAAACTGGCTGGGCGATGAGTTTGTCCAGCGGCTAAGTATCTTGCAACTGGAAGTCCCTGACGAGTGGCTTGTAAGTGACACTGTGCGATGGGAAGCAACCATTGATAGGATAATCCCACCCACCCATATCAAGGTACTGGTGGAAGATATTGACGCTTGACATTCGCTCCCACCTGATATACTACGAGCATGAGCAACGAAGTCATCTCTGCCTCCCTGATGAGCATCCTGACCGAGCATGTGAACGCTCACGGCAAGGTCGATGACGCTGCCATCTGTCGGTCGATTGCCGACTACATCAACGGCATTCCCTTCACCATCTACTACGCTGATGCTCTCTACGACTTCATTCGGGAGTACGGCGAGGACTACGACGAGTCCTACCTGGGTCGGGATGCTGACGGTGAGAAGCAGTACATCATCTTCAACAAGGAAACCAACTGGCACGACCGGATCCGCAAGGAACTGATTGCCTTGGGCTACTACAAGGCATACGACGAGTGGGCTGCCGAGCAGAAAGTCGCTTGACAGCGGCTCCCATTGCCTATACTAAGCCCAACAAGAAAGAAACACATGAGCAACTCCCCTTCCCATCCGTGTGCGATGTGTCTGGTCGAAGGGCGGGCAGTCCTCGCTACCGACGAGTTCAATGGCATGCATCTGTGTGCTGATTGCACCGAATGGGAGCGGAAGAACGCTGACCCGTATGAAGCGGCTGAACAGCGTGAAGCGCAGCGGGAAGCGGTCGAGGCTGGGCATGTATCAGAGGCACGGCGACTGGTCGAGAAGCTCGACACCATCGTGCGAGACAGCATTCCCGAGGACATCTGGATCTGGATTCGCGCTTGACTTCCTCCGTAAGCCACTACAATCAAGCACATGAAGAACGACAGCATCTCCGTTGCTCTCTGCGGCATCACCAAAAAGTATGGCGGCGAGGGCTGGTTCGCTGGTGTCACTGCATATGGTCGGGATCGTGTAGTCCTCTACTACAAGGATAAGAAGAACGTCCCACATGGCAACGGGCGATTCAGCAAGTTCGCTGGAGTCCATGTGAAGTGGCAGAAAGTCGCTTGACTTCCTCTGGAAGCCACTACAATCAAGCACATGAGCATCAGCAACTACGCCAAGTCCGTCCCCTCTGACCTCAAGCGTGAGGTTCGCAAGGAGTTCAACGGACCCAACCACGCCGCTGTCTATGAGAAGCTGGAAGCCTTCCTGGGCGAAGAGTTCTGCGTCTACGAGGACGGCACCATCTATGCGGTCGCCAAGCGGATCGCTGGAGTCGCCTAATAGGGGCTTGACAGTGGCTTGAATCTGATTATACTCTGCTCATCAACCAAGGACAACCAATGACCGACTTCAACGCTGCTCTCGACGCCTTCACCAATGCCTACCAGAAGGTTCTGGACGCTCAGAACGGCAGCTTCAAGCACTACGGCAAGGTCAAGCTGATGGTCGGCTCCAAGTTCATCCGTGTGGTCCGCACCAACGGCAACGACGAGGGCGGCTCAGTCGCTTGCTTCGTCTGCAAGGCGACTGGAGGCATCTTCAAGGCTGCTGGCTGGGCGGCTCCTGCGAAGGGCGAGCGGGCGAGCATCTTCAACGCTGAGAGCTATGCGAAGATGGACGCTTTCGGTGGGTGGCTCTATAGCCGCTGAATAGGGGCTTGACAGAGGCTCCCGACGCATATACTCTCCAGCATGACCCACCAAGAGAAAGCAAGCGGCTGGAAGTCCTACGATGCCATCGACTGCAAGAGCGCCCGCAAGTCGCTCCGGTGGTACAAGAAGAAGGCGCACAAGAAGCTGCGCCAGGAAGTCAAAAAGGATTTGACTCTGGACGCTGACTGATATACTCTGAGCATCACCCAAGGACAAGACATGCCGACCCCCGAAGAGAAGCAGATCGCCACCGCCATCCGTGACCAGATCGGCACCAACACGCTGATGTGCATCGGGGCGCACGAGTTGGGCATCGTCCCAGCGACCGACAAGATCCTGGGTGGGCTGGCGTTCAAGCTGGGGCGCAACCCGAAGATGAAGCAGGGTGGCAATGTGATGATCACGCTCCTGCCGAGTGACACCTACCGAGTCTGCATCATGTCGAGCCGAGGCAAGATGATGCTGGAGCAGGAGGATGTGTATTGCGACCAGTTGGGCGGTCCTGAAGGCATCATCGAACAGGTGACGGGCTAAGGGGCTAAGAGGGGCTGGGAAGGGGGCTTGACAACGCCAGGAAGGCGTTATACTCTACCCATCAACCAAGGACAAGCCTCCCATGCGTATCTCCAACATCAACTCCAACCTCGCCTTCAACACCGTCATGGCTCGCTTCGCGCCCAATCACGGCAAGCGGGCGGTGCGCTACGAGCCGGACGGCAATGTGACCCTGATGGTGCTGGACGAGTGCGACCACTGCGGCGATGAGTGCGAGGGTGCCAACTCCGTGGTGCTGGTCAAGCCCGCTAAGTTCGTGATGGAGCGGCTGGAGTCGCTGGTGCGGCTGGGCAATCTGGTCAAGACGGAAGTGTGCCAGGAAAGCGGCTGCAACGATGATGGGGATTGCGTCTGCCCCTCCTGCTACTCCGAGGGGCTGGAAGAGGCTCGTCGGATGGGGGCTTGATAGGGGCTTGATAGGGGCTTGACATGGGAT
>Ga0302247_1001834_pt1 | contig 15207 bp, 9 predicted proteins | sample AAG_UR_Ile_MG_FD_193529 | JGI IMG/M metagenome (GOLD analysis project Ga0302247, IMG submission 193529) | Enriched activated sludge microbial communities from anaerobic digester in WTTP, New Holstein, Wisconsin, United States - AAG_UR_Ile | ecosystem: Engineered > Bioreactor > Anaerobic >...
GGCGGAGAGCCCCAGCTCCTCCTCCACCTTCATCCTCTTGTCCGCCATGGTCAGGAACCTGCCCAGGGTGCGCAGCTCCCGGAGATTGGAGACCCGGAGGCGTTTTTCGATTTTTTCCTGCTCCCGCCGGTACCTCTTGATCTTTCTGGAGGCGTTGAGGAATTTTTCCGAAAACTGCAGGATCTCCTCCTGGCGGATCTCCACCCGGTAGAGTTTCTTCAGCATCTCCGCCCTCTGGAGGCTCAGCTCCTCGTCCCCCACCACGTCCCCGCCGTGGGCCACCAGCTTTTTCTTGGTCTCCATGTAGGCCCGCAGGTCGCCCAGGATGTCCCGGAGGGGCTCCCGGTAGCACTGCAGGAGCCGCCGCCGTTCCGCCAGATATTCGGAGATCTCCTTCTTGGACAGGTTCATCTCCCGAGGGTCCTTCTTGGAGAAGGTCCTCTGGGCCAGGGCGTAGAACTCGGGGATGAGCATCCCGGAATGTTTGATGACCTCCTTGATGATGTTCTCGCCCTGCTCCATTTTTTTGGACAGTTCCACCTCCTGCTCGGCGGTGAGAAGGTTTTCCTTGCCGATCTCCCGTAAATAGAGACGGATGGGATCGTCGATGGCGGTTTCTTTCTCGGTGTAGACGAGCTTCTTGCGCTTGTCCGGTTTCTCCTCCCGCTCCTCCTCTTCCTCCTCGATGGGAAGCCCTTCCTCTTCGATGACCACATTGTTCTTGGCCAGAAGGGCGATGACTTCTTCGATCTTGTCGGAATTGACGATCTCGTCGGGCAGAAGGTCGGCTATCTCGTCGAAGCTGATGCTTTTCTTGGCTTTCGCGTGCTCCAGAAGCTTGACGACGGTGGGGTCGTTCTGCAGTTCACTCATAGGGGGATATCCTCAATTTTTCCAGTTCGCCGTCCAGAAACATTTTCTTCTCGATCAACTCCGTGCTGTCCTCCCCCCGACGCCGCCGCAGTTCCCGGACCACCTCGTCCCTCCGGGCCTCCAGGCTCCGGGTCCTGATGCGGGATATGGAGTCCCGGATCAGGCGCTCCCGGTTTATGGTGAACTCGTCGGAAACCATCCGCCCCAGGACGAAGTCCCGAACCGCCTCGTCTTCCACCCGCTGCAGAAGCCCGTGGACATCCCAGCTTTCCCCCCGACGGTAAGCTTCTTCCAGAACGAAGAACATCTCCTTGCCGTGAGGGTCGACGAAATCGTCCGATGCGAGGCGGGAGCGGACCAGGGAAAAGACATGCCGGTCCTCCACCGAGGCGATCATCAGCGCCATCTCCGGGCTCAGGGACACCGGCCGCGGAGGCCGTTGCCGGGGGGCCTCGGCCGGAGAGGAACGGGACCTGCGACGCAGGTCCCCGAGAACGGCGGATTTCTCCACCCCCAGCATGTCGGACAGGGCCGTAACCACCGAATCCCGCCGCACGGCGGACACGATGCTTTCAATATAGGGAAAAAGGTCCTGAATTACCAATTCTTTTCCTTCGGGGCTCGAGGACCCGTGGATGCTTTCGGATTTTTTCAACAAATAGTCCAGTATATTTATAGGAAATTTCAGGAGCTTATGCAACTCATCGGCGCCCCTGTTTTGGGCGAAATCCGCGGGATCCTGCCCCGGGGGAGCCTCCAGGGCGAAGACCTGAAACTCGCTCCCCTCGCAAATCTCCGCCGTCCTCCGGGCGGCCTTGACGCCCGCCGCGTCCCCGTCGAAAAAGAGGAGGACCCGGTCGGCGAAGCGCCGCAGAAGCCGGGCCTGATGGGGGGTGAAGGACGTCCCCAGGGGGGCCACCACGTTGGGGATCCCCGCCTGAACCAGGGCGGCCACATCCATGTACCCCTCCACGACGATCACGGCATTCTCCCGACGGATGGCGTCCCGGGCCTGAAAAAAACCGTAGAGATTCTCCCCCTTTCTAAAGAGGTCCGATTCGGCGGAGTTCAGGTACTTGGGTCCGTCGCCGGAGAGGAGGCGTCCGCCGAAGGCCACCACATCGCCCTGGGGGGAAAAAATCGGAAAAACCACCCGGTCCACGAAGAAAGCCCGGTTGGGGTTGTTGCGGGAGAAGAGGCCGGACTGGGAAAGAAAATCCTCGGAATAGCTGCGTTTTTTCAGGAACCCCCCCAGCCAGAAGGGGTCTGCGGGGGCGTATCCGATGAGAAAGGTCCGCAGGGTCTCCCCCGCCAGTCCCCGGCGGGCCAGATAGGCGGCGGCGTCTTTTCCCGCCTCCGATTCGGTGAGGAGGTAATGGAAGCTGCCCGCCACCCGCTTGTACAGCTCCCGCAGCGCGTCCCGGCGCCGGCGGTCCTCGGAAAAATCTTCCCCATCCCGGCTCACCGGGATGCCCGCCCGGAGGCCCAGAAACTCCACCGCCTCCACGAAGCCCAGCTTCTCCGCCTCCATGACGAAGGTGATGACCGTCCCTCCCTTGCCGCAGCCGAAACAGTAAAAAAGCCCCTTCTCCGGCGTGACGGAGAAGGAGGGGGTTTTCTCGTTGTGAAAGGGGCAGAGGCCCACATAGCTGCCGCCCCGGCGCTTCAGGCTGGTATACTCCCCCACGATGTCCCGGATGTCGGTTTTTTCGAGGATCTGCTTGATGACGCTCTCGGGTATCGCCACGGGTCAGCTTCCTGACGAGACTTTTTTCAGATACACCACCTTCGCCTGATTGTGCTCCCGCAGATTTTTGGAGAAGAAGTGCGTCCCCGCGCCGGGGTCACGGAGAACGAAATACCAGTAATCGGTGTCCGCCGGGTGGAAGGCCGCGTCCAGGGCGGTCCTTCCCGGATTGCTGATGGGGCCCGGCGGCAGTCCGGGGTTGCGGTAGGTGTTGTAGGGGGACGGGATCTCCAGGTCCCTGTAGGTGAGGTACTCGGGGTGAGGTTTTTTCTGTATTTCGGAGATGATGTACTCCACCGTGGCGCAGGAGCCCAGGGCCATGTTCACCTTCAGGCGGTTCCGGAAAACCGAAGCCATCAGCGGCGCCTCCCGGGGGTCCCGGTATTCCCGCTCCACGATGGAGGCGAGGATCACCGCGTCGTAGATCTCCCCCGGCCCCAGGGAGGCGTAGCCGGACTCTATCTCCCCCAGTTTCCGGAAAAAGTTTTCGATCAGGATTTCCACCGTTTTCCGGGGCGGAAAATTCTCCGGGAAATGGTAGGTGTCGGGAAAAAGGAAGCCTTCGGCGTTTTTTCCCGGGATGCGGTGCCGGGCCAGCAGCTCCGGGTCCGCCGCGGCGGCGAGAAAGCCCTCCGCCGGGGTGATTCCCTTCTCCTCCAGGAAGGAGGCTATCCGGGAGGAGGTCCAGCCCTCGGGGATGGTGACCCGATGCAGGAGCTGAGAGCCGGTGATGAAGAAGTCGTGAACCCGCAGGGCCGACAAGCCCCGGGGGACCAGGTAGGAGCCCGCCTGGAACAGGGTGTCGGTTCGCCGCAGCCGGCCGTACTGAACCAGGAAGAAGGCGGAGCGGATGAGGCCCCGCTCCTCCAGCCTCCGGGCCACGGAGCCCAGGTTTTCCCCCTTCGCTATCGTGAAGGCCACGGCCGCCTCGTCCCCGTCCCCCGGAGGGGGAGAATTGACATAGGCCGCCGCTCCCACCAGCAGGGCCGCCAGGACAAGAACCAGGGAGAGCAGTCCGGTCAGCGCCACGAGAACACCGCGCATGGGCTCCTTCTCACTTCACCAGAATGAACTCGACCCGCCGGTTCTTCCAGTTGTTCACCCTGTCGCTGAAGGGGAAGATCATTTCCGTCCCCCCCTTGCCTTCCACGTCGATGCGGCGGGCCCCCAGGCCCCGCTCCACCAGGGCCTTCTTCACCTCCTCGGCCCGGGCCCGGGACAGGGGCCCCAGCTCCTCGGTCTCTTCCCGGGCGGTCCCGGTGACGTTGTTGGCGTGGCCCTCGATGAGGATCTGATAGTTGCCGTACTTCGTCAGCACCTCCACCAGCCGCTTCAGGACGCTGCGGTTCTTGACCCCCGTGTCGGAATCGTCCAGCACCACCTGGGGGCTGTTGGGGGCGAAGGTTATGTTCGATATCTTTATCTTCAGCCGGTCCCCGTCCCGGATGACCAGGATGTCCACCGGAATGAGGCCCTTCAGAACCCGGGTGTTCCCCAGGGTATCGGCGATGGTGAAGATGTAGGGGTAGTCCTCCGCGGCGATGACCAGCTCTCCGGTGGCGGACCGCCCGTCCCAGCGGATGGTCTCCGCAGGCATGCCCGTTCCGGAGAAGCGGTTGAAGGGGTTGCCGTAGCGGTCGCTGATGTCCAGGCTCCAGCCGGCGATGGCCCCCGCGTCCCTGACGGCCAGGGAAATGATCAGCTCGTCCGCCACCCCGTCGTTGTCCGGTGAAAAGGGAAGAGGCTCCATTTCCAGGGCGACCTCCGGCGGGGTCAGGTCCAGCAGGAACTGTCCGGTTTTGGCGCCGGGCCGGTTTCCCTTCTCGAAGGACGCATCGAACTCCGCGGTGTAGAGCCCTTCGACGATGGAGCCGTCGTCCCCCTTCCCGTCCCAGCGGACCTTCATGGGGGACTTCAGCGACGCGCCCTGGAAGAGCCGTTTTGTCTTTCCCGCGGCGTCCACCATCCGCAGGCGCCAGCCCTGGATGCCGTCGGTCATGTTCAGATACACCGTAAACTCCGTCTCGTCCCGGACCCCGTCTCCGTTGGGGGAGAAACCCGGGGCGTCCACGGTGACGAAGGCCGAGGCGGGCCGGGTGTCCACCCGGATGCCCCGGAGGGTCGCCTGTCCCGTATTGCCCGCCCGGTCCTCTCCGCGGACGGAGTATGTGTACAGGCCGTCGGGGACCTTGTTGCCCATATCGTCGGCCCCGTCCCAGGTGAAGTCCCCGGCCTGCCCCTTCCAGAAGAAGCTGCGCACCGTTCTGCCGGCGGAGTCGGAAATCTTCCCCTCCCAGAGGTTTTCCCGGGAGGAGGTCTGGCTTACGGCGAAGCTGTCCAGGTTGCTGTCCCCGTCGGGGGAGAAAACCATTTTCCCGGCTGCGGCGGCGGAGACCGTCGGGGCCGCAGTGTCCAGCTCGAAGGGCCCGGTGCGGGAGGCGGAGCGGTTGCCGTTCCGGTACACCACCACGATTTCCGCCGTATACCTCCCGTCCGGAGCCCGGGCGCCGCTTCCGTCCCTGCCGTCCCACTGGTAGAAATCCTCCACCCGCCAGCGGCCCGAGAAGAGACGCACCTCCTTTTCGTTTTCGCCCCGGATGGTCAGCGTGACGGTTTCCACACCCTCGGGAACCTTCACCGTGGGGGTGAACCGGATGCTGTCCTTGACCCCGTCGCCGTTGGGGGAGAAGGCGTCGTGATCGAAACTCAGGATGACGGGGGTTTCCTCGGTGTTCACCGAAAAGGCTATTTCGTTGGACTCGCCCCGGTTTCCCGCCCGGTCCACGCTTTCCAGCCGGTAGCTGTAGTCCCCGTCGGGGACCAGGGTCCCGGTGTCGCCGATCCCGTTCCAGACCACCGCCGGATCCGCCGATTCCACCCAGCTGAAGGTCTTGACCACCCGGCGGTCCTTATTGCGGACCAGCCCCGTCCAGGTTTCTTCGGCGCTGCTCTCCTGGTAGAAGGTTATCTCGTCCTTGTTTCCGTCCCCGTTGGGGGAGAAGATCGACAGGTCCGACCGCAGGAAGGCCTCGGGCCGGGTGAGGTCCACGGTGAACCGGGGGGATTCGGCGGAGGGCCGGTTGCCGTTTCGGTACACCACCCGGAGCCGGGCGGTGTAGCTCCCTTCGGGCAGGATCGTCCCCCCCTCCATTTTTCCGTCGAAGCGGACGGGCAGCGGCGCGTTCAGGAGCCCGAAGAAGCGCCGCATCATCGTCCCCCGGTCGTCCAGCACCAGGAGTTCCCAGCTCTCCAGGCCCTGGGTGATGGGAATCACCGGGGTGAGAGTGACGGTGTCCTTGACCCCGTCCCCGTTGGGGGAGAAGAAGGACTGGTCGATGGTCAAGGCGATGGGGGTGGCCTCGGTGTTGATGAAGATATTGTCGAAGCCGGTGGAGGTTTCGTTCCCCGCCCGGTCCCGGCTGCCTATCCGGTAGGAGTAGATGCCGTCCGGGAGCAGGACTCCCTGATCGTTCTTGCCGTCCCAGGCAAGATCCGCGGGAGCGGCGTTTTCCCAGGTGAAGGTCCTGACCGTCTGTCCCGCGGCGTCGATGAACCGGGCCGTCCAGAGGTCCTCCACCGACCCGGTCTGCCGGACCATCAGCGTATCCTTGCTTCCGTCGTCGTTGGGGGAAAAGGTGAGGTCCGAGCCCCGGGGAATTTCCACTTCCACCGCCGGCGGCGTGGAATCCACCACGAATTTCCGGGGGGAAGAGGTCGCCAGGTTGCCGTTGTCGTCCCGGGCCTCCACCACGAAGCTGTACTCCCCGTCCGGAACCGGCGCCCCGGAGTCCCCGATTCCGTCCCAGCGGAAGGTCCCGGGAACATCGATTCCCTTCTTCACCGCGAAGAGCCGGTCTACCACGCTCTGGACGCTTTCGTTTTCCGGCCTTTTCTCCTTGTTTTCCATGACCCGGACCGTCCGTCCCTGCTGGTCCAGCACCATGAACCGGTACTCCCGGATATAGCGTTCGTCGTCGATGCTCACCGGAAACTCCAGAGCGTCGGAAACGCCGTCCATGTTGGGTGATATGTAACGGTCCTCGGGATAGCCGATGTGTATCGTCGGCGGGTTGGTGTCCATGACGCCCAGATTGACGGTCACCCCGCCTCCCATGGCCCAGAGGCCCTTGTGCAGCGGGGCCGCGGCCAGCCGGGCCGTGACATCGCTGCGGCTCCATCCCTTTTCGTCCAGGAAGCCTCCGCCGACGAAATCGGTCCGGAAAACCACCGAAAGCCCGAAGGAGGGGATCAGGCTGCGCCGGGCGAGCCCGTCCCCGAGGAATTGCCGCGCGTCGAAACGCAGGGCGCTGTGCAGGCCGAGCCTCTCCTTGATGGAAAGGTCCGCCCCCAGGGACAGCCGCAGGTCCTGGAAGGCGGGGAAGGCGGCGTCCAGACTGAGGTCCAGGCTCACCCCGCCGGCGGACCGCAGGGGGGTGAAGGCCGCTCCCACGGCGGGCGTGAAGGGGGACGGAAACCCGGAGCGGCCGTCCACCGGGGAGTAGGGCCTGCCCATGTTGCGCAGCGCCGCCCCCCAGCGGAAGTTCCGCAGGCCTAAGGTCTGTTCCGTCAGATGGATGAAGCCCAGGTCCGCCCCGAGCCCGATGTCGAAGGAGTCCTTCTCTCCCACCGTGACATGGACACCCGAACCCACCAGCAGATCCGGGTACAGGTCCTTGGCGAAGGAGAAGCGGAAGATCCCCAGACTTCCCAGATCCATGTCCGGCAGCGGCGCGTGCAGGAACTGCGTGGAACCGGAGAAAACGCCGAAACGGGTCGGCCAGGTTCCCCCCACGAAGGCCCCATGCCCCCGCCAGCCGTCCCCGGCGAAATCGGCGAGCCCCACGTAGGAAAGACCCAGGGTCTTGCGCTGCTGCAGCGCGGAGGCGGCGGGATTCAGCATGTCCGCCTCCGGCGATTCCAGGGACACGACGCTCCCGCCCCGGGAAAGGAAAAGGGGAGAGGCCAGCTCCAGGATGTCTTCCCCTCCGTCGGGAGGATTGTACTCCGCCGCTGCGGGAAAGGAAACGGTAAAAATGAAAAGAAGGATACCCGCCGCCAACCTGCTCATGACTTGCCTCCCACGATTTCGCCCCTCCCCGCCTCGGTCAACCTCTCCACCTCGTCGATGGACAGTCTGTCGAAAACCACCCCTTCCACCCGCCGGAGGAGTTTTTCCAGTTCCGGTCCCAGGGACTCCTCCCGGTTTTTCAAAAAGGCGTAGAGGGCTATGCATTCATTCTCGTCGATGGTCATGTTAAAATTCCAGCTCCCGCCCCTCTTCGGCAAGAAAAATGTTCAGTCCCGACTTTCCCAGATGACTGTAGTACCATCGGGCGGACTGGAGATTGTTGTGCAGTTTCCGGTCGTTGTACAGGGGCTCGTGGTGGAAGAGGTAGAGGTTTCTGATGTTCCACTCCGCAGCGAAATCCACCCCCAGGCTGAAGGAGGAGTGGCCCCAGTTGTACTTTTCCACCGCCTCCCCCAGAGTGTACTGGGAGTCCAGGATCAGCGCGTCCGCGTTCTCGAAAAACTCCCGGTTCTCCGGGCTTTTTTCGAAATCCTTCTCCGTCAATTCCGAATCCGTGGCGTATATGACGGAGTTCGTCCCGTCGCTCACTTTGTAGGCGAAACACCCCCCGGGGTGGTTCATCCGCTTCCAGAAGATCCGGCCGCCGTCCAGGGGAAGGGGCTCTGCGCCGAGCCGGTGGAAGGCGGTCTTCGCCTGGGTGACCATGGCGAAGGTCACGGGAAAATAGGGGGTGAGCATCTGCCCTTCGATCTTCTCCTTAAGCCCCTCCTCGGGACTGTAGAAGTCCACGGACACCCGGGGGTCGCCCAGGGGAGCGAAGAAGGGGATCCCCTGGAGGTGGTCGTAATGGAAATGGGAAAAAAACAGATGAAACCGGGTGGGCCGGGGATTCCGGTGGACCAGCTGGGCGGAGAACTCCCGCAACCCCGAGCCTCCGTCGAAGAGGACCACCGAGCCGGGCTGCAGTTCGACCTCGATGCAGGAGGTGTTGCCCCCGGCGGTGCCGAAGAGCCAGGGGGGGAGCCGGGAAAGAAAAAACTCCCGCGCCGCGGGGGATTCCAGATCCGCGGGGCGTATCCGCTGGACCACCGTGGTTATCTTGCTGCGGACCGCCTCCGGCGGGAGGGGGGTCGGGATCGAACCTCGGACACCCCAGAATTTGACCTTCATTCCGCTCCCCGCTCCGGTGAAAATTCCAGGACCGGCTCCCCCTCCCGGCCCGCCAGCCAGGCTTCGATCTCCTCCCGGGAGTGCGTCCGCCCCCGGCCTATCCCGGGGCAGTACTCTCCCATCCGCCGCCAGTCGCTTTCGGAGGCCAGGATCGAAGACCAGAAAGGGAAGCTCCGGCACTGGAAGGGCCGGTGGGGGTAAACCCGGCAGCCGCCGCTTTCCCAGAAAATGCAGTCGTAGTTGGGTTTTTCCTTCAGACTCAGGAGAGCGCGGCCGCCCATGGTGACAGGGCGGCAGTAGGTTCCGACAAAGGTTTTCTCGTCCAGACCCACCCCTGCCGTCAGGGCGTCCAGATCCGTCCGGGTGAGAAAGACATGGCCCGGGTCGTGCCGGCAGCACCGGGAGCACCGGGTGCAGCCGAACCGAAGACCCTGGGCGAAAAAAGGTGTTTCCATGCCACGTGACCGTCCTTCCGCTAATATATCGCGAGAGGGGTGAAAAAAAGGCCCTTTCCGAAGAAAGGGCCCGTCCAATGGGGAGAGTAGGATTTGAACCTACGAAGGCTGTGCCAACAGATTTACAGTCTGCCCCCTTTGACCACTCGGGAATCTCCCCGGATTCCGGCTCTACAGTACTAAAGAGAGAGGGGAATGTCAAGCCGGAGCGGGAAAGTCCCCGGTCACCCGCCGAGGAGACCCTTTTTCAGCCCCTTGTCCGCGGGTTTGTCCCCCAGCCAGATGGCGAAAACCGCTTTCTTGAAGTCCGCGCCGGGGATGACATCCTTCACCACGCCGTTGATCTTCACCATGGTCCCCTCCGCCGGGTCGTAGACTATGTCGTAGATCGTGCCCTTCCTGGAGTCTTCGGCGAAACAGGCGTTGAACCGGGAGACCTTGTCCGCCGGGGCCTCGAAGGAGCCGGCGGAGCCTCCGGAGCCGGCGGAGCCGGCGCGGAAACCCTCGTTCCAGGCATCCTGGATGCTTTTTGCGTCCACATCCATCAGAAAATGGAGCCGGATGGCCATGGGTCCGTCGGAGGCGACGATGGCCGCGGCGGAGGACGAGGGGCCCGGCAGGTACAGGGCGCCGGCGTAGACCTTGAAAAACACCTTGGTCCGGATCCCCGCGCCGTTCAGAGCCAGGTCCTTTCCCGCGACCCGCAGGGTCTCGGGGATGTCGACCCCCCCCACGTCCCGGGCGGCCGCGGCGGGCGCCAGCAGCGCCGCCGCCATCAGTGCGATCAGAGCTTTCCTCATCACCATCCTCCATGGGTAGCCGGTTGCCGGTCGGCGGGGATACACTATCCGCCGGGATGTCCCGGAGTCGGCCGACGACCGACCGGGAACAGTCTACACGCCGGACCCGGAAAGATCAATGGGAAAAACCGGGCCGCCGGCTTGAATACTCAACATTCGTATAGTATAATCAGAGGGTGGCCATGGCGACGGTTCTTATCGGAACATCGGGGTACGATTATCTGGAATGGCGGGAGCTGTTCTACCCCCGGGACCTTCCCCGGGAGGAGTTCCTGGCCTTTTACGCCCTCTCCTTTCCCACGGTGGAGCTCAACTTCAGCTACTACCGGATGCCCGCCGCCGGCGGCATGGCGGCCATGCTGCGCCGGGCCGGGGAGACCCTGGACTTCTCCGTCAAGGCCCACCGGAGCCTGACCCACGACATCGACCCCGCCTGCTGGAAGGAAAGAGCGGCGGAATACCGCCGGGCCCTGAAGCCCCTGGCGCAGGCGGGCCGCCTCGGGGCCGTGCTGTTCCAGTTCCCCTCCTCCTTTCACTACGAGCCGGACCGGAGGAAGTATCTGGACGCCCTGCTCCGGGAGCTGGCGGATCTCCCCGCGGTGGTGGAGTTCCGCAACCCCGCCTGGCAGAACACCCGGGTCTACGACGCCCTCCGGATCCGGGGGACGGGGATCTGCGTCACCGACATGCCGGACCTCCGGGGCCTGCCCCAGTCCGCCGATGTGGCCACCTCCGACCGGGGCTACATCCGCTTCCACGGCCGCAACGGCCGGGCCTGGTGGGGCTCCGACGCCGCGGAGCGGTACAACTATCTCTACACCCCGGAAGAGCTGGAGGGCTGGGAACGGCGCATCCGCTGCCTCAGGGCCCAGGTCCGCAGCCTCCGGATCTATTTCAACAACCACCGGGCCGCCCAGGCGGCCCGGAACGCGAAGATGCTGCAGAAACTGGTGGAGGAACGGGAAGATGGGGCCGGACCCGGGGGATGAGGGGCGGAGGGTCGTCCATGTCAACATCACCGACTTCATGGCCCAGGCCGAGGAGGTCCGGGACCCGTCGCTGAGGGGCCGGCCCTTCGCCGTGGGGAACCCCCGCGCCCCCCGCTCGGTGCTGCTGGGGGTTTCCCGGGCCGCCTACGCCGAGGGCGTCCGGCCGGGGATGGGCCTGCGGGAGGCGGCGCGGATCTGCCGGGGCCTGACCCTGGTGGAGCCGGATCATCAGCTCTACGCCGCCCTGGACGGGGAACTCCGGGGGATCGCCGCGGCCCACAGTCCCCGGGTGGAATCCCCCGGGGGCGGGCACTACTTCCTGGATATCCGGGGAACCCGGCGGCTCTTCGGCCCTGCGGAGGACTGCGCCAACCGGATCCGCTCCCGGGTCCTGGAACGCACCGGGCTGAAGCCTGCCGTGGGTCTGGGGGCGAACAAGCTGGTGTCCAAGGTGGGGAGCCGGGTGGTGAAGCCCTACGGCTTCGCCGCGGTGCGGCCGGGGGACGAGGAGAAGTTCCTCCGGCCCCAGGGGGTCGGCCTGCTCCCGGGAGTGGGGAGAAAGATCGGCGAGAGGCTGGCCCTTCTGGGGGTCCGCACCATCGGGGGCCTCGCGGAGTTCTCCGACGGGGAATCCGCGGCCCTGGGTCCGGGGGGGCTCCTGCTCCGGGACCGGGCCCGGGGAATCGACCCCCGGGAGGTCGACCCGGCGGCCCCGGAGGAAAGGCTCGTGGCGGGAAGTCTCTCCTTCGAGTCGGACACCGCCGACCCGCAGTTCGCGGCGGCGGGGCTCCGGGCCCTGGCGGAGGACCTGGGCCTGCGGCTCCGGGAGGACGACCTGGCGACCCGGCTCCTCGTGCTGGGGGGGCACTACACCGACGGGCGGCGGGTTTCCTTCCGGCTGCGGGCGCCGGAGGGTCTCCGGACCGACGGGGAGATCGGGGCCGCCGCCCTCCGCCTCCTGGGCCGGGTCCTGGACCGCCGGGTGCGCCTCCGGGGTCTGCGGCTCGAACTGCGGGACCCGGCCCCGGCCGTCGCCCCGCTGGACCTCTTCGCCCCCCGGGAGACGGAAAAACGCCTCTCCCTCCAGCGGGCCCTGGACGGGATGCGCCGCAAATACGGCCCCGACGCCCTGCGCAGCGGCGCCGCCCTGGCCCGGTAGCCGTGTTCACCCACCTGCAGACCCACTCCGCCTACTCCCTCCTCTACGGGCCCCGGCGGGTGGAGGAACTGGTGGACGCCGCGGCGGCGGCGGGCTGCCGCGCCCTGGCCCTGACGGACATCGACAATCTCTACGGCGTCCACGGCTTCCTGGCGGCCTGCCGGGCCCGGGGAATAAGGCCCATCGTCGGGGCGGAGATCCGCCACGGCGGTGAGAGGGCCGTCCTCCTGTGCCGGGACAGGCGGGGCTTCGAGAACCTCTGCCTCCTTCTGACCGAGCGGAAGAGGCAGGAGGACTTTTCCCTGGCCCGGGGGCTGCGGGCCCGGGGGGAGGGAAGCTTCGTCCTCACCGATTCGCCGTCCCTGCTCCGGAGCCTCGCCGGATCCGTTGAGGGCCTCCACGCCCTGGTGACTCCCTTCTCCCGGGCCGGGGCCTTCCTGGCCCGGCGGCTCCGGATCCCGGCGGCGGCGGCGGGGGAGGCGGCCTTTCTGGATGCCGGGGACTACCGGATCCACCGGGTCCTCCGGGCGGTGGCGGGGCGGCGCACCGTCTTCTCCGTATCCCCGGAGGACTGCGCCCCCCCCGGGGCCCTGCTCTTTCCCCCCGGGGCCGCCCCGGCCCTCTTCGCCGGCTTCCCCGAGGCCCTGGAGAACAACGAAAAAATCGCCGACGCCTGCCGTTTCGACGTCATCTTCCAGGGCTTCGTCTTCCCCCCGGCGCGGCTGGACCTTCTGGGCGGCGCCGCGACCCCGGAAGAGGCCCTCCGCGACCAGGTCCTGCGGGGCGCGGAGGAGCGCTACGGCGAGGTGGGGGACGGCCTCATGGAGAGGATCGAATACGAGCTGGGCATAATCCGGACCAAGGGCTTCACCGATTATTTTCTGGTGGTGGCCGACATCGTCCGGCGGGCCGCCCGCACCTGCGGACGGGGCAGCGCCGCCGCCAGCGTCGTCTCCTACTGCCTGGGGATAACCAACGTGGATCCCATCCGCTGCCGGCTCTACTTCGAGCGGTTTCTGAACCCCCGGCGGGAGGACCCGCCGGACATCGACATCGATTTCCCCTGGGACGAGCGGGACGGGGTCATCGCCCAGGTCATGGAAAGGTACGGCGCCGACCACGCCGCCCGGATCTGCAACCACAACCACTTCGCCCGGAGGGGGGCCCTCCGGGAAACCGCCCGGGCCTACGGGATCCCCGACGAGGAGACCGGCGCCCGGGAAAGACTTCTTCGCCGGGGCGGGGCGGAGCCGGACGAAACCTGGGCGGAGATCCTCTCCGTGGCGGAGCGGATCCGGGGTCTGCCCCGGCACCTGGGGGTCCACTCAGGCGGCATCGTGCTGACCCCCCGGCCGCTGGCCTCCTACGTTCCGGTGGAGACCGCCGCCATGGGGGTTCCGGTGGTCACCTGGGAGAAGGACGGGACCGAGGCGGCGGGGCTGGTGAAAATCGACCTCCTGGGAAACCGCTCCCTGGCGGTGATCCGGGACGCCCTGGCCTCCATCCGGGAGGGGGGACTCCCCTTCCCCTGGGGCTCCTGGGACCCCCAACAGGACGAACCCACCCGGGACCTCCTGGCCCGGGGGGACACCATGGGCGTCTTCTACATCGAAAGCCCCGCCATGCGCCGGCTCCAGCAGAAAACCCGGAAAGGGGACTTCGACCACATCGTCATCCACTCCTCCATCATCCGGCCCGCGGCGAACCGGTACATCAACGACTATGTCCGCCGTCTCCGGGGCGAGGCCTGGGAGCCGCTGCACCCGGCGCTGGACGAGCTTCTGGCGGACACCTGCGGGATCATGGTCTATCAGGAGGACGTCTCGAAGGCCGCCTCGGCCATAGCCGGCTTCTCCGACGCCGACGCCGACGGGCTCCGGAAGATCATGTCCAAAAAGAACAAGGAGGCCCGGCTGGCGGAATACCGGCGCATGTTCTTCGCCGGGGCGGGGAGGAACGGGGTGTCCCCGGAACAGACCGAAAAGATCTGGAGCATGATCCTCTCCTTCGACGGCTACTCCTTCTGCAAGCCCCACAGCGCCTCCTACGCCATGGTCTCCTTCCAGAGCGCCTACCTGAAGGCCCACTATCCCGGGGAGTTCATGGCGGCGGTGATCTCCAACCGGGGGGGCTACTACACCACCGCCGCCTATGTGGGGGAGGCCCGGCGCATGGGCCTCCGGATCCTGCCCCCGGACCTGAACGAAAGCTTCGTCCCCTTCACCGGCAGGGGCCGGGACCTCCGGGTGGGGCTCCAGGGGATCCGGGGCCTGCGCCGGGAGACCGGGGAGCGGATCACGGCGGAGCGGGAAAAAGGAGGCCCCTTCGCGGATCTGGAGGATTTCCGCCGCCGGATTCCCCTGTGCGCGGGGGAGGCGGAGGCCCTCACCTCGGCGGGGGCGGCGGACTCCCTGGGGGGCGGCATGAACCGGGCGCAGCAGCTCTGGGCCCTCATCGGTCCCGGGACTCCTTCCGGAAGCGGCTCCGAGGGCACAGCCCCCGGGGGCAGCGCGGTGCGGGGGGCCGGGAACGGGAACCCGGGAGGCGGCCGTGACGACGGCCCCGGCAGAGGGGGCGCCCGGGGAAGCGGACCCGGTGACGCGCGCCCGGGGCAGCTCGAACTGTTCTCCGTCCCGCGCCGGGAGCGCCGGTTCCCCGACCCGGGGGAGAGGGTCCGTCTGACGAACCAGTACGCCCGGCTGGGCTTCCTGCCCGACCGCTCACCCCTGTGGTTCTGGAAGGGCCCCCTGTCCGGGGTCCGCCGCATCCGGGGGAAGGACATGGCGGCTCATCGGGGGAAGGAAGCGGCGCTGGCGGGGATGCTGGTCACGGCGAAGGAGATCCTGACCATGGACGGCAAACCCATGGAGTTCGTCACCTTCGAGGACGAGGAGTCGATCTTCGAAACCGTATTTTTTCCCGACGTTTTCGCGCGGTACGGCGCCCTCCTGGACGACGAGGCTCCCTTCGTTCTGCGGGGGACGG
>Ga0302247_1001843_pt1 | contig 15134 bp, 11 predicted proteins | sample AAG_UR_Ile_MG_FD_193529 | JGI IMG/M metagenome (GOLD analysis project Ga0302247, IMG submission 193529) | Enriched activated sludge microbial communities from anaerobic digester in WTTP, New Holstein, Wisconsin, United States - AAG_UR_Ile | ecosystem: Engineered > Bioreactor > Anaerobic >...
CCGAGAACCGGCCCTGCTCCTCGACCGGGAGCGGGATCAGCGTGATGTTGGTGAGCGCGGTGGCCAGGTGCCAGCCGCCCTGCCCGCGCACGGCGTCGGTGGCGTCCACCGGCAGGGACGGGCGGATGCCGGCCGGGAACTGCTGGTAGTCCTGGGCGGCCGCCCGCAGGGTGAACACGCCCTCGGCGAGCGTGCCGTCGGGGTTGCGCTTCACGGGGACCTGCAACCGATACCTGCCGTCGACGTCAGAGAGGGCCACGCCCGTCGCCGCGGCGCCGGTGGCGTCGGCGGCGAGCACCCGGGCGCCCTCGATGGCCTCGTCGTTCGAGGCGTCGGACACGCGCCCCTCGAACCAGGCGGGCTCGTGGCAGCCGTACAGGTCGTCGGTGCGCAGCTCGCACGTGAGCCCCGCCGGGCAGGCGTCCTGGTTCACCGGATCGCAGGTGTCGGCGCACACGCCGCCGTCACCCTGGGGGACGCACACCGTGCCGTCCGCGCACACCGGATCCGAAAGTTCACACTCCTCGAGGCACATGCCGTCGGTCCCGGTGAAGGCGACGCAGCTCCAACCCTCGCCGCACGCCTCGGCGTCGGCCGGATCGCAGGCCGGGTAGCACACGAACGATCCCCGCGACGGCAGGCAGGCCAGATCCTCGCCGCAGGCGTCGGCGACCGCCGGATCGCACACGTCCAGGCAGCCGTATTTGTCTGCTCCCAGGGGGGCGCAGGCCCGCGCGTCGCCGCAGGCGTCGGCCACCGCCGGGTCGCAGGACTCGAAGGTCGGCTTCTTCTTTTCTTCGTCGCAGCCGGTCGAGATGGACAGAATCAGGGGAAGGAGAATAATTGATAAATGACGCATCTGCATCTCACACCTCCATGGGAAAGAGAAAAACGAACAACACAGTATACCCCCAGCCGTAGAGTATGAAAAGGGGGGGTTTGTGCCGTGATGGTGAAAGCAAGCCTCGTGCCAGGGGGAACACGGACGCGGCGGGAACACGGACAAGAGCGTCCACTTTCGTCCGTGTCTCTTGTCCGTGGTCCGTGTCTCTTGTCCGTGGTCCGTGGCCGCTCTTGTCCGTATTCCGTGGCCGCTCTTGTCCGTGTTCCAGCGGCCGCTCTTGTCCGTGTTCCCGGGGTTGTTTTTTTCCCCCGGATGGGCTATGTTGTCCACGTCCGGAGCGCCCGCGGGGGCGACAGGAACCGGGCACGCAACCGACCCGAAAACTGGAGGGTGGCCATGAAGACGCGACGGCTTTCGTTCCTGTTCCTGTTCCTCGCGGGGGTCGCCGCCGCGGCCGGCGGGTGCCGCAACGTGCCCGCCATGAGCGTCGAAGACACGTACAATTGGCCGGACGACGCGGACTGGGTCCATCCCGAGACCCGCAGGGAACCCGTGGATCTCCTCTTCGTGATCGACGACTCCGCGGGCATGGCCGACGGCCAGGTGCGCCTCGGGCGGGCGATGCCGGCCCTGGTGGAGCGCCTCGGCCGCGTCGCGGGCGGCCTGCCCGACCTGCACGTGGGCGTGATCTCCACCGACCTGGGCACCGCCCCGTACAACTCCGCCGGGTGCGAGCTCCCCGGTGGCGACGGCGGGCGCCTCCTCAAGGGATTGCACGACTCCTGCACGAATCCCCGGGGGCAGCACTTCGTGGCGGACGTGGCGCCCCGCGGCTGCACGATCACCCGGACCACCGACCCCGACGGCGCTGCGATCTGCACGTCCCACGATTGCGTCCAGGCCAACTGCGACGTGGCCGCCTTCACCGGCCTCGACGGCACCGCCACCGAGCCCGCCGGGCTCGTCTTCTCCGTGGACGAGCACGGTTGCCCCCGCTGCCGCAACTACGCCGACGAGCCCCTCGCCGACGTCCTCGCGTGCACGACCGCCCTGGGCACCACCGGCTGCGGGATGGAGCAGCCCCTGGAGGCGCTCTACCAGGCGATGATCGACCCGTCGCGGTACAACACCGGGTTCTGGCGCCAAGGCGCCCTTTTGTTCGTGGTCTTCCTGTCCAACGAGGACGACTGCTCGGTGAAGGTCGCCGAGTTGTTCAATCCCGCTGGCGACCCCGCCACCACCCTGGGCACGCTCACCTCGTTCCGCTGCACCGAGTTCGGCGTGGTCTGCGACCAGCCCTGGGATCGAGTGATGGCCGACGGTCCCGTGGCGTACACCGGCTGCGTCCCCCGGGAGGCGAACGACCCGAAGAACCTGCTGCACCCGATCTCCCGGTACGTGAGCCTCCTGCTGCAGTCGAAGGACCCCTCCCGGGTGTTCCTGGCCGCCATCGCCGGGCCCTCGGACGGCACCCTGACCGTGGACACGGGGGACGCCGGCGGACCCGCGCTGCAGGCCTCGTGCGGGAACCAGGGCGACGAGGCCGTCCCCGCCGTCCGCCTGCGGACGTTCGTCGACGCCTTCCCCGCGGGACACCCGGACCGGGCCCTGCCCTCCTACTGCGCGCCGGACTACGCCCCCGCGCTGACCGGCCTGGCCGGGATCCTCGCGGACCGCTTCGACGCGGTCTGCCTGTCGGGCCCCCTCGTGGACTGCCCGGATCCCGCCGCCGCCGCCGGGGAGCCCCCGCTGACCGCCCTGCCCCCGGAGGTGGCCGCCCGGTGCGAGCCCCGGTGCCAGGTCTGGGACGAGGACGTCGATCACGAGATCATCGGGATCCTGCCCTGTCCGGCGGACCACGCCGGCGGCCACCCGCCCGGGATCGATCCCACCTTGCCCATGCCCGCGTGCTGGCACGTCACGTTCAGTCACGCCTGCGCCGCCGCCTGCCCGACCACCGGCGCCTGGGGGTGCGATCCCGCGGTCAACCCCTGGTGGACGCCGTCCCGGGGCGCCGGCCTGCGGATCTCGCGCCGGGAGCCCGCCGCCCCCGGGGTGGACACGTTCGCCCGCTGCCCGCGCCTCCCCCTGTACGAGGTCCTCTGCGCCAACGGCCTAGACGACGATGTGGACGGCCGGATCGACGAGGCCGATCCGGACTGCCTCTGACCGCGGAGGGGGTGAAGGATGAAAAAGATTTTTTCCGCAAAAAATCGGCTTGTCCGGGTACTCTTTTACGGGTATAAGTACACTGCCTGAAGGTTCTTCAGTACGGAGGTTGACCATGAAGACACCGACCAGATTGACCCTGCGCATCGCTTCCCTGGCCCTGATCACCGCGGCCGTGGCCTTCTCGTGGGCCTGCATCGAGCGTCCCATGAAGGTCGCCGATCCCGCGCCCAACGTGATCTCCGACTTCTCGGCGGCGCAGAGCGCCACCCGCGACGTCGATCTGATCTTCCTGATCGACACCTCCTTGTCCATGGCCGACGAGCAGGTCATCCTCCAGGGCAACTTCCCCGGCCTGGTCCGCGTCCTCAAGGACATCTCCGGCGGCCTGCCCAACCTGCACATGGGCACCATCTCCCCGGATCTGGGCACCAGCCCCTACAACATCCCGGGCTGCGAGCGCCCCGGCGGCGACCAGGGCCTGTTCATGAAGGGCGTGAACAACTCCTGCGCGAACCCGGTGGGCCAGACCTACGTCGTCGACGTCGAGCCCCGGGGCTGCACCATCGAGAAGAGCATCGTCGAGGGCCAGGCCACCACGTGCGCCGACCACGACTGCGGCCAGACCAACTGCAACGTGGCCGCCTTCACGGGCCTCGACGGCATCGCCACCGAGCCCGACGGCCTGCAGTTCGCCGAGGACGAGTACGGCTGCCCCCGCTGCCGCAACTACACCGGGCAGACCCTGGAAGAAGTGTTCCAGTGCATGGCCTCCCTGGGCACCTCCGGCTGCGGCATGGAGCAGCACCTCCAGGCCGTGAAGCTCGCCGTCGAGACCCGCTCCGGTGCCAACCTCGGCTTCTGGCGCCAGAACTCCTATCTGGCCGTCTTCGTGATCTCCGACGAGGACGACTGCTCCGCCAAGCAGGCCGAACTGTTCAACCCCCAGGGTGACATCAACTCCACGCTGGGCACCCTGACCTCGTTCCGCTGCACCGAGTTCGGCGTGGTCTGCGACCAGCCCTGGCAGCGCGTGATGCCCCAGGGTCAGTTGACCTACACCAACTGCAAGCCCCGCGAGGCCAACGATCCCAAGAACATGCTCTATCCGATCTCGGTGTACACCAACACCCTGTCCCAGTTGAAGGACTCCAGCATGATCGTCGTGGGTGCCATCACCGGCCCCTACGCCAACCAGGTCACCGTGGGCCTCGACAACAACCAGAACCCCAAACTGCAGCCTTCCTGCGGACTCACAAATGAAGGCGCCGACCCGGCCGTGCGCCTCAAGGCCCTCGTGACCTCGTTCATCCAGGAGGAAGAGGACATGCAGTGGGCGTTCACCTCCATCTGCGCCTCCGACTTCTCCCCGGCCCTCGAGGGTCTGGGCAACAAGATCAAGGGCCTCGTCGAGGTCCAGTGCATCACCACCCCGCTCAACGGCTGCCCCGACCCGGCCGCCGCCAACGGCGAGACCCCGCTGACGGATCTGCCCACCACCGAGGCCCAGACCTGCGAGCCCCTGTGCGCGGTCCAGGACATCGACGGAGACGGCAACGTCACCGACATCCCGCTGTGCTCGGCCGACTACGCCGGCGGCCACCCCGCCAAGCGCGACATCAACCTGCCGGTGGCCAAGTGCTACCACGTCACCTACAACGCCGACTGCGCCGTGCCCTGCCCCGAGGGCTCCACCTTACTCGGCTGCCATCCCACCAACTCCCCGTGGTATGCCCCCTCCCGCGGCGCCGAGATCATCATCTCCCGCCAGCGCGATCCCGATCCGGGCACGCGCGCCAAGATCGCCTGCGCCGGCCTGCCGCTGACCGAGAAGCTCTGCTTCGACGGCATCGACAACGACACCGACGGGCTGATCGACACGGCTGACCCCGACTGCCATTAAAAAGTTACCCCACCCATTGAATTGAAAAACAAAAGGACAATTATGAAATTTTTATTTCTATTCATATACACATTTCCTCAAGTAGTTAATGCGCAGAGTATTGTACAAATGACTCCCATCTGCAGGGACCATCTACTTGGACGCCAACCTATTATTACTCGCAATTATTCATGGGGTAGAGCACCTGGCGTAAATCAAAGAACTGCGACTGTACAGTATATCGGTAAAAATATTGAAGGCATCAATAGGTTTCTTACTTCTTGGTATGATGCTTCTGTTAATATGAATGGCGATCGATATCTGAATATAAAGTATTTTTCTGTCGGCTCAGGATGCAGTTATTCTAACAAAATATCGGTCGATTTGGACTTCAATGTTAACTGGGTATCTAGCGGCGGATTTGTCACTTCGGGTTTCGTAGGTAAAAGCACTAGTTATGTGCAATATCCTCAACATTCTTATTTATTGGCAGCTTCAAGTGGAGAATATTCCTATTTTGTTCCGCCGCGCGTAAAGATTATAAAATTTTCCGCAGATAGCAGTGACTACAATGTAATGAACCTTAACTGGGACAATAATCTTAATACTTATAGTTCTCGATGTGGTGGCAATTTTTCAAATGGCATAGATTGTGGATTTCCGGGATATGCTCCCGCAATGGCTATTGGAAAAGTTGAATCCACTATTCCAATTTGCCGTTGGATTATTCATTATCCATATCCTGCCAGTTATATTTGTGACTCTAAGATATACAATATTGTCGTTTATGAGACTGATTTTATTTCAAATTCTGCAAATAACACGTATCGAGCAAAGAGTATTGGCTACACAATTTTCAGACCAGACGGTTCTGGCATTGTCTCAGGATTAATCGACACAGTTGATGATAGTTCTTTAGAACAAATGAAAAATCCTGAAGTTGTGTGGAGCAAAGAGAGAAACCAGTTTATTATTACCTATCAACTGGTAAACAACATTCAGTCATATTCCTTTTTAGCTGAAGTAAATTCTGCTGGCACTGTACATATATTAGATCGTTTAAAAAATGCTTTAAATGCTGCTTGGTTAGAGGGAAGAGAATCACAAAGGTTTACAACATTGTTGGCAAAAAATAATTTCCTAGATCATTCGAGTGATGGACAAGATCCTTCTTCAATCGGATTGGTATTGAGATGGAATGTGCGCTCATCTAACCATGATTACAATTGGATCAATAGGTATGGGCGCTATCAATATTTTTATCAATCTTGGCTTGATAGAATTGATAATTATTTGCAGTATGAGAGCATCTCGATTCCTGAACAAATAACTACAAAATATGGTAATTCTGGAAGTCCTGTCGTCTATTCACAGTTAGCTCACTATGACAATCAGCCAGTTCTTGGATTAATATATCAGCCTTTAGATTACTTAAATTACAATCCATCTCAGAATCCTTCTATCGCGAAACTTTGTTTCTCAACGAGTCCTTGTTACAGCAGAAGAAATGGCGAATTAGCAAGTAGTACTAGTAGCGATGAGCAGTATACTGGTGCAGTATACCTATCATATTATAACAATTCTTGCAACGAAGTTAAAGTAACAATCTCAAATTGGGGACAATTTTAAAAATTGAAATGAAAAATTAGTATTTTTTGCGCGGGTCAGGCCAGGGGGTGGGCGCGGTCGTAGACCTCCATCAGGTGCGAGAGGCTGACCTCGGTGTAGATCTGCGTGGTGGAGAGGCTCTCGTGGCCCAGCATCTCCTGGATCAGGCGGATGTCCGCGCCGGAGTCGAGCAGGTGGGTGGCGAACGAGTGGCGCAGGCTGTGGCAGGTGGTGCCCTCGCCCAGGCCGCGGGCGCGCCGGGCGCGCACCAGCAGGTCCCCGAGGGAGCGGTCCGACAGGCGGCCGCCCCGCTTGTTGAGGAACAGGGCGGCGGGATCGACCTGCGGGGCGAAGGCGCCGCGCACGGCCAGCCAGGCCTCGAGCGCGCGGCGGGCGGGGAGCCCGGCGGGGACCAGGCGCTGCTTCTTGCCCTTGCCGTGGCGCACGTGGAGGATCACGCCCTCGGGAGAAAAGCGTAGGTCGGCCACGTCCAGGGCGGCGACCTCGGAGCGGCGCAGGCCGGCGCCGTAGAGCACCTCGAGGATGGCCCGGTCGCGGAGGCCGGCCGGGGAGGGGTCGGCGGCGCCGTCGATGAGGCCGAACACCTCGTCCACCGGCAGCGGGTGGGGCAGAAGGCGCGGCAGGGTCAGGTTCTTCACGCGCAGGATCGGCGCCGCGTCCATCAGGCCCAGCCCCTCGAGGTGCCGGGCGAAGGAGTGCAGCGCGCTGATCCGCCGCGTCAGGCTGCGCGGGGAGAGCTTCGAGAAGTGATCGGCCAGGTGGCGGCGCACCCGGTTGCGGGTGAAGTCGGACACCGTCGGCTCCCGCTCCAGCAGCCCGCGCAGGTGGTCGATGAACGCGGTCAGGTCCCCCTCGTAGGCCCGCAGGGTGTGGGGGGAGTCGTGGCCCTGACGGGCGCAGTCGGCGAGAAAGCCGGGGAGGAGCTCGGCGAGCGTCGGCATGGCGCGAGTGTGCCGCAAGTGCCGGGAGGGCGCAAGAAAACGGCGACTGTCTTCAGTCGCCCACCAGCCCCACCAACGACGCCGTGGCCGCGGCCTCGCCGCCCTCATCCAGAAACCCGCTCAACGCCTCCTGGAGCACGGCGGCCGAGGCCGGGCGGTCCCCGGGGCGCGGGCGCAGGCAGGCGAGCACGGGCCCGGCCAGGGCTTCGGGGGCGCCGGCCGGCGGCGGCGGATCTCCGGCGCGGATGCGGTCGAACAGGTCGTCGCCGGCGTCGTCGCGGAACGGGTGCACACCGGAGAGCAGGCGGTAGAGGACCACGCCCAGGGACCAGAGATCGTCGGAGGGGGCGGCCGGCACCCCCGCCAGGCGCTCGGGGCTCATGTAGGCCGGCGTCCCGGCCCCCGCGTCGTCCCCGGGGGGATCGGGCACGCCCGCGGGCCAGGCCAGGCCCAGATCCGAGAGCACCACCCTCCCCTCGCGGGAGACCAGCACGTTGGCGGGCTTCACGTCCCGGTGGATCCAGCCCCGCTCATGGAGCCAACCCAGGGCCTCGGCGAGCCGCAGCCCGACCAGGGCCGCTGACGCCGGCGTGAACGGGCCGGTGGCGGCCAGGCGCCCCAGGTCCGGACCGTCGATCCACTCGAGCACCAGGATCGGCGCGCCCGCCGCGCCCTGGGGACCGAGCACGACGTCCCGCAGGCCCCGCAGATACGGGGACTCCAACGCGGAGAGCAGCCGGAGCTCCCGATGGAGCCGGGCCGCGCCACCGGGGTTGGGCGCCGCCGCCGTACCCGTCGTCAGGAGCTTCACCGCCACGCGGTCGTCCCCGTCCAGGGCCTCCCACACCTCGGAGAGAGGGCCGCCGCCCAGCCGGCGCACCGGCACCAGGTGTTCGGGAAAGCCGTTGGGAACCATGCCTCAATACAAAATGTGGAAGTTGATCAGAAACGTGTGGTTCAGGCTCTCCTGAACGCGGTAGCGGTGGCCGACCTGGTCGATGACGGGGCGGTAGTAGGGGTTGGCCTCGTTGGTGTCCAGATCCACGACGCCGGGGGTGTGGTTGGCGTCGGTCATGCCGTTGTCCTTGCCCGCGTCGGTGTACGTGATGAAGTGCTCGGTGGTGTGGGCCAGGCCGTAGGCGACCTCCATGAAGAAGTGCCGGGAGAACCTCATGTTCACGCCCAGGCGGGCGCCGAAGATGCTGTGATTCTCGACCGTGGTCAGGCCGGGGAAGTACTGGATGGAGTTGAGCTGCCCGTCGCCGCAGAAAGACGGATAGGCCTGGTTCGCGCCGCAGCCGAAGTTCAGCGTGGGGCTGCCCGCCAGGAGCTCGTAGGCCTCGGAGTAGTCCTGGCCCTCGAACACGCCGGTGAGGGAGGCCGACGCGAAGGCGTTGATGCGGAACTTCTTCTCGTCGTCCTGGTACAGGTTGAAGTCGGAGCCGAACTCGAGGCCGCCGCGGATGGGCGCGGAGGGGGCGGTGGCGCCCCAGTTGCCTGAGAAGTCGTACTTGTCCGCGTACAGGCTGTCCGAGGTGTAGGCGAACGGCAGGGTCGCCCACAGGCGGAAGTACGAGTCGAAGATCGACGCGCGCTTGCTCATGGTGGAGGCGAAGGTGACGTCGTACACGCCGCGGCCCACGGCGGCGTTCAACTGCGGCCGCTGGGACTGGGGATCGGTGCAGCGCACGCCGCCGGCGCACAGGGGCATGCCGTCGGGGGAGCGGCGGAAGTCCTTGGCGTCGCCGATGGGCAGGCCCAGATCGACGCTGAGCACCCAGTACGGCTTGGTGTGGTCCTGGAACTGGTTGAACACGGGCACGTTCCAGCGCAGGCCCAGGTGGAGCTGGTCCAGCCCCGAGCGCTTGGGACCGTTGTACAGCGTGCGGACGCCGGGCTCGCCGGGGCCGGGGACGTCGGAGAAGGCCAGGCCGGCGGCGATCTCCTCGAGCACGGTGCGGGAGTTCAGCGCGTTGACGCCGTCGGGGTTGCACAGCCACACCTTGCCGTCGGTGCCGGGGCCGGAGTGGGCGTTGACGCACTCGGTGTAGCCGTCGTAGTTGGGGTAGCGCGCGCCGCTCTGGAACTTGAAGACGCTCTGCTGGCTTAGGATCACGGGCAGGTCGAGGAAGAAAGCCACGCCCTTGACGCCGGCCTCGGCGCCCACGTGGAAGGTGGTGGTGTTGCGGGTGAGCTGGAGATCGCGCACGATCTGCAGGTCGCCGTTGCCCTGGTACTCCTTGTTCACCGAGGCCGAGTGACTGTCGTAGGCGAAGCCGAAGTTCAACTTCAGGCCGAACGGCTGCTCCTTGTGCTCCTCCCAGTAATAGGGGCTCCCGGAGACGTGGTTGATCTCGTTGGCCGCCGCGGGCCAGGCCGCCGACAGCAGGGACAGGCAGAGAAGTAGGGGAAGGCGTATGCGCATGGAGCTCTCCAGACGGCCCATTTTTACCATAAGATGGGGCCGCGGGGCATCAAAAATTTGGGTGCGTCATTTCTTGTTCCAGACCAGGGTGACCTCCATGTCGGAGTCGGCCACCCACTGCTCGGTCTGATCCTGGAAGCCGGCGCGGCGGGCCACCAGGCGCACCGTGGCGCCCGTGGGCACGCGCAGGGTGAAGGGCGTCTTCATGCCGGGGTGGGCGAGCTTCTCGTCGAGGTACACGTCCACTTCGCCCACACCGGTCTTCGAATCGACCATGATCTTGTGGTGCTTCGCGGCCGGCGTGGTCTGGGGCGGCGGCATGGGCGGCTCGGCCGGCGGCGGCTGCACCACGGCGGGGGGCGGCTCCTGGGCCGGCGCCGGGGACAGCAGCGCGCGGGCCCGGTCCCAGATCAGGAACAGCGCCACGCCGGCTGCGGCGAACAGGAGCAGGAGCACGAGCCAGAAGCCGAGCCCACCGGACTTCTCCCGCGGCGGGATGTAGGTCATGGTGGGGGGCATCGACTCGAGGGTGGAGCTGGACTTGGCCAGCTCGGCCGTCTGCAGCAGGGCTGCCACCAGGTCCGGGTCGAGCAACTGCGCGGCGGCCTCGAAGTCCTGGTAGAAGGCCAGCGCGCTCTGGTAGCGTTTCTTCGGGTTCTTCTCGAGGGCCCGGTGCACCACCTCGCAGATGCGCGGGGACAGCCCCCGGGTGACCTTGGCCAGGGGCTTCGGGGGTTCGGTGACCTGCTTGAACAGCACCTCGCGGGGGCTCTCCCCGTCGATGGGGAAGCGCCCGGAGATCATGCGGTACAGGATGACCCCCAGCGCGTACACGTCCGAGGCGGGGCCGATCTCGTCCTGGCTGCCCGAGGCCTGCTCGGGGGACATGTACAGGGGGGTGCCCAGGATGACGCCCGCCGAGGTCTTGTGGACCCCGCCCCGGCCGCCCTGGGCCGCGTCGGCGAGCTTGGCGATGCCGAAGTCGAGGATCTTGACCGTCTGGTTCCCCTCCTCGTCGGGGACCACGATGATGTTGTCGGGCTTCAGATCGCGGTGGATCACGCCGCGCTTGTGGGCCGCCTCGAGTCCGAGGGCGATCTGGTGGACCAAACTGAGGGCCTCGCGGATGGGGAACGGGGCCTTCTCGTCGATGAGCTCGGTGAGGTCCTTCCCGTTGAGGAACTCCATGACGATGTAGTGACGCCCGTCGGGGAGCTGGCCGAAGTCGAACACCTGGACGATGTTGGGGTGGTTGATCAGGTTCACCGCCCGCGCCTCGGCGTTGAAGCGCTGGACGATCTCCTGGTTCTGGGCCATCTCGGCGTCGAGGACCTTGATCGCCACGGCCTTGTCGATGCCCGGGTGGCGGCCGAAGTACACGTCGCCGAAGGCGCCCGAGCCGATCAGGCGCAACACCTGGTAGTTGCCGACGAACTGTCCCGCGAGGGACGGATTCAGGTTGTCGTCTCGGTGGGTCATGCCATCTCCCCGGCGTCATCCATTAGCATGGGAAGATCGGCCGGACAAGTCGGTCGGTTAAGGAAAATCATGCGGTCCGGTGAATCCGCTCGAGCAGCCAGGCGAGGTTCTCGCCCAGCACGCGCATGGTGTCCATGCCTTCGGCGTCGTGCTCCACCTCGCCGGGCAGCCGCCCGACCCCGATGTTCCAATAATTGGATCCCGCCACCACCATCTGACCGATCAGAAAAAAATGGTTGAGGGTGTCGAAGGCGTGGATGGCCCCGCCCCGGCGGACGGCCACGACCCCGGCGCCCACCTTGCGGCGGAACAGGTCCCCGTTGACCCGGGCGACCATGCCGGCGCGGTGGATCAGCGCCAGCATCTCCGAGGTGACGTCGGAGAAGTAGACCGGGCTGCCCAGCACCAGCGCGTCGGCGGCCACCATGCGGGCGAACAGGGCGTTGAGGGCGTCGCTGGCGATGGCGCACATGGCGTTCCTGTTCTTCCCGCAGGCGCGGCAGCCGCGGCAGTTCTGGATGGGGAAGTCCGCCAGGTGCACGAGTTCGGTGCCGACTCCGGCGGCCTCGAGCGGTCGCAGGACCTCGGTCAGCAGGCGGGCGGTGTTGCCGTTGCGGTTGGGGCTTCCGTTGATCGCGAGCGCATGCATGGGCGGACCTCCTCGGACGCGCCGGAGCATACCACCGCGGAGCCCGGAACGCCAGGGTCCGCGGAACATCGGAAACCTCCGGATTCGGCGCAACCGACGACGCGCGGAGGCGATAATGACAGCCAGGAGGTGCCTATGCCCGCCCATGTTGCAGAAAAGACCGCCCCCCTGCCCCGGGATCCCGTCCGGCGCGCGGACCGGGACCTGTGCCTGTGGGATCCCTTGACCGACACGTTCTTTCCCCTGGACCGCCGGCCGCGGGTGCTGGGCAAGGACCCGGACTGCGCCGTGCGGCTCGGGCACGGCACGGTGTCGCGCCGCCACGCGCGGCTGGAGTGGTTCCCCGAAGGTCCCGCGCTCGTGGACCTGGGATCCTCGAACGGGGTGTGGCGGGACGGGCTCCGCGTCGACCGGGCGCCGCTCTCGGCCCATCGCGCCGTGCGGCTCGGGGCGGCGCCCCTGGTCGTCGTGCCCGCGCCCGCAGCCGGCGAGGCCCTCGCTCGGCACGGGGAACGGTTCCACACGCGCAGCGCCGACCTGTGCGCGCTTTTGCAGCTGGCCGAGAAGGTGGCCCCCGGCGCCCGCCCGGTGCTCATCGGCGGCGAGACCGGCACCGGCAAGGAGTGGCTCGCCCGCCTCCTGCACGAGGCCGGGCGGCCGGGCGGCCCCCTGGTCCCGGTGAACTGCGGGGCCATCGCCGCGGACCTCATCGGGAGCGAGTTGTTCGGCCACGCGCGCGGCGCCTTCACCGGGGCCGACGGACCGCGGCTGGGGCTGGTCCCGCGGGCCGCGGGGGGCACCCTGTTCCTCGACGAGATCGCCGAGCTGCGCCCGGACCACCAGGGGGCCCTGCTGCGCTTTCTGGAGAACCGCACCTTCCGCCCCGTGGGTTCGGACCGGGAGCAGGTCTCCGACGCCCGGATCCTGGCGGCCAGCCACGCGGACCTGGAGGCCCGGGCCGCCGGGGGGTTTTTCCGCGAGGACCTGCTGTACCGCCTCCTGGACGTGCGCCTGACGCTGCCCCCGCTGCGGGAGCGCCTCGTCGATCTGCCGCTTTTGCTCGAGGTCTTCGAGGCACCGCCCGTGCCGGAGCTGGCGTGGTCGCGCCTGGTGGAGCACCCCTGGCCGGGGAACCTGCGGGAGCTGCGCCTCGTCGCGACGCGGGCGCGGCTTCAGGGCTGGCCCGCCGCCCTCGAGGCCCTGCGGCCGCCGCCGGCGCCGACCCTGCCCGGGGCCGTCTCGGGGCCGGACCAGCTCCGATCGCTGGAGCTCGACATGGTCCGCGGCGCGCTGGCCCGCTGCGGGCACAACACCAGCGCCGCCGCCCGCGCCCTCGGGCTCCCCCGCTCGACCCTGGTCAACCGGATGAAGGCGATGGGGATCCCCTAATCCTCCAGAGCCGGATCCAGGCAGAGCAGGACCTTGCCCTCGGAGCGGTTGTGGCGGGCGAGGCCGATGGCCTCCTTCAGGTGGGCCAGGGGGACGACGGCCTGCACCGGGGTGTCGAAGATCTGCGGCTTCATCTGGATGGTCACCGCGCGGCGCAGGCGCTCCACCAGGGAGCGGCCGGCCCACCAGCGTTGCAGCCAGAAGCCGGTGACCGACACGTCGCGGAAGATCACGGGGAAGCCCGGGAACGGCGCGGGCCCTCGATCGAGCAGGCCGTAGACGACCAGCCGGCCGGGCTCCTCGAGGTGGTCGAGCAGCGGACCCACCAGTGGACCGGCCGTGGCGTCCAGCGCGGTGTGGACCTGGTAGCGGCGGCACAGGATGCGCAGCTGGGCCGGGAACTCCGGCGCCGCCGTGTTGTAGATCTCGGTGTGGCCCGGGCGCAGGAGGGCCTCGCGCTGGGCCTCCCGGTGGACGCAGCCGATCATGTGCAGCCCGTTGTGCCGGCCCCAGGCGAGGATCATGCGGCCCAGGGCACCGGAGGCGACGGTGACGAGCACGCTGCCATGGCCGCCCAGCTCGGGCTCCAGCAGGCCGATGGCCGTGAGCGGGTTGATCAGCAGGGTGGCGCCGCGTCGCAGGGTGACGCCGGAGGCCAGCGGCACGCAGTGGGAGGCGGGCACGGTCAGGTACGGCGCCCAGGTGCCCTGCGCGGACGAGAAGGCCAGCACGGCCACGCGGCGCCCGACGAGGGCGCGGGCCGCCAGCCCCCCTCCGGCGCGGACCACGGTCCCCGACCCCTCGAGGCCGGGCACGAACGGCAGCGGCGCCACGACCCCGTAGCGGCCCCGCAGGGACACGAGGTCGGCCGGGTGGATGGGCGCGTAGGCCATGCGCACGAGGACCTCGCCGGGCCCGGGGGCGGACACGGCCGTGGACACGACCTGCAGCCCGTCAGGACCGTCGAAGCTCGACACCAGCGCGGCCTCCATGGACTCGGGGACATCCTTGCGGTCAAAAAACATGGGGGACCTCAGCGGGCGCTCTCGATCCGGGTCAGTTCGCCCGGATCCAGCCAGATCAGGTGGCACGACCCGCACGAGTCGATGACGACGCGGCCGGGGCCGAAGTAGGGGTGGGTCTCCATGTTCTCGCGGCAGCCGGGACAGCGCAGGTCACGGGGCGTGAGATCCATGGGTCTGGCGACGTAGTCGACCCAGCCGTCACGCTTCTGGGACCGGCGCAGCTCGACCACCCGGGAGAAGGCGCGGCGCTCGAGGAGGATGCCGTGGCACTTCTCGCAGAAGAAGGCCGGCTGTTCCTCGATGGTCGCGGCGACCAGGGGGGCGTCGCACAGGGGGCAGGCGTGCCCGGAGAACCGGTTTTCCGGCACCACGCCGTCCTTGCGCTCCTGGGGGAAGTGGAAGCTCAGGCAGTATTCGCACATCAGGTAGTTCTTGCCCTCCACCGGGGTCAGGGGGGCGCCGCAGTGCTCGCAGGCGGTCAGCATGATCTCTCCTCCGGGACGTCTACCAGCGCTGGATCTGCCACTGGCCCAGGTACACGATCGAACGGGCCCGGGTCCCCTCCTCCTGGAGCCGGAACTGGGCGGTGACCTGGTCGGCGAGCTCCAGGTGGGCCAGGAACTTCCGGTTCGAGAACAGGTTCTCGAACAGTTTCTCCTTGAAGATGACCGCGGGCTTCCCCGGGCAGGTCCACTGCACCTG
>Ga0302247_1001845_pt1 | contig 15130 bp, 12 predicted proteins | sample AAG_UR_Ile_MG_FD_193529 | JGI IMG/M metagenome (GOLD analysis project Ga0302247, IMG submission 193529) | Enriched activated sludge microbial communities from anaerobic digester in WTTP, New Holstein, Wisconsin, United States - AAG_UR_Ile | ecosystem: Engineered > Bioreactor > Anaerobic >...
GGGTCTCGTCGACCGAGCCGTGATAGGTCCCGTTCATGGAAAGGATGAGATGCCTTCCGGTAAACTCGCGCGCCACCTTGAGGGCCATCCTGTTGGCGTCGGTAGCCGTCATGAGTATCTGCCAGTAGGGAAGCTTGAACCTGCGCTGGAGCTCCTCACCTACCCAGATGCAGTCCTCGGTGGGGAGCATTGTGGTGGTGCCCCTGTTTTTAAGCTGTTTTGTCAGGGCATCCACTATCTGCGGATGCGCGTGCCCGCAAAGCCCACCGGTGTCCCCCAGGCACAGGTCGAGATATTTGTGTCCATCGACGTCTGTGATGTACACCCCCTCGGCCTTGTCGACAAAAATGGGGAAGCCGCCGACCCATATCCTCATCCACGACATGGGAACGCCCCCCACCAGATTGCGGCCGGCCTTTTCGAAGAGCGCCTTGGACTTGGGGCGCTCGGCGGCATAGCGCGCCACCTCGCGTTTTACGAGCTCCTGGATCTTTTCGAGACGTATTTCCGCCTTAACCATTCAATCCTCCTTTGGATATTTGATGTATTTGCGGCCGGATTCGTCATGGGGCGTCCATCGATCGGTTCGAAACCGTCGCCATTGGCGGAAGCTCCATCGGTCCTGAGGCCTCCCGCCGCGACGCGAATGCCGACCCGGCGCAAGTATTGGGTAGTGAATCGCCGCCTGCCGTCCCAACGGAATAAACAGGGAGCGGCGCGGCGGAGGTGAACACTTCCAAAGCCTACAATAGTCCGACAATATTTATTTGTCAACCAACAAATATATATCGGCGCCGGAATACGCCGCGCGGCGGCCGGGCGGGCGCATGGGCATAAAAAATGGACGGGCCAAAGGCCCGCCCCTTTTTGCCGCCGGACCAAGGGCCTGTCAGGCCAGGTCGGCTATTCCCAGCTCGCGGAGTTTTTCCCTGGGCGGGCCGCCTAGGCTATAGTCCCAGCCGGCCAGCTCGCAGAAGCCCCTTGTAAGGGCCTCCATGTCCAGGGTCACCCCCTTTATAGGGCCCTTTTTTACGGGCTCTGCGCCGGCGGCGCGCGGGTGCAGGCGGGAATCCTCCGGGCCTACCCCCTCTCGGAGGTTGAAGGCCTTGCGGAGGTTTAAGATGCGCTCTCCCGTCTTCAAATAGTCGTCGGCCGAAAGGCCCCAGCCCGTAACGGCGTTCAGGTAGTCCACCACCGGAAGCGGCCCGGTGAGAATGCCGAACTGGCAGAGCCCGGCCCCGTTGAACAGGTTTGTAAAATAGGCGGTCCCTAAGCAAAGGGCGAGTTTCTTCATGTCCTTGCCCCTGGCGCCGGCAATCATCCTCTTAACCGCAGGGAAGCGGTTCTTCGTCTTGTAAAGGGGCCCATAGAGGTAGGAGGAAACCGTATGACGCCCCGGGGTCGGCTCCATCTGATAGATGATTCCAAATCCCGGGTCGAGCCTCGAATCGTGCATGGGGAGCTCCTGGCCTCCGGCGTGAATTGCGAAAGCCTCCGAGCCCTTTCCGATCTTCTTCGCCGCAAGCCTCACTCCGTCGGCGAGGATGTTCCCTATCTTCTCGCGCTCGATTATCATCTCGGTGAGCCTTAAAATCTCCTTCGATTTTCCCCAGCCCAATTTGAGCCCGCCGGTCTGCTTTTCGTCGATGATGCCCTTCTCGAAGCACTCGACGGCGAACGCCACCGCGCCGCCGGCGGAGATTGAGTCTATCCCCTCCCTGTTGCAGAGCTCGTTGATCTCGAAAAGCGTGTCCAGGTCATCCTGAAGCACCAGCCCGCCGAACGAGCAGAGGGTTTCGTACTCGGGCTTGTGGCTTTTTGTGCCGCTGTAGCGACCGTTCTTAATGTCGATAATGCCGCCGCAGGCCAGCGGGCAGGACTGGCAGCCGTACTTCTTGCTCTGATGCGCCACTATGCTCTCGTCCGAGAGCTTGTAGGCGCCGGGGTAGTCGACGTATCCAACGCCCGACCAGTTCTTTATCGGCGAATCGCCCGTAAGCGCCGAGTACACGGTAAGGCCGCTCGTGCCGTATTTCTTGTAGATCTCCCGGACGGTGGACGGCTGGCTTGGGACCGATATCCCGGTCCTCGCTATCACCTGGCTTACGTAGTTGATGATGGCCACCGTAATGGTATCCATGGGGTTTACGAACTTGAAAGCCTTAAGGAACTTTTTGTTGAGCGCCCTCATCCTGTCCGGGTCGGCGGCCGGGACCTTCATGGAGCCCTTTACGGCCAGCGCCTTCAGATTTTTGCTGCCCATTACCGCGCCAAGGCCGGAACGCGCCGCGATCCGCCCGGCGTCGGTCACGATTCCCGAGATGAGAGAAAGCTTCTCGCCCGCCTTGCCGATGCAGGCCACCTGGGCCCTCTTCTCGTTTACCTCAGCGCGGATAAGCTCCTCGGTCTCCACCGTGTCCTTTCCCCAGATCTTCTTCGCGTCCCTAATCTCCACCTTTCCGTCTTTGATGTAGATGTACACCGGGTTTTTTGCCTTTCCGGTTACAAAGACCGCGTCGTAGCCGGCGCGCTTAATCTCCACCGAAAAGAAGCCCCCGGAATTGGAATCGCCCCAGCCGCCCGTAAGCGGCGACTTGCCCACCACCATAAAACGGCCCGAGAAATACGCGCCCGTGCCGGTCAGGATTCCCGAACAGAAACCTATGTGCGCCCCGGGCGAAAGGGGGTCGATTCCGGCCTTCTGCCGTTCGGTGATTACGGCGGCTCCCAGGCCGTAACCGGAAAGGTATTTTTTATAAAACTCGTCCCCGGGGCTTACCACCTCGCTTTTCCCGGTGGAGAGGTCGATGATTACGTACTTCCCCATGTAACCGCTCATTACATGTACCTCCGTTTGGTTTACCTGCTCACGCCATCCATACCGCGCCCGCCGGCGACGCCTTCTCCGCGGCATTGGCCGCCGTCGCGGAGCGCTCCCGCCGTTTTGCCGGGGCCCTCCCGGCGCGGGAATCGTCGTTCGTGCGCGCTTTAGTAACCGCCACGAGACGATCCAGGCTCCGGTAACGCGATGACAATAATAATGAACGCCGTTCATAAAATTTCAACTCTATTACGGCGGTTGACATTTTTTTTTACTCCTCCCGGGGGCGGTCTTCGGCATGGCGTCCTGGATGAGCCGTATTTTATACTTTATTTGCCGAACCACCACAAAATTACTTGCAATAAATGGCTGCCCGATGGCATTATTGAAAAACTGAGCGGTCGCTCACTCAATTTATTGAAAAGGAGGGAACTATGCCGTTAACGCAGGAAGACATAAAACGGCTTCGAGAGAAGGCGAAGGAAATCCGCAAAGCCATCATCGATATCACCTTCACCGCCGGCGGGGGCCATATAGGCGGATCGCTTTCGCAGACCGACATTCTGGTTACCCTGTACTATAAATATCTCAATATCGACCCAAAAAACCCGAAATGGGAGGACCGCGACAGGGTGATCCTTTCAAAGGGCCACGGGGGACTCGGATGGGCCGCCATTTTAGGCGACCTGGGATATTTCGACAAGGCCCTTCTCAAGAACTTCAACAAGACCGGTTCCCCCTTCGGAATGCACCTCGACATGCTGAAGGTGCCCGGATGCGACGCGTCCACCGGTTCCCTCGGGCACGGGCTCGGAATAGCCGTCGGCCTCGCCCTGGGGGCCCGGATGGCGGGAAAGGCCTACCGGACCTATTGCGTGATGGGCGACGGCGAGCTCTGCGAGGGATCGGTATGGGAGGCTTCCATTATCGGCGCGTTCCATAAACTGGACAACCTCACCGCCTTTGTCGACCGCAACAAGCTAATGATCGACGGGCCGACGGAGGAGATAACGCTGCTCGAAAGCCTTAACGAAAAGTTCGCTTCATTCGGCTGGGAGGCGCTGCGCGTCGATGGGCACGATTTCAACGCCCTGGCAGGCGCCATCGAGAAGGCGCGGACCGTAAAGGGAAAACCGACGGTCATAATCTGCGATACCATCAAGGGCAAGTGCGTGGATTATATGGAAAACGACTACAAATGGCACTACGGCGGCCTCGATTCCGATATGCGCGACAAGGCGCTCGCGAGCATAGAAAACTTTTACGCGAAGGCATAGGAGGAAAGCAATGGCAGAAGGCATGACATGGTCCATCGAGGAGGCCGACAAGCTTACCCAGGCCGAGGTGTACGGCCGGGTGCTCACACAGCTCGGCGAGAAGGACCCAAGGATAGTCGCGATGACCGCCGACCTCGCAAAGTCCACCAAAATAGGGGCGTTCGAACAGAAATTCCCCGAGCGGTTCATCAACATGGGCATCGCCGAAAACTCGCTCTTCGGGATTGCCGCGGGGATGGCCCTGGCCGGATTCAAGCCGGTGGTATCCACCTTTGCGGTGTTCGCCGCGCTGCGCAGCGCCGAGTTCGTACGAACGGACATCTGTTACCAGAACCTCGACGTCAAGATAATAGCCACGCACGCCGGCATCTCATTCGGGCAGGCGGGCTCGACGCACCACTGCACCGAGGACATAGCGGTAATGCGCTCTTTTGCAAACATGACCGTCATCGTGCCGGCGGACGGCATAGAGACGGGCAACGCCGTGGCCGCGGCCATGGACTGGCCGGGGCCCGTCTATATACGCATCGGACGCGGATTCGAGCCGCCGGTAAACACCAGGGCCGATTACGGTTTCGAGATAGGAAAGGCGGTCACGATGCGCGACGGAAGGGACATCACCCTCATCTGCTGCGGCGTGACGGTGCTCCAGGCGGTGCGCGCGGCGAGGATACTCGAAACCCAGGGGCTTTCGGTGCGCATCATCAACATGCACACCATCAAGCCCATAGACAGGGAGGCCATACTGAAGGCCGTAGTGGAGACGCGCAGAATAGTGACCATCGAGGAGCACAACGTAATGTCCGGACTCGGTTCGGCCGTGGGCGAGGTCATTGCGGAGAGCGGCAAGGCCTGCGCCTTCACCAAGCTCGGAATCCCCGACGCGTACGCCATCGTGGGATATCCGGAGGACCTCTACAATCATTACAAGATCGACGCGGACGGAATAGTCGAGGCGGTGAGCGCCCTCATGGGACGCGAGATCGAGGAAGACGAAAACTGGGACGACGAGACATGATGGGGGAGGCGGAACATGGCAGATAAGGTCGATTTGACGATTCGCATCATCCTCCGCTCGATCCTCCCTCTTTTCAAGACCCTGTATAACGAGGGAGGGGGCCTTTATAAAAAGCTCCTGTCGGGGATCGACGGCACCATCCAGTTCTCCATCAAGGGGACGGATACGGGGGCCTACCTTCAGTTCAAGGACGGCGTGCTCGACGTTATCCAGGGCGTCATTCCGAAGCCCGGCGTGCACATAGCCTTCAAAACCCCCGCCGATATGATAGCGCTTTTTACCGGCGGCAAGGGCGGGCTTCCTTCCGTCTCGGGCGCGTGGCGGCTGGGGCTGCTCCTTAAGCTCGCGCCCCTCTTTTTAGGGCTTCTGCTCCTCATGCCCGACAACAGGCCGAAGAACCCGAAGAAGCGCGAGCTTAAGATAAAGCTTACCATGTATATGGTGACTAACGCCCTGTCGCAGCTCAACAAGGGCGGCGACGTCGACATGAACGTGTGGACGGCAAAGCAGCCCGACCGCGTCTATCAGCTTTCCGTGGAGCCCGTGGGGCCGGCGGCCTATCTCCGCGTAAAGGCCGGCAAGTCCAAGTCGGGCCACGGCATCTACGGCCGCAAGGCGCCGTTCATCCACATGATATTCAACGGCATCGACGGGGCCTTCAAGGTGATGGGCGAGGCCAAAGAAACCGTAAAGGCGATGGGCGACGGCGACGTGCGGGTCGAAGGCTCGCCGGAATACGCCGGTGTGCTCGGCAGCTTTATGGTCCGCGTTCAGGACCTGCTCACACCGCCCGCAAAGTAGGACTAAGGCCGGCGGGCGGCTCGCCGCCCCCGCCGGCCGTCAATCCATTATTTCTTTTAGCGAGTATAGAAAGAATTCCTCGAGAGGGATTCCGCCTGTGCCGACCAGAAGGGATTTCTTTACCGGAAAGTTTTTTGTGAAAACTTCCATCCCCGGGAGGGGTTTCTTTCGCCCTCCAGCCTTGACCTCGATGCCGACGATTTCCTCGCCACGCACGAGAACAAAATCGACCTCGAATTTCCCGTCTCTCCAATAGTGGAGTCGTGTTTCGCTTCCCCGTGTTATGTTGGAGAGATGAGCGCCTACAGATGATTCCACCAGCCTGCCCCAGAGTTCGAAATTCCGGCGGGTCTGTTCGAATCCTTCAGGAAGATGGGCCGATATTAGCGCGGTATTGAGCACCTGCAATTTCGGGCTCGAAGAGCGTTTTGAAAGCTGACGGGTAGAGAATCTCCTCAGCCCTGTAAGCATTCCCGCCGAGTCAAGCAGTTCCAGATAATGCGAGAGCGTAACCGTGTTACCTGCATCCTGAAGTTGTCCGAGCATTTTATTGAAGGATAGAATACTGCCGGAGTACTCACAACCGATTTCAAAAAGATCTTTGAGCAGCGCCGGCTTGTCTATTCTGGTCATCATAAGAATGTCTCGGGAGATTGTTGTCTCCACGAGCGAATCCTTGATGTAGCTCTTCCATCGCTCCTCGTCCTTTATCAGCGGCGCGGATCCCGGATATCCGCCAAAGTAAACATACTCTTCGATTGACAAACCGAACGCGTCTCGCATCTCGATGTACGACCAATGAGGGATTCTTATCGTCTCAAATCTGCCCGCAAGCGTTTCACTAAGCCCTCTGCGAATTAACAGGGGTGCCGATCCTAGCAATACGAGTTTGATATCCCTGCCGGCCATGGTATCTTCGTCCCACAGACGTTTGACCGTCTCACTCCAGTTGTCTATTTTCTGTATCTCATCGAGAACCAGTATGATCCCGCGGCCGGAGGTGTCGGATTTTAAGCGCAATCTGGCGTTTCCCCATTGCTGCTCTATCCAGTTTTTAGAAGCGGGGATTACCGCGTCTGCAGACGCATACTGGCTTGGAGCGTCGATTTCCTGGGTTATCTGTTGTATAAGGGTGGTTTTGCCGCTCTGCCGGGGGCCTGCCAGCACCTGGATGAATCGGCGTGGTTCTCTTAGGCGAGTAAATAATACATTGTAGTGAGGTCTTTTATACATAACTTATATCGCGAGAAGTCCTAAAATTTAAGATTTTTAAGTTTCCCTTAAAAAGTAACCACTGGAAAATTCAGCAGTTAGATTTTCTCGCCCGCCTTCGGCGGGCGGGTAAATCGAGTTTTTGTGACTACCCTCAAGATTTTTAAGTTTCCCTTAAAAGTAACCACTGGAAAATTCAGCAGTTAGGTTTTCTCGCCCGCCTTCGGCGGGCGGGTAAATCGAGTTTTTGTGACTACCCTTAAAAGTAACCACTGGAAAATTCAGCAGTTAGGTTTTCTCGCCCGCCTTCGACGGGCGGATAAATCGAGTTTTTGTGACTACCCTTAAAAAGTAACCACTGGAAAATTCAGCAGTTAGGTTTTCTCGCCCGTCTTTGGCGGGCGGGTAAACATAGCTTTATGATATCCATTGAGTATATTTACTCAATACCCTAAGTAAATATACTCAATACTCTGAGCAAATTCAAGCATTTTTTCCACTATACAGCTTTGGCGTAGCGGTTTCCTCCCTCCACGTGGCACGGCTTACGACTATCATCACGATCAGGCTCACCGTCAGGCTTGCGATGATAGGCTCGATCCACGTGGGAAGCATGCCGCCGAGCTTAAGGCCGTACAGGGCCACCACGGTTACAGACGCGGCGAGGGCCGAGGAGATGGCCCCGGCCGCGGTGGCCTTTTTCCAGAAGATCGCCGCCATGGCCGGTATAAAGATCCCGGACACGAAAATGGCGAATGCGAGGAGCAGTATATCGAAGATGCCCCGCATGCCCAGCGCGAAGAGGATTCCCGCCGCGCCGATGAAAATGATAAAAAGGCGCGTGATGAGCAGGAGTTTTTTGTCGCCGGCGGCGGGTCGAAAGGCCTTCACGATGTCCTGGCTGAAGGTCGTGCCGGAGATGAGGAGCGCGGTGCTGGCTGTCGACATCATGATGGCTAACATTGCGGCAACGCATAAGCCGGTTACGATGGGAGGCAGGTGGTTCGCCACCTCCAGCGGAATCACCGAGTCGCCGGAACCGGGGGCAAGACCGGGGAAAAGCCTGATGGCGGCGACCCCCAGGAAAACAACTATCAGGCTCCAATAAAGATACACGCCACCCGTAACGAACATGCTTCGCTTGATCATTCCCGGATCGCGCGCGGCGGAGGCCCTCTGCCAGAGAGAGGGGTCGATGAGGCAGAACGGTATATCGATTAGGAAGATGGACATAATGTAGGCCGGAGTAAGCCCTCCCCAGAAATTGCCCTCGGGGGGCGTCATGACCTCAACGGCGGCCTTAACGCCGCCGATCTCGCCGACGACGAAGATGGGAAGCAGAATCCCTACACCGATAAGGAAGATGATGGTCTGTAAAAGGTCGGTATAGGCGACCGCGAGAAGCCCGCCCATGAAGGTATAGATCACCATCACCGTCCCCGCGATAAGCACGGCCTGTGTGTAGTCCACGCCGAAGCCGCCGAGGGTCGTGGAGACAGCCACTCCCACCGCGACGAGCTGCCCGCCGAAGAGCGCAACCACGCCGAGTATCATCACGAAGGCGGTGACAAGCCGCATCCGCGGCCCGTAGCGAAGAACGAGCGCCTCGGGTATGGTCCAGATGGACATTCTGCGTATAACGGGGGCTATAAAGGCGAAGATGAACAGGCCTATGGCGTAGCCCATCGACGCGAAGAAAAAGGCCGCTCCCACGTCGAAGGCCTTTCCGGCCTTTCCCATGGTGGAGCCGGCCCCTATGGTGGTGCCGATGAGGGTTCCGAGGAGCGCCGGATAGCCCAGGCCCCTTCCGGCGACCGCGTAGTCCTCCATGTTACGGACCCTGCGGCTGGTGAGATATCCTATTATCAATAGAACGATGAAATATGCAACGATGATAGCGATGTCGATGATTGTGACAGGCATATATGCCTCCTTAATATATCGACCGGTACGCGCGAAGCGGACCGGCGGGTTTACTACCGGCGCTAAACGCCGTAGGCCTTTGCGCAGGTCTCGCAGACCCCGTGCAGGGGCGGCGGGTTGAGCGCGCCCATCGCGTCGAAGGGCTCTCCGCCGTCCATGTAGGCCCGAAGCCTGCGGTCGGCCTCGCGGCGGCGCTCGAAGCGATCTCGAAATTCCGTGTACGACCGGCCTTTCCAGACGGCTGCAAGGTCCAGATCGGCGATGTTTCCGAAGTTCAATTGCCTGTACAGATACTCCCTCCCTTTATGGATCCGCCTGTTATCGGGCCGCGAGAGATAGGGGCAGGGACAGACATCGCCAGTGGCTGTGATGAACATGATGCGCGAGGGATCGAGCTCACAGGCGGGCTGCTCCTGGGCAATAAGCGGATAGGGCCTGAATGAAAAATCACTTTTAGCGGCAATGGAGCGGGCACGGTTTAGGATATCCAGGTGGATGTCCGCGGGTTCGCCCTCCCAGACGAAAATACGCGAACGGTCGGCCGAGGCGTCGAACACGCAGTCGAGATTTGTCGCGTAGAAATCGTCTGCGCCGGCCTCAATGGCCCGCGCAAGCGCGGCCGGCAACTCCTCGATATTCGCTGTGGTCATCATGTACGAAATGCTTATCCGCGGCCGGTGGGAGGCCGAACGCCTCTTGAGCGCGGCCATCCTGCGTATGCGGTCGAAAATCCGTTCGATATCGGAGCGGACCCTCAAAGCCCCGTGCGTGGCCTGAACGGCTCCGGCGATGGAGATGGAGACATAGTCGGCCCCGCTCTCCATAAGGCGGTCGATGGCCCGGTCGGTGAGCAGCATGCCTCCCGTGGTAAAACCGACGCTGGGCCCCTCGGCCTTTGCCATGGCGATCATGTCCCATAGATGGGGAGAGAGCATGGGCTCTCCCCATCCCTGAAGATGGACGAAGCGGGCGCCGGAGAAGTGCGGCACGAGCCTTTCGAAAAGTGAGAGCGGCATTATCTCTCCGGTGCGCGACTCGTTTCGCGTTCCGACGGGGCAGAAGGCGCATGCGAGAGGACAGCGCGAGCTTATCTCGATCTGCATGGCCTCCAGTCGTCGCGGGCCTCCGGAGAGGAGGCGGCGTATGAATCGCGATGTGCGTCCCATGGGCGGAGTGTGGCCCCATGACCTGGCGCGGTCAAGAAAAAACATTGGAGTGTAAATGGCGACACTTAATCGTCTTGACACGCGTTGGGAATCCGCGCATCCTATATGCGCGGTCGTCCAGCGGCGGCCGCAAATAATCCATTGGGGGAGGGTGCGATGAAGCGTTCGCTGTTCATTGTCATATCGTCGCTTGCAATGTGTTCCATGCTGTTCTGTGTTTCCGACCCGCAGAAGCAGGCCGATTTCATAAAGAAGGCCAAGGAGGTGGCCGCAAGTGTAAGCGACAAGCCCCTGGACGAAAAGACCATCATCGCCGGCCTGAAAGAGGCCCTGAACATAGGGACCGGAAACGCGGTCCAAAATATATCAGCCGCCGACGGATATTTCAAAAACCCGCAAATACGGATACCCCTGCCCGACGATCTCAAGAAATGGGCCGACCGGCTGCGAAAAATCGGCCTCGGGAAAAAGGTCGACGAGCTCGAGCTCTCAATGAACCGAGCGGCCGAGCAGGCGGCCCCCAGGGCAAAGGACATCTTTGTTGACGCAGTGAAGAAGATGACGATTACCGACGCGAAGAATATTCTTTATGGGAAAAACGATAACGAGGCCACGCTGTTTTTTGAAAAGCACACCCGCCCCTCGCTCTTTACGCTCTTTTTTCCGGTGATGAAGGCGACGCTCGACAAGGTCGGGGTTACAAAGGCATACAAATATCTAATAGACCAGTACAATACTCTGCCGCTCGTCGAGAAGATTACCTACGATCTCGATTCGTACGCGACGAACAAGGCCCTGGACGGCCTGTTCCTCATGATATCACATGAGGAGGCGCGTATCCGAAAGGACCCGGCCGCCCGGGTGACCGATTTACTGAAGAAGGTGTTTAAATAGGGCTTCGTTTCCGAGGAGGTCTCGGCTAATGTGCTTAGGGACGAGGATTAGCCTTCCTGCCTGACAAGAAAGAACCGAAGGGACATCTTCCCCTCTTCTTCTCTCCCCCTTCTTTTCTCCGAAGAGAAGGGGGCCGGGGGGGATGAGTTTGAAGAGCTTCCAGCCGCCTGGAGTGCTTTAAACAGCATATTGAGCTGGCGTCCGTAGGTCTGGGAAAGCAAAGCCCCCCTCCGGGGGGTTTGGGGGGCGTTAAGAATCGGGATTGAAGAGGATTTAAGCTGGCGTCTGTAGGTCTGGGAAAGCAAAGCCCCCCTCCGGGGGGTTGGGGGGCGTTAAGAATCGGGATTGAAGATGGCTTGAGTAGGCGTCCATAGGTCTGGGAAAGCAAAGCCCCCCTCCGGGGGGTTGGGGGGCGTTAAGAATCGGGATTGAAGAGGATTTAAGCAGGCCTCCGCAGGGTCTGGGGGGCGTTAAGAATCGGGATTGAAGATGGCTTGAGCTGGCGTCCGTAGGTCTGGTGAAGTACAAGCCCCACCCAACCTCCCCTTGATAGGGGAGGTTGGGTGGGGCTAACGTGCTTGGGGGGATTTACTTCGCCTTCATCTTATACACGCCGTCCCAGTTTTTGGGCGGCGGCGTGTCAATGAATTCCGAGCAGCGCTCGATGTAGGTGTTCGAGGGGCCGTCGTCCTGAACTATCTTGACCCCCGCCTTGAATGCGGTACGGGCCCCTTTCCAGTCGCGGGCATGGAAAAGCTCAAGCCCTTCTTGGTACTTGCGGAGCATATCCGTCATGTAGTCGGGAAGTTCCCCTTTTCTGCCGAGAAGTTCGAAGACCTTAATTGGCTCGTCCTTGCCCACCACCCTGATGGTGTCGAGTTCGCGAGCATCGACATGTTCTTTCACCTGATGGTAGGTGCTCTCGCTAATCATGGCGTAGGTGCCGTAATACTTGTTGGCCCCCTCCAGACGCGCTGCTAAGTTCACCGAATCGCCCATCATGGTGTAGTCCATGCGCGTGCGCGAGCCCATGTTGCCGATGACCGCATTGCCGGTATTGATTCCCATGCGGGCCTTTATCTCCATCTGCCCCTCCTTTCGCCAGGCTTCGCGCATTTCGGCAAGGCGCTTCTTCATGTCGATGGCCGCCAGGCAGAGCTTTAGCGCGTGGTCGGGATAGGGATGGGGCGCTCCGAAGAAGGCCACTATGGCGTCGCCCACGTATTTATCGACGGTGCCGTCATAGCGGAGGATGATGTCGGTCATTTCCGAGAGGTATTCGTTAAGAAGCGAAACGAGCTGCGGCGGCGTGAGCTTTTCGGAGATGGTGGAGAAACCCGCCACGTCGGAGAAGAAGATGGAAATCTCGCGCATCTCTCCGCCCAGGTTCAGCGATTCCGGGTTCTTTATGATCTCTTCGATCACATGCGGGGAGATGTAATGGGAGAAGGCCGATTTGATGAATCGCTTTTGCCCTTCCTCGCTTACGAACTTGGTGGCGATAATGGCGAGTGCCGGAAGCAGGAGCGAAAGCGAAACGCCGACCTGGTCTATCCATACACGGCCGAACGCGAAAACCGCGAAGATGCCGATATTTACCAGGACGAACGATGACGCGGCCGTCACGACGGAGCGGACGGCGGACAGCCTCTGAATGGTGAGGCCGATGGCGAGCGCAAGGACGAGCATGAGGGCGTAGGAAACGACCGGATTCGCCTTTGTGATAAAGCTCTTCTGAAGCACGGTGTTGACTATATTGGGGTAGGTCCCCACCATCATGTATTCGGACGAGAGCGGGGTGACCCCGATATCGGAGGTGGCTGTAGCGGTGAGTCCCATGATGACCGAATGGTCGCGGAGCTTTTCGACGGTAAGGGTGATGTTGATCGCGGTGACGAAATTCTCAAGATTTTTAAGCTCCGCCTCCGCCTCGGGATTTTTTCCCTTCTTAAGCTCGGCCTTCAGGCGTTTTATTTCGTCCCTGATGGGAGCGGCGTAGCCCTTTTCTATCTCTTGGATTTTCCTGCGCGCGTCGGCGATTTCCTTCCATGTGTCCCGCCGCACGGGCTCCTCCTTCGATGATTCGAATTTGGCGTAGAGCTGGGCGAGTTTTCCGTATAACAGGCTTCTGTCGGTGTTTCCCGACTTTATCTCCTCCTCGTCGAAGAAGCCGTGGACCTCGTCGCGCACGTCGTCGTATTCCAGAAGGGCGTAAAACGACAGGTGATTGAACTCCTTTTCGAAATCATCCGCCCAGTTTATGTACATCATGCCCTGTTTATCGATTGGGATTACTATGTCCTCGCGCTTCCGCGTTATCGGGTTCTCGGCGTTTCGAAGAGCGATCCGCTCTCCGGGCGCGATCTCTATATCTTTAAGCGGAATCCCGCAAAGATCGGCGATCATTGACAGAGCCATGTGGAAATAAACCCTTCCCTCGAAAACACGGACAAGGCGGATTTTTCGGGCTATGCCGTCGGCGTCGAAATCGGAATCGACGTATCCGAAGGTGCGCGCGGCGCGGACCAGTTTCGGCACAGGGTACTGTATCTGCACCCTGTCGCGGTCAATAAGCCCCTCATAGGCCGCGGCGTTTTTTTCGGGCACAGGCACCGATGCCCTTTCCGTAAAATACCGTATGGCGGCATCGCGCTCCGCAAGCGCCCTCTCGTCCAGGTTGTAAAGTATGAGCTTTTCCCTGGAGAAGGAATAGGCCATCACCGCCTTGCCGAAGGCCTTTGCCGAGTCGGCGAACATGCGGTCGCTGTCTATGAGCGCCCGCGTGATGTCATCGCCCTTTACGGGCCGCCCTTTCCTTATCTTTTCCTCCAGGCCCGGCATGGCCTTTCGGTCGACCAATAGCGGCGACTCTTCTATAAACTGAATATCGAACACGGCCTGGCGGGCCTGCACCTTGTCGAGTATATCGAGTCCCTCGGCGTAGATGTGCCTGGGCCACGGAAACTGCCCCACGCTGTAGATGGCGCTGTCGTCTATGTTGAGGTAGGTCAGCAACTCCCACTGGGGAATGGAGGGCTTGACGTTGAAGCTGAGGTCGTAGAGCTTAAGCTCGAAGAGTTCGTAGGGCTTGGTAAAGCTGAGCGCGAAAATGAGGACAAAGGCGCCAAGCGAGATCGCCGCCGCGGTGAAACGGCTCTTTACTAATTTATCCCTGAGGGAGTCGAAGAATCGTTTTATCATGTTATGGTCCTGTGAATTATTTAAGTGCACAAACCTTTATTTGAGTATAGTAGAATGTGCTGTTTCGAAAAAGCTTATATGATTTCAAAGGAATTTATAGTAACTCGGGTCTCAGTTTCTCGATCAAAGATGGAATGTCGATTAGATCCTCATTCTTAATTCTGATGACTCGAATTCCCATTTCTTTAATCAAATGATCTCTCAGATTGTCATATTCAACTTGATTTTCGTGTATCTTTCCGTCAATTTCAATGATTATTTTTTTCTCGGCACAGTAAAAATCGCCGACGAAAAAACGTTTCTTTCCCATGAATTTTAGTTGTACAGGATGCTGACGTAGAAATTTTTTTGCCGAAGAGTTTACGATTACGGACAACTTCCCAGAAGATCCCTTCACTTTCGGTCTGGTTCTTTCGCAGTTCACGAGCAACATTTTTGGCAAGTATTTTCATGGGTATGAAATGTTAAGATTTTATCTGTGGATTGCAAGGACTTTATCAACTCATCCCCCCGGCCCCCTTCTCTTCAGGGGAAGAGAAGGGGGAGTTCAGACATCGAGCCCATTTCCAAGATACCCCCTCTCTTTCGTTCAAAGAGAGGGGGGTAGGGGGTGAGTTCAGAGGGGCGTGCCACGGATAGTTTCTGTCAAAACCGCAAATCCTAGCAAACCACTTATCCACTCATAACGAACGCTTTATCAACTCATCCCCCCGGCCCCCTTCTCTTCAGGGGAAGAGAAGGGGGAGTTCAGACATCGAGCCCATTTCCAAGATACCCCCTCTCTTTCGTTCAAAGAGAGGGGGGTAGGGGGTGAGTT
>Ga0302247_1001851_pt1 | contig 15111 bp, 15 predicted proteins | sample AAG_UR_Ile_MG_FD_193529 | JGI IMG/M metagenome (GOLD analysis project Ga0302247, IMG submission 193529) | Enriched activated sludge microbial communities from anaerobic digester in WTTP, New Holstein, Wisconsin, United States - AAG_UR_Ile | ecosystem: Engineered > Bioreactor > Anaerobic >...
GAGCGTCTTTTTCAGCGCGGACCTGATGATCCGGCCCGGCGAGGGGGGCGGAAAGGTGCGGGAATCCCGCTGGGAGGATGAGGTGCACGGCATCGGTCCGGAGCAGGTGCCCGATCCGGAGCGGCGGAGCCGGCTGCAACGGGAACTCCGGGAGATTTCCCCGGTTTTCGTCGCCACCGGGCACGGTCCCTGCGTGCGGCTCCACTGAAGCCGCGGAATGGAGGTTGCGGAATGATCGACAAAAAACTGCTGGAAGTCCTGTCCACCACCCCCGATGCGGCCCTGGCCATCGTGACCCGGGGGCCGGAGGGGCCCCATATGGTGAACTCCTGGAACAGCTATGTCCAGATCAACGGGGAGGGGGAGCTTCTCATCCCCGCGGGCCGGATGCACGAAACGGAAAAAAACATCCGCCGGGACCCCCGGGTGCAGCTCACCATCTGCAACCGGGAGGTGGAGGGGCTGCGGTACCGGGGGACGGGTTTCCTCCTGACCGGGGAGGCCCGTTTTACGGACAGGGGATCGGATTTCGAAACGGTGAAGGCCCGCTACCCCTGGGCCCGGGCGGTTCTGGCGGTGAAGATCCTGACGGCGGAACAGACCCTGTGAAAGCCCGTGGGGCCGGCCTCCTCCCCGGGGAAGGCCGGATCCCTCTCCGGAGGGGTTCGGCCTGATGAGGAGGCGGCCTGACCCCCGACTCGCGGCGGCCCGCCCGGATCTTTCCAGAAGAATTTGCCCCGCCGCGGATAATCACCCATATTGTATGAGTGCGTTTTTTGTCTTCTGCAAAGACGCCAGGACAAGTTCATCGGGAGGATGGATGCCATGACCATCGGTTTCAATGTGGACGACGAGGCGGCCTGGGGCCCCACAATGGACAGGGTTCAGGCCCAGGCTGCGGGGCACCGGATAATCCGGGGCATCTCCGCCTGCCGGGAGGCCATGCCGGAGCTGGCGGCCCTGGTTACCAGCCGCCTGAGCAGGGAGGACGTGGAAAGGGCGGCACAGCTGAAGGCAGTCTTCGTCCCCATGGTGGGTGTGAACCACCTGCCCCTGGATCTGCTGAAGGCCCGGGGGGTCTCCATCTTCAACTCCCACGGGAACGCCGAGAGCGTCGCCGAGAGGGCCCTGGCCCTGACCCTGGCGGGGCTGGGGAAGATCGTGGAGTATCACAACGATCTTCTGGAGGGCCGCTGGCACGGTTTCTGGGTCAACCGGGGGGCGGAAGACAACTGGCGGTCCATCCGGGGGGTGCCCGCCGCCATTTTGGGGGTGGGGGCCATCGCCCAGGCCCTGGCCAGGCTGCTGAAGGCCTTCGACTGTCCGGTGAAGGGCTGGCGCCGCCGGGATCTGGACCAGACGATACCCAACTTCGACTGGGTGGGGGTGGATCTGAAGGAGGCCCTGCGGGGGGCCGGCCTGGTGTATGCCGCTCTTCCGTCCACCGATCTGAGCCGGGGGATCATTGACGCCGAGGCCCTCTCCTGGATGCCCGGGGCCTTTTTCGTCAATGTGGGCAGGGCGGACACCGTGGACGAACAGGCCCTGTACGAGGCCCTGCTCCACGGGAGGCTGGCCGGGGCGGGCCTGGATGTCTGGTACCGCTACCCCAAACCCGGATCGGGCGACATCGGGATGTCCCGCTTTCCTTTCCGGGAACTCAAGAATGTGGTTCTCTCTCCCCATGTGGCGGGGGCCACCGACACGGCCCTCCGGGAAACCTACAGGGAGATGGGGGACAACATCCTGCTGTGGCTCCAGGGAAGGCCGAAAAACCAGGTGGACCCGGACCTCACCTATTGAAACCGGGGGCGGGGCCTCATAACGGGAGCTTCCGGGGGAGTCCCGCCGGATCCCCGGAGGCGGGGACCGCCGCTCGAAAGCCGGCCTCTTCCTTTCCCGGGGCGCTTCGGAAAAGCGGAGGGCCGCGGGATAAAGACGCCCTCTTCCGTCACTCACCCGCCGGGAGCCGAGAAAACACTTGCCAACTCCGGAGTTTTCCTGTATTCTGGGGTCGTTACCCTGCCATGTGATTCGGATACGGGTATCACACTATTCATTACAGGAGAGGTTCATGAAAGCTGCGATCGATTCTGATCTTTGCACGGCTTGCAACCTTTGCGTGGAAATCGCCCCGGAGGTTTTCCGGATGGGCGATACCACCGCTGAGCCCATCAGCCCCGTGGTGGCGGCCGGCCACGAAGAGGAGGCCCGGGAGGCCGCCCAGGATTGCCCCACCGAGGCCATCTCCCTGCAGGAGTAGGCCGAGGACGGAACCCGGTCCTTTTCCAGCCCTGTCTGGATTCGGCCGGGTTTTTTTATCGGAAAAAACGCCCTCGCCCTATCATCCGACAGACTTCGCGCCCCCGAAGACCCATTGACAGGGAAGAAAAAATATCCTCATATAGTATCTATAAATAAAAAGGAGGCCCCATGGCTTTGAACATGATGGACACCTACATCGCCGTCAACGGCATGAGCGACGACGAGGTCAAAAACCAGTTCGGCGTCAGCAAGGCGAACACCCTGAAGGTTCTGCGCAAGCTGCTGATCGACGAGCTGCGGGAGGAGGCGGCGGAGAAGAAGCCCGCCCCCCGGAAGGCCCGCAAACCCCGCAGGAAAGCGGTCAAGGCGGGGGAATCCCCGGTCTGATATGTCGGCTTTCCGCCGGGTTTCCGCGGGAGCGGAAGCCCGGCGCCCCGCAGGGGCGCCCTTGGGGGAACTCCGGGACTTCCCGGGTCAGCCCGGTCCGGGTTTTTTGGCTCCCCGGGACTGCGCCGCGGGACCCGCCGCCCGGAGTCCCAGGATCAGCAGCGCCAGAAGCCCCAGGGCGACGGCTATCCAGAGGATTTCACCCCCCACGGTGAACTGATAGTAGAGAGTGGCCACGATCCAGGCCATCAGGGTCGTATAGAAGGCCATGAACACCCCGAGAAGCGTCCCCATCTCCTTGATGGCCGCCCCCATGGCGGCCACACAGGGAACGTAGATCAGGATGAACAGCAGATAGGAGTAGGCCTGGTTCCTGCCCCGGGGAAAATGCTCCCGCACCAGGGAGAAGAGTTCCTGGTCCTCGGGGGAGAATGTTCCCGCGGCCGCCCCTCCCCGGGAAAATCCCAGACCGATGGGCTCCAGCAGTGAGGAGACGACCTCCGCCAATCCCTGGGGAATCGAAACCAGGGCGGCGACGATCCTGGAGCCGAAGCCCGGAGTCTCCTCGACCCGGTCCCCCACATTCTGGGAGTACAGGGAGGTGAGGGTTCCGATGACCGCCTCCTTGGCGAAGACCCCGGAAAAGATGGCCACCGTGGCGGGCCAGTTATCCTTCTCCACCCCCAGGGGGGTGAAGACCGGGGTCACCGCCTTGCCGATGCCGGACAGGACGCTTTTCTCGCTGTTTTCGTTGCCGAAAGAACCGTCGGTCCCCAGGGAGTTCAGGAACCCCAGGATTACCACCGACAGGGTTATGACCTTTCCCGCCCGGATGATGAAGAACTTCAGTCTGCTCCAGGTATGGATCAGGATGTGCTTTATCCGGGGGGCATGGTAGGGCGGAAGCTCCATGATGAAGTGGGAGGTCTCCCCCCGGAAGAGGCTGCGTTTCAGCAGGAATCCGGTCCCCACGGCCAGAAGGATCCCCACCAGGTAGAGGGAAAAAACCATGGCGCCCCCGGCGGACCCGAAGAACACCGCGGCGAAGAAGGCGTACACCGGCAGGCGGGCCCCGCAGGACATGAAGGGGGTCATGAAGATGGTCATGTACCGGTCCCTTTTGTTGTCCAGGGTGCGGGTTCCCAGGATGGCCGGGACGGTGCAGCCGAAACCCACCAGCATGGGAACGAAGGACTTTCCCGGCAGGCCGATGAGGCGCATGAAGCGGTCCATGATGAAGGCCGCCCGGGCCATGTAACCCGAATCCTCCAGGATGGACAGGGCGAAGAACATGGTGAAGATGATGGGAACGAAGGTGGAGACGGTCTGTATTCCCGCCCCAACCCCGTCGGCCAGCAGGATCTTGAGCCATGGAGGCGAACCCAGGGCGGTCAGGAGGGAGCCGAAACCGTCGACGAATACGGCCCCGAAGAGGATGTCGAAGAAATCGATGAAGGCTCCGCCGATGTTGATGGTGACCCAGAACACGAAGTACATGGCGGAGAAGAAGATGGGGATGCTCCAGAACCGGTGCATGACCACCCGGTCGATGTCCTCGGTGATGGAGCGCCGGGCGGCTTTTTTGCGCACCACGTCCTTGGTGACGCCGTAGATGAAGCCGTACGTGGCATCGGCGATGGCCTCGTCGGCGGTCTGGTGCAGGATCCGTTTTATCCTCTCCTGGGCGGCGGCGATGTCCTCCTTCCGGAGACCGCCGCCGGAGACGACCCGGGATTCGATGAGCGGGTCCCCCTCCAGAAGCTTCAGGGCCATCCAGCGCTCGGTGGCCCTTGACTCCTCCGCCGGGAGGCGCAGGCTCTCCGCCCATCCGGCGAGGATGTCTTCGATCTCGTTGGGGTAGGATACGGTGACGGGGCAGGTCTTCGGGTCCCCCAGGGCCTGGGCGACGGCCTTTTTCACCGACTCCGCCGCCTTGGCTTCGGTGGCGTTGACGGCCACCACGGGGCAGCCCAGATGGGTCCGAAGATGCTCCAGATCGATTTCCAGCCCCTTGTCCTTCGCCAGATCCATCATGGTCAGGACGAAGAGCAGGGGTTTTTTCAGTTCGATGAGCTGGCTGGTGAGGAAGAGGTTGCGTTCCAGGTTGGCGGCGTCCACGATGTTGACGATCAGGTCCGCCTCTCCCCCCAGGATATAGTCCCGGGCTATCCTTTCGTCCTCGGAGAAAGCCGAAAGGGAATAGATCCCCGGCAGGTCCACCACCCGGACCGTGGAGCCGTTCCAGCTGTACTCCCCTTCGATTTTTTCCACCGTGACTCCCGGCCAGTTGCCCACATAGTGACGGCTCCCGGTGAGGGAGTTGAGCAGGGTCGTTTTGCCGCTGTTGGGGTTGCCAGCGACGGCTATGACGGCGTTTTTCATGATCTAGCCCCCCCGGAAAAGGCGCCCCAGTCTCCTGCGGAAGCCCCATCTCCGACCGTGCCCCCCCCGGGGGCCGCCGGGACGTCCCGGGCCTTCTCCGCAGCAGCCGGGCCCCGGCGGCTCGGGCCTCGCCACGGCGGGGATTCTCTCCAGCAGAAGAACGTCCGCCTCGTCTTTCCGCAGGGAAAGATGAAAGCCCCGGATCTCAATTTCCACCGGATCCCCCAGGGGGGCGGTTTTTATCAGCTGGATGACGGCCCGTTTGGTAAGTCCCATGCTGAGAAGCTTGCTCCGGTACCGCGGGTCGCAGGGGGCGTACCCCACGACTTCGGCGGTTTCGCCGGGAACGAGATCCTTGAGTTTTATGTGATTCATATATGTTCCCTGTGGTTAAGGTTGTTTGGCATGCCTAACAATTCTCCTTATCGTAAAAATACCTCCCCTGTCAATCGAAAGTCAACGGGGCAGGCCGAATAAGCCCCGGAAAAACAGGAGAATCTGGTGGTACAAAACCCGGTGCCAGGGGCCTCTCTCCACCCCGTCGGGGGCCAGGAGGGCCCCTTGGTAGACCAGTCTGTCTCCGGCGTGGACCAGCACCGTTCCCAGAGTCGCGCCCGGGGCCACAGGGGCGGTGACGAACTTCCGCTGGGACAATTCCCCCCGGAGTTTTCCCTCTTCTCCCCGCCGGACCGTCACCCAGACCTGGTCGGGTCCCCGGGGGAGTATGGCAGAGGTTCGGCCCTTCCAGACCCGGACCGTCTCGGGGGCGGGGTACCCCACCCGGAGGGTGGTGTAGGTGGCGAAGCCGTAATCCAGGAGCGCCCGGGCGTCCCGGTCCCGGCTGCGGATCCCCGCGCCGGGGGTTTCGCCGTATGCCCCCAGCAGGACCAGGATCAGCCGCATCCCGTCCCGCTCCGCCGTCAGCGCGATGTTGAAGCCCGACTCGTGGAGGTATCCGGTTTTCACCCCGTCCACTCCGGGGTAGGTCTGAAGCAGGCTGTTCCGGTTGTGCTGGGTTATGGGGTTGGAGCCGTTTCCCGGTTTGAGGTTTTCCTTCCGGGGGTAGGTGAACTCCCGGAGGCTGTGGAGTTCCGCCGGGGACTGGGGGTGAAGTTCCAGATACAGCTTGATGAAAGCGGCGAAATCCCGGGCGGTGATCCGGCTTCGCCCGTCGTAGCCCGAGGGTTCGACAAACTCCAGGTTCTCGATGCCCAGCCTCTGCATTTCGGCGTTCATCCGCCGGGTAAAGGCGTCCACCTAGCCGGAAAGCAGCGTCGCCGCCGCCACCGCGGCATCGTTCCCCGAGGAGACCGCCAGACCCCGGAGGAGGTCCCCCACCCGGGGCGTCTGGTCCGGACCCAGGAACATCAGCGAGGAGTCCGCCGGAAGGTTCGCGGCCCAGCTCTCCGGGGGAGGCGAAACCGGGTCCTCCGGTTTCAGCCTGCCAGCGGCGATCTCCTGCAGCAGGAGGTGGATGGTCACCACCTTGGTCAGGGACGCCGGCGGGTGGGGAAGAGAGCCGTTTTTTTCGTACAGCAGAGTCCCGGTCCGGGCGTCGATGAGGACGGCGGAGAGGGCGGAGATCTGCGGTTCCTGGGGAAGGGCCGCCATGGGCCGGAGCAGGGAAAGCAGGACGAGGAGGATCCCCGGGACCCGCGGGCGCGTTTTCATGGAAGATCATACTACCGGCGGCGGGGAAAAAAATCCAGATATCCCGCGGCGGGCGGCCCTCGGAGCCGGGTTTGCAATGACGGCCCGAGAGCTGCCGGGTCCTCCGGCCCGGCTGTTACCCCCGTGCCCGGAGAGCAGCGTCACCCGGGCCGCCCCGCTTTTCGCCAAAATACGAAAAAAACTGCAAGACAGAGGACCGGGCCCGGAGTAGAATCCATCGGCGAAGGGAGGTTGCGTCCGCCGGTGTCACAGGTTCTTGTGCTCGCTGCAGCCCTGGGGCTGGATCTTGTATTCCGGGAACTGCCGAACCCGCTGCACCCCGTGGCCTGGATGGGCCGCTGCATCGCCGCCCTTCTGAGGCTGAAACCCCGGGGGGACGGGGCGCGCTTTTTTTTCGGCGCCGCCGTGGTCCTTTCCGGGGCCTTCCTCTTCGGCTCCGCCCCGGCCCTGGCGGGGAGCGTCCTCCGGCCGGCCCCCTTCCTTGTCAGGGCGCTGGCGGGAGCCTTCCTCCTGAGGCAGACCTTCACCCTCAGAACCCTGCTGCGGGCGGGAAAGGCCGTGGAGGAGGCCCTGCGCCGGGGGGATCTGGACGACGCGCGGCGTCTCCTGTCCTTCCATCTGGTCAGCCGGGATACGGCGGAATTGACCGAAGGGGAAGTCGCGGGGGCGGCCATCGAATCCCTGGCGGAGAACCTCACCGACGGTTTCCTGGCTCCTCTTCTGTTTTTCCGTTTTTTCGGCCTCCCCGGCGCCTGGGTTTACCGGTTTGTCAACACCTGCGATTCCATGATAGCCTACCGGGACCGGGAACACGAGTATCTGGGCAAGTTCGCCGCCCACGCGGACACGGCCCTGAACTATCTGCCCGCCCGGATCGCCGGTTTCGCCATCGTCGCCGCCGCGGTTCTGACCGGGGGGGACGGGAAAAACGCCCTCCGGACCATGCTGGGGCAGCACGGGAGGGCAGCCGGCCCCAACGCCGGCTGGACCATGGCCGCCGCCGCCGGCGCCCTGGGGGTGAGCCTGCGCAAAAGGGGCTCCTACGAGCTGTCGGGCGGGGCGGCGGAGCCCACGGTGGACGATCTGGCCCGGGCGGGGCGTCTGACCGGCGTTGCCGGGGTTCTCCTGGCGGCGGGCCTGGTTTTTTTCTCCCTGGGAGGATCGCGTGTCTTTTTCGCCTAAACCCGAGCATCTCCTGATCCCTCCGGTGCCCCACGGAGGCCCCGATTACCCCGGCCTCCTGGCCCGGGGGCTGGCGCCGGAGGATGTCCTGGATTTCAGCGCTTCCGTCAACCCCTTTCCCCCGGCGCCGGAGGTGGCCGCCGCGGCGGGGGGCGCCGACGTCGGCCGGTACCCCGACAGCGGATCCCTCCTGCTACGCCGGGCGCTTGCCCGGGGCCTGGGGGTCCGGGAGGAGGAGATTCTGGTCACCGCCGGAGCCTCGGAGGCCCTGGATCTCATCGGACTGGCCTTCATCCGGCCCGGATCGACCTGTCTCGTCCTGGGGCCCACCTACGGGGAGTACGCCCGCAGCGCCGCCCTCCACGGGGGAAGGCCGCACCGCCTGCAGGCCCGGGAGGAGGACCTCTTCCGGTGGGATATGGACGCCCTGACCCGGGAAATCCTGGATCTTCGGCCCGATCTGGTCTATGTCTGCAGCCCCAACAACCCCACCGGCGTCCTCCTCTCCCCGAAGGAACTGGCCGTCCTCCGGGAGGCTGTCCGGGACGTGGCAGGAGGTCTGGTTCTGGATCAGGCCTATCTCTCCTTCCGGGAGGGCGAAGAAGACCTGGCCGGAATCCTCCCCGGCGGGGATCTCATCGTCCTCCGGTCCATGACCAAGGACTTCGGAATCCCCGGGGCGCGGCTGGGCTACCTGGCGGCACCGGTGGAGACGGCGGCGCATCTGGAGCGGGTCCGCACGCCCTGGAGCGTTTCCTGCTTCGCCCAGACCCTGGGGCTCGCAGCCCTGGAAGCCCGGGACTATTACCGGAGGACCTGGCGGGACCTGGGAGAACTGACCCGGGCGCTGCGGGAGGACCTTCGCGGAATCCTCCGGTCCGCCGGCGAGGGAGAGGTCCTGCCCGGGGAGGCGAACTTCATTCTGGCAAAGCTTCGGCGGAAGAGGGAACTCCTGGCGCATCTGGCCCGGCGGCGCATCCTTCTGCGGGACTGCGCCTCCTTCGGGCTTTCGGATTACGTCAGAATCGGCGTCCGGACCGGGGAGGAGAACTCCCGGCTGGTGGGCGCGGTCCGGGACTTCGTGGAGGGGACGGGGGATGGGTGATATCGTATTTGTTCTGGGAGGAGCCCGAAGCGGCAAGACCGCCTTCGCTCAGGGGCTGGCCGGAGCCTTCCAGAAATCCGGCGGACCCCCGGTCACCTACATCGCCACCGCCGAGGGCGGCGACGAGGAGATGCGGCGGCGGATCGCGAAACACCGGGAGAGCCGTCCAGGGAGCTGGAAGACCATCGAGGAGCCCCTCTACCCGTCCCGGGTTCTGGCCGCCGCCGGAGACAGCTGCGCCCTTCTTCTGGACTGTCTGACCCTCCTCATCTCCAACCATATGATGGCCGGGGAAGGCCTTCCCCCGGAGGAACTGGAAAAATCGATTCTGACGGAAACCCGCCGGTTCCTGGACGCCGCGGAGGGGGGGCCCGTTCCGACCATCATCGTGTCCAACGAGGTGGGGGTGGGGCTTCTGTCTCCGAACGCCCTGGGACGCCTGTTTCAGGACATTTCCGGCGCCGTGCACCAGCTGGTGGCCGCCAGGGCGGGGGAGGTCTATTTTCTCGTGGCGGGAATTCCGCAAAAACTGAAATGAAGGAGTCAGTCGTATGACCGGATCCATCACCCGGACCATTTCCGGGATACGGGCCCCCGACGAGGCCCTGCGGGCCGCCGCCCTGGCCCGCCAGGACAGACTCACAAAGCCCCGGGGCAGTCTGGGCCGCCTGGAGGAACTCTCCGCCCTGGTGGCGGCCATCCAGGGCCGGCCGCGACCCGGGGTGGAGCGAAAGTCGCTGATCGTCTTCGCCGGGGACCACGGCGTTCTGGCGGAGGGCATCCACAACTACCCCCAGGAGGTGACCGCCCAGATGGTGGTGAACTTCCTCGACGGGGGGGCCTGCATCAATGTTCTGTCCCGTCTGGTGGGGGCCCGGGTGACGGTGGTGGATCTGGGAGTCGCCACGGAGTACCCGAAGCGGGACGGCCTGGTTTTCCGCCCCCTGGGCCGGGGCACCGGCAACATCGCCCGGGGCCCCGCCATGAGCCGTCTACAGGCGGAGCAGGCGGTGGAGGCGGGGATCGCGGTGGTGGAGGAGGAAATTTCCCGGGGGCTGGATCTTCTGGGGCTGGGGGAGATGGGGATCGGCAACACCACCTCCTCGGCGGCGGTGGCGGCGGCCTGCACCGGCCTTCCCCCGGCGGCGGTTACCGGCCGGGGGACCGGCATCGACGACGCGATGCTGGCCCGGAAGGTGGCCGTGGTGGAGAGTTCCCTGCGGGTGAACCGGCCGGACCGGAACGACGGTTTCGATATCCTCTCCAAGGTGGGGGGGTTCGAAATCGGCGGTCTGGCGGGGGCCATGATCGGCGCCGCCCGGGGCAGGATCCCTGTGCTGGTGGACGGTTTCATCGTCACAGCCGCGGCGCTTCTGGCGGTGAGGATAGCCCCCGCGGTGCGGCCCTTTCTAATCGGGGCCCACACCTCCGCCGAGGCGGGGCATCGGGCGATCCTGGAGCACCTGGGCCTCGCGCCCCTCCTGGATCTGGGGATGCGGCTGGGGGAGGGGACCGGAGCCGCCGCGGCCATGCCCCTGGTGGAGGCCGCCGTCCGGCTTCTGAACGAAACCGCCACCTTCCAGGAGGCGGGGGTGGCGGGGGAAAAGGGCGGCGCCGGCGGTTGAGGATATCCCGCCTTCGGTGTATAAGCTCTTCATGGGAAAGATCCTTCTCCGGAAACTGATGGGGGCCCTCAGGCTCCTGACCATCGTTCCCCTTCCGCCGCCGGAGGGCGCCGAGGAGCCCGAGGGAATCCCGGCGTTTTTCCCCGCCGTGGGGGTTCTCATGGGGGCGGCCCTCTTCATCGGCGGCAGAATTGCCCTGGTGTTCTGGTCCATGGACGCCGTGGCGGCCATGGTGCTCCTGGGATGGGTGGCCGTCACCGGGGGGCTGCACCTGGACGGGCTGACGGACACCGCGGACGGCCTGGGGGGAGGGGAGACCCGGGAAAAACGCCTCCGGATCATGAAGGATTCCCGGATCGGGACCTTCGGAGCCTCCGCTCTGGTCTTTTCCCTTCTTCTGAAATACTCCTTCCTCGGGGAGGTGGAAACCGGCCTTCTGTTTCCGATCCTGATCTGTGTTCCCGCCGTGGCCCGGTCCATCCTGCTGGGGGGGATGCATCTGTTTCCCTCCGCCCGGCCCGACGGCATGGGGGCCTTTTTCAAGAAACGCCTGCGCCGGGGGGACCTGATGGCCGCCTGGGCGGGAACGGGGTTTCTGGTGCTGTTCCTCACCGGACCGGTGGGGATCCTCGTCACCGCCGCGGCCGCCGGGGTGGGCTGGCTCGCGGCCTACGGGATGGACAAGCTCCAGGGGGGGCTGACGGGGGACTCCTACGGCGCCCTCTGCGAAATTTCCGAAATAGCGCTGCTGGCGGGCTTCACCGCGGCCCAGAGGCTCATCCTGTTCCCCTTCTGGGAGATTTTCTTCCCGTGAAACCCCTGGATCTGTACCTGGTCCGCCATGGGGAGATCGTCGGAGAGGGAGACTACATCGGCGGCGGGAGCGACCCGGACCTGTCCGACCTGGGCCGCCGGCAGGCGGAAGGGGTGGCGGGTCTCCTCCGGCGGGTCCCCCTGGAAAGGATCCACACCAGCCCCCTGAGGCGGGCCCGGGCCGCCGCCGGGATGGTGGCCGCCCTCTGCGAAGCCCCGGGGCCGGAGCTGCGGGTCCACCAGGATCTGCGGGAGATTCACTTCGGTCTCTGGGAGGGCCTCCGCTTCGGGGATCTGGACGGCCCCGGCCGGGAACTGGCTCTTTCCTGGGCGGCGGATCCCCGCCTGTCCCGTCCGCCGGGGGGCGAAGGCTTCGAGGATTTCCGGGAACGGGTTCTGCGCTGTTTCGACGGCATCGAAAAAGAGCATTCCGGGGGGCCGGTCCTGGTGGCGGCCCACGGCGGGACTCTCCGGGTCTACCTTTCCCGGGTTCTGGGCCTGACGGCGGACCGGTTCTGGCGCTTCGGGCTGGCCCGGGGCTCCCTGAGTCTGGTGCGGGTTTATCCCCGGGGCCCGGCGGTCCTGGAATTCCTCAACCTTCGCCTTGACCCGGCCGGGACTCCCGTGGTAAGGTCGGATCGACCATGAGCTTCAAATCGTCGGAATCCCTGGGCATCATCGCCTGCCCGGGGGGCGAGGATTTCGCCAATGAGATCATCAGGCACTTAAAGCAAATCTTCATTCGGCGTTTCGAAAAAAGAGCCCAGACCCTGGCCACCAAGTACCGCCGCAGCGTTACCGAAGTGGTGGAAATGATGAATTTCGACCGGGACCTGAACACATCCCGGGCCATCGGCCCGGGGGTGCGGGAAACCCGCCCCCCCCGCTATAAAATCGACGTCACCTACACCCGCTTCCCCAACGGGGAGTTCAAGGCGGAGATACTGGATTCGGTCCGGGGGATGGACCTGTACATCGTGCAGGACGTGGAAAACCATCTTCCCCTGAAGTTCTCCATCTCCGAGGAACGGTTCGAACTGAACGTCAACGAGCACTTTTTCTGCCTCATGGTCACGGTGGACGCGGCCATCCAGGCCGGGGCGGCCTCGGTCACGGTGGTGCTGCCCACCTATCCCTACAGCAGGCAGCACAAGAAGAAGGGGCGGGAGGGGCTCACCGCCATCCGGATCGGGCAGATCCTGGAGTTCCTGGGGGTGAAGCGCATCATCACCCTGGACATCCACAGCCGGGACATCACCAACGGGTTCCGGCGGCTCCTTCTGGAGAACCTGCACGGCTCCTATCAGATCCTGGTCAAGCTGTCGGAAATCGTGGACCTGAAGGACCCGAACCTGGTCATGGTGTCCCCGGACACCGGCGCGGTGGACAGAAACAAGTTCTACGCCGCCAACCTGGGGATTCCCCTGGCCATGCTGTACAAGGAGAGGGATTATTCCCGTTTTTCGGAGAACGCGGGAAAAAGCAATATCGTGTCCATGAAGCTCCTGGGCTCGGTGGAGGGGAAGAACGTTTTCATGGCCGACGACCTTCTGGGGACCGGAAGCACCCTGATCAAGGCCATGACGCTGCTTAAAACCCTGGGGGCGCGGGAAATCATCTGCGCCGTCAGCATCCCCCTGTTCTCCGGTCAGGCGGTGGAGGATTTCGAGGCGGCCTACCGGGCGGGCCTCTTTTACCGGATCATCGGCACCAACGCGGTGCGCCACGACCAGCGCCTCCTGGGGCGGGAATGGTACATCCAGGCCGACGTCTCCAGCCACTTCGCCCGGATCATCTCCCGGCTCCACCACGAGATAAGCCTCAGCGAACTCCTGGACAACCGGGTGATCATTCAGCGCATGCTTACCCGGAAAAAGGAAAACGGACTGCCCCGGAAATGAAAGTCCCCGAGACCTATCTCTGCGTCGATATCGGGACCTCCTCGATGAAGGGGGGGCTCTTCACCGGAGACGGCAGGATGCGGGGTTTCGCCCGGGCCGGCTTCCGGCGCTCCGGGGGCGCCCACTGGGACCCGGAGACGTGGAGCCGGGGCCTGCGTTCTCTGGTGAGGAAGCTGGCCCCGGACAGACCCGCGGGGGTGGTGATCAGCGGCAACGGCCCCACCCTGGTTCCCCTGGGAGCCGACGGAAAGCCCCTGGGGGGGGCCCTCCTCTGGCTGGACAAGAACGAAACCCCGGTTTCGGGTCAGCGCAGCATGTTCCTGCCCAAGGCGGCCTGGTTTCGGGACAGGCATCCGGAGGAGTACGAAAAAACCCGGTTTTTCCTCCCCTGTCCTGAGTATCTGAGCCATCGTCTCGGCGGCGAGATCTTCGCGGTCTCCCCCTCGGCGGAGTTCTCCGAGTACCTCTGGACCGGGAAATCCCTGGCCGCCTACGGGCTGGAGAGCGGGATGTTCCCCCCCGTCGTGGCGCCGGGAACCCGGGTGGGGGCCGTGACCCCCGGGGCGTCACGGAGTTTCGGCCTCCCCGCAGGGACCCCGCTCTACGCCGGAGGGCCCGATTTTCTGATGAGCCTCCTGGGCACCGCCACGGTGCGCCCCGGGCGGGTATGCGACCGGGCGGGCACCTCGGAGGGGATAAACTACTGCTCCGACCGCCCCGTGCCCTCCAGAAGCCTCCGCTGTCTGCCCCACATCGTTCCGGGACTGTACAACGTCGCGGGAATCCTCTCGTCCACCGGCCGGCTCTTCGACTGGTTCCGCCGGCTCTCGGGTCAGAACGGCAGGAGTTACGAGGACATGATCCTCGCCATGGGGGAGATCTCCGGCTCCCGGGGCTTCTCCCGGCCCGACCTGCCCTGGTTCTTCCCCTCCCTGCACCGGGGGGCGGCCTGGGAGTTTTCCCGGGGCATGTTCATCGGCCTGGGGGCGGACCACGGAAAGAACGAGATGGGTCTGGCGGTGGTGGAGTCCATCGGTTTCGCGGTGCGTCAGGCCGTCCAGGTCCTGGAGGAGCACGGCTGCCGGGTCGATGAACTGCGGCTCTCGGGCGGGCAGGCCAAGAACCCCGCCTGGAACCGGATGAAAGCCGACATGGTGGGAAAAACTCTGCGGGTGCCGGAGGTGGAGGACGCCGAACTCCTGGGGAGCCTCATCGTGACCCTCCAGGGACGGGGGGAGTACGCCGGTCTGGCGGAAGCGGCGGAAAATCTGGTGCGCTTTCCGGCGGAGTACCCGCCGGACGAAAAAAACCACGCCCGGTATACCGAGATCTACCGGCGGTACCTGCGGGCTTACGCCCGTTTTCAGACCGCCCTGAAGGGCTGCTGAGCCTCGGGGAGAGGAGGTGTTTCCCATGGATCTTCCGTTTTTCTTCCTGGACTTCGACGGGGTGGTCTGCGACTCCCTTCCCGAGTGTTTCATCAGCTCCCGCCGGGCCTACCACGAGCACCTGAAAGGCGAAAGCCTCCCCCCCGCCACGGCCCGGGAGAAGGAGCTTTTTCACCGATACCGGCCTTTCATCCGGAATGGGGAGGATTACCTTCTGCTGCACGATCTCATCGCCCGGGGGGTGGAGGTCCATGTCCAGGAGGACCTGGACCGGGAAATCGCCTCCCGGGGCAGGGAAACGATGGACCGGTACGGCCGGCTCTTCTATCGGGCCCGGGAGGAGTTTCTCCGGGAAGACCGGGAGTTCTGGCTGGAACTCAACCCCCTGTTCC
>Ga0302247_1001856_pt1 | contig 15052 bp, 15 predicted proteins | sample AAG_UR_Ile_MG_FD_193529 | JGI IMG/M metagenome (GOLD analysis project Ga0302247, IMG submission 193529) | Enriched activated sludge microbial communities from anaerobic digester in WTTP, New Holstein, Wisconsin, United States - AAG_UR_Ile | ecosystem: Engineered > Bioreactor > Anaerobic >...
TGAGGCAGTAAGAGCAAAGTGGGAGGCCAAGATTGCGAAGGATAAAAATTGAGTGGACTGCGGGTGCCCTGGCGAACCTTGATCAAATTGAACAATTTATAGCCCGCGAGAATCCTACGGCTGCCGTCAATACCATTCTCAAGATCATTGATCGGGTAGAAAGCGAATTAGCTCTTTTCCCTTCCGCTGGGCGTCCTGGCAGAGTGGATGGTACGCGGGAGCTTGTATTCACGGATTTGCCTTATATTGTTGTATATACTGTTCGCCAGTCTTCGGTATTTGTTATCCGGGTGTTTCATGCATCCCAGGACTTTCAGCGCATAGTCCGCTGAACTTCTACAGCTAAAGCCACAAGGAAGGCACGTCTATTATTTTTAATAGACAAAACTTGCAAAATGATTTACCATGCCTTCATGAGTAATACCTACGAACGATTATTCGTTTCTCAACTCGAACAGCGACTAATTGCCGAAAACACGCGTATTCAGGTCTTGGTGGGGCCACGTCAGGTTGGGAAAACAACGGGTGTCAAGCAGCTCCTGGCCCGATACCCTTATGCCAGCCATTATGCCAATGCGGATGATCTCCTGAATACGGATCGAACATGGTTACTTGAGCAGTGGCAAACGGCGGTATCAATGGGAAGGCAGACTCTTCTCGTCATAGACGAGATTCAGAAGGTGCCAAACTGGTCAGACACGCTCAAGTCATTATGGGACAAAGCGCCACAATCTATTCGGGTAGCCGTCCTGGGGTCGAGTTCACTGCAATTGCAGAAAGGCTTAGCAGAAAGCCTGGCGGGACGATTTGAACTGATGAAGGCTCATCACTGGACGTTCCATGAACAGAAAGTTGCCTTTGGTTACGACCTTGATCGCTATCTAACCTACGGCGGGTATCCCGGCGCCGTTGTCTATGAAGATGATTATGACCGTTGGTATGCTTATCTAAAGGACTCCATTGTTGAAGCAGTGATCGGAAAAGACATTCTGCTGAACAGAAGGGTGGGTAATCCTGCTCTGTTCCGGCAGGCATTCGAGATCCTGTGCCGTTATCCGGCACAGGAAATCAGTTACACAAAGCTACTTGGTCAACTTCAGGACAAGGGCAACACGGACCTGGTAAAATATTACATTGAACTCTATTCGGGAGCTTTTCTCATACATCCGTTGGAAAAGTATTCTGCGAAAAGCTATCTGACCAGGGGATCAAGCCCAAAAATTATCGTGTCCTGCCCTGCCCTGTATGCCATGAACGAAGGACCTCACTTTCTTGAAGACCGTGAAAAACGGGGGCGGATTTTCGAGACGGCTGTTGGAAACCAGCTACAGCAGCTTGCTGGAAATCTTTATTATTGGCGAGAGAAAAACCTGGAGGTTGACTTTATCTACAAATACCGGGGGAAGATTTATGCAATAGAAGTCAAGTCGGGACGCCGCAAATCCTCCAAGGGGTTGGATGCCTTTATAAAAAAGTTCCCCTCAGTAAATCCAGTAATTATTACACCGGAAAATTTTCCCGTTTTTTCGGAAGATCCCCTAATGTTTTTGGCAAAAATTTCATGAAGATTGGAAGGAAAACAAAAACCGTAGCCATCTATGCCCGCGTCTCCACGGACAGGCAAAAGGTCGATATGCAGCTTCACGAACTGCGTCAATTCGCGGCCCGGTCCGGTTGGAACATTTACAAAGAATACATTGATCAGAATTACAGCGGGGGCAACACCAAACGCCCGGCTTTTACCGCCATGATGGACGCTGCCAGGAAGAGGAAATTTGATCTCCTTCTGGTTTGGAAGCTGGACAGATTGAGCCGGTCCCTCAAGGACCTCATCATCACCCTGGACGACCTTGGGGCGTGTGGCATCGACTTTGTGTCCTACGACAACAACCTGGATACATCCACTCCTACAGGCAAGCTCGTGTTCCAGATCGTCGGCGCTGTGGCCGAGTTTGAAAAGGACATTATCCGGGAAAGGGTCGTCGCGGGTCTGGCCGCCGCCAGGAGCAAGGGCAAGCGGCTTGGCCGGCCACCAATACCGCAAAATGTTTATGATCGGGCCGCGAAGATGCGTGCAGAGGGGCTGTCATATCGAAGCATCGGGAAGGTTCTGGGGATTGACGAAGGAACGATTCGGAAAAAGGCCCAGAAGAAATTGCAAGCGGCAAAAACAGGGAGCCGCGCTGCTGCCCCTAATTGACGAAAAAGATTTGTTGCAACTTGCAAGAGGCATTTGGTTGCATATCTACAGATTGCAAGCCCTGCATTGATAGTCAATGCAGTGGATGCCCTGCATCGTACCACGCGGCAGGCGATGCACAGTCTCCCTCCTCTTCTATGTGCTACGCGTCTCCTGCGTCGTACCCCGGCTCAGAGAAAAACACAGATGATCGTAGCGGAACGAAGCGCCCATTGGCAGGACATCATGGACAGGCAGGCGGCAGCGGGCCGGGCAAGAGTATGATAACAATAACAATAATTGCTGCAATGTCCTTGCGAAAGGACAATTTGACCACCCCCAACTTTAGCCGTGGGGTGGTTCAACGATCGTATATGCCGACGTAATAGCCGTAGCCCTGGCCTCCAATCAGCAATCAGTACTTATGGAATTGGGCTATTCTTGCCTGTTCATTCCAGAATTATGGATGGTGCCACTACATAAAAAAACAAAAACCCCCTGACGAACCGGTTTCATCAGGGGGTTTTTTATTTGGGACACAGATCTTTAAACGACGTGTCTTTTATGTCTTGGTGGGGCTTCTTCTCAAACCTCTTTTCTTTTCAGCCAGGCCTCCTGATAGAGACGACCGATGGAGAGGAAGAGGGCCAGGAAGAACATCCCGAACATGAAGTTGGGGGCCGTCCCGAAGTACTGGTCGATCTTGAAGCCGAGGTAGAAGAAGAGGAGGGAGGCGATAGCGATGACGAATCCGTAGGCGCTCACGATCATCACGGGGTTGTATTTGTGGTAAAGAGCCTTCTTGGTTTGTTGCAGTGCCGACATCGTCCTGTCCTCCTTTCTAAAGATTGCTGATCCCGTCTATTAGCCGACCATGTTCTTGATGCCTTCGATCACCGGATTGGTGAAGAGGGCGATCAGGACCGTGTAGAGGGCGAAAACACCGGCGACCTCTCCCGTGTACATCTTCTCATACTTGTGTTTCAGGCTGATGATCACCATACCGCCCACGATCAGGCATCCAAGCTGGAAGTAAGGGAAGTTGCCGACACCCGCCGCCGCATACTCGGCCAGGGCGAAAGTTCCGGTGCAAAGAACAACAACGATTGCCGCTACCAGGGTTCCTAAGGTCTTTTTCATTTTCTGTGTCCTCCATTTATTTTTATTTTTTGATTGCGTCTGTTTGACTTTAGATATTGCGGGAAGCGTGCCAACTGATTTGAAGTGAGACGTTGGTCTGTTTATGTGTATGATAATTTTGCGTATTATTGGAAAGCAGCGCGATCTGGATAGGCAATTAGGGGGATGTTTAAGGAGGATCTTTCAAAGAATCTTTAAATGGATTGAATGGAATGATTGAAAAGCTGCTTCATAAAGGCATCAGGCTTAATGTGTCCAGACCTATATTTGATTTGACAGTCATTGTAAAAACAGGTCCTGCCTTGCCTATCAATTTCATCTGCAAGTCGTTACTCTTGATATCCATGTCGGTGCATTGAATACAGATCGTACTGTACAATATGCGAATCATAGATTTTGCCGATGGAGACGCCTGCCGCTTCTTCCTGAAAGCAGTAAAACGTCAATCTCGACTCATATGCAAGATTACAAACGTTAATATTTAGTTGAACTACTTTGGCACCGCTTGATAGCCATGCGGCAAACGGAGAAAACAAATCTCAACCTTTGTATTGGAGGAAACCCGACTACATGGTTTAAATCTCATGCAGGCACTATTCACCGATGGAATTCATTACCCGAATTAGTGTCCTTCATGGTAAGGGAAATACCATGAATATTCTTCTCACCTTTGCTGGTGTTCGCGATCCCTTCAATGCCGAGATGGTCCAAGGCAGTTATACTGACGGCCCTGTACTCTCGCTTCTGAAAGAACGTTCCTTCGCAACGATCCACATTTTTACAACACCCAATACCCTTGTTAATGCCCGTTCTCTGCAAACTGAAATCGGAAAGCAATGGCCTGAAGTCCCCACGCATGTTGTATTCATCGATATCCCCGATCCTACGGATTATGAAGCCCTCTACCTCCACATGTTCCGCCACTGCCGGGAGATCATGGCAGAACATGCGACGGCGCAGCCCCGCTACTTTATCGCCACACCTTCCGGGACCCCGCAGATGCAGACGATCTGGTTTCTTTTAGCCCAATCGGGGGCCGTCCCGGCAACACTCTTGAAGATCACCCCGCCCCGGTTTTTGCGCCCCCAACAGCCGGCGGTCTCCGAAATCCGCCTCTCCCTGGAGTCCTTCCCCAGCCTTCCCTGGCCGTCGGAACAGGACCTCGATATGGCGTCCCTTTTGCTCCGCAAAGAGAAGCTGGAGGCGGAACGGGGAGAGATACTGAGGGAATATGGCGACCTGCGCATGATTGGCAAAAGCCCGGCCCTGACGACGATGCTCGATACGATTCAGGCCGTCAGCCAGTACGATGCCGCCGTCCTGATCCAGGGAGAAACGGGGACGGGGAAGGAAATCGCCGCCCGGGCAATCCACTTCAACAGCCCCCGGAAAATGGAACCTTTCATAGTTATAAATTGCGCCGCCATCCCGGAGAGCCTCGTGGAGAGTGAGCTCTTCGGTCACGAGAAGGGGGCCTTCACCGGGGCGATCCAGCAGAAAAAGGGCAAATTCGAATTGGCCAGCGGGGGAAGCATCTTCCTCGATGAAATCGGCGATATGCCCCTGCCTGCACAGGCCAAGATCCTCAGGACCATCCAGGATGGTGGAATCACCCGCGTCGGTGGGGTCATGGCGATTCAGACCGATGTCCGCGTCCTGGCGGCGACGAACCGCAATCTCGCCGCCCTGATCGGCGACAATAAATTCCGGGAAGATCTCTATTATCGCCTCAAGGTCATCGATATTTGTCTGCCAGCTCTCCGGGAGCGTCAGGAAGACATCCCCCTGCTGGTCGATCATTTCCTGTCTCGCCATAACCATCGCTGGCGGCAGCAGAAACAGCTCAGCCGCGAGGCCATGCACCGCATCGTCTCTTATTTCTGGCCGGGAAATATCCGGGAATTGGAGAACGCCATTGAAAGGTCCTTCATTCTTGCCAAGGGAAGCGTCATCCGGGTGGAAGACCTGCCACCGGAACTCAGCGCCCCGGCTTCCTTGCCGAATTCCAGGCAGGATTCGATGAAAGGATCGGACGTCAGGCAATCAATATCAATGAACCAAGCAGAATCTCTGCATGCTTCCGCAACTCCGGGACCATTATCAGTGCTGTCGCCGCCATCTGTGGCAATTCCTCCCGACGGCATGGACTTGACACAGCGACTCCACGAACTGGAAAAGACCTACTTCGCCACGGCCATCTGTCAGGCTGATGGCAACCGGGAAGCGGCGGCCAAGCTCCTGGGGATCCAGCCCCACACCTTCCGCAAGCGGGCTAAAGAGAAATTTGGTTTGTGAGCTTGGAAAAATTGGTTGAAATCCTTTCGTGATTATGTAAAATCAAATAATCATATTTTGCAGGAGAGCGAGGCCATGATCAAGACTATCAGTGCTACGGATGCCGTAAGAAGCTTTTCAGATTTACTCAATGCCATCAAATACAAGGGAGAGTCCTTCACAATCCTGCGGGGGGGGAAACCGGCGGCAACGATAGGACCGGCCGAAAAACCTTTTGGCGGGCGAACATTAAAGGAACTCAGCGCCTACCTCGCAACCTTGCCGGCTATTGAAGAAAAGGATGCCTTTGCCGCCGACCTGGAAGATATTATCCGCAATCAGCCTGCCTTGCCGGAGACATCGTCATGGGCGTAATCTTCGATACCAGTGAAATAATCACCCTGGAACGCAATCGTCAGGAGATCGAAGAAATTATTCGTGGCCGCGAGGATGAGCCGTTCGGCATCAGCGTGGTCACTGTTGCCGAACTGTTGCATGGCGTCGAGCGCGCGGACACGGAGGTAAGGAAAATGAATCGCCAGGCGTTCGTGGAAAAGGTCATGGAATTCTTTCCCACCTTCCCTTTCGATATGGCCGTGGCCCGCATCTACGCCCGTATCTGGGCATCCCTGGCCAAGAGAAATCTTCTGGTCGGCGCCCATGATCTCATCATCGCCGCCACGGCGATTTCTCTCAATTATACCGTCATAACGTCAAACATCAGGGATTACGGGAAGATAGAAGGGTTGAAAGTGGAACGGCGATGATTATCCATATTCCCTGATTTAACTTTTTTGTGAAGATGCTTTCAGGATTGCGTATTCCGCCGCTTCCGCCACGCGCTTCCCGAGGACGACGATACCGTAACTATTGTTACGAACAGGCAGCATAAAAGGTAATAAATATTACTTCAAAGGTAACGTAGATTACTATTAGCTGGATGGCGCAAAATGGCCATAAATTATTCTCCTATTATATTATATATTTACGTTTGTTTCACGATGCTGGCACGATCCCTGCTAAATAAAAAGTCAACATCGTCAACATAAACAAGAACCCGAATCAACAGGAGCCTCCCATGATCACAGAAATCGGCATTGAAAATTTCAAGGCGTTTGCAAAAACAGCCCGGATACCACTAAAACCGATCACGCTGCTCTTTGGACCGAATTCCTCCGGCAAAAGCTCTCTTATTCAAGCTATTTTAATGTTGAGACAAACCATAGAAGAATCAATGAGTGATGAACAGACCTTGCTGCCCAAGGGGAAGCTTGTTGATTTGGGCAATTTCTCTGAATTCATCCACAATCATAATGAATCTCTCTCTTTTTCACTGACTTTTAAGATATCCCCCCCGATTGGTCTATACGATGCCATTCCCACTGAGGATTATATATCGCAAACAAAGGGAGGGAGCGACAGACTGAATAACCTTTGTGACAGCATTGAATCTCTGCCGCTAGGAATCAAAATTACGTTTTCTTTCGAGAATACCAAAGGAATCCACGTGACCCAGGTCGATCTGCTTGTTGGAGAAGATCCAACGTCGATCATTACCTATGTCAACGAACCACCGGAAAGTATGGAGAGTCTTCCAGATGATGCCGATGAAAAAGCTAAAAAACTAAGAGAGAGCCAATGGCGTATTTATAGAACATCCCCTAAACGTTATATGAAGTTTAAAAAAATCGAAGATCATGAATACTGGAAAAAATACTTTAAACATATCAAAGAAGATGAATGGTGGAGGCAATGGAAAGATGAATTCGATCTACTGAGTGAAGAGTACCCTGAAATTGATTGGAATAGTACATCTACGTTGACGAAAGAAGAAAAGATCTTAGCCCGTAAAATGGTAAAAGAGCGGCAAATAAGGTTCCTTAAATGCCTGATGAAGACAACAAGAGTCTTATTTGCCAATGATTATCTGGTGTTATCCAAATTTATGCCTGTTGGATTAAACGGATACGATCCCCAATATCTGACAAGCTGTGATTTTGACCTCCCGGATCAGGATAATATTTCTGTGCTGATTTTGGCTTCGTCATACAGGGTCAAAGAGTATCTTTTAAATTGCATACACTTAGGCCCCGTTCGGCAGAATCCAGAAAGGAAATTTTTCTTCAGCGGAATTATCTCGGCATATGTTGGGGAGCATGGCCAATATACGAATGAAATTTTAGTTACCAATCCTGACTTGGTTAAAAAGGTAAACAAGCAACTGTCAAGCCTCAATCTTGGTTATCAAGTCAAGATCGTGCAACTCGCGAGTGATTCATCGGATGTAAAAATCTCTACCATACGATTGGTAAATGACTCCGGAATCGATCTCGCGGTAACTGATGTGGGTTACGGGATAAGTCAGGTTTTGCCAATTATAGCACAGAGCATGCTGGCCGAAGGGAAAACGATTTTTATTGAGCAACCCGAACTTCATCTTCATCCAGCTCAACAGGCGGAACTGGGCAGTTTCTTTGCATATTGCATCCGGCCCGAAAACACCAAGGACGCTAATAACACAGATGGCGCAGAGAAGCCATTGCCTAACAGATTCATTATCGAAACGCATAGTGAAAATATAATTTTACGTTTGCAAAAACTCATTCGTAAAGGTGAGTTGAAAAAGGAAGATTTGGCGGTCATATATTTCGATAAAACGGCCAAAGGTACGGAGGCAAAAGAGCTACGTCTGAATGATGATGGCGAATTTATCGATCCCTGGCCGCATGGGTTCTTCGAGGAATCCTTTAAAGAGATGTTTGGAGATTGAGATGGTCTTTTATGTCTATATGAGTCCGGACGTGATTCTGGATGCCAAAAATGGCGGACCTTACGCAATACAGAACCTAATTGGCATTCTTCTTGGTTTTTGCCAAAACTGCTGTCTCTTTGAATTTAAAGATAACAGATGGGAGAAAGCAGTATATAGCAATGCTGACCAATTGCCGCCGAGCAACGCAAGAAAAAAAATTATGGTGTTATTGGGGGAGCTCAAAAAACAAGGACGTTTCATACGTCACCTTATTCCTAATCATGTCATACAAAGCATCAACATAGCAGATGTTTATGCACAGGCTGAAAAAGTACTCTTGGATTTTCTGCTTGCGGGTGAAAATGAAATAGCTCATGTTTCAGGGAGGGTAGAAACCGGAGCCTTGGACAATTATAATGAATCGGGCTTTGAATCGAAACGGTCAAATCTGGCCAGCAATGGGCGATTATTCCAGGATAGTGAATTAGATCAAACCGACTTTTTAAAAGAAGTATTTAAAAAAGTATTCATGCATACAAAACGGATCGAAATCTGTGATGCAATTTTTGGAAAATATTTCGGCGACAACTTTGAATATTCTTTTTCGACGCTATTCAAATACGTAGAAAAAGAAGTCGTTAACGCTGGGCAGATCGAGAAAGTGGTCATTCATTGCAGGAAACCTGAAATATGCACAGATGACCATATGAAGATACTTTTGTCTCGGATTAAAAGGGGAAGATTATCTAACTTAAAGATCGAGGTCAGGTTTTATAAAAGTAAAGAACCAGACGAAAGATTGCCTGCCTTGCCGCATGAACGATTTATAATGACTGATCAAGTTGCCCTAAATATTGGAAGAGGGATGGACTTCCTGGACAAAAAAACAAAAAGAAATCGTGATATATTAATAAAATTGGCCAAGGAGGATGAAATTAAGGATTCAATTAACAGATGCCACAATTGGATGATCGAGCCTGTGATCATCTAATCTTCTATTCGAGAAACAGCATTATATGGTTTTGCATGCCTCAAACACCACACCAACATTGTTAGAGATTGAAGTATGATATGAAAAATTCGAATTCTTTCCAAACAATGAAATATCCCTTTTCCTTTGCCATCATCGCCACGGTGATGATCATCTTCGGTGCAATGGCGCCATTTCCCCCCGCTTACGGATTGGAAGGCTCAAATGCTAACCCGACTGCGGACTTCAAAATTGAAAATGCCGTAGTCAAAATCTTTGCCACTAGGCGCAATCCCGATCCGAGCAAACCCTGGACAAAACATGCCCCTCAAGAGGCAAGCGGCAGTGGTGTGATTATAGAGGGGAAGCGCATCCTTACCAACGCTCATGTAGTGCTCTACGCAAGTCAAGTAGAGGTTCAGGCAAATCAGGGGGGCAATAAGATCTCCGCCACTGTTGAAGCAATCGCACCGGGAATTGATCTTGCCGTCCTCAAGTTGGAGGATGAGACATTTTTCAACAACCGTCAACCTTTGGAAAGGGCCAACACCCTTCCCGATGTAAAGGATGCTGTCATGGCCTATGGCTTTCCGGTGGGTGGCATAAGCCTGTCAATCACCAAGGGTATTGTGTCTCGCATTGAATTTGCGAGCTATAGCTATCCTGTTTCGGGACTTCGAATTCAGATCGATGCCGCTATCAATCCCGGCAACAGCGGTGGACCTGCCGTAGTGGACGGCAAAATGATCGGTCTTGCCTTCAGTCGCCGCGGAGATGCGCAGAATATCGGCTATATAATTCCCTGCGAAGAAGTGGAAATTTTTCTCCGGGATATTGCCGACGGCGTTTACGATGGGAAGCCGGCTCTGTTCGATGACCTGCAAAGTGCTAAAAATCCGGCACTTCGCAGCTTTCTCAAACTGGACAAGGACGTAGAGGGTATTGTGGTCCATGAACCGGTGGATGGAGGCGTCACCTATCCCTTGAAAAAATGGGATGTAATCAACAGAATCGGCGATAACATACTCGACAATGAAGGGATGGTTAAACTCAAAACAAACCTCCGTGTGGACTTTCGTTATTTCATTCAGAAGATTGCAAAGAAGGGACGGGTTCCTCTCACTGTGGTCCGTGGAGGCAAGGCACTGTCGGTTAACGTTTCCCCAGTAGTCAACCGCCCACTCCTTATCCCCAGCCTGAACGGCGCCTACCCATCCTTTTTCATATATGGACCCATTGTCTTTTCCAAGGCCACATTGGAGTTTGTCGGTAAAATAATTTCTTCTAAAAACAACCTGTTCACTGCTCTCAGTATTGTAGGAAGTCCCCTCGCCACAAGACTGGGCGATAAACCAGCATTCAATGGCGAGGAATTAGTTGTCGTGTCTTCACCCGCCTTCCCTCACAAACTGGTGAAAGGTTACTCCAGTCTGGGCGGTGAAGTAGTGAAGGCCATCAATGGTACTGCTATTAAGAACTTAAAGCATCTTGTGGAGGTACTCAGGGACAGTAAAACCGATTTTATCAAGCTTGAGTTTTCACAGCGTGGCGGTGAAACAATGATCTTCCCACGTAAGGACATGGTCAACGCCACTGAAGAGATTTTGACGGACAATGGAATTCGCAGTCAGGGCTCACCGGATACGCTGGCCGTGTGGAACAGCAAACCTCCTCAATAAGCGTTTCATATGAATGAACAAATGGTAAAGAGAGAGCGATTAAAGGAATTCCGTATTGCCTGCTTCTAATGGATGCTACTTCTTAGGATGGATAGCAGATGCTCAGAGGTCGTAATGGATAAGTATCGGGGAAAAGGATTTTGTAAACTTTCATTATACATAGCGCATTATGTAATTGCGCATAATTTACGAACCACCTCGTTGCCTGATGTCCATTCCGTGAATTTGGACTCCACCGACCGAACGACATCATCAAGGGTCGGGAAGTAACGGTTGTGTAGGCAGAGTCTACGAGTCAATTTCCATAAACGCTCGATCGGATTGAGATCAGGACTGTACGGAGGCAGAAAATCCAATATGAATTTATCCCCTTGCTTGTTTCTCCAATCAGCATGGAGTTTGGCATGATGATATTTGGCATTGTCGATAATCACAATAACACGCCGCCCACTTCGAGAACTGGCCTGCCGGAGGCGTTTAAGAAACGCATGGAATGTCATGGCGTTAAACTTTCCCTCCTCTCTTTGGAAAACCAATTTCCCATCCCGCAGACGAACAGCGCCGAAATAGCCCACACTCTTACGGGTGGGGTGATGCAACAATACAGGGTCCTTTTCCTCAGGAGGCACCCACATCAAGCACCGTGATCCATGTTGCTGAAAATGGACTTCATCGATCGACCACAGATCAATGCTCGGATCAGCGGCAAATCTACGAACTTTTTTTATATGTCTCCTGAAGCTCAGGATTGGCACGGGCGATCAGTGGGCGTGGTTTACGCCGACGAAAGCCAAAGGACTTAAACATGTATTGGCACTGGCGAACCCCTATTGTTACCCCATACCGCTGCTTAATGAAGGCAGATAGCCCTTTCCCATCCCAAAGACCACTTGCGATCCCCACCGCCTCGGGTGGCTGCCGTAGTACCAGCTTAATTTCGTCCATTTGCTCATCCGTTAAGCGCCGGGGACGCCCGGAACGTTCCCCTTCCACCAAGCCAGCCAAGCCTCTTTCTTCGAAACGGCGAACCCAGTATTCCACCGTGCGCGGTGAGTCCCCCAAGAGACGGCTGACCTCCGGGCAGCTCATACCCTGGGCCACGAGCAATACACCATGCAGGCGGTGGTCGTATCGCGATTCTTCTGAGCGGCGGATTTCATCCTGCAATCCAAGAACGATAGTTGATGCATCGGTTATGGTTAATCTTTTCATGAATGCAGTATATCATATCGCCCATCAATGCGCAATTATTAATTGCGCTGTGTATAATATGAGGCTTCAATCTCAATAACCGATACCGTAATGGTTATCAAGGAGTTATGAAGTGAAAAAGAATAGCCATAAGATTTTTATGATCGTTTCGACGCTTTTATTCTTCTCATTTTCAACATCTATTCAGTGTGCTACTTTATATCGTTGTGTGGATGCTAAAGGCTCTATTTTAATGACAGATAATATTCCAACGGACCCCAACTACAAATGCAAAATTCTAGATTCTTACAGAGACCCGATACCAGAAGAACGTTCCCAGCAGCAAAGAAAAAATCAAGAACGAAGGACAATGCCTCAGAAGTCATATCCAGAGAAAAACACCGGCTTAGTCCCACCCTCGCGAGTAAGAGTAACCGTTAAACGAATCGACAGCAATTTGTACGAGGATATTTTCACGCATATCGTTATTAAGACAGCAGCATGTGTAGAATTAGCACTCATGGATGATGCTTTACTCGATGCTCCTGGTGGTATAGGTGAGCTGTTTTTTTTAAATACTGGCACGTCGTGCATGGTTGTCAAAGTTTATCGAAAATGATCTCAAATGCTCAAATAATTATGGTCTTGAAATATCAGTTTTTATCTGAACCCCGTGCCTTGAAGCTTTGAAGTGGTAATCCTCACCTTAATTCAAAATCAAAAACCGTTGACTTGTAGATGCTCGATAACCGCCACCCTTGATTTTTTGCTCTGTCTCACCTGAGCATTACGGGTTGTACACTGCGATCAAGTTCATTTATCCCAAAATCACGCTTTCAAGAAGAATTCGTGACTCCGATATCGTCTTTGCACACAGTGTAAAGAAAACTCCATCCACCGGCACTTAATGGAAATGAGTAGCTGCCCGTCCGCAGCGTGGTCCAGGCGGAGTATCGTAATGCCCTGGGAATGATGTCCTTCGTATCTGTTCATGGTCGTGATAAATTGAGCCAAAAATGGTCGTCAGGAACTGAGCCACTTAAGGGGTGAAGTTGCTGAGGTAAGGTTGTATGAGAGAGTTTTTTATCTCAGTGTAAGCGAGGAGGCGCATTGAAAAAAAGGAGACCGTTTTGGACATACTGTTAATGTCACGGAAGGGTTTGACCCAACGGGAGATATCCAGGAAGTTGGGAATCAGCCGGAATACCGTGAGCAAGTATATTGAGAATGAGGGATACCCTGAATCCAATAAGGGTAAGGTAGTCAGAAAGAGCATGCTTGATCCGTACATGGGCAACATTTCTGCCTGGCTTGAAGAAGATATGGAGTACAAGGCCACTTGGATATATGACCATCTTCTACCGCTGGGTTTTTGCGGGAGCTATGAGATTGTAAAAAGAGCGGTGCATGATATCAAGGATGAGCGTCAGCAGGTTGCGTATATGCGATTTGAGACGGAGCCAGGTTTTCAATCCCAAGTGGATTTTGGGGAGTTTCAGATTGAGGATGCCGCTGGCACGATCCGGAGGATTTATCTGTTTTCGATGATTCTTGGCTATTCCCGGCGGATCTACGCGGAGTTTGTTGAGCGGTGTGATTTGCCGACCTTCTTGGATTGCCATATTCGTGCTTTTGACTATTTTGGCGGAGTGACCGAGGAGATTCTCTACGACCGGATGAAGAACGTCTATATCAGAAAGATCGCCGGCAAGGACAAGTTCAACGACACCCTGATGGGATTTGCATTGCATTACCGATTCAAGCCCAAAGTGGCACCTCCCTATGCTGCCTGGGTGAAGGGGAAAATTGAGCGACCGTATCACTTTATCCGCGAAGGTTTTTGGCGGGGCTACGGATTTATCTGTCGTGAGACGGCCAATACTGATCTTTTCAATTGGTTTCAACTCAAGGACCGGAGGGTTCATGGGACTACCCACGAGGTTATATCGGAGCGGTTTGATCGTGAGCGGCCCCATTTGCAGGAACTGCCTCGCCGGGCATTCGACACGTCCTGGCGCATTTACCGTAAGGTTAATAAAGACTGCACAGTCCGGTTTGAAGGCAACAGCTATGTTGTCCCCCATACCTTGGTGGGAGCGAATCTTGTTTTGCGAGTCAAGGACAGATGCATGAGGATCTTCGCTGATGATAGGTTGATCGTGACCTATGAAATTCCTGAAGGAAAGGGTCATCTGGTTCAAGACCCGAGATTTTATGAAGCGTTGAAAAAAGATCGCGAGATGAACAAACGCAAATACGGTTATGGCAGATCTGTCAAGGGACGGGCCAAATGTACCATCAGCCCACGGAAGCCGATCTATGAAATGGACGTTGAGATCAGACCTATTCATATCTATGACCATGTGGCCGTGGAGGTGAGGGTATGAGCGATACTTTAGTTGTCGATCGCATTCAGGCCAGCTTGATACGACTCAAACTTCCCCGGATCAGTGAGATTTTGGAAGGTGTGATGCATGCTGCCCAAGAGAAAGGAAAGAGTTATCTTTCCTTTCTCGATGAACTTCTGGAAGAAGAGATTGCCTGCCGGGAACAGCGCCGTGTGGAGACATCATTGAAGATCTCTGGTCTTCCGTTTGCCAAGGGCATTGAAGAATTTGATTTTACCTTTCAACCTAAGCTGGATCGGCAGAAGGTAATGTCGCTGTTCGACCTGACTTTTATCCGCCAGAAAGGCAATGTGATTTTTCTTGGACCCCCTGGGGTCGGCAAGACCCACCTGGCCGTAGCTCTTGCTCTGAAAGCCTGCCAAGCCGGTATGAGCATCTATTTTACGACCATGGAGGATCTGATTGAAAAGTTGAAAAAGGATCATGGCGCCGAACGTAAGGGGAGAGGCAGGGGATATA
>Ga0302247_1001858_pt1 | contig 15046 bp, 15 predicted proteins | sample AAG_UR_Ile_MG_FD_193529 | JGI IMG/M metagenome (GOLD analysis project Ga0302247, IMG submission 193529) | Enriched activated sludge microbial communities from anaerobic digester in WTTP, New Holstein, Wisconsin, United States - AAG_UR_Ile | ecosystem: Engineered > Bioreactor > Anaerobic >...
TCCCCCTGCGATCGTGCTAACGTCCTCCCTCGTTTCGGGACGTAACTGCGCCCCCTTAGCTCAGAAGGATAGAGCAACGGATTCCTAATCCGTGTGCCCCGTGTTCGAATCACGGAGGGGGCACCAGTAAATACAAAGGGTTACAGGATTTAATCTGTAACCCATTTTTGTCTCTGCTAACCTATTGCTAACATAAATTGTCATTTGCGTTTCTTAAACCACTTGACTAATCGATAGCCACCATATGCACCAGCTCCAGCTGCAGCAACAGTTCCGGCGGCGATGACTGCGATACCCCCAAGAGCCGTGCCGCCTATTGCTGCAAGACCAGAAATAATGCCAGGACCAGAAAGTCCGACAGTTGTACCTGCAGCAGATACAGCTGAAATCCCACCACCAATGCCTGCTGCCGTTCCTGTTGCCCCACCGACACCAGCACCAATCTTTTCTCCTGCATTTTTCTTTTCCATAGTTTTTCCTTTCGTTTATGTTGCTGAGCTTAATCAAGAAACCATTTCCTGCATACCATAGACCACCGGTTACTATATGCGACAGGTATGCCAGCCGAATTGGTCAAAATTTATTCCTAGAGGCGGTCCATCCATCCTTTGTCGCGCCTGCACATGCTCCTCCTGAGCTTCAAAGAATCATCATATCCGCATCGATAACATGGATGCCCATGTTGTCGTCATATCGACAAGTATTTGACATCCCAAATAAATTCATATACCTAGACATACAATGAGCATGGAAGGAGCGATCCCATGGCCATGACCAAGCTGGACATCATCCAAAACGTCACCGACAAACTGGGACTTTCAAAGAGAGACTCCTCTCGAATCGTGGAGTCCGTGTTCGAGATCATGAAGGAGCAGCTCTCCAAGGGGAATACGGTCAAGATATCGGGGTTTGGCAATTTCGTCGTGAAAAGCAAGAAATCTAGAAAGGGGAGGAATCCTCAGACGGGCAGTGAAATGGAAATAACAGCCAGGAAGGTTCTGACGTTCAAGTGTAAAAGTTAGGGACTTCCCAAACAGGTTCAGTTAAAAAAAGTGGCAGTCAGCCTCCTCTTCGGTTAAGGAGTTTTTCACCACAAAAAACACTTACCAAGGAGGACAACATGACTGCCGAGAAGAAGATAGCACATCAGCGCCTCACTTTGCTACAGGTGGCCGAGCGGATCCGAAACGTCTCCGAGGCCTGCCGCCGCCACGGGGTATCCCGCAGCCAGTTCTACGAGTACAAACGGGCGTTCCAGGAACGGGGCCTGGAGGGCTTGATCGATCGGTTGCCGATCCCGAAGAGCTTTCCGAACGAGACGCCCCCGGAGGTCCGGGAGAAGATCATCTCATCGTCGCTGCAGCATCCGGCTTGGGGTCCCCTGCGGCTCTCCGATCAGCTCCGGCTGGAAGGCATCACGGTCAGCCCCAGCACGGTGCGCAACCTCTGGCTCAAGGAGGACATGGAGACCAAGTACAAGCGGCTCCTGCGCCTTGAGGAAGAGAAGAACGGCCGGGACGTCGAGCTCACGGCGGAACAGATCCGGCTCCTCGAGAAGGCCAACCCCTGCTTCCGGGAGCGCAAGGTCGAGAGCCTCTACCCGGGCTACCTGCTCTCTCAGGATACGTTCCTGGTGGGCACCCTGAAAGGGATCGGCCGGATCTACATGCAGGCCGTCGTCGATACTTACGGATCCTTTGCCTTCGGGAAGCTCTACACCTCGAAGCTGCCCGAGACGGCCGTCGATGTCCTGTATGACCGTGTGCTGCCCTTCTACGAGGCCCAAGGGCTGCCGGTCGAGCACATCCTGACGGACAACGGCAGAGAGTACTGCGGGCGGCCGATGATCCACCCCTACCAGATCTTTTTGGAGTTCAGCGATATCGAGCACCGCCGGACCAAGGTGGCCCGGCCCCGGACCAACGGCTTCGTGGAGCGGTTCAACCGGACCGTCCTCGACGAGTTCTTCCGGGAGACCTTCCGGGAGAAGTTCTATGCCTCGGTGGAGGAACTGCAAGCGGACCTGGATCAGTGGCTTCACCACTACAACTACGAGAGGCCGCATCGGGGCTATCGCAACATGGGCAGGCGGCCCATCGAGACCATCGAAGCCGGCAAGCTTGTCAGAGAACAGAAGGTGATGAAAGAAGCGGCTTAGAACCTTACCTCGGAGAGGAACTGACTGTCCGGGAAGATCCTAAGTTTTACATTATTTCTCGCTTGCCGGTATTCGTGCACTGGTATTTGTTGTATCGAAGCCCAACTCTGCCAGTTCGTGAATTATGCGTTTTTTATCGATAGGTTTAACGAGGTAGGAATTACATTTGTTTTTGAAGGATTCAACAACATTTGAGGTATCACTCAGGGCGGATGTCATAATAACTCTTGATCGCCGATCCTTTGGAACCCTGTATTGTTCTTCTATTTCCCGTATTCTCTTCAGTACGTCCTTACCATGTACCTCCGGCACCATAATGTCTAGAAGTAACAATTGATAGATGGATCCAGCGCTGACGGCCCGTTCGAATGTCTCAATAGCTTCCTTGCCATCAACTACGAGTGTGCAATCTCCAAATGGGTCAAGATATTTTTTCATCAGCGTGCTGCTCACCGGATCGTCTTCGAGGATAAGAAATCGGGGCCGACTGCGTGTCAGCACCTTATACTTTGTACTTCTTTTTAATGCAGCAGAAAGAGTATCCTTCGAAAAGGGCATCGCTATATAATCAGTTGCTCCCCTCTCAAAACACGCTATTGCTAAGTCAGCGTCGTTATAAGGTGAAGCAACAATAAATGCCGCTCTGGGCATACGTTCATGCATCTCTGATAAACACTGTAGATCTGTCTCGTAATCCTGTTCGATATGGATTACGGCAATATCGAACAAGGCTCCGTCTTCAAGCATTGCGTCTAATTCCTTCAGGTTCCTTGCAATCCTAATATCTTTTATTCCGCAAGCTACAAGCCCACGCTTCAGCGTATCAATAGAGTCTTGACATCTGCTAACAAGAAGAACCGCTGCGGACATTCTATTTTTTCTCCTTAGTCATGTCAATGCGTCATCAATATGAGGATATGGGTTTCAAAAGACAAAATCGCAGTTGTTACCAGCTTGACGCTCTAACTCTTTGAGAGAGGAAATTATTGACCATGATGAATTTTACCGAAAAAAGACCTCCCGTACATTTTCAGCATGAATTTAAACAGTATCAGCGAGACCCCAATGAGAGACATTCCAATAGTAAAGAAGGCCCCGGTCATCAATGCATCGCCATACTGCCCTGCGACATTTGTGGATCCATCCTCTACAGGAAAAGAGAGAGCTAAAATACTAAGAAAAAAATCACCGCCGTACGTAAGACATATAATCAAGCTCACAAGCAGAATTAGCATGCAGAAAGGAAGACCCAAGCTAATTATTAATAGAGACTTCAATATGGAGTATTTCGTTTCGCTGATTTCGCTCATGAATCACCATGGACTCGGTAGATATTCATATGATGGCACTTGACTTATCGCCGCTACGTTGCGGGAAGTCAAAGTGCATTGAAATAACCGGTCCTCCATTTACGCCTACCATTCACGTCTGCCGAAGTTAGCCTTTATACATTGCGACATGATCAATTGCGCATGATGATGTTTTGTTCTATGCTGCACTCCATGGAGCTAACGATCTCTGATCCGCTAGGTGCCATCTTGTCCACGCAAGACGAGATCCGGCGAACCGAAGAGTCACGCGACGATTACCGGATATTATTACAGATCAGACAGACATTCTACTGCACAATTCCTACTAGCTCCTGAGCATTGTTCAATTCAATAATCATTAATGACGCGGCGTCCTCCAAATCCTTGTGCGCAAAACCATACCGGCTCATGGCTTCATCTAGTCCATTATATGAAAGCCCATCCGCACCTATCCCTATGCCCATCATTAGGCAGCCTTGATCGGCAAGATGAATCAGCCATGGCATCGGGCTTTCGGTTTCTGGACAAAGATCTGGCCTGTGATGAAAAGCTATGGCCTGCTGAATAATTATTGGGAAGTCCCATGATGCGGTAATTACTTTACCGACCACCGCATGGTTCGCCCCGAGAATTTCCTCTTCTGCTTCGAGGAAGGAACAGGATCGAGCAGACATGGTGCTTCTGATTTCAAAATATTTCTCACTCACAAACTCGCCAAGAATCACCTTTCCTATGTCATGCAGGAGTGCAGCAGTAAATAGCTGCGAGTTCTCACATTTGAGTATCTTCTTTGCCAGTATTTGGGATAGCAACGCAGAGCCTACAGCATGTTCCCATAGACTCTTGCCCTCAGACTCATAACCAGGAGTATCTTTGAAAAAGCGTGAACAACCTGCTGCTAGAACGGCCCGTTCAATGTGTTGCCTGCCAAGATACATGACCGCGTCATGAACATTATCGACTTTGCGCCTAAGCCCGAAGTAAGCTGAATTACACATTCTGAGGATGTTGGCCGTTATGGCTTGATCCAGTCGAATTACATCTACGAGTTCTGAAAGAGACGAATCTGGATCGTTGATAAGAGATGTCACCTTGTGCACAGTGGCAGGAAAAGCGGGGAGTCTGCTCAGTGATTTACCGATTTTGGTAGCCAGATTCACCATAATAATATTCGACTGCTCTCTGCGACAATCTATCCGGCATTAACAAATTATCTCTTCGCGCAGATATTAGGTTCCGGTTTAAATATAGGATTCCGTCAAGGATTTTGACTTCACGATGTCCGACAAGACCCTGTCATCACTAAATATTCCTTCAAGCATCGGTCGGTTTACAAGATTGCCAAGAACTGCAGGTATGGGCTGAACCGCAAAGAGCTGCTTTTCCTCGTCTCTCGCAAAGAGCTTAGCAATCTGGTTTGCCAGGTACAATCCGGCAAGATACCGCTTGTCTTCTTCCGTGGAGACGAAATACGAATTCGATCCATAAGAAGGAAAGTGATGATATTCGATCAGCCATAAAAGCTGTTCAGAAAGACCACTATCCTCAAAGGCAATCCTGCCGATAACTGCGTGATTGATACCAAAACAGGCATCCTCACGACTGATGGATGTCTTCTCCCCATAGGGCGTTATAAAGCAGTCATCATCTTGTCTACTTCTATCCATTTCTGGGATTATGAATTTTCCGATATCATGCACTAGTCCAAGCGTATAAAGTTTACCCTTATGCAATCCACCTAAGGCATCAGACATATGAAATGCGCAAGTCGCCGTTGATATCGAATGACCCCATAGTGACTGATAGAAGGGGTTGGATGCCTTGCCGCCCGATAGTTTGTTGGAAAACGCATTATGAAAGAGAATGGCTTTGATGTTTACTAGTCCCAACATTGAAAGCGCGTGATTAATTGAATCGACTGCGACACTGGACCCAAAGTAAGAGGAGTTTGCAATTTTTAGTATCTTATTGGACAGAACAGGATCTGTTGATATTTTCTTTGCGATCTTAGATATTGCGACATCTGGATCATCCAACAGTCTAGATAGTTCGTCAAATGAAGAAAACTCCTTCATGCCGCCCACATGAGTCTTTATCTTGGAGACAATCTCCTGTCTGATCTCCTTGCGCTGCAAAGGCAAAGTGGATTTTATATCATCGAGTCGATAACCGGACAAGATATAGTCTATCCCATTTAAGACATCTGCTTTTATCTTAACGATTCTATGAAGAGGCCTATTGTAAATATCGGATGTGTGAGTGGCATTTTTATTCGATGGAGGAGCAGAACCACCCGGAGGATGCGTATTGTATTTCTTTCTTCTGGGAGGAGGCGTACTTTTTTTATTATAATACAGCAAGAAAAAAAGGACAAAGCACCCTAACGAAAAAAGTATTACAAATATGATCTTCATCTGTCACAACCTCTCACATGTGTCCAAAGGAGGTCTTAGCAATTGAAAAGAGCGCACCCGATCAGGTATAGATTTCTATGCGACAAGAAAAACCATCCAGAATGCTGACGACCTCGTGAACCGATCTCGCATCATTGTCGGTCAAATTGGACACTATTTCCGCGACGCGAGTTCTTTGAAGTTGTGAAGTCTACTCGGGCCGACAGAGGTGCAGAGGGCTTTAACTGTTGGACCAAGTTCGTAGCCATTCTGTTCTTCGCCTGACTTATCACGCTGTGCGCCTCCCTGTTTGACGGGGCAAGTACCGATGGATCAAAGGGCGTGAGGCAGCACCTGCTGCTGCACTACGAGGCCCATCTATCCGTGTTTGCCTGCGTCACGTCCGGCAAGATCCACGAGGTCCGGATTGCCCGCACGCTGAACGTCCCGGCTGGCTCGATCGTAGTGGTGGATCGGGGCGATGTCGACTTCAATCTCTTCTGGTCCTGGGATGAGAACGGGGTGTTCTTTGTGAACCGCCAGAAAGAGAATGCCCATTACCGGATCGTGGAGGAACGGGCGGTTCTGACAAACCTGCAGATCCTGCCGGACGACATTATCGAGCTGCTAGGACACACCACCCACAAGAAGTATCCGGAGCGGCTGCGGCGGATTGAGCTCTGGGACGAAGAGAACGAGCAGGTTCTCGTACTGCTAACCAGTCGTATGGTCTTCGGGGCCACGACGATTGCAGCCATCTACAAGGACTGCTGGCAGGTCGAGATCTTCTTCAAGACGATCATGCAGAACCTGAAGATCAGGACCTTCGTGGGGACTTCCGCCAATGCCTTGTTGATCCAGATTTGGACAGCATCCTGACCGGAGAAAAAAGAAGAAGGCAACCTGACCTTGAAATGTCAAAGAGCCCATCCAAAACCCCGATATCACAAGGATTCTGATCCCACTTCAGGTTATTTTGGACAGCAGTGACCAATATTACTGATGCATTCTTATCGCATTTATGGATTGTGCAATATTTGAATCCTTCGCAACAGGTTCAATCATGAGTATGTGAGCCACGTTGATATACATTATGTCTGGTCTATGAATTTCATTGCCTCTTTTTATTATAACAGTCTTTGTGGTGTCGCCACTTTTTTGATTTTCGATATAGTAAACATCAGACAATATAATAAAATTGTTCCCCATTTTTTCTATTTTTCCGAAATATCCGGCTCCATTGGTCAAAAATATACCCTGATATTCAGTTTTAAAATCCCCCCTATAGACATCATCATCACCGCAACTCTGCATTAATAAAATAAATAGAAATATCAATGTAGTAACGGCCATGATCGATAAATATTGTAGCCTATGATTGGAATGAAACATCGGTACATTCTTCCTGGGTGGTAGCAATTTCCTTGTTCGTATTTACCCCAATGTTAAATGAGCATACTTGCAAAATATAGACCAAATCGCTCACGACGAACATTCCGCTTTACCTTAAAGACATTGAAGCACAATTTGGATTATAGATCTGCCCATCGTCACCGCATTTGATGAGAATGCTCCTTACAGACCATGTCCGGATCCCACACCAGATCCTGTATCTTGCGCAGATCTGCAAAAAAAGTAATTTGGACTAATTGAGGAATATTTCGGAACGCACCACTCGTGAATCGTCCTTTTGCGAAAGCTGATGAATATTTTTGCAGATCACTCGCATTGGCTGGCTCCGCCCACCGAATAGTACACCTCCCTCCAGACTCCGCTCCGATAATTGATTCGATTACGCGTTTCTTTTGCTCAAAAGTCATTCTGTTTATGTAGCTAGTAATTTCAGTCGAAAGACAAGAAGTGGCCTTTCTTATCATTTGCTCACTGCTGATCTTGTAATAATTGCTCACATCCTTGATATTCTGATTACATATTCGTAAAGCCACTCCTTCATTATTCTGCATAGTCGATGAATGCTTCTCATGATCTTGATGGCCATGTCTTACGGTATCAAATTCGCCTCTGTTGCATTTAATCATTTCCCAAGCACCTATTTTGCAGCTTCCCATTTTATTAAGAGACAGTGTCTTCACAAGGCCTTCTGGTTGCTCCTCTTGCAACCTCTCGACGAAATTCTGAAAAGTTAGTTCTGCCATGCCGCAACGGACCATACGGACTATGCCGTCGAGTACTTCCATAACTTGTCCAAAAATAAAATTGTCAAGCGTATTTGCATCTACTCTCATATCGCAACGGTGAGAATCATGGTACATAGTCAAGATAGTTTTCCGCGACATCGCATTTCGACGGCATCTGTAATAAGTATATATGGACTTTTGATTGCGCCTTTCCAGTGCGTGGATTTTCATTTTTGCACCGCACTCCCCACAAATAAGTGAAATATTTTCGAGGATAAAATATTTACCATGGCGCCTATCGCCTCGTTTATGATACCAGGAAGGAACTGATTTCATCCTGTCAAGAACTTGGAGATGAACGGATTTCGAAATAATTGACGGAAATTCAACAGTTATCCATTGGCTTTTATCCTTTTTCTCCCTGCTGCGTGTTCTATATCTGAGGTTGTTCTTACTAATCACAGTTTCAAATTTATACATATTAAATTCTGCTTTTCCTGTGTAGGCGGGATTTTTCAAAATATTATTAACGGCAGCGCACTGCCAGTTATTTTTCCCACGAGGTGATGGGACAGACGCTTTGCTTAACCTTAATGCTATTGCACGTGTGTCGAGCTTTTGATTGAGATACATGTTGAATATTCGTTTGCATATTCTTGCTTTCTCGGGATGAAGGACGATCTTTCTGTTCGTCTTATCAAATACATACCCATAAGGTAGACTGCCCATGAATGATTCGCATTTTCTCCACCTAGCCATACGACCGCTCGTCGTCCGCTCGATGATAGAATCTCTCTCCCATTCGGCAAAGATTCCCAAGAGGTTTCGCAACATCTTGCCATAAATTCCCTTTGAACTGATCTCTGGTTGTTCTATACAAATGATTTCTAGACCCCATGCTGTCCAGTCATGCCAGAGATTACTTAGATCGCGAATGCTTCTTGTTAGTCTGTCGGATTTCGTAAACATGATCGATTCAAAAGATCCCTTCTGTGCATCCTGGCATAGATTCTGAAGCTCCGGACGGTCAATAATTTTTCCGCTTGCTCCTTCGTCGCAGTATATCTTCGTCAATTGCCAACCACGGTGCATGCATTCTTCAACAATAAGTCTCTTCTGCTCATCTATCGATGTACCCTTGTCAGCTTGTTCTAATGTGCTGACGCGTGCGTATCCTGCGACTTTTTTACCTTCGACGCCGGGTATCTCAGATGTATGCATAGCGCCCTCCCTTGATGATATTATTAATTCTTGTCAGTAGTGTCCGGTTAAGCAATCATCAATGACATGCAACACTTAGATATTTCAACATAAAAACGCGGTTTTTTCTGATCTTACCATTGTGCGCACAGCAACCCGTTCCCGACAGGCCTATCCGGAGGCCCTGCAGCGGATCTCCTACGTTGATCCGGACACGAACAAGTGCCTCGTGTTCCTGACCAACATCTTCACCATCCCGGCACAGACCGTGGCGGACATCTTCAAGTTGCGCTGGGAAATCGAGTTGTTCTTCAAGTGGATCAATCAGTACCTGCTGATCAAGACCTTCTACAGCACCTCCGAGAATGCCGTAAAGACGCATATCTGGATCGCTACCTCCATCTATGTCCTGGTTGCCATCGTCAAGAAGCGGCTGGGTCTGGATCAGAGCCTCTATACAATTTTACAGATTTTGAGTGTCACCATGTTCGAGAAAACGCCCGTTTTTCAGGCTCTCTCGGGAACACGATGCGAAAACCACGCAGCAAAACGACAACCAACAGAATTTGTTCAACTATTGACCATTGCATAAGTAATGTGACAGCCGTCGATCCCGTATATCTTGCGGATCAAGCTCTTTCAGGACACGGCTCTGTATCTTTACTTTTGCAAGATTCAATAACGTTGCGACAGTAGTGATAGGAATAATATGCATAGTTGATAGAAAAATATCCAAATTATTGACAGAAGGGACAGAAGCTCAGTAGTCAATTTTGTCATTATTGATATTAATGAAAAGGTCAACAGCTTTCACACTGCTGACCTTTTCTTTCACTTAACCATCCCCAGCACCATTCCCCCCACCTTCTGCAGCCTGAACCTGCTCTCTGCCGACAACAACTCATATTGCGCAGCCTTGGTGTACGTGTTGACGACTGAGAACATCGTGAACCCATACTCCTGTGCGAGAGCCCACTCCACAGCTTCCTTTTCCTCCTTGCGAAGCTCGAACTGCCGATTGAAGCTCTCTATGGTCGCTTCGGGGTTCTCCACCTTGCTCTCCAACGAGATTTGAAACTGCTCCCTCTGCTGACCGAATCCTGCCTTCAATTCGTTCAAGACTCCCGGGAGGTTTGAAAGGATCTTGCTGGAGACGTGCCGGTAGGAGGCAGACACCTCCGTCTTGGAGATCATCCCGTTGGTGCAGACCAGCCTTAGGGTAAACGTGGAGATTGACAGAGCTGCCAGTCCCACTTCCGAATTGCTCACAGAGATACCTGGAGTCATCCTGTCCCCGTTTACTCGGAATGTTTCCCTCTCATCCGGGACACTGACCAGCATGAACTCATCATCCAGCGAGCATTGAACTCGGGTGCTGGGTTTGTATCCGTGCTCGAGCAACCTATCGAGAACCTCCTTGTTGTCGGTGGGAACGTATCTCGGGGTAAAGATCGCCCTGACCTCGTCCCCATCGAATCTGAAAAACAGCTTCTCCCGCTTCTCGTTCTTCATCCAATAGTTCAGATGATTTACCTGAAGATCTGGTGGACATTTCCGCAAATAGTTGATCGGGATCCCCAGTCGCCAACAAATGCTCTGCTGCGCTATGTTTCGCAACCTATGGGGCTCGCCCGAGATGCAGACTGTTTCTAGGTCGTTGAAAGAGACGTCATCGACAGAAATCATCTTGTCATGATGCGACCTAGCCATGTTAGCTACTCGGTCACAGACCTTCTCAAGAGTCGTCATGCTGGACATGTCTCTTCTACCTCCTTTCTCGACCTAGAATTAGGTTGTCTTTTCTTTGACTTGGGACGGGCCTCTTGATCAGGGGAATTCGCCCGAATGTCAGTTATGATTTCAGGACCGGTTTCATCCGACTGCTCGCTCGGGGTTTCCGTTTCATTCTCATTGACGAGAATTCCCGGTTGACCCAGATCAAAGAGAACGATAGTGACCGGCAGATTGATGACGGGAAGAAGCTGCTCCATCTCCTTCTGAACCAGCTCCCTGGTACTCCCGAATGGTGTTTTATCGCTCCTTCTGCCATTGAGGAGCAAGACGCCTGCGTCAACCCTTTGTCGTGCAAATCCGATCTGCAGTCTCAGGAGTCCCTCCAAGATGAATTCGTAGACATTGAGCGACCCGTCTATGGCGATGCCGTTCGACAGCCCCTTGTAGAAGTACCGTCTCCCGTCAAGGATGTTCAGGGGTTCCTTCCTCCAGTGCATCTCATCGAGAGTCTGTCTCAGCAGCTCCCCCCTGTGCAGGGTTCCGAACAGGGCGTCGTCCATGTACTCAAGGGTTGCCAGTAGGTGCTTCTCCATCTTCTTCTTTTTCAGGATCTTGTCCGAATCGCGAAAGTGCAACAATTCAAATGACATAGCTTTTCTCCTCTCTGTTGATAACGTGCTCTTTGATAAGTAAGGGGAAGGTCATATTGATCCTTCCCCATTCGAGATAGGGTTTAAGGGAAATCTCTTGCTGTGGACGGTTTTAGAAGGTTCTGGAGGGGTTTATGAGTCGCCTTTGACCCCCATCGCTTCATCCAGAAAGATAGACTTCTTCGAGGGCTGCCCCAGGTAGGTGTGACTCCAGGATAGGAAGAGCAGCTTCATTGCCCTGGACATGGCCACAAAGCAGATCCTTCTCTCCTCCTCGATGTCCCCCTTCTTGGAGGGGAGTATCCCTTCAACCAGTCCGACCACGAAGACAACCGGGAACTCAAGCCCCTTCGCTTTATGTATGGTCATCAGGGACACCCCCTCCGCATCATTGGTAGTCTCGTCCTGGAAGGTCTCCGTGTATTCAATAAATGCCTTGATACTGGAGAACCTGGTTGCCGCTAGTTGCAGTTGATTGAGGTTCTGGATCTTGGAGTCATCGGGAGTAGGGATATCCTCGTCAGTGACGTAGCGGTCGTAGTCCAGGTTGTTTCTTAAGAGATTGATGACTTCCGCTGGATGCAGGGTATGGGCAAGCTGGGTCAGGGGGTCCAGGAACGAGACGAGCTCCCTTACATTCTTCCGGATAAAAGGGGTATCCGGTCTGAACGACTTGAGAGCTTCATAGAGATGGACCCCCTTTCTTGCAGCCTCCTCCTCAAGTTGGGTGATGACCTTTCTGCCGATGTAGCGAACAGGGACATTCAAAATGGAGAGCAATGCCTCGTCGCCGGCATCGGAGTTCGGATCGGAGATCACCCGGAGATAGTCCAGGAGCTTTTTCACCTCGGGGCGGTTGTAGAACCCCAGACCATTCTCGATGCGGTAAGGGATCTTGTGCTGTGAGAAGCATTCTTCCAGAACCCTGCTCTGAAAGTTGGCACGATACAATACGGCAATGTCCTTGTACTCGTACCCCCGGTTCCAGATGAGCTCCTGGATCTCGTTGACCAGGTTGAGCGCCTCACCTTCCTCAGATGAGCCCTCCAAAACGATGACTTCTTCCCCGTCGGGGTTCTTGGTCATGAGTGTCTTTTGAATCTTCCTCTCGTTGTGCTCGATGAGGTTCTGGCAGACTCTCAGGATTTGAGGGGTGCTCCGGTAGTTTCGATTCAGGATGAAGATCCTCGACCCCGGAAACATCTGCTCGAAGTTGATGATGTTCCTGACTGATGCCGAGATGAACCCGTAGATGCTCTGCCAGTCGTCACCGCAGACCCAGAAGCTCGACCCATTGCCTGAACTATCCATGAGGGTCTTCAGAATTTCGAGCTGCAGGGGATTCGTGTCCTGGTACTCGTCAATGAGAAGGTGCAGATATCGCTCGGTGTACTTCTCCCGGATGGAAGGGTTCTCGCTGAGCAGCTGATATGCCCTGACCAGGAGGTCGTCGAAGTCGTAGAGATACCTCTTTTCCTTCTCCTTATCGTAGCGCTCGTAGACATCGGCAACCTTGAGCATGGTCTTGTCCCCTTCATAGAGGGTCCTGAACTCCTCGACCGAAATGAGGTTATTCTTGGCCAGACTGATTTCCTGCATGACCATGCCGATAGAGAGGTTCTTGACCTTCAGCTCCTTCATGATGCCCCTTATGAAAACAAGCTGGTCTCTGCCGGAGAGGATCTCGAAGATCCTCCCTTCGGATCGAAGTAAGTAATGGCAGAAGCTGTGGATGGTGCTCAGGGTGACTCTCGATGCCTGATTGCCCAGTACGGGGATTAATCTCTGACGCATTTCCTCTGCTGCGTTTCTCGTGAAGGTAAGACCCAGGATGTTCTCAGGGGCTACCCCGTGTTCAATGACCAGCTTTCCAATCCGCTCCATCATGGTCCGGGTTTTTCCCGAGCCCGGTACAGCGATCACAGCTGCCGTTCCCGTGAGAAAGCTTGCCGCCTTCTGCTGCTCCTTGTTCAAGCCCATGGTTTGCAATCACCTCGCTTTCTTTCTCCAATACTTCGATGCTCATGTAGATTCGGAACATCACGGCTACCAGGTCATCCAGTCTGGGGTCCGTCTTGTCCCTCAGGATGTACTTTCTCAAGAGCTTCTCCTTTTCCCGAAGAAGACTCTTCATGAACCGAACGACTGTTTCCGTTGGATGGTTTTCAAGCAGGGTTGAAATATCCAGTATCCTTCTTCTCCGATCTCCGTGTGCAACGGTCAGGTAATCCTGTGCTGCAGTTATCACTTCGGTTGTCATATCCTCACCTCGCGAACCATTCGTCGCAGTGCTTCTTGTACGAGCAATTTTTGCATCGCCAATTTTGTGACCCATCGTTCGGCACAAAAACCCCATTGGAGATGCCTCTCCAGACCTCATTGATCTTCTTCTCTGCTCGTTTGAAGTCGTTCTGCGTTCTCGACGTGTAGTACTGCTCGAACTTCGGTGTTTTCGTTTTGATGAGGCAGTCGAAGCGAAGCAGGATCTCCCTGTCCGCGTGACCGTTTGCCCTGGCTGCCATCTGGTAAAGGGTCAACTGGAAGTTACGATCAACCTCGTCTGCGCTGTACGCCCTGCCGCTCGTCTTCCAGTCCACGATGACGATGGTTCCCGATTCGTCCTCCTCGACCAGATCGAAGGCGCCGATGATCTTGACGGGGCAGTTCTGCAAGGTAAAGGAAAATGGTTCTTCGATGGACAGAACCTTGAATTGCTCATGGGCGCACTTGTGGTAATACGTAGTCAAGAGCTCCCTTCCTTCCAAAAGGAGGGCTTCAAAGCTCTTGCCTTCGGCGTACTGAATGTCCTCGTAACCCTCTGCTGTCGCCCTCCAGTAACGCTCGAAGCGCTCGTGCAGCTCCTTGGCAGTCATGGTCTTCCCGTCCATCTTCTGCTTGTGGAAGTCTGCAAGGGCAAGGTGGATGCAGCTTCCGAACTCCAGTGCATCGGCACGAAACTCGGGTGGCAGCCTGTCTATCCTTCCCAGCTTGTAGAGAAGCCCGCAGTCGATGTAGTCCCCGATTGCCGATGCTGACAGATGGGGTTCCTTTCTCATTTCGTTTAATTCCATGGATTACCTCCTGGCTGAAAAACGCAGGCGCCTGCGCTTTTTTGTTAGAGAGGGGACAGGACACACCAATCCCTGTGCATCCTGTCCCGGATGATGAGGGGAATATGTGGTTATGATGGGGATTGCTGCTTAGGAGCTCTGCTGAAGCTGCCGGATGAGAGCCGAGGCATCCTTCTGGGAGAGATGCTCGACCTTGACTCCGAAGGCTTCGACGGACATCTTCTCGAGGTCTTCCATGGAGATTCCCCGTCTTCGGGAGAGGTTTGCGATGGCATTTGCCTGGGCGGAGGAGATCTTGGGGGCAGTCTCCTGCTTGGTCTTGCCTCGTCCATTGCCATTCCCGTCAGCTTTTGCCTTGTTGCCATTGCCGGAGGATTGAGGGGCAGCTTGGG
>Ga0302247_1001870_pt1 | contig 14978 bp, 12 predicted proteins | sample AAG_UR_Ile_MG_FD_193529 | JGI IMG/M metagenome (GOLD analysis project Ga0302247, IMG submission 193529) | Enriched activated sludge microbial communities from anaerobic digester in WTTP, New Holstein, Wisconsin, United States - AAG_UR_Ile | ecosystem: Engineered > Bioreactor > Anaerobic >...
GGCGGTTTCTGGAAGGCTTCGCCGCGGCGGCGGGGAGGGACCCCGGGTTTTTCAGCCTTGTCTCCGCGGCCTTGAGCAATCTGGTCTCCAACGTTCCGGCGGTGATGCTCCTGCGCCCCGTGGCGGCTGTTATGCCCGACCCGGAGCGGGCCTGGATCACCCTGGCCATGGCCACCACCTATGCGGGAAACTTCACCCTCCTGGGCAGCATAGCCAACCTCATCGTCGCCGAGTCCGCGGCCCGCCACGGGGTCCGCCTGGGTTTCCGGGCCTACTTCACCGCCGGGGCGCCCATCACCATCATCACGATAATCATGGGTTCTTTATGGCTGGGGTGGGTGTATTGACGGGAAAGCGGCCGCTTTCCTCCGGGCGGCCGGCGCTGCGGCCATCTCCCGAAGGGCCCGGCCTGGCGAAGTTGAAAAAATATTTGACAAGCCGGAAAAGGGTCGCCTATCTTATAAAAGAACTGTCAACTCTTTTCGGGAGGGTTTTATGAAACGATCCAAAAAGATTCTCGTCATGATCCTTGTCATGACGGTCTTCGCATCGTTCCTCCACGCCGGAGGGGCGGCGGAGAAGCCGAAGCAGAAGCAGACCATTCAGGTCTGGCTGGGCTGGCCGGGGCTCCTGGAGGTCTTCAAAAAGGCGAAGGCGGACTTCGAAAAAGAGAACCCCAACGTGGAGCTGGAAATCACCGCCATGAATCTCCGGGATTTCGAACAGAAGCTGGCGGTCTCGCTGCCCGCCGGGACCGGGCCGGACATTTTCATCACCTCCGAGTACATCGTGCCGCTGTACATTTCCGCCGGCCTGGTGTCACCTCCGCCGGAGAAGGTGGCCCAGTTCATCGACAAGAACTTCGACGCCCTGGTGAAGAGCGTCAACCGATTCTCCGGCCCCGGGGACTCCAAGCCGCGGATCTACGGCGTTCCCCACATCGGTATCGCCCGGGTCCAGTACTTCAACAAGGACATGATGAAGGAGGCGGGTCTGGAGCCCAAGGCTCCGGAGACCTGGGACCAGCTCTTCGACGCGGCCCGGAAGATCGTCAAATACGACAAGGACGGCAACATCACCCGCAGCGGAATGAGCCTGCGGATCTTCGGCGGCGGGTCGGGGATCGGCGAGAAGTTCATGATCAAACTGGTCCAGGCCGGGGGATCCTTCCTGGGCAGGACCGCCGACGGGGGCTGGAAGGCGGCCTACAACTCCGAGGCCGGGGTGGACACCCTGTCCTATTACCTGGACGCCCTGTACACCTACAAGATCGACAGCTTCGAGGCGAAGAAGGACACCGACGCCTTCGTCAACGGCCTCACCGCCTTCTACGACCGGGAGCTCTTTCCGGTGCCCATCATCCACAAGACTTCGCCGAACCTCTCCTTCGGGACCGCCCCCATGCCGGGGAAGGTCCACCGGGGGACGGTCTACAGCACCGAGTCCTACTTCGTCCCCAAATCGGCGAAAAACAAGGACCTGGCCTGGGACGTGGTCCTGTTCTTCCAGAGGGAGCCCTACGTGAAGGCCTTCTTCAAGGATCAGGGATGGATTCCGCCCCGGACGGACATCGACTTCAGCGACATCTTTAAAATCTACCCCGAGTACCGGGCGGCCTTCGATTTTCCCGCCGGATACCGGCTGTGGCTCTACCCGCCCCTGGCCCAGGGGGACGAGATCATCACCAAGTTCGCCAACAAGATCGCCGAGGCCTTCAAGAACTCCGCCCTGGCGGGCAACCGGGCGGCCATCAGGGCCCTCCTGGACAAGCTGGCGGAGGAGACCAACGGCATCCTGAAGGAGGCGGGCATCCTGGGTCAGGGCCCCATCGTGGCCCCCGGCGACGTCATCGAAGCGCCGAAAGACATGGGTTACCAGTATAAATGAGGTTTCCTGACACCGGGGACGGGGAGGACCCGTCCCCGGTGGTCGCGGTTTTCACGACAATTCCCGGCGACGGTGCACCATGACGAAATCGAAATCGGCTCAGCTCAGGTTTGTGTATCTCTGGATGGGAATCATCCTGGCCTTTTACATCGTTCTGCGGTTCATCCCCATTTTCAACTCCTTCCGGCTCAGCTTTTTCAAATGGGACCTCATCAACCCCGTCAAGCCCTTCATCGGTCTGGACAACTACCGCAGACTCGCCGGGGACGAGGACTTCATCGTCGCCTTCAGGAATACCCTGATTTTTTCGGTCTTTCTCGTCTCCCTGTCCCTGGTCCTGTCTCTGGCCTTCGCCCTGACCCTCCAGAAAAAGTTCCGGGGGAAGGGCATCTTCGAAACCCTGTACTTCCTTCCCTATGTCATCGCGGTGGTCCCCGCGGCCCTGTCCTGGAAGTTCATCTACGACCCCACCAACGGGGCGCTGAACCACATCCTCGGGCTGGTGGGCGTCCCGAAACAGGCGTGGCTGATCAACGACAGACTGGCCCTGGGGTCCATCATCGCCATGAGCATCTGGCAGCGGGTGGGATACAACATGGTGATCTTCACCGTCGGCCTGGGGGAGATCCCCGCCGATTATTACGAGGCGGCCCGGGTGGACGGGGCCGGGGTCCTGCGGATTTTCCGGAAAATAACCCTGCCCCTCCTGACGCCGGTGACCCTCTACCTGCTGATCATGAACACCATCGAGGCTTTCAACATCTTCACCCCCGTCTATGTCATGACCACGGGGACCCAGTCCGCACCGGGGAGCGTCACCAAGGTGCTGGTCATGGAGATCTACCAGAACGCCTTCAGGTTCTTCAAAATGGGCTACGCCTCCGCCCAGTCGGTCTGTCTCTTCGCCATCGTGCTGGTGGTCTCGCTTCTGCAGTTTTCCACCTTCGGCCGGAGGGAGCGCTGAGATGAAAGCCGCGAGGACCTACGGAAGATACCTGCTCCTGTCCCTGGTGGCGGTGGTCATGTTCTTCCCGATCTACTGGATGGTCTCCGGCTCCCTGATGACCCGGAACGAGATCATCCTGATCCCGCCCCATATGTATCCCCACGCCCCCACTCTGGAGAATTTTTTCCTGCTGGTGGGGCACGCGGATTTCCTGCGCTATCTGCTGAACTCGGTGTACATCGTCAGCATTTCCACGGCGGTATCGGTCTTCACCAGCCTGATAGCGGGCTACATCTTCGCCAAATTCCGGTTCCTGGGAAAGAGGACGCTCTTCGTTCTGATCCTGGCCACCACCATGATCCCTTTTCAGACCTACATGGTGCCCTTCTATGTCCTTACCCAGAAGATGGGGCTTCTGGACACCTATCTGGGCATCATGATGCCCCTCTTCGTCACCTCCTTCGGCATCTTCTTCATCCGGCAGAACAGCTACGCCATCCCCGACGATTACATCGACGCGGCCCGGATCGACGGCGCCGGAGAGTGGCGGCTCTTTCTCCGGCTCATCGTGCCCATGCTGAAGGCTTCGACCTCGGCGCTGACCATTTTCCAGTTTCTCTTCGGGTGGAAGTTCTTCATCTGGCCCCTCATCGTCACCAGCTCGGCGAAGAAGTTCTCCCTGGAGATCGGGCTGCAGATCTTCGCCGCCCAGAACCCTCTGGACTACCAGCTGCAGATGGCCGGGGCGGTGTTCGGCATACTGCCCATCCTGCTGGCCTTTCTCTTTTTCCGGCGGCAGTTCATAAGCGGCATATCCCTGACGGGAATTAAATGACGGGAGGCTCTTCCATGAAACCGGCCATCCTGGGCGGCGCCCCGGCCGTCTCCTCCGAAAAGGAGGAACTTTTCCACTGGCCCATCGTGACCCAGGAGGACATCGACGCCGTCACCGAGGTTCTCCGGGCGGGGACCATGAGCGGCACGACCATCACCAAGGAATTCGAGCGGCGTTTCGCGGACTTCCTGGGGGTCCGTCATGCCCTGGGCTTCTGCAACGGCACGGCGAGCCTGCTGGCGGCCATGTGGGCCTGCGGGGTGGGGATGGGGGACGAGATCATCTGCCCCTCCATGACCTACTGGGCCTCCGCGGCCCCCGCCCTGACCCTGGGCGCCGCGGTGGTCTTCTGCGACATCCACAGGGAGACCCTCTGCATCGACCCCGACGATATCGAACACCGGATAAACGGGCGCACCCGGGCCATCGTGGTGGTCCACTACGCGGGGCGCCCCGCCCCCATGGACCGGGTCATGGAGATCGCCCGCCGACACGGGGTCCGGGTCATCGAGGACAACTCCCACGCCCACGGAGCCCTGTACCGGGGGGCCCGCACCGGTGCCGTCGGGGACATCGGGGCCATGAGCCTCATGGCGGGCAAGGGCTTTCCCGTCGGCGAGGGGGGGATCATCACCACCAACGACCGGACGCTGTACGAGAGGTGCGTGGCCTTCGCCCACTACGAGAGGACCGGCGCCCCGTCCCGGTTCAACCCCCCGGACGCCCAGATCACCGACCCGGAGCTGAAGACCTTCGCGGGCATCCCGCTGGGGGCCATGAAGGGCAGGATGAACCAGACCTGCTCCGCCATGGGCCTCACCCAGCTGAAAGCCTTTCCCCGGAGAATGCAGGACATCCAGGAGGGTATGAACCTCTTCTGGGAATTTCTGGACGGGGTCCCGGGTCTGCGCCCCCATCGGATCCCCCCGGACCAGGGCACCATGGGGGCCTGGTACTACCCCCAGGGCCTGTACCACGCCGAGGAGCTGGGCGGGACGACGGCGGAGGACTTTTCCCGGGCGGTGAACGCCGAGGGGGTCAGGTGGTGCTTCCCCGGGGGAAACTCCCCCCTGCACCTGCACCCCTATTTTTTCCAGTCCGATATTTTCCGCACCGGGAAGCCCACCGTCCAGGCCTTTCACCGGGACTTCCGGAGGCAGAACCCCGGGGAGCTGCCGGTGTCGGAAAGCATCCATGAAATCGCCCTGGCGGTGCCCTGGTTCAAACGGCCCGACAGGCCGGAGATCCGCAGATACGCCGAGGCCTTCACCAAGGTGGCGGAGCACTTCCACCGCCTCCCATAGGGCCGCCGGAAACCATGCGCCGCCCGCCCCGCCGCCCTGCCCCGCCCCGGAGCCTCACCCTTCCCGGCGGGGATTTCGAGCCCGCCTACCTGGCCCTCCACCGCTCGGGCGAACTCCGCCGGCGGGCCGCAGAGGCCCTGGATATGCTGTCCTCCTGCCGCCTCTGCCCCCGGGCCTGCGGAGTTGACCGCCTCCGGGAGGCGGCGGGGGTCTGCCGCACCGGCCGTCTGGCGGCGGTAAGCAGCTTCTTCGGTCATCGGGGGGAGGAGAGCTGCCTCAGCGGCCGGCGGGGCAGCGGCGCCTTCTTTTTTTCCCGCTGCAATCTGGGCTGCGTCTTCTGTCAGAACTGCCGGATCAGCCGGATGGGGGAAGGCGTCCCCTCTTCCGCCGGGCAGATGGCGGAGATGATGCTCCGGCTCCAGGAAGAGGGCTGCCACAATATCAATCTGGTCACCCCCAGCCATGTTGTCCCCCAGATCCTGGAGGCCCTGGCCCTGGCGGTGGAGGGAGGGCTCAGGCTCCCTCTGGTCTACAACACCTCGGCCTACGATTCCGCCGAAAGTCTCCGCCTGCTGGACGGAGTGGTGGACATCTATATGCCGGACGTCAAATTCCGGGATCCCGCCCTGGCGGAGAGATACCTCCGGGCCCGGGACTACCCCGAGGCGGCCCTTCGGTCCGTGGCGGAGATGCACCGGCAGGTGGGGGACCTTGAGACGGACCGGCAGGGCCTGGCCCGACGGGGCCTTCTGGTGCGCCACCTTCTGATGCCGGGCCTTCTGGAGGACACCAAAAAAATCCTGTCCTTTCTGGCAGGCCTGTCCCGGGACACCTGGATCAATATCCTGACCCAGTACCGCCCGGCCAATCAGGTCTCAGCGCTGACCTTTCCGGAGATTAACCGGCCGGTAAGCCGGGAGGAGTACTACGCCGCATTGGACCACTTCAAGTCCCTGGGGCTGCACCGGCTGGATTGAGGGCTGATGTCCTTACCGGACGGCCCCCTCTCCCGGCGCCACCGCCTGAGGGGTTCCGTCCGGCCATGGGAGCGGGACAGATTCTCTCGGAGAGACGCTTGTGACGCACCCGCCGGATCGGGGCCACAGATCCCGGCGCCGGCCCCACCTCCGGCCGCGTCGGATCCCTGCCGCCGGACCGGATCCCGGCCGGCGACTCTCCGACCCGGTGGTCAAACGGGGCCGGGGCTCCGCCTAGAGATGCTTGATCAGGGGCCGCCACTTCTCCTCGAGACTGCGGTTCGTGGCGTCCCCTCCGGGGAGGTTGGCGCTCATCCAGATGGGTGGCTCCACCCCCATGGCCTTGAGCCGGCGCACCGTCTCCAGCATCAGCAGGTTCATGGTGAAGACATTGCAGAGGGTGGCGGTGGGCCCCACCTTCTGGGCCACCCCCTCGATGGGCACCACGGCGTCCCCGTAGGGAAGATGGCAGTCGATGAAGAAGTCCACCTCCTGGTAGAGGTTCTTCCCCGAGGGGTGCCGTGAGGGGTGGTCCTTGGCCAGGGAGTCGGCGAAGCCCCTGGAGGTTATGGCTATGGACACCATCTTCCGTTTCCGGGCCTCCAGGGCCGCGTCGATGGTCATGGCGTTGATCCCGTAGGCGTTGACGATGATGAGGACCTCCCCGGGCTCCAGACCCACCCGGTAGGCGTCCAGGACCTGCTTGGCGTAGCCCGGGGTCCGCTCCACATAGTTGGACCTCTTGGCCCCGTGGATCAGGTTCGTTCCCGCGTCCAGGATGGCGTTGATGGGGGCCAGCCCCCCGGAGCGCCACAGGGTTTCCTCCACCGCCAGATTGGAATGACCCCCCGGGCCGATGACATGGATCATGCCTCCGGCGGCGATCTTTTTGGCCATCGCCTCCGCGGCGGCCCCCAGGCCGGGGTTGTCCGTGGCGATGGCCTCCAGAAGACCCTGCACGGTGGTGAGGTACAATTTGGCTTCGTTGGTCATTTTTTTCTCCTTGCAATGATATGATCGATGCAAAACAGGCTCATGAAGAAGGCGCAGACCGGAACGGCCATGTAGGCGTATCCGGTGGGAACATCCCAGGTTTCGAAGGGAATCTCCATCCGGACCCGGGTCACCTGGACACCGTACACCATCAGGGCCGTCATGAAACCCAGAAAGAGAATCTCCCCCGCAAGAACGACCCGTTTGCGCATCCCCGCGGGCATCCTGTCCTGGAAGAAATCCATCACCAGGTGGTCGTTGCGGTAGTACAGGGCGGAGGTCCCGAGAAAGACCATCCAGATGAAGGCGAAGCGGATGAGGCTCTCCATGAAAAGCCAGGACACCCCCAGGATGTTCCGCAGCAGGATGTTCAGGGATGTGAGGCCCAGAAGCAGGGCGAAAAGAAGACCGGTGAGGGTCTCCACGGCCCGCTCGAACGTCAGCAGGATTTTCGAGAACATCCCCCCTCCTTCACAGTATGAGATTGGGCAGCCACAGGACGATCTGGGGAATGTAGGTGGCGGCGATGAGGACCAGAATCAGCACCCCGATATGGGGCAGAAGCTCCCGGACCAGGGCATTGATGGAAACCTTGGCGATCTTCGTCTGGATGAAGAGCAGAGCCCCCACCGGCGGGGTGATGAGCCCGATCATCAGGTTCAGCACGTAGATGACCCCGTAATGGACGGGATCGATGCCCAGCCCCGTGGCCACCGGAAGCATCACCGGGAAGAAGATCAGCATCACCGGGACCGCGTCGAGGACGCAGCCCATGAGGAGGAGAAAAACCAGCGTAAAAAAGAGGTACATGTTCCGGGACATGTTCCAGGAAACGATGAGATGGTACAGCTGCTTCCCCAGCTGTTCGGAGGCCACGATGTACTGAAAGAGGCCCACCACCGCGAAGATGATCATGATGGAGGTGCAGAACACCGCGGTGTCCCGGACGGTGTCAAAAAAAATCTTCCAGGTGATGGTCCGGTACACGACGGTGGAAATGAAGAGGATATAGAGGATGGACAGGGCCGCCACTTCCACCAGGGTGACGAAACCGAAGACCACTCCGCTCAGAACGATGAGAGGGGCGATGAGGGCCAGGATGGTATCCTTCAGCAGGGCGACGAAATCCCCGAAAGTGCGCTTCGCCTCCACCCGGGGATAGCCCCTCCGGTTGGCCTGAATTGTCACCAGAATCCAGAGCACCAGGGCGATGAGCAGTCCGGGGATGAAGCCCCCGATGAACATCCTGCCGATGGAGACCCCGCTGATGATGCCGATGAGCATCATGGGGATGCTGGGCGGGATGATGGGCCCCACGATGGCGGAACTGGAGTTGATGGCCGCCGAAAAGGTGTCGTCGTAGCCCCGTTCCTTCATGATGGGGTGCAGGACCGCGGAGGTGGAGCTGGCGTCGGAGACGGCGGATCCCGAAATACCCGCCAGAAAAACGCTGACCACGATGGACACGTAGGCCAGCCCCGCCCGGTGCCGGCCGACGAAAAAATCGGCGAAACTGGTGAGCTTCCGGGTGATGCCCGTGGAACTCATCAGGTTTCCCGCCAGAATGAAAAAGGGGATGGCGATGAGGGTGTCGGAGTTGACCCCCCCCACCATCTGGGAAACCGCCACCCGGAGGGACACATCCCCCCGCAGCAGGATATAGACCAGACCGCTGGCTCCCATGGAAAACCAGATGGAGAAGCCCAGTCCGATCATCGCGAACATCAGGATGAACAAAAGGACTATCACCGGGACACCTCGCGGGGAGGAAAGGGCCGGCTGGGCGGCCCCTTCTCCCCATCGCAGAACGCTACATTGCGGCGATCCGGGCCAGCAGTCCCGCCGGCCACTTGACCCCTTCCCAATCGTTGAACAGCCCCTCCAGCTCCCGGCGGATCAGATCCAGCCGCAGTTCCGGTTCGGTAACCACGGTCATGTGCTTCCGCAAGGTGGCGTAGGCGCCGTCGAACATCTCGCTGGTGAGGCGGGTGACCAGGGCTCCCGCCTCTTCGGCGGCATCGAAAAAAATCTTTTTATCCCCCTCGCTGAGCCCCTTGTGGAAGGCCGGGTTGATGTAGAAGGTTTCGATGTCCCGGATGTAATCGGTCTTCATGTAGAACTTCTGGACCTCGTACATGCTGCTGTTGGCCACCGTGATGGCCCCGTTCTCCTGGGCGTCCACCACCCCGGTTTTCAGGGAAACATAGAGGTCCGCCAGGGGTATCTGCTGAGGCAGGGCCCCGAGCTTTTTCATGGTCCGCAGGACCACTTCACTGGCAGCGGTGCGGATCTTCAGTCCCTTGAAATCCGCCGGGGTCAGAATCCGGCGGTTGGCGCTGAGACCCCGGGGGGCGGTGTCTCCGGTGATGTTCAGCAGTTTTACCCCCGTGGCCGCCTCCGCGGCGGCGATGAGGGGTTTGAAGTCCTCCGACAGCATGACCTTGCGCATGTGTCCGTAGTCCCGGTACAGGAAGGGAATGGCGGTGATCTCGAAGGCCTCGCCGCCCTTGATGAAGGCCAGGGTGTTGATGCCGCCGTAGACGAGATCCAGGTCCCCGGTCTTCACCTGGGCGAACATCTCCAGAATGCCCCCCAGCTGGCTGTTGGGGAAAACATTGATCTTTATCCGCCCGCCGGTCCGCTCCTCCACCAGTCTGGCGAAGAGCTCCGCCCCCTTGTGGGTGGGGTGAGCCTCGTCACGGATGTGGCCCAGTTTGAGGGCCCTTCGCTGCTCCTGCTGGGCCCCCGCCAGGGCAAGACCGGCGATCAGACAAACCAGAAAAAGAACTGAAAACATCCTCTTCATCACGCACCTCCGAAACCGGAATGGGAGAAATATGGGATTGAAAAGACATGATTTTTTACGTCCCTATTTTAACTATAGCATGGAGATCTTGTTTGTCAATGAAATCGGCGTCGGGAACCACGGCGGAGAACCATTTGCCTTGATTCCCCCATCGGACCTGAGTAGCTTTGATTCAGGATTGATGCGGGAAATGAAAGCAGTCCGATGGAGGTTAACGATATGAAGGAGCGGATAGATTATTTCAAAACCGCACCGGATGGGGCCGGTATCCTGGCAAAGCTGGAAGGTTATATCCGGGAATCGGGTCTGGACCGGGATCTTATAGAACTGGTCAAACTGCGGGCCTCGCAGATAAACGGCTGCGCCTTCTGCATCGACATGCACACCAAGGACGCCCGCTCCCACGGGGAGAGCGAGCAGCGCCTTTACGGGGTGACGGCCTGGCGGGAGGCGCCCTTTTACACCGGCAGGGAACGGGCCGCCCTGGCCTGGGCCGAGGCGGTGACGCTGATCGGCCGGGACCATGTCCCCGACGCGGTCTATGACGAGGCCCGCCGGTTCTTTTCCGAAAAGGAACTGGTGGATCTCACCCTTGCCGTCATCGCCATCAACTCCTGGAACCGGCTGGCCATCAGCTTCCGTTCGACGCCGGGCTCCTACCAGCCCGATCACCCGACGACGAAAAAAGCCGTGCCCGCGGCGACCTGAGTGGCGGGAGCAGCCGGCCCGGGGGCCGCCCTCTCCGGGAGGAGCGCCCGTCGTTTGCGGAAAAAGGGCGCCCCTGCGGTGACAAAAAGTCCGGCGGCTGGGGTCTGGCGGGGGCCGCCCTCTCCGGGAGGGGCGGCCGGCTAAAAACGGCCCCGGGCATCGGTCTCCGGCGGCGGCACAGGAGGAACTGGGATGAACGGATTCGCCTACTGGTCCATGCCGGGGGAGGAGGCGCTGCGGAGACTTGACTCCTCTGCCGATGGGCTGAGCGGCCTTGCCGCAGCCCGGGCGCTCCGGCGGGCGGGCCCCAACAGCCTGAGGGTCCGGAGAAAAAGAGGGCCCTTCCGCCTTTTTCTCGATCAGCTGAAAAGCCCCATCGTCCTCATCCTTCTTTTCGCCACCGTCGTTTCCGCCTTTCTCCGGGACTGGGGGGACTCTCTGATCATCCTGACGATCCTGCTGGGCAGCGCCCTGCTGGGCTTCTTCCAGGAGTACCGGGCGGACATCGCTGCGGAGAAGCTGAAGGAAGGGGTTTCCTTCAAGTCCCGGGTCATGCGGGACGGAAAGATCGAATCGGTTCCCACCGAGGAGCTGGTCCCGGGGGATGTGGTTATCCTCTCCGCCGGGAGCCTGGTCCCCGCCGACGGCATCGTCCTGGAAGCCCGGGACCTCTTCGTGAACCAGGCTGTCCTGACGGGGGAAACCTTCCCGGTGGAAAAGCGCCCCGGTCCGACGGCGGAGAGCGCCGGGCTGTCCCAGAGGACCAACGTGGTTTTCATGGGGACCACCGTCAGGAGCGGAAGCGCCCGGGTTCTGGTGGCCGCCACGGGGCTCGACACCGCCTTCGGCGGGATAGCGGAGAAGCTCAGCCTGCGTCCTCCGGAGACCGAGTTCCAGCGGGGCGTCCGGCGGTTGGGCTTTCTGCTGACGGAGGTGATGCTCCTTCTGGTCATGGGCATCTTTTTTTTCAATGTGTTCTTCCACAAACCGGTCCTGGATTCGCTCCTTTTTTCCGTCGCCCTGGCGGTGGGGCTGACCCCCCAGCTTCTTCCCGCCATCATCAACATCAACCTGTCCAGGGGTTCGCAGGACATGGCGCGGAAGGGCGTCATCGTGCGGCGCCTCGAATCCATGGAAAATTTCGGCTCCATGGATATCCTCTGCACCGACAAGACCGGCACTCTGACCATGGGGGCGGTGCGGCTGGACGGGGCCCTGGACGCCAGGGGCGAGCCTTCGGACCGGGTCGCCCTGTATGCCGGACTGAACGCCGCCTTTCAGACCGGTCCGGCCAATCCTCTTGACGAGGCGATCCTCCGGGGGACCCCGGGGAGCGCGGGGGCATTCGAAAAAACCGGGGAAATCCCCTACGATTTCGTGCGCAAACGCCTCACGGTGGCGGTCCGGGATTCCGGATCGGTCTTCCTGATTACCAAGGGCGCCCTGGAAAATGTCCTGGCGGTCTGCTCCCAGGTGGACGGCGGGGGGGAAAAAAAAGACCTCCACGGGGCGGCCCGGGCTGAAATTCTCGAACGGTTCCGGACATGGAGTTCCCGGGGCTATCGGGTCCTGGGCCTGGCGGTGGGCTCCCCGTCCCGCCCCGATTCCATCTCCATGGCGGATGAAAAGGACATGACCTTCTCGGGTTTTCTCCTGTTTTTTGATCCCCCCAAGGAAGACGCCCCGGCGGCCGTCGCGTCCCTGGCGGGGCTGGGGGTGAGGCTCAAGATGATCACCGGCGACAACCGCCTGGCGGCGGAGCACATCGGCGGGCTGGTGGGACTGGGGGAGACCAAGGCGCTGACCGGCGGCGAACTGGACAGTCTGCGGGACGAGGCCCTGTGGCACGCGGTGGAGGAAACCGCCATCTTCGCCGAGGTGGACCCCAACCAGAAAGAGAGGATCATCCTGGCGCTGAAAAAGCGCGGGCATGTGGTGGGCTACATGGGGGACGGCATCAACGACGCCCCGTCCCTGCACAGCGCCGATGTGGGCATCTCGGTGGCCAACGCCGTGGACGCCGCGAAGGCGGCCGCCGATCTGGTGCTGCTCCGGCAGGATCTGTCGGTGCTGCGGGACGGCATCGTCCTGGGGCGCACGACCTTCGCCAACACCCTGAAGTATGTGTTCATGGCGGTGGGCGCGAATTTCGGCAACATGTTCAGCATGGCCGGGGCATCCCTCTTCCTTCCCTTTCTGCCCATGCGGCCCAAGCAGATCCTGCTGATCAATTTTCTGACCGACCTTCCGGAGATGACCATCGCCGGCGACAGCGTGGACGAGGGGTACATCATGAGGCCCCGGCGGCTGGACATCGGGTTCATCCGGCGTTTCATGCTGGTTTTCGGCCCCTTGAGTTCCCTCTTCGATTTCGCCACCTTCGGGGCGCTGTTATGGTTCCTGAAGGCAGGGGAGGCGGTTTTCCAGACCGGCTGGTTCGTCGAGTCGGTCCTGTCCGCCTGTCTGGTGGTCTTCGCCGTGCGGACCCGCCTGCCCTTCCAGCGGAGCAGGCCCCGGATCTGGATGCCCCTGGTTTCGGCCGCGGTGATGTCCGCCGCCCTGTATCTGCCCTATTCACCCTTAGGGGAGCTTTTCGGCTTCGTTCCCCTTCCCGTCCCGGCTCTGGCGGGCATCCTGGGCGTCACAGCGGCCTATTTCATCTCCGCCGAAGCCGTCAAGCGCCTATTCTACCGTTGGGCGAAAAACAGGGATTGAACCATGAGACTCCGGCGCCGCACCCCGGGAACGGAGAGATCCGTCCACCGGGGCGCTGGTTTCCCATATGGTCCCCAACCGGTCGGCCCGGGAAGGCCCGGCGGGGCCATGGGAAGCGGCGGCACGGACAGGTGGTCCCGCGGGGAGCCCCCCCATGCCGGTACCGGGGCCCGGGGCCGCCGACTCCGGGAGGGGCGCCCCCCCTCCCGGGATGCCGGGGTCCCGGCCCGGGGACCTGCTTCCCTGGCCCGGGTCACCGCAGACGCAGCACCCCGAAGTCGTCCGCCCCCGGGGACGTCCCCGAAAAAACATAGGGCTCCCGGCCGCTGGATCCGCGGTACTCCTCCACCACCCGGTGGAAGGCGTCCTCCGCCGCAGGCGTGTGGAGGCCCAGGATCGCTACGGTGCCCCCCGCCCCGCCCCCGGTGATCTTCGCGCCCCGCAGTCCGCTGCGCTCTTCGTCCCGGACCAGGCCGACGATGAGGTCCGTTTCCCGGGAGGCGAGACCGCAGTCGGTGTAGCCCCCGTGGCTCTGGTACATCAGTTCCCCCAGGAGGCGGGCGGTCCGGTCCCCCGCCCGGTCGCCGGCGGACACGATCAGTTCACGGAAAAGATGGACCCGCCAGTTCTCCTCCACGGCGTAGCGGGTGGCCCCCAGGACCGGGTAATCCACATCCGGCAGCACCCGGGTATGGGGGTCCAGATGGACGGGGAAACGGGCGCCGAACTCTCCGCCCCTCATGGACAGGGGTAGAAGCTGTTCGTATTTTTCCCGGAAAACCGACGGGGAGATCCGGGCCAGGTAGCCGTCCCACAGATCGTCCACGAAGCGGGACACGACGCCGGAATCATCGTGCCTCGCCTCCAGACCCTCCGCCTCCAGAAGGAAGCGGTAGCCCATGAAACCGGCGGCCCGGGCCGCTTCGTATTCGATGCCCGAAACGGCATGCCGAACCCCCGAATCAAGCCCCCAGACCCGCAGGTCCCCGGGCAGGTGGACCCGCTCCTCGGGAAGGCAGGGCTGGCAGAGCATGGGGATGAAGGTATCCTCGCCCCCCATGGTCACAGCCAGCTGATCCATGACTCCGCAGGCCGCCCCGGTGAGGGCGATCTCCACCCACTGGGTGGCCAGCGCCAGTTCCACCCCGGACATATCCAGGCCGTAGCGGGCGGCCATGGCCTTCATCGGAGCCACCTCGATGGCGGCGGAGGACGAAACGCCTTTGCCCAGAGGTATATCCGATTCCATATAGAGGGAAAAACCGCCCCGGACCTTGTCCCGATGTTTCTCCAGAAGGTAGTAGATGTTCCCCAGGGGGTAGGCGCTCCAGGCCCTGCCCGGGTCCTCCTCGCACCAGGCCCGCAGCCAGGAGGCGGGACGAAGGACCTCTCCGTCAAAGAGATCCCTGATGGGCAGTTCCACCCTGTCCCTCCAGCCCAGGGACGCCACGGCTGGGTTGTACAGAACCGCCAGATCATCATCCCGGGCCTGGATGGCCGCCAGGACGGCCTCCCGGATGGTGGCCTCAAAAACCAGTCCGCCGGTGTAATCGTCGTTCCCGCCCATGAGGTCCAGACGCCCCGGGGCCCGGGCCACCAGGACCTCCCGGTCCCGGCGGAAGAAGGGCTCGGCTCCGCCGCGCAGAACTGCTACGGCGTCGAGGAATCGGGACACATCGGAAAGCCGTCGGGCCTCAGTCTCAGTCGTGTATTTCATTTCAGTCCTCTCGGAAAAGACCTAAAACAGGTCCCGGGTGCGCTGGTATGATTCTTTATATCTCCGGTAGGCCCCGTCATAGAGGGGCTT
>Ga0302247_1001872_pt1 | contig 14932 bp, 18 predicted proteins | sample AAG_UR_Ile_MG_FD_193529 | JGI IMG/M metagenome (GOLD analysis project Ga0302247, IMG submission 193529) | Enriched activated sludge microbial communities from anaerobic digester in WTTP, New Holstein, Wisconsin, United States - AAG_UR_Ile | ecosystem: Engineered > Bioreactor > Anaerobic >...
TTTTGCCCAAAGTGCCAAACAAAAAAATGATAATTTTAATTTTTGGAAAAGACTCTTATCAATCATCTCGGCGCTTGGCTGATTTTATTTCTCTTCATAAACAAAAACATTCCAGCGGATTAAATCTAAGGCGTTTTGAGGCAAGGGCTATTGATTTTGAGGATTTAAAAAAAGAAATGTTTGAGGTTTCAATGTTTAAAGAAAAAAAATTAATTATTATTGATAATGTTTTTGAAAGCGTAAAATTTAAAGAAGCTTTTTTAACTCAAGGCAAGAAATTTTCAGAAGATGAAAATGTTTTGGTTTTTTACGAATCTAAAGAAATTTTAGCCAAAGATAAATTTTTAAATTATTTAAAAGAAATCCAGGCTAAACTTGAAAATTTTGATTTTCTTCCTTTATCAAAAATCAAAAATTGGGTTCAAAAAGAAGCAGAGAAAAACAAAGTAGAAATTTCCGATTCCGCAAAAGAAGAATTAATTGATTATTTGGGAAATGATTTATGGGCCCTAAGTAATGAAATTAAAAAATTAGCCCATTATGTTTTGGCCAACAAAAAGAAAGAGATTACTTCTGTAGAAATAAAAAAATTAATTATTCCTGATTTAGAGCTAAATATTTTTGAAGCCATTGATGCTATTGCCAATAAAAATAAAAAGAAAGCAATCAATTTATTAAAAGAGCATTTAAAACAAGGAGCTGAGGTGCCTTATTTGTTTTCTATGATTGCTTGGCAAATTAAAAATATTATTATTGCCAAAACCTCTAGCCAAGGGTTCGGCGGAAGCGGAATTAGCCCTTTTGTTTTTAGAAAATCAGCCAATCAAGCTAAAAATTTTTCTTTAGATGAACTAAAAAAAATTTATCAAAAAATAATTGATTTGGACGCGGACATGAAAGTTGGAAAAATTTTTCCGGAAACCGCTTTAGACTTATTAATTTTAGAAATTTAAAATTTTAAAACCGCCCAGAAGGGGCGGTTTTGATTTTAAGCGGATTTTTTCAAAAGGGAAGCATTTCTGCCAATTCTTGATTTTTTTCGACTAGCATTGTTTTTTTTAATAATTCCTATTTTGCAAGCTTTGTCTATTGCTTTAAATACTTTGGGCAGAATTTTTTCCAATTCTTCGCTGTTTTTGCTTTCAATTAAGGCGAGGGCCTGCTTTAAAAGCTTTTTCATTTCTGTTTTTTTCGCATCGTTTTGTTCTTTTTTTACAAAACTTTGGCGAAGTTGTTTTTGGGCTGATTTTGTTATAGGCATATAGAGATTATATACAATACTTTTTAAATTTAGGCAACCCCCAAACACATTCCACCTTATTTTAAATCCTTTGTTTTTTATAGTTTTTTGTTATATAATTAATAGCAATGATTAGTTTTTTAGCTGGAAAAATTATTTATAAGGACGACAAAAAAGTCATCTTAGAAAGAGGGGGAATTGGTTTTGAGGTTTTTTTAGCTTTTTCTAATTTAGAAAAATTAAACGAAGGAGATGAAGCACATCTTCATACTTTTCTTTTGGTTGGAGAAAAATCATTAGAGCTTTACGGTTGTTTAAATGAAAAAGAAATGGAATTATTCAGAGTTTTAAAAAATGTTTCTGGCGTGGGAGCAAAAACAGCCTTGCAATTAGCGGTATTCGGTTCAATTGAAAAATTAAAACAAGCTCTGGAAAAAGAGGGGATGCCTCTAGAAGCAAAAGGAGTGGGAGCAAAAAGGCTTCAAAAAATATTATTGGAATTAACCGGGAAAATTGAAGAAATTAAAAAAAAAGACATGAAAACAAAATCGCGAGATGAAACCTACGAAGCCTTGGCCGCGCTTGGTTTTTCTAAAATAGAAATTAAAGATGCTTTGTCGTCTTTATCTTCTGAAGTTAAAGATCCAAACGAAAAAATAAAACAAGCCTTAAAATATTTAGGCCAATGACAATAAAAGCTTTTATTAGAAAATTATTACCTAAAAAGGTTATCAATTTTTATCATTTGATAATTGCTTTTTTGGGCGCGGTTATTTACGGTTTTCCGGGCAAAAAAATAAAAGTTATTGGAGTAACTGGAACAAATGGAAAATCAACAGTAATTAACATTGCTTGCAAGATTTTTGAAAAAGCTGGATTTAAGGTTGCTGCACTTACTTCCATTATGTTTAAAATAGGAAGCGAAGAAAAAGAAAACAAACTGAAAATGACCATGCCTGGAAGATTTGTTATTAATAAATTTTTAAGCGAAGCAATAAAAGCAGGTTGTGATTTTGCGATAATTGAAACTACTTCCGAAGGGGTAGAGCAGAACCGCCACCGATTTATTGATTTTAAAACAGCGGTTATTACTACTTTAAATCCAGAGCATATCGAGGCTCACGGAGGATTTGAAAATTATAAAAAGGCCAAAGGAAAGTTTTTTGAAAGCGTTAAGCAAACGCATATTGTTAATTTAGACGATAAGCATACGGAATATTTTTTAAAATTTCCAGCGCAAAAAATTATTACCTATGGATTAAACAACCCTGAAGCAGAAATAAAAGCAGAAAAAATTTCAGTTTCTGATCAAGGGTCTAATTTTCAAATCAATAAGATCGATTTTAATTTAAAAATATTATGCAGTTTTAATATTTCCAACGCTTTAGCGGCAATTGCTATTGCCACTTCCGAAGGTTTAAGCTTGGAAGACTGTCAAAAAGGAATAAGCGAAGTTTCTCAAATTGCCGGAAGAATGGAAAAAATAATTGATAATCCTTTTAAGGTTTTTGTTGATTATGCTTTTATTCCGGTTGCTTTAGAAAAAGTTTATGAATTTGTAAAACCTAAAAATAAAAAACTAATTGTAGTTTTAGGCGCTTGCGGGGGGGGAAGAGATAAATGGAAGCGGCCAGTTTTAGGCGGAATAGCCGATCAATACGCTGATCATATTATTATAACCAATGAAGATCCTTATGATGAAAATCCGCAAAATATTATTGACGAAGTTGGGGTAGGGGTAAAGAACAAAAATAAGCTTTTGAAAATATTAAATCGTCGAGACGCAATTCGCCAAGCGCTTTTATTAGCCGAACCAGATGATGTGGTAGTTGTAACTGGAAAAGGATGTGAGCCTTGGATTTGCTTTGAAGATGGCCGAAAAGAGCCCTGGGACGATCGGCAAGTAATTAAAGAAGAATTGGAAAAATTGTTTTAAAATTTTATTTATGATAAGCTGATATTAGTAAAAGGAGGCAACCAAATGGTTACTGTGTCTTTTGAAGAAGAATCTTTAAATTTTTTTGGCGAAGGATTGGAAGAAGAAATTGAAACTGGACAAGAAGAAATTGAAACTCCAGAAGACAGAATTATTAATTATTTTTCTAATTGTTTTTTTAACAGCGACGAAGAAGTTTTAAACCAAGACACTTTATTAAATTATACCTTGTTCTTTATGTTAATAGGGTATAAAGCAGTTATTTCTAAGTGCCAGACAATTGAGCTTTGAAATATAAAGCATAACTATTAAAGTTATGCTTTTCTTGACTTCAACTGGCTTTTTATATAGGATAAAAATGTTTGATAAATATAAATAGATTTTATGGAGACGCCCACTCTTTTTGGTCATGCGGTTTTTAATTTTTTAGGGATTAACATTACCAACACTTTTCTTTTAAGTGTGGTTTGTGCTATTTTTATTGCTCTTGTTTTTTGTTTTGGTTTTAGAAAAATAAAAATGGTGCCTGGCAAAATTCAAAATTTTTTTGAATGGGTATTGGAAGTAATTTTTGACTTATTTGATGGAATGACCGGAGACAGAAAAAAAACCGAGGAAGTTTTTCCTTTGTCAGCAACTTTATTTATTTTTATTTTAGCTTCTAATCTTATTGAAATAATCCCCGGGGTCGGGGTTTTTTCTATTATGAGATCTCCTAGTTCTGATTTGCATATTACTTTGGCTTTGGCCCTTTTTTCAATGGCGTATATCCATATTACCGCTTTTAAAAAATTGGGAATCGGGGAACATCTTAAAAAATATATAAATTTTAAAGATCCAATTATGTTTTTTGTGGGAGTCTTGGAAGCAATCGGCGAAATAACTAAAACATTTTCTTTGGGTATTCGTCTTTTTGGAAATCTTTTTGCCGGAGAAATATTATTGATTATTGTTGGATTTTTATTACCCTTTATTGCCCCTTTGCCTTTTTTGGGATTAGAATTGTTCGTTGCTTTCATTCAGGCTTTAGTTTTTTCATCACTAATTACAGTTTTTTATGTCTTTACCGTTGCCACCGTCGAACACTAAATCGAATTTTGCCAGAACACTTGTTTTGGGAAGTGAATTAGGTTTTTTAATTGCTTTGCCTTTGATTGGTTGCTTGCTTTTTGGAGTTTTTCTTGATAAAAAATTAAATAGTTTTCCTGTTTTTATTCTGATTGCTGTTTTGTTGGGGATTGCTCTCACAATTGTCAGTTTATATAAATTAATTATTCCATTTTTGGAAAAAGGTCGGGAAAAAAATAATTAAAATTTAAGTAAGTGAAAAAATAATAAAAAATAAAGCTTTTTTAAAAAGCAATTAATTAAATAAAAAAATATGGATGAATCAACAGTAAAATTAGCGGCCGCTTTGGCAATCGGAATCGGAGCAATCGCTCCGGCAATTAGTATTGGAATGATTGGAAGTAAAGCTTCGGAAGCTATTGGCCGAAATCCAGAAGCTGCTTCTAAAATTCAAACCGGAATGATTTTGTCAGTCGCTTTCGCTGAAGCTGTGGCCATTTATGCCTTGGTCGTTGCTTTAATTATCTTATTTATTTAGGAAAATATGGAAGCCCTGGAAATAGATTGGAAAATTTTTGTCGGCCAATTAATAAATTTCGCAATTTTGTTTTTTTTGCTGAAAGTTTTTGTTTATGGGCCGTTTTTGGCAATGATTAAAAAACGAAGGGAAAAAATACAAGAAGGAGTTGAAAAATCAATTGAGGCTGAAGAAAAATTAAAAAAACTTTTAGAAACCAAGCAGAAAATGGAAGCCGATAACGAATCTCAAAAAAAGGAAATTCTTTTTTCTGCCAATGAAGAGGCAAAAAAAAGAATCGCCTTGGGCGTTGAAAAAGCAGAACAAGAGAGACAGGCCATCTTATTAAAAGCAGAAAAAGAAGCGCAAGAAAAAAAAGCGAAAGAAGAGAATGAAACGAAAAAAGAAACAATTGAGAATGCTTTTGTTTTAGCCGAGAGCCTTTTAAAAGAGAATATCGACCAGGCAAAAAACAAAAAAATAACCGAAGATTTTTTAAGCAGGTTAAAATTATAAAATATGAAAAAAGAAAAAGAAATTTCTTTTTGGTCCCAAGCTTTATTTCTGGCGGTAAAAAACAATCCCAAAGATTTTGAAAAATTTTTCATAAATCTTAAAAATGCTTTGGTTAAAAAACAAGAATTAATTCCGGCTGTTATTAAAAAATTTGAAAGAATTTATCAAGCCGAGCAAAAAGCAAAATTAGTTTTAGCGAAAAATATAGAAGAAAAAGAAAGAAAAAACATAGAAGAAAAAATAAAAGCAATCATTGGTTTAGATAAAGAAATAGAATATTCGGTTGATTCCGAATTGTTGGCCGGCTTTCGTCTAAAAACAAAAGATTTTCTTATAAAAGCCTCTTTAAAAGATATTTTAATGGGGTTAAAAAACAAGCTATATGGACATAATTGAAAAATTTAAAAAACAATTAGAAGGAATAGAGCTTAGCCCTGAAGCTGAAGAAATTGGCGAAGTTATTGAAGTAAAAGACGGTGTAGTAAAAATTTCCGGATTAAAAAATGTAGAAAATTTTGAATTAATCCAATTTGAACAAGCTAATGTTTTTGGATTAGTTTTAAACCTGGAAGAATATGAGGCTGGAGCAGTAGTTCTTGGTTCAGATCGAGATATTAAAGAGGGAACTATTGTAAAAAGAACAAGAAAAGTATTTTCTTTGCCCGTTGGTGAAGGAATGTTGGGAAGAGTAGTTGACCCGATGGGCAATCCTCTTGACGGAAAAGGAGAAATTAAAGCATCGGAATATCTTCCTTTAGAAAGAAAGGGTCCGTCAGTTATTGAAAGAAAGCCAGTTGGAGAGCCGATTCATACTGGAATAAAAATGGTAGATGCCTTGATTCCGATTGGGCGAGGCCAAAGAGAATTAATTATTGGTGATCGGGGATTGGGAAAAACAGCTGTTGCTCTTGATGCTATTATTAATCAAAAAAACGAAAAAAACAGACCTTATTGTATTTATGTGGCTTGCGGACAAAAGAAAAGTAAAGTTAGAAGATTGATTACTACCTTAGAAAAGTCAGGAGCCATGGAATATACAACTGTAGTTTGTGCTTTTCCAGACGACCCAGCTAGTTTTGTTTATTTGGCGCCATTTGCTGGGGTAACTATTGGCGAATATTTTCGAGACAATAAAAAAGATGCCCTTGTTGTTTTTGACGATCTTACAAAACAAGCTTGGGCTTGGAGAGAAATTTCTTTGATTTTAAGACGTCCCCCAGGTCGAGAAGCTTATCCTGGAGATGTTTTTTATTTGCATTCTCGTCTTTTGGAAAGAGCAGCAAGATTATCCGAAGAAAAAGGTGGAGGGTCTTTAACAGCTTTGCCGATTATTGAAACTCAAGCTGGAGATATCAGTGGATATATTCCTACTAATGTTATTAGTATTACGGATGGGCAAATATTTTTAAACTCAACAATGTTTAAAAAAGAACAAAAACCAGCAATTGATGTCGGAACATCAGTTAGTCGAGTTGGTTCGGCTGCTCAATTAAAGCCGATGAAAAAAGTAGCTGGTCGATTAAAATTGGATTTGGCTCAATTTCAAGAGTTAGAAAGATTTTCTGAATTTACCGAAGAACTTGATCCTCAAACTAAAACTATTATCGAGAAAGGAAAAAGAATTAGAGAAATATTAAGACAAGATGATCTTAATCCTTATCCTTTTGAAAAAGAAGCAATTGTTATTTTTGCTGGGGTCAACGGAAATTTAGAGGAAATTTCTTTAGATAAAATCAAAGAATTTGAAAAAGATCTGCTTAAAGAAATAGAAGTAAGCCACAAGGATATTTTAACGGAAATTAGAGAAAAAGAAGATTTTACAGATGCGGCTCAGACAAAAGTTTTAGAAGTAATAAAAGACATTAAGAAAAAATATGGATCTTCGGGAAATTAAAGGAAAAATTGGATCAGTAAAAAATATTTCCGAGCTCACCAGTGCTTTGGAGACTTTTTCTGCCTTAAAAATGAGAAAAACTCAAAAAAGATTTTTAGATTCAAAATCTTTTGCACAGAATATGGCTAATATGCTTAAAAGATTAGAAAAAGCTTTGCGAGAAAAAAAATCTGTTTATTTAGAAGAAAGGCCAATTAAAAAAATATTAGTTTGTGTGGTCGCTTCTGATCGAGGATTTTGCGGATCTTTTAATTCTAATATTTTAAAATTTGCCGACCGATCTTTAAAAGAAATTTCTCAACAAGGAGAAATAGAAATAATGCCGATTGGAAAAAAAGCTATTAGCCATTATAAAAAAGAGAAAACATTATATAGTTTTTCGGGAATAGGCGATTATTGGAAATTCAGCGAAACCAAAGAAATTTCTGACTTTTTAATTAAATCTTTTTTAGAAGACAAATATCAAAAAGTTTATCTTTTTTACACTCACTTTTTTTCATCCTTTTCGCAAAAAGCTTCTTTGGTCCAGCTTTTTCCCTTAACCCCGGAAACAATCTCAAATTTTTTAAAAGAGGAAGATAAAAAAGAAAATAAAAACCAAGATTACTTATTAGAGCCGTCAGCAGAAACAATTTTGAATCAAATTATTCCAACCCTGATTGAATATCTGGTTTATCAATTTATCTTATCTGCTAATACTTCGGAACATTCAGCTCGGATGTTGGCTATGAGAAGTGCTTCGGATAATGCTCGGGGATTGTTAGGGGAGTTGAGATTAGTTTATAACAAAGCCAGACAAGAACAAATTACTTCCGAGGTTTGCGAAATTTCATCAACCAAAGAAGCAATGGGATAATAAAAAAATTGTGAATTAAGAATTAAAGAATAAAGACAAATTATCGATTTTTAAAAAATAACAAAAAAATAAAGAATCGTTTAAAACATTATTCTTAATTCTTTATTCATAATTCTAAAAAAAATAATTATGGCAAAAATAATACAAATTATCGGTCCAGTTGTTGATGTGGAATTTGAAGATGGAAAAATTCCAGCCCTTTATAATGCTTTAAACGTAAAAGGCAAAGATTTAATTTTGGAAGTTGAACAAGAATTGGGAGAAGGAAAAGTTAAATGCTTGGCCATGGGGCCAACCGAAGGATTAAAAAGAGGCGATGAAGTAGAAGATACTGGCAGTTCAATAAACGTGCCTGTTGGTAAAGATGCTTTGGGAAGAATTTTAAATGTTTTAGGTCAGCCGATTGATGGCCAAGGAGAAATAAAAGAATCACAAAAATCGCCGATTCATAAAAAGGGCCCGATTTTAGAAGAGCAAAAAGATGAAGTAGAAATTTTAGAAACAGGGATTAAAGCGATTGATCTGCTTTGCCCACTACCAAAAGGAGGAAAAGTTGGCTTGTTTGGAGGAGCTGGAGTTGGAAAAACAGTTTTAATTCAAGAATTAATTACTAATATTGCTCGCGAACATCAAGGTTATTCTATTTTTGCTGGAATTGGAGAACGTTCTCGTGAGGGTAATGATATTTACCGAGAAATGAAAGAGTCAAATACTTTAAAAAGCACTTGTTTGGTTTTTGGCCAAATGAATGAATCTCCAGGCGTAAGGTTTAGAATTCCTTTCACCGCTTTGACAATTGCTGAACATTTTCGAGATGCAGAAAAAAAAGACGTTCTTTTATTTATGGACAATATGTTTCGTTTTGTTTTGGCAGGAAGTGAGGTATCCGCTTTATTAGGAAGAATTCCATCACAAACAGGATATCAGCCAACTTTATCTTCTGAAGTTGGATTACTTCAAGAAAGAATTACTTCTACTAAAAATGGATCAATTACTTCAGTCCAAGCTGTTTATGTTCCAGCCGATGATTTGACTGATCCAGCAATTGTGGCCACTTTTTCTCACCTTGATTCTTCTTTGGTTTTATCTCGAGCAATTGCCTCGCTTGGAATTTATCCAGCAGTTGACCCATTAGAATCAAATTCTTCTTTATTAAGCCCAAGGATTGTTGGTCAAAAACATTATGATGTTGCAAGCAAAGTAAAGAAAATTCTTCAAAGATATAAAGAATTGCAGGATATTATTGCAATTTTAGGAATTGAAGAATTAGCTGAAGAAGATAAAATTATTGTTGATCGCGCCCGAAAAATTCAAAAATATTTATCTCAGCCATTTTTTGTAGCCGAAGTTTTCAGCGGTATTTCTGGAAAATATGTAACCATTGAAGAAACAATAAATGGATTTGAAAAAATTGTTTCTGGAGAAATGGATGATAAGCCCGAAGCTGCTTTTTATATGAAAGGAAACATCAACGAAGTTCAATAATATGGAATTAACTATTTCTACCCCTGAAAAATTAATATTTAAAGGAGATGCTGAATCTATAAATATTCCCACTCAATCGGGAATGATTACAGTTTTGCCAAAACATACGGCCTTGCTTTCTGCTGTTTCGTCCGGGCGAATTAAAATAATTAGTCAAAATCAAGAAAAATATTTTTCTTGCGAAGGAGGAGTTTTAGAGGTTTCAGAAGGAAAAGCTATTATTCTTTTGAGAAGTACAAGAATATAAAATATTCAAAATTAAAAACAAGTTTGAGGTCAGGCTTGTTTTTATATTACATTAAGCTGAAATTAAAAGGGAATGGTCGTTGATTTAAAATATTGATTTTTTGAATTTAATTCAGATAAAATTAATTATTTTAATGTTTTTATCATATAGCCAGATTTTAATTTATATCCAAGTTTTTGATAATAATTTCTTACTCCAACACCGGAGATTATTGCCATTTTTTTAAATCTAAATTCTTTTTTGGCGATTTCTTCAGCTTTTTTGATTAATTTTTTTCCAAGACCTTTGTGCTGAACTAATCCCTTTTTAGAGATTAAACTTGCTTGCCCATAAGTGTGTAATTCCCTGATTAGGGCGCAGTTTTTTAAAATTGGCAAAGTATCATCAAAATTATTATTAATTCTCAGGCGAAGCATGCTGTAAAGATTTTTTTTAGCCTTGTTTTCCCAGCTTAAAAAAATTTCTTTTCCTTGCGAAGCATTATAATCTTCGCGAAATAAATAAGCTTTTTCTTTAGGTAAAGATTTTACTTCTCGACACCTAATGCATTCACAATGCCAATTTTCTTTTTCCATATCCTGATCAATCATTTGGCGTAAATTAGAAATTCGCGATCCTCCTTCAACAATTAAAGGAGAGGGTATGTCGCGGATTATTCTTTCTATCCTTACATATCGGGGAATTATTTTTTTTATTGATTTTAATAATTCTAAAAGAATTTTTTCAGAGTAAGGTTTGTATTCCTTTTTTAAATATTTTTTATAAAGCAAGGCTTCTTTTACTAAAGCGCAAGGATATATTTTTAAACAATCTGGTTTAAAGTTTGGATTATTAAAAAGTTCTTCGAACATTTTTAAATCTTTTCTTGGATTGGACCCGTAAAGATTAAGCATCATTTGATAAGAAACTTTAAATCCCGCGTTTTTTAAATTTTGGGTGGCTTCAATTATTTCTTTTAATCCGTGCCCTCGATTATTTTTTTGTAAAATATCTTCAAATATTGACTGGATGCCTAGTTCTACTTTAGTGGTTCCTAATTTTTGAATTTGTTCTATTTCTTTTGGATTTATAAAATCAGGCCTAGTTTCAACAGACATTGCTACGATTCGATATTTTGATTTTTCATTTTTTTTCTGGGCGATTTTTAATTTTTTCCAAAGGTTTTCAATGCTCAATTTTTTGTCATTTGGGTCATTTTTTGTTCCATTACAAGAATCAAACATTTTTTTACAAAACCAAATTTGATATTTTTTAGGATAATAAGACCAAGTGGCGCCGATAATTCGAATTTCTACTTTATTGGTTGGATGTCCTGAAAGATCTAATCCTTCTAGTCTTTTTTGGACTTGGATAAAAGGATCAAATTTTAAGCGTTTGGCCCTTTCTACTGCTGGCTCTCCTGAAAGGTAGCTTCTGGGCACACCAGGCTCATTTGGGCAATAAAGACATTTTCCAGGACAAGGATAAGGCTTGGTTAAAATTGAAACATTTACCACCCCAGAAAGGGACCGAATCGGCCTAGTTCTTAAAAGCATTTCTAATTTTAGATTTTTTTTAATTCTTTTTTCTTTCACTAATTTATGATAAGATTTAAGCAAAGAAATATTTCCCGGACAGCTTATTTTCATTGACTTTGCAATTTTTCTTTTAATCAAAGACAAATCATCCGAAGTTTCTGCTCGAATTTTTAAAAGTTCTAAAATTATTAATTCATTACTATTTTCCATAGATGGACAAAGAATTAGCAATCACTATTTTAAACAAAACCTTAGATGATTATAATAAGGTAGCGGAGAAATATTCGCAAGTCAGAGAAAAAAACTGGAAAGAAATGTCTTTTTTGTTTGATGATTATTTGGAAAAGGGGGATAATGTTTTAGATCTTGGTTGTGGAAATGGTCGTTTTTACGAAGAGTTTATTTCTCGAGGAGTTTTTTATAACGGTCTTGATTTTTCAGAAAAAATAATCGAAATTGCCAGAAAAAATAATCCTAAAGGGGATTTTCGAGTGGCCGATGCTTTGAATATCCCTTTTGAAGATAATTATTTTGATAAGGTTTATAGCATTGCGGTGCTCCATCACATTCCTTCTTTTGATTTGCGCATTAGATTTTTAGAAGAAATAAATCGAATTTTGAGAGATGATGGATATTTAATTCTAACAGTTTGGGATTTAAAAGAAAAGAGAAAGAAAAGAAGATTTAATTTTTTGACCTGGTGGTGGGAATTAGGATTAGACAAGGGTGATATTTTACTTCCTTGGTATGGGGTAAAAGATGCTTATTTTCATTGTTTTGAAAAAGAAGAGCTTTCTTTTTTACTTCAATCGCTTCAATTTAAAATAATAAAAAGCGGAGAAATAAAAGTGGGAGAGCGTCCGTATAATAATTTTTATTTTATCGTTCAAAAAAAATAATAAATTTAAAAAATTAAAATATGAAGAAAACGTGTCCAAGAATGTTTAAAAAATCTAAATATAATATTGTTGTTTCTGGTGCCGCTGTTACAAAAATTTGTTGTCATGATGTAGAAAAACTATCAAAAGAAGTTGGAGCCGCTATTGCGGAAACCGGACACACTTTAATAACCGGAGCAACCACCGGTGTGCCTTATTTTGCTGCTTTGGGATGTAAAGAAGCAGGTGGCTATAATATTGGTTTTTCTCCAGCTGAATCAGAATTGGCCCATATTAAAACTTATCATTTACCAGTAGATACCTTTGATGTTATGGTTTATACTGGTGCGGATTATGCTGGTCGTGACGTGACAATGACCAAAGCAGCTGATGCAGTTATTATTATTTGTGGAAGAATGGGGACTTTACACGAATTTACTACGGCTGTAGAAACAAAAAAACCAATCGGGGTTTTAGAAAGAACTGGCGGAACGGCCGATGAAATTAGAAATTTAATGAAAAGAATATTTAGCCGGGAAGAAGAAAAAGTTATTTTTGAAACAGATCCAAAAATATTAGTGGCAAAAATAATTAAAACAATAGAACAAAACAAAAAAGAAAATATCAAGCATTTAAAAAAAAGAAAAGAGCGTCAAAAATTAATGCAATAATTTTTAATATGAAAACTAAAAAAAAGTTGTCTCAAAAACCGATAAAAAAAATAGTGAAAAAACAAACTAAGAAAAAAACAACAGTCAAAAAAGCAATTAAGAAGAAGCCGGTTTTGAAAAAAAAGATTGTTTTTAAGGTTAAAAAAATAGAAAAATCAAAAAAAGATAAAAAAATTGGAAAACTTCTTCATTATTTTGATAAAATAAAAGTTGTGGTCGTAAAACTTAATGATGTTTTAAGTGTGGGGGATACAATTAGAATCAAAGGCGGAAAAGAAACTGATTTTAAGCAAAGAATAGCTTCTATGGAAATAAACGGACAAAAAATTAAAAAAGCGAAAAAAGGCCAAGAAGTAGGGATAAAAGTAAAAGAAAAAGCCAGGGAAGGGTATTTGGTTTTTAAAATATCATAACCATGAAGTTTATTGCTGATTTTCACTTACATTCAAAATATTCCCGAGCCACGGGGAAAAACACTGATTTAGAGAATATAGATAAATGGGCAAAAATAAAAGGGGTTAAGGTTATCACTTGTGGAGATTTTACCCATCCGGTTTGGTATAAAAATTTAGAAGAAAAATTACAGCCCGCCGAATCAGGGCTTTTTAAATTAAAAGGATCGAATACGGGAATACGATTTATTTTAACCACAGAAATTAGCTGTATTTATACTAAAAAAGGAAAGGTTAGAAAAATTCATGTTGTAATTTTTGCCCCTTCTCTTGAGATAGCAAAAAAAATAAATCAACGATTGGAAATTGTCGGGAATATTCGTTCTGATGGTCGTCCAATCCTTGGTCTTGATGTGATAGAGCTATTAAAAATTGTTTTAGATGTTTCACCTGATTGTTTGTTTGTTCCGGCTCATTGCCTTACTCCTTGGTTTAGTATTTTTGGATCAAAATCAGGGTTTGATTCTATTGAAGAATGTTTTGAAGATTATACAAAATATATTTATGCTATTGAAAGCGGGCTATCGGCTGATCCAGCAATGATTTGGCGGATACCTGATGGGAGACGAGTAGCCATTTTGAGCAATAGCGATGCCCACAGCGTGGAAAAAATTGGACGAGAAGCAAATGTTTTTGATACTAATCTTGATTATTATTCAATTTTAAAAGCGATTAAAGAAAAAAATCCTAAAGAGTTTTTAAACACTATTGAATTTTATCCTCAAGAAGGAAAATATTATAATGACGGAGACAGAATCTGTAACATTTCTTTAGACCCAAAAGAATCTTTTGAATATGGCGAACTTTGTCCTGTTTGTGGAAAAAAATTAATTATCGGAGTTTTAAATAGGGTTCAAAAATTAGCTGATCGAAACGTAGGATTTGTTCCGGAGAAGGCAATCCCTTTTAAAAATATTATTCCTTTAAAAGAAATAATTGCTGAAGCGTTCGGAGTGGGAGTTGTTTCTAAAAAAGTAAAAGCAGAATATGAAAAAATTATTGAACATTTTTCAGAGTTTGATGTTTTACTTGAGACTCCAATTGAAGACATCAAGAAAATAGCCGACCCTCAAGTAGTTGAAGGGATTCTTCGATCTCGAAAAGGAGAAGTGAATATTCAGCCTGGATTTGATGGTGTTTTTGGAAAAGTAAAAATATTTTCTGATGTAGAAAAAAAGCAAGCTATTCGTCAGAGGAAATTATTATAATTTTTTGGTATAATATCTTTAAGAAAAAATAAAACATTAAACAAATGAAATCCAAAAAACTTTTTGCTTTTACTCTAATCGAGCTCTTAGTAGTTATTGCTATTGTTGGCATTCTTTCAGGCTTTGTCTTGGTTTCTTTGAATTCAGCCACTGATTCTGCTAATGACGCTCGTCGGAAATCAGATCTATCCCAGATTGTTAAAGCTTTGTTGGTTTACAATACTTCCAATCCAACTTATCCCATTGAAACCTGTGCCATTGGCTCAACTTGTTCGGAAACTGTAAACAATGCTCTTGGCTCAGCTTCTTCAATCACTGGTCCAAACAATACTTATTACACCTATTCTTCTGACGATGGAACTAGTTTTACTGTTTCGGCAATCATGTCTGATACCTATGCTTATTCCTATGATTCCAGTGTTGGCGCTTATGTCTCCTTATCAGCCA
>Ga0302247_1001886_pt1 | contig 14819 bp, 16 predicted proteins | sample AAG_UR_Ile_MG_FD_193529 | JGI IMG/M metagenome (GOLD analysis project Ga0302247, IMG submission 193529) | Enriched activated sludge microbial communities from anaerobic digester in WTTP, New Holstein, Wisconsin, United States - AAG_UR_Ile | ecosystem: Engineered > Bioreactor > Anaerobic >...
GCCAAGGTATTGTAAAGACGCCCCACGGGGCGGGCCTGCTTACCCTTGCTGCCGTTGCACGCCCTGTCCGGAAAGATCGTCTCCATCACGGCGGGCCGGCTTACCCTTGCTGCCGTTCCCCCTGGCCGGCCCTGGCGGCCGCCGCCTTCTCCAGTTCCCCCTTCTTGATGGCAATGAGGATGGCGCTGATCGCCGCCTGGGTCATCCCGGGAATCCGGTCGGCCTGGCCGATGGTCGCCGGGCGGATGCGGGTCAGCTTCGTTCGCAGCTCGTTGGAGAGGCCGGGGATGGCGTCGTAATCCAGATTCTCGGGGATCCGCCGGGCCTCCAGGGCCTTGAGCTTCGCCACCGCCTCCTGCTGCCGCTTGATGTAGCCCTCGTATTTCGCCTCGATCTCCACCTGCCGCTTCACGAAGGGATCGACGATGGGCCGCCATCCCGCGGCGGCGAAGGGGGCAAGGTTGTCGAAGGCCACCTCGTCCCGCTTGAGGAGCTGAAATAGCGAGACGGCGTTCCGGATGGGGGCGGCTTCCATCTCCGCAAGGATCTTGGCCGTCTCCGCCACGGGATAGATCTTCGCCGCCGACAGCCGGTCTATTTCCCGGGCGATCTCCTCCCGCCTCGCCCGCATCCGGGCATGGGCGCCGGCGTCGATCAGCCCCAGCTCCCGTCCCTGGTCCATGAGGCGCAGGGTGGCGTTGTCCTCCCGGAGGATGAGGCGGAATTCCGCCCGGGAGGTGAACATCCGGTAGGGCTCATCGACGCCCCGGGTGACGAGATCGTCAATCATGACGCCCATATAGGCCTCGGCGCGGCTGAGAAGAAAGGGGGGGCGCCCCTGGACGGCGGCGGCGGCGTTGATCCCCGCCCAGAGCCCCTGGGCGGCGGCTTCCTCGTATCCCGAGGTGCCGTTGATCTGCCCGGCCAGATAGAGTCCCTTAAGCGGCTTCGTCTCCAGGGTGGGCCAGAGCTGGGTGGGCTGGACGAAATCGTATTCGATGGCGTAGGCCCAGCGCATGATCTCCGCCTCCTCCAGGCCGGGGACGCTGTGGACGAGGCGCTCCTGAAGGGCGGGCGGGAGGCTGTTGCCCAGGCCCTTGGCATAGATCTCCTCCGTCTCCAGGCCTTCATACTCCAGGACGACGGGATGATGCTCCTTGTCGGCGAAGCGCATCACCTTGTCCTCCAGGGAGGGGCAGTAGCGGGCGCTGACCCCCTTGATCCGCCCGGAATAGAGGGCCGATTCCCGGATGTTCTCCCGGAGGAACTCATGGGTCGCCGCCGTGGTGTGGCTGAAATACGAGGGCAGGCGCTCGGTGCGCAGGGCCGCCGTGGCGAAGGAAAAGGGCTGGGGATCGGGATCGCTGTCCTGGCGCACCAGGCGGGAAAAGTCGATGGTCGCTGCCTTGAGGCGCGGCGGCGTCCCCGTCTTCATCCTCCCCATCTCGAAGCCCAGAAACCGGAGATGCTCCGCCAGACGCTGGGAGGCCATCTCCCCGGCCCGTCCGGCGGGGATCCGCGTCGTGCCGATGTGGATCAGGCCGTTGAGGAAGGTCCCCGTGGTGAGGACCACCGCCCCGGCCTCATAGTGCAACCCCGTCTCATCGATAACCCCCAGGACCCGGCCGCCGGCCACGACCAGCTCATCCACGAGCCCCTGGCGGAGATGGAGGCGCGGCTGGCGCTCCACCACGGCCTTCATGGCCAGCCGGTAGAGCTGCTTGTCGCACTGGACCCGGGTGGATTGCACCGCCGGCCCCTTGGAGGCATTCAGGAGGCGGAAATGGACGGCCGTCTTGTCGGCGAGCCTCCCCATCTCCCCCCCCAGGGCATCCACCTCCTTGACCAACTGCCCCTTGGCCAGCCCCCCGATGGCGGGATTGCAGGACATGAGGGCGATGGAATCGAGATTGATGTTGAACAGGAGGGTCTCGCACCCCATCCGGGCCGTCGCCAGGGCTGCCTCGCACCCCGCGTGCCCCCCGCCGACGACGATGACATCATAGTTATTGGGCAATTTCCATATTCTCCTTTTGACGAGCAATTTATCTTATGTAACGGTGTTTTGCAACAGGTTGTGGATGCAACCCCATTGTGGATGCAGGCGGTTTTTGTGTTAACGACAGCAGTGCATGTACCGCTATTGCAGGCCGGGAAAATGGTGATATCCCCCGGAAACAATCAGAGACGATCGAGGGGGCTTTTCAGGCCGCGGATGTCACGGGCCATGACATGGGTGTAGATCTCGGTGGTCTTTACATCCGCGTGGCCGAGCAGTTCCTGAAGGACGCGGATATTTACCCCGTTTTCCAGCATATGCGTGGCAAAACTGTGGCGCAACGTGTGGCAACCAACCCGCTTGTCGATTCCGGCTTGTTGCACAGCCCGCTTTACCGCTTTTTGCAAAACGGACTCGAGAACATGGTGACGCATTTCCTTGCCGGAACGCGGATCGAGTGATCGCAGCTTGGCGGGAAAAAGCCACTGCCATCCGATCGCCTTTGATGCATGGGGATACTTTCTTGACAGGGCTTCCGGGATATAGACCTCGCCGAAACCTTCCTCAAGTTCCTGGTGATGGAGAGACTTCACAGCCGTTATTTGTTTGAGTATTTCTTCGTGTATGTTTTTCGGCAGAATGGTTGTCCTGTCCTTCCCTCCTTTGCCGCCTCTGACGAAGATGAGGTTCTGCCCAAAATCAATATCCTGAACACGCAGACGGATACATTCCATGAGCCGTAATCCGCTGCCGTATATCAGCTTCGCCATCAAGGCAGGTTTACCCTCCATGACATAAAGAACACGCTGAACCTCGGCCTGGGTCATCACGGTGGGTGGACTCGCCACTCGCCTGCTGCGCGCCGGGGTGATCTTGTCCTCTAAGGGGATATCCAGTACATATTTGTAAAGGAACACCAGCGCGTTGAGCGCCTGTCTTTGCGTCGAGGCGGATACCTTGCCATCTGTGGCGAGGTGCGAGAGAAACGCCTCAATATCCTTTTCCCCGAGAAGTCGCGGATGGGTCTTGCCGCCAAAGTAGTGAATATAACGATGAATCCATTGACAATAGGTCTGCTCCGTGCGATAAGAGTAATGATGATAACGAAGGGCCTCTCGAATCTGGTCGATTAACTTGAGATTTGGATTAGGCCGGAACTTCGGTTTATTTTCCATGATTACTACCTCAATATCGCAATAAGTGGAATTTGGCAGGGCGATTTGTAATATGTGGAAATTTATCTGCCCATCATTCCGTGTATTTCACCTTAATATCACAATAAGTGGAAAAATATTCCATCTATATGTTCCGATATGATTGAATATTTTCCGTCTATTACACTGTTATCTGTAGAGAAAGGAAGGACCAATGGCGGTGAACAAGATCGAACTTGGGAAGTTGGAAAAGGTAGACCTCCGCAACGTATGGACAAGTGAATCGGAGCACTTCACTCCTTGGTTAGCGCAGCCGCAGAACCTGAGCCTCCTCGGTGATGCCATCGGAATCGAGTTGGAGTTGGAAGCGCAGGAAAAGAACGTTGGCCCCTTCAGGGCCGATATTCTTTGTAAGGACACCGCCACAGACCACTGGGTCCTGATAGAAAACCAGATGGAAAAGACGGACCATGTTCACCTTGGCCAGTTGCTCACTTATGCGTCCGGCTTAAAAGCCGTCAGCATAGTCTGGGTCGCTCGTAAGTTTACCGAAGAACACCGCGCCGCTCTTGACTGGCTCAACGAGATTACCGATGACCAGTTCAATTTTTTTGGCCTCGAAGTGGAGCTTTGGCGTATTGGCGACTCTCCGGTCGCGCCGAAATTCAACATCGTATCGAAACCGAACGACTGGAGCAAGACCGTAGCAGTCGGCGCAAGAGAAGTGAAAACGACCGGACTCAGTGATTCAAAAATCCTACAAAGGAACTTCTGGACTGCCTTTGCCGACTTTGCAAAGGAAAAAAGTCCGGGCATCAAGACGACCAAACCTCAGCCTCAAAACTGGATGAACATTCCCATTGGCCGTAGCGGCATACGCCTCTGCGCCGTCGCCTCGTTCTGGGATTCGGCGGCCGGTAACTTCAGTACCCATGAGCTGAGGGCAGAACTCGTCTTGGACGACAACAATTCCAAGACCTACTTCAAACAACTCGAAACGGAAAAAGAGCAAATAGAGAATGAAGTCGGGGAGCCACTTACTTGGCACAACCCTCCCGAGAAGCGTATGTGTCGAATCTACATCCGGAAGCCGACGAATCTCCAAGACAAGAGCAAGTGGCCAGAGCAACACGCCTGGCTGGTTGAGAAACTCGAGCTGTTCCGTAAAGTGTTTGCCGAAAGGGTGAAGAACCTATAGGGCCAGATAACCCGCCGCTGCAGTGGATCGCCGAAACGACCGGCTCCCACTGAGCTTTTCGTTGGGCCAGAAATTGGGGCCATCAAAAGTTATGACATATTCAACTAAAAGAGCTGTGGTATTAGGAGCTGGTGCATCTTGTTCATACACTGATTCTCCAACTGGGCAGCGACCTCCTCTCGCTAATCAGATAATTCCAACCTATTTTAATTTGGATATTTCGGAAAATAGGTTTGTCCTTGTTGGGAACATTGTAAATTTTATTCGGGATACCAAGGGCATACCACCTGAAGAGTTTTCTTCTTGGAGAGATGATATAGAAAGATTTCTTACTGAAATCGACCAAGAAATAGTTTCCTTGGCACCAAGATTAAAAGGAAGGAAGCTACGTGAAGAGGAATTCAAGAAAATAGCTTTACTTCAAGGGGCCTATAACCAGTTGATATTTCTTTTTGCCTCCATTCTTAACGAAATTCAAAATGGCCCTGTAAGTATACCTTATGCTCTTTTGGCAAATGAATTAAAAAGCGGAGATACGTGTATAACTTTTAATTGGGATACGCTATTGGATAGAGCATTAGCGTCAACTGGTACGTGGTCCCCAGTGAACGGATATGCAATAAAACCTGAGGCCATTTTTGATGACGGTTGGCAATCTGCAGAAAACATACAAAGCAGCTTAAATGGCCCACAGTATCTGAAACTTCATGGTTCTACGAACTGGTTAACGCCATATCATTTTATAGATCTTTCAACAGGTAAAAATCGGACTCTGAGCGGGTATGCCATCAACAAGCTTTTTGTTTATCACAAAGCTACGACTCGATATCAAACCTATGAAAATAGATATTGGGGGCCCTACGAGCCGTTTAGTTATTGCTATTATCCACCAGATTTACCGTGTGAAAGAGATGATACTCCCACTGATTATATAGGTGCCAGGATTGTCTGCGCCCCAGATCTTCCCGAGCACGCCAAAATTACTATTGGCGAAAAAAGTGTCTTTTCAATGCCACTAATAGTCCCTCCCGTCAGGGATAAACAGTATTTGAGGTATGGTAAAATATTTTCAGATCTTTGGGGAAAAGCATCTCATTCCCTTTTGGAATGTGAGGAACTATTTATCATTGGATATTCTTTCCCTCAGACTGACTATGTGGCGAAAGATTTATTTCAAGAATCTTTAAAGAAAAATAGAAACTTAGAAAAGGTTACTATTTGGAATCCGTCTCCCACAAACCTTGAAAAACTATTTATGGACGATTTTGGTATAGACAAATCAAAAATATATATAAGAGCTGAGAAATTTGATCCACTAAAACAACCAGCTTCAAGGATACTTTTTTAATTATAATGGATTGTTGCCCAACAATTTGCTGCACGGGAGCGCAAAAAGCCGCGCCCCGTGAGCAATGCGTTAGGCTTACTCGATGGAGGAAAATGATGAGTACCTTGCCAGGCCATACCGGTCGTTGTCCTCATTGCAGGATATCTGTCAGATTCGAACCTGTGCGCATCGCTTCAGGCGGATCGAAATATGGAAATATCGATCCACTCCAGTACATCAGCCCGTCCAATCATTACATAGAGGTTCGTTCGGCTGCGTGTCCCGCATGCGGACGGATAATTCTCGTTGCACAAGCTTTGAAAGAGTCCGAACAGAGGACGGTGCGGATTGAAACCCAGTTGTTTCCGGACACCGGAAACCGACCGGTGCCGGCAGAGGTAGACCGCGAAGCACCGCAGCTTGCGACTGACTTTCGCGAGGCTGTGTCCGTGTTTCCCAAGAGCAAGAAAGCCTCTGCAGCATTGGCTCGTCGATGTCTCCAGTTCATTCTATCGACCAAAGGGGGCGCTCATTCCAAAGACCTTGCAAAGCAGATTGACGAGGTATTACCGTCCCTTCCTTCTGGCCTCGCGGACAATGTCGATGCGATTCGCCAAGTGGGTAATTTCGCGGCGCATCCCATGAAATCGGAGCGCAGTGGCGAGCTCATCGATGTTGAGGACGGTGAGGCAGAGTGGTTGCTCGATGTGTTGGAGGAGCTCTTCGAGTATTTCTTCGTCGCTCCCGCCCGGGCCGCTGCCAGACGTAGTGCACTGAATGACAAGCTCTCGGCCATTGGCAAACCACCGCTCAAAGGGTCCACTAAGCCTGATTGAATCCGACCCGGATTATGAGCCGGGCGTTAGGCGCAGGAACAAATAGCCATGGATCAATCACCAAAGGAGAAACTGGAGACCTTGCCGTTGAAGAAGCTACGCCAAGTGGTTTCTTTGGGCGCGCTCCTTCTGGCTCTGGCCCACATCATTTGGCCACAACTGGCAATCGATGCCGTGGCTCTTGCGCTCATCGTCATTGCTATTCTTCCTTGGCTTGCGCCGCTGGTTAAATCACTTGAGTTGCCCGGCGGCTGGAAGGTTGAGTTTCAAGAACTTCGAAAAGCTGCATCACGTGCTGAGACCGCTGGTCTGCTGGCTGCTGAGCCATCGGAAAAAGAAGCCACATTCTCTTTTGAATCTATCGCCACCCGCGACCCAAACTTGGCATTGGCGGGTTTGCGAATAGAAATCGAAAAACGTCTCTCTTCGCTGGCTGAAATTCATGGCTTGAATTCACGCCGAGCAATGGGAGTCGGCCAAGCCCTTCGGGCACTTGCACAGGCCGAAGTTCTCACCAATGAGGAGAGGTCAATTTTGGCTGACATGGTGAACATGCTTAATTCTGCGGTTCATGGGGCTGAGGTTGATTCGCGCGCTGCAGCATGGGCAATTGACGTTGGCCCTCGCCTTCTTACCTCGCTCGATGAGCGTGTATCAGAAGCTCAGCGCCTAACAAATCATTCAACCGGACCTGCGCAAAAAGCCGCGCAGTCCGGTTAATTCAAACGTTCGCCTAAGGAGAATATTATGCCAATTACTAATGAAGTTGCAACACAATGCGAGGACAATTTGGGATCTGTCCTGGGGCTTGCCTTTCATTTACTCAAGACATTAAGATTCAATCGTAAAGATCCCCAACAGCTTTACTCAGTATGCCTTTATACCCGCCTAGTCGAAATCGCCAGTGGATGCAAAGCCCTTCTTGAAAAGAACTCATTAGCTGGAATTCCTATCTTACTGCGAAGTATGTTTGAAGCCGACATTGACCTTACCAATTTGATGAAATGCAGTGACTACTACAAACGCATGTATGCTTCATTTCTTCAAGAGAAGCTCCGTTTGACGAAAGAAGCAGCTTCTTCTAAACCCAATCCCTTCCTCGCCGCAGTAAGAGCATCGCGAAATCCGGCAGAAGATCTGAAAGAAACACAGGCTGAGATAGATCGACTTGCTTCCGAAAAGCACGGCCCAATCAATATACGATGTCGCGCAGAACTTGCTGGCAGTCTAGATGAATACCTTTCTGTCTACAACATGCTATGTCTGGATACACACAACAACATTAGGTCATTAGAGGATTGGCATATTGAAGTGATAGATTCTGATGACTACAAAGTAGCTGCATTCAAGCAAACAAAGACTGACCTTATACACCATGTGATTGCTATTTCCGGCATTATCCTGCATCAAACAAAAGCGCTGGCGGATTTCCTCGGGACTTCCGGTATTGAATTCGAGACATACTATAAAAATTATACAGAGCTTCAACAAGAGGTTAAGCAGTTTGCATTATAGGGAAAGGCGAACAAATCCATACAGCCGATCGCTACGCTCCGGCTGATGTCGTCGTTCGGCTAAGGAGATCTCATGCGGCTACTATTGACGGTGCTCCTAGTACTTTTGATGATCACCTCAGCGCAAGGAGGAAGCGTGAATATCAACACTATGATGATGGAAGCCACCTGCAAGATTGTCGGTCCAGGGTCCAGCGGCAGCGGGTTCATCCTTGGCACGCCTAACCCTACCGACCCCAAGACTTACTTCTACACTCTTGTTACTGCCCACCACGTTTTGCAGGCTATTCAAGGTGATCGAGCGACTTTAGTTCTTCGCAGGTTGGTTGACCGAGATAAGCAGGAGTATCAGCGCGTCGAAGCTCCTGTTGAGATAAGGAAGGATGGGAACGCCATGTGGTCCAAACACCCGGAAGTCGATTTGGCTGCCATGTTCGTATCGCTGCCTGTTGGCGCAGCCCCCATGGTGATCCCGATGTCACTTCTGCTCGCAGATGACCAGATTAGAGAGTTTGAGCTTTCGCCTGGCACTGAGTTGTTCTGTCTTGGCTACCCCTTCGGTGCGGAGGCAAATCCACTTGGGTTTCCTATTCTACGAAGCGGCAAAATCGCCTCATATCCCCTCTTGCCGACTATTCTAACAAAAACCTTCCTTTTCGATTTCACCGTCTTTCGAGGCAATAGTGGAGGGCCTGTATATCTCTATGAAAAGAACCCTCTTTATGGAGGCGGTACCCACATAGGAACCATACAAGGCATAATGGGAATTGTGACTGCAGAGAGAAACATAACCCAAAAAATTGAACAGCTCTATGAGAGGCGTGAAACTGTCACCCCTCTTGCTCTAGGAGAAGTAATCCATGCCTCGTTTATCAAGGATCTGGTCTCGAAGATGCCGACACCTTCGAGTGTAAAATGAGCCGAACCTGCCGTTCCAGTTGATCCCGGAACAGCACGGGCCAACTGAACTCATCGTTCGGCCTTGACATTCGAGTTGACAATACTCAAATGCAGGAGTACAATTGTACACATGAAAATTATTGCAGATACAAACATCTTTATTGCGGTAGCTTTAAATGAGCCCGAGAAAGAAATATTAATAAGCCTTACTGAAGGCCATGATCTGGTTGCACCTGAAGTGTTACCGTTTGAAATTGGTAATGCATTGACGGCAATGGTAAAACGAAGAATATTATTGGCCAATGAGGCCGTTTTGGCTTGGGATGCGATACAGCATATTCCAGTTGATCTGCGACGGATAAATATTGCGGCGGCTCTGAAAATAGCAATACAGCACAATACTTATGCATACGATGCCTATTTTTTAGAATGCGCTCTTAACCAGCGCAGCCCCTTATTGACATTAGATCGGCAGATGAGAGAAATTGCCAGAACAATTGGAATCAAAATTATGGAGTAAAATCATGAAAGTCTATACTTATTCGGAAGCAAGGCAGCGTTTTGCTGAGATTCTTAACATCGCACGCGAGGAGGATGTGATTATCCAAAGGCGTGGAGGTGAAACATTTACGATTGCCTTCAATAGAACGTCTCGATCACCTTTTGCTATACCCGGTATAAAAACCAAGGCTACCACCGCGGATATTCTTCAGGCTATAAAAGATTCACGAGAAATAATTGCCGAACTAAGCGATCCACCGGACGCTTGTTCCTCGCGCCGGTGATCTTTTCGTTAGACTAAAAATAATAAGGGAATGCATAATATGAATTTCGGTTTTCTCGTTTTTCCGGATGTTGAAGAATTGGATTTTGTAGGACCATGGGAAATGATAGGTATGTGGGGCAAGCTTTTCGGTGGCCCCGAAAATCGGCTCATCGTGGCGCAATCCGATAATCCGGTAACCTGTGCCAAAGGTCTCTTTATTAAACCCCATATATCTTTTGAGCAATGTCCAGAATTAGATTTTCTCCTTGTGCCTGGCGGTCAAGGTACTCGCAAGGAAGTTGATAATACAGCTCTTATTCGTTTTATTTCTGAGCAGGCAAAATATTGTAAAGCTGTCATTTCCGTGTGTACCGGAACCTTCCTCTTGCATAGGGCAGGGCTTCTATCAGGAAAGAAGGCGACAACCCATTGGAATTCTCTCAACTGCTTAAAGGAACTTGGAGATGTTACGGCAGTTGAAAAACGTTTTATCCGTGACGGAAATGTCTGGTCTTCTGCAGGGGTATCAGCAGGCATTGACCTCATACTTGCCCTTATTGAAGATATTGCCGGTGGGGAAATTGCGGGAAGAGTACAGCTTGCTGCTGAGTACTATCCGGCACTAAAGCGTTATGGCACTTCACATAAAGCTCCAATGGCACCTGCATACTTAAAAAATGAAGTCTAACAAATCAATCCACGCGACCGCCGTGGGCGGCGCGTGATTTCTGCCGTTCTGTGGAGGATAATAAATGCCTCAAAATAATATCCCGGATAATTGGCGCAGTTTCTGTAGGCGCGGTCGGTATAGAGTTAAAGACCAAGAGGCTTCTATTATGAAGTCTATTAATGAAGACGGAAATGTTGTCGGATATTACAGTGGCTTCCGGCTTGATCCAAATTTAAAGGCAACAGACGCCATGTACCCGTCTCATGATCATTTATCGGGGCGGGATAACGATGCGAATATGGTTGTCGATGCACGTTTCGTAAACGACATGAAGACAATACTCTCTGAAGAAGAGTTCTGGATTATGGTAGAGCATTTATACGCAATGGGGAGACGTAAAAAAGCAATACCAGCACGGGAAGCGCAAATATTGCCTGCTGGTTGGCATCCAAGAAGGGACTATGCATGAACGTACAGCAATGAAATTAAAAATCACAGAACTAGATCAATACACCCGATCGCTACGCTCCGGCTGATTTTTTCGTTATGTGATCAGGGACGCAATAAACGTAAAAAGGAAAACAATGATGTGGCCGAGGAGAGTAATATTATGAACACTGAAAAACGAGACTTTGATAAAGAGGCTGCCTCTTGGGATGTACATCCTGGAAGGGTCAAGTTGGCAAAAGATATTGCCCATGCCATATCAAAGCAGATCGTATTGACGCCCAAAATGGATATTATGGACTTCGGCTGTGGTACAGGACTATTGACCCTCCAACTACAGTCGTTTGTCCGTTCTGTCACCGGCGTCGACAGTTCGCAAGGTATGCTCGATATATTCAATATGAAGATCGCTAAATTGAAGCTGAACAAGGTTAACGCCGTCCTTGTCGATCTTGACAAGGGTGATACTCTGGCAGGGAATTATGATCTCGTTGTAAGCAATATGACCCTTCACCATATCAAGGGAATAGAATCTTTCTTCGATCAATGCCATAAAATCACAGCTCCTGGCGGTTATCTATGCGTTGCTGATTTGGATTTGGATGGTGGTCAGTTTCATGACGACAATACCGGCGTATTCCACTTCGGATTTGATCGGGTGAATCTGCGCAAGATTTTCACAAAAGCCGGGTTTGATAATGTTCAGGATATAGCCGCCGCAGAAGTAGTAAAACCGGCAAACAATGGAGAAATGAGGAAATTTACCGTATTTCTCATGACTGGTCAGAAGAGATCAGATGAAGCAGAACTGAAAACATAACAAACCAATCCAGCCGATCGCTACGCTCCGGCTGATTTTTTCGTTATATGTCGCAGGAAAAGGAGTCAGTTTATGGTAGCAAAAACCTTGGCTTTCAGTCTAATATTTCTGCTGTTATTCCAAATAAGGTGCGTATTTTCCGCTGTTTTTAGTGCCGACGATTTCCCTGGAACTTGGTACCTCGTTGAGCTAATTTCGGGTGACGGCCCAAGCCAAGAACCCGGGTGGTGCCACGGTTCCGTTTCTTGGGATAATCAGGGAAACGCCTCAATTTCCATAACGAACCATAATGGACAAGTAGACTCCGGAACGTATGCGTGGCAACCTGTGATTAACGCCGAAGGCGTCTTGACTGATGTCTCTGACCCGTTAAGGAAATATCACGGCATTATGAGTGATGATAAAAAATTGTTTGTTACAACCCAGAATGAGCAACCAAAAAACCAACCTAAAATAAGTGTATGGATAAAGAGAGAGAGGAATGATTTCAGTTCAATAGATTTAGAAGGAACATGGCATTTCAAAGGCCTAATTTCCGGGGACGCCCCGAATCAAGTACCGGGTTGGTATTACCATACCTTCACATTCAACAGTACCGGTGTTGGAATTGGCGCTTCTCAATTCACAGACAGCCTCGGCACACCCAACTGTACTCCCTATCCTCCAACTTTAACTATTTCTCCAGATGGAATAATTACAGTTCCTGGGCAAGATTTTTTATGGGGTGTAATGAATGACAAAAAAGACATGATTTGGGCTGTGGCAACAATGTATCCCTGTCAGAATGTCGGTGTGCATGGCTATAATCTTATTGTAGCGAAAAAAGAAAGGAATGATAATTCATTTAAAGCAATAGATTTCTTTGGCACGTGGTATGGCCACGAGTTGATTTCTGGTGATGGACCAACTCAAGAGCCCGGCTGGGGTTATCGTACCATTGTAGTGGACAAGGTTTCGAATGGGCTTTACTCAGGAATTAACCATAATGAGCAGTCAGACTGTGGTCAAATGCCATTGGGGTGGACTGTTAACAGCACGGGATCAATTACGGATACAGCAAATTCATTTCTTCTGAACGTGTCCGGTTTTATGTTCGACGACAAGAAAATGATGGTCCATACGCAAACTGAATCAATGAAGAATCAACCCTCATTAAGCATTTATATTAGGCGGACACATAATGAAATATGGGGGGACATAAGTGGTGACGGTAAGATTGGGCTGCAGGAAGCGATTCATGCACTCCAGGTAGTCTCTGGTAATAAATAGCGATTTGCTTACCAACTGTCGTCATATAACAAGGGCATTAACACGGATCTGAAAAACGCTGGCGCATTTTTCATCCCGGTTATGCCCGCTGTTGGGCTAGAATAGAAAACAATAGCTTCCAAACGATGGGAATTCTATATGGTAAAGGGTACTACTCTACTTACTATAGCGTTTTTTCTTATCTTTCTAAGTGTTTTACCGATCAGCGCTGGCGATGAAACGTTGCCATCCGCGGAAAAGACAATCACCGCAGCGGATCATGAACGATTCATCCGCCAAACCTTAGATTTGGCAATCAGTGCCGGGAAAAAGGGCAATCATCCCTTCGGGGCAGTCCTGGTTCATCAGGGCAAGGCCATCCTGACTGCTGAAAACACGGTGAATACCGATAATAACTTCACTCATCACGCAGAAACAAACCTCCTGGCAAAGGCTAGACGGGAACTCCCACGCGAAGTACTCCAACAAGGTACCATTTACACCAGTACTCAACCGTGCATGTTCTGCTGTTCGGCGCTGTGGTATTCTGGTGTAAAAAGAATTGTGTACGGTGTCTCGGGAAAAGCCATTTCCAGGGTGACAGATTTTGAGGAAAAGAGTATCCCCTGCGACAAGCTCTACGAATATACTGGCACTGTCCTCGAATGGATCGGTCCTGTTTTGGAAGAAGAGGGTCTGCAAGTTTTTTGCTATTGGCCGGAAGATTCATTCCGACCCTCACTTATGAAGAAACTTGAGACTCGCGACGGGATAGGGAAAACCTGCGATAAGGTGAGGGGGCGGCGACAAAAAGATATTGCCCAACCAGACGCTGGAGCCAATCGGCCATAAAGCGGCCTCTGGCTCAGCTTCGTGTTCTGTGTAATAAGATGAGGAAAGAGAATGTTTAAAGAGTTGGAAAAGATTAACGAACAGCCCGAACCGTTCCAATTTTACACCGCTAGCGACCTATGGACTGACGAACATACGTCAAAGCAGATGCTCTCGTTCCACCTTAACGAGGGCATCGACGTTTCTTCGAGAAACGCAGAATTCATTAATAGATCGGTTGAATGGATCGCATCTGAGTTCGACATCTGCAGGGACACTAAGATAGTTGATTTTGGCTGTGGCCCTGGATTGTATGCAACACGCTTGGCGAAACGCGGAGCAAATGTGACCGGCATCGATTTCTCGAAGAGCTCCATCGAGTATGCAAAGGAAGTCGCGGTCCGTGAGAAGTTGAATGTCAGCTATGTGAATCAGAACTATCTGGAATTTAAAACAGAAGACCGGTTCGACCTTGTGCTTATGATTATGTGCGATTTCTGCGCCCTCAGCCCAACACAAAGAAATGGGATTCTGAGCAAATTCCGCAAGATTTTGAAACCGAGAGGTTCAGTCCTTCTTGATGTGTACTCCCTATCGGCATTCGAACAAAGGGAAGAGGCCGCGACATATGAGGTGAACCAACTCAACGGATTTTGGTCACCGAATAAGTATTATGGCTTTCTAAATACCTTCAAATACGATGAAGAGAAGGTCGTGCTGGACAAGTACACCATTATTGAGTCTGAACGAACCAGACAGGTGTACAACTGGTTACAGTATTTTGCGCCTGAGGATCTTGAGAGGGAGTTTGTAGAGGCTGGTTTTTCCGTTAAAGGGCTTTATTCAGACGTCGCGGGAACCCCATATGATCGAGAATCGAGCGAATTTGCACTCATTGCCAATAGAGTATAGAGCGGCACAGAACAATGCCATGCACTCGGACGGGAATTCCGCTGCGCTCCATTCCCGCCGGTGATGGCCACGTTGCATATGTCGCTAACATCAATTGGATGGTTATTCACAGTCGGTGTCTTGATCCACAACACAGAGGAGGCATTGCGACTTCCCGCCTGGTCGCTGCACACCGGCAAATGGTATGCCCCAGTAGA